>Ga0207428_10007094_pt1 | contig 10260 bp, 9 predicted proteins | sample RhiMethybrSRZTD1_FD_187600 | JGI IMG/M metagenome (GOLD analysis project Ga0207428, IMG submission 187600) | Populus rhizosphere microbial communities from Tennessee, USA - Rhizosphere MetaG P. TD hybrid SRZTD1 (SPAdes) (version 3) | ecosystem: Host-associated > Plants > Roots > Rhizosphere >... | reverse complement strand
TGGTCTTCCGTCTGGTATCAGCACTTAGAAATCGAACAGGCCCTCGCCGGCTACAAGGCCTCGCTCACCGCGGGGAAGTCGAAGGAGCGCAAAGCGAGGTTCAAAGCGACCGAGGCCGCGCTTGCGAAGGCACACACTCGCGACAGCCTGCAGGCGATCGAGAAGCTGACTGCGGTCGTCGACGGGAAGCGGCAGATCATGAGTAATCCGCCGCTGGTCATCCGCGGTGAGGACATGACCGACATGGACACCGATGTCCTGTTCGATCGGCTCCGTGGCTTGTTGATCAACTATCGTAAGACGCTGCAGTCGGACCGCCGACGCCTTCTGGATCAATTCACCCTTACCGACATCGCACAGAAGGTAGTGGGGGGTTGGGAGTGTTGGGACTCGCGCATGGATTCTTCTGCTTGAGGCCGGAGTGGAGGCGGAAGCCCTTCTGCTGCAGGCCAAGGAGGCTGGACCATCGGCCCTGGCAGGCTACGCAGGCAAATCGGAGTACAGCCACCAGGGAGAGCGGGTGGTTGCCGGTCAGCACCTGATGCAGGCATCGAGCGACATCTTCCTCGGCTGGCTTCGCGCGCGGGGGACAGCGGGCGGCCAGTACACCGACTACTACCTGTGGCAGCTGCGCGACTGGAAACTATCTGCGGTCATCGAGGAGATGGTCCCCCTGGGCATGCAGGTGTATGCCCAGCTCTGCGGCTGGACGCTGGCCCGTGCGCACGCTCGTGCCGGTGATCGAATCGCAATGGCGGCATACCTCGGCAACTCGGACACGTTCGACAATGCAATCGCAGACTTCGCGGAGACATATGCCGATCAAAACGAACGCGATTATGCCGCGCTCGCTGGTGCCGTCGCGGCCGGCAAGGTCGAGGCAGAGTCCGGGGTCTGACCGCACACTCCAGAGCCACGGCGCGAATCAGCCACGCAGCTCAAGCCTCAAATTGTTGGCTTTGCCGAGGATCCGCCGCAGCGTGAACCCAAGACCGGGCTCGGTACGACGGCGAAGGCCGGAGATCTGGTCGGCTGACAGCGAGAGCTTGGTCCCTGGCGAGGCACTTTCCGCTTTGGCCGGCAGGAGCGCGTCGAGTTGTGCCGTGGTGATCACCCCGGCCGACAACCCGGTATCAGAATCGATCAAGGTCCGGACGCGTCGACCGGCGTAGAGACGCGTAGCGGCGGTCCCCTCCTCGCTGGAAGCGAGCACAGACTTCTGGGCGGCGTGGCTGATCCACAGCGGTGGCGAATCATCGGCCAGTACGGCCGAGGTGATTTGTGGGCCGGACTCCGGTCTCCCGATCCGCTTGGCGCATTTGGCCATGCGGGTGATTCGAGCTGGGTCGGCCAGCAGCTGATCAATCTTGTAACCCACTGTTGTCTGATAGTTGCAGCGCACCGCCGCGCCCTCCTCCAGCAGGAAGTCGCTGTTCCGTACTTCCTGACCGGGAATCGGGTGGATCAGGACCATGGGCAGCCCGGCCGCCATGCACTCCGACGATGAGAGCCCGCCCGGCTTCCCGACGAACAAGGTCGCTGTCCTCATGAGATCGGCCATGTCCGTCGTATAGCCCACTACGCGGTATCGATCGCGGTAGAAGCTGACCAGGCCTTCGATCTGACTCTTCAGCTGCGCGTTGCGGCCACACACCACCACCGCTTGGAAGTCGCCGCGCATCCGCAGGGTCTGTTGAACGATCGTTTGCGTGTAGGCGCCGCCGGCGGCGCCTGCCGAGATCAGCAGGATTGGGCGATCTGGCTGCAACTCATACCGTTGCAGAATCGCTCCTCGGTCGACCTCATCACTCAAACCGGGGCGGACAGGTATCCCGGAGACAGTAATTCGATCATCTGGTACGCCAATGGCCGCAAGATAGGCCTTGGTCTCGTCCCGCGCCACGAAGAAGTGGTTGACGGGACTGCTCAACCACAGTCCCTGAAAGTCGTAGTCCGTGGTCACGACCGCCAACCTCGCCTCCAGCACACCTCGAGTCAGCATGAGTGAAACCAAGCGAGTCGGCAGGAAATGCGTGCAGACGACGATGTCGGGACGAAACGCCTTGATGGCCTTAGCAGCTGCGGTGGTATTGATGCGATCCCACAACGACACCCACTTCGCCAGCTTGAACGGCGGATCGTTCGCGTCGTAGCCCCAACCGATCAGCCATGGGGCGGCTTCCACCAGCTTGAAGTACCCGTCGTCGTAGAGGGTGCGGTAGACCTCATTGGTCGATTCAAGGATGTCCAACCGCTGCACCGCATCGACGTCAGGGGCCTCTTGAAACGACGACTCGAGGACGCTCGCCGCGATGTTGTGTCCCGAGCCAACGCCGGCCGCGAGTATCAAGACGCGTTGACCCATGCCCAGATGGTAGGGCAAGCAGTTGCGCTGGGCCTGAGTGCCGAGTGTCGGAGATCACCGTAAAGTAGCGGGCAGGAGTCTGAATGCATGAGCTCGCGATCACCCAGAGCGTCGTCGATCTGGTCGTCGAGCGGACGGCCGGTCGGCAGGTTAGCCTCGTGCGGCTCGAGATAGGCGGGCTCTCAGGAGTTGTGCCCGATGCGATGGAATTCTGCTATGAACTCGTTGTCAGCGGCACCTCGCTGGAGGGCTCGAAGCTGGTGATCGAACACATACAGGGGGCGGCGCGCTGCCGATCATGCGGACAGGATTTCGACCTCGACGACCTGATCCTGCTGTGTCCCTGCGGCAGCGCGGACGTTGAGGTGATCGCGGGTCGGGAGCTCCGGGTCCTCTCAGTCGAGTTGGTGGCCGAGCCATGTGCCTGACATGCGGCTGCGGCAACGAAGATGACGTTCGTGTGGTGACGCTCGACGACCATGCGCACTCGGCACATGATCACCAGCATCACGATCATCCTCACGACCATGATCACCAGCATCATGATCACGATCAGCAAGGCCTGCATTCACCTGACGCCGTACACCGGCATGCTCCCAGCACTGAGAATCTGATCATTGGCGAGGCGATCCTGGCCAAGAATGACCACCTCGCCCAACACAATCGGGAGTGGTTCGCTGAGCGGGGCATCACCGCGCTGAACCTGATGAGCTCCCCGGGTTCGGGTAAGACTTCCCTGCTGGAGCGCACTATTGCTGAGCTGGGCAATGCCTACCCCGTGTGCGTCATCGAAGGCGATCAGGAAACGACCTTCGACAGTGAGCGCATCCGACGAGCCGGCGCCCGCGCGGTTCAAGTGAATACCGGAGCTGGGTGTCACCTTGATGCTCCGATGGTGCAAAAGGCGGCGGCGGCGCTGGACCCTGACCCAGGATGCTGGCTCTTCATCGAGAACGTCGGCAACCTGGTATGCCCCGCACTCTTCGACATTGGTGAGCACGCCAAGGTAGTGATCATTTCGGTCACCGAAGGGCAGGACAAGCCACTGAAATACCCGCACATGTTTTCCGTGGCCGACCTGGTGATCGTCAATAAGACCGACTTACTGCCCTATGTCGATTTCGATCTCGAAACATTCAACAGCCACACACGCAGCCTCAACCAAGCCGCCGAGATCATGCCCATGTCGGTCAAATCCGGTGATGGTTTGGCCGACTGGTACGCGTGGCTGCAGAAAAGTGCTGGTGCTCGATAGTCGCGGCCACTTTGCTTGACGCGATTCGGGCCCAAATGTTAAGACGTATGAAGCTGCAGAAGTAGGCCGACAGCCGGCCCCAGCAGCGTCGGTCACCGTCGATCCAGCTCGGGAAAGGTGGCTGCTATGCCGACGCCCGCCGCCCTCAAGGCACAAGAAACCCTCATCCACGTCTTGTGGATCAACGCCGGCCTCAGCTGCGACGGGGATTCTGTCGCGCTGACGGCGGCAACTCAGCCGAGTATCGAGGAGATCGCTCTAGGCGCGCTTCCTGGGCTCCCTCAGATTGCCGTGCACTGGCCACTGATCGACTTCGAGTGCGGACCCGAGGGTGGCCAGGATGACTTCCTGGAGTGGTTCCGCAAGGCAGACCGCGGCGAGCTCGAACCGTTCGTTCTAGTGGTCGAGGGTTCGATCCCGAACGAGAAGATCAAGAATGAGGGCTACTGGTGCGGATTCGGTAACGACCCGGCCACCGGCCAACCCATTACGACGTCGGAATGGTTGGATCGGCTCGCGCCCAAGGCCACGGCCATTGTCGCCGCCGGGACCTGCGCAACATATGGCGGTATCCACGCCATGGCCGGCAATCCGACGGGTGCCATGGGGGTTGCGGACTATCTCGGCTGGAGCTGGAAGTCGAAAGCCGGCATCCCGATCGTCAACGTGCCTGGCTGTCCGATCCAGCCTGACAACCTTTCCGAAACGCTCACCTATCTGCTGTACATGGCCACCGATCAGGCGCCGATGATCCCGCTCGACGAGGCGCTGCGACCGACCTGGCTCTTCGGCGCCACCGTGCACGAGGGCTGCGACCGGGCTGGCTATTACGAGCAGGCCGACTTCGCCACTGAGTACGGCTCGCCGAAGTGCATCGTCAAGCTCGGCTGCTGGGGCCCTGTGGTCAAGTGCAATGTCCCGAAGCGGGGTTGGCTGAACGGGGTCGGCGGTTGCCCGAACGTGGGTGGCATCTGCATCGGCTGCACGATGCCCGGATTCCCCGACAAGTTCATGCCGTTCATGGACGAGCCCCCGGGCGGCAAGCTCTCTACGACCGTGGTCAGTGCCTGGGGTGCGACCCTGCGTCGCCTCCGTTCGGTGACTCAGCACACGATCGACCAAGAACCCAAGTGGCGTAAGCCGGGTTCCCAACTCACCTCGGGCGCGACTCGCACCTGGTAGGCACCGAAGTCCACGTACTGCAAGGAGGCAAGCGCCCATGACCACGACCATGGCCAAGCCCAGCAAGCTCAGTGAGAACGCCGAAGGCCTGGTCGAGGTGGCCTGGGACCCCATCACCCGGATCGTCGGTAGCTTGGGCATCTATACCAAGATCGACTTCAAGCAGCGGGTGGTCAGCGAGTGTCACTCGACCTCGTCGATCTTCCGCGGTTATTCGATCTTCATGAAGGGCAAGGACCCAAGGGACGCCCATTTCATCACCAGCCGGATCTGCGGCATCTGCGGCGACAACCATGCGACGTGCTCGTGCTACTGCCAGAACATGGCGTACGGGGTGAAGCCGCCACACATCGGGGAGTGGATCGTGAACCTCGGCGAGGCCGCCGAGTACATGTTCGACCACAACATCTTCCAGGAGAACCTGGTCGGCGTCGACTACTGCGAAAAGATGGTCTCCGAGACCAATCCTGGTGTGCTCGAACGGGCCAACCAGACCGAGGCGCCACACGCTGGTGATCATGGCTACCGCACGGTCGGCGACATCATGCGAGCGCTGAATCCGTTCACCGGCGATTTCTACCGCGAGGCCCTTCAGGTCAGCCGCTACACCCGGGAGATGTTCTGTCTGATGGAGGGTCGGCACGTTCATCCCTCGACGCTCTACCCGGGCGGTGTCGGAACGGTCGCCACGATCCAGTTGATGACGGATTACCTGACCCGGCTGATGCGCTACGTGGAGTTCATGAAGAAGGTCGTGCCGATGCACGACGACCTCTTCGACTTCTTCTATGAGGCCTTACCGGGGTACGAGAAGGTGGGGCTGCGGCGTACGCTGCTCGGCTGCTGGGGCTCATTCCAGGATCCGGCGGTCTGCAATTTCAACTACCGGGACATGACGGACTGGGGCCGGGCCATGTTCGTCACGCCGGGCGTGGTCGTCGACGGCCAGCTCGTCACCAATGACCTGGTGAAGATCAACCTTGGAATCCGTATTCTGCTCGGGTCCTCCTATTACGACGATTGGGACGACCAGGAGATGTTCGTGCGGAACGACCCACTGGGCAATCCGGTCGATCGACGCCATCCATGGAACCAGCACACCAAGCCGCACCCGCAGAAGCGCGATCTTGACGATAAGTACAGCTGGGTGATGAGCCCGCGCTGGTACGACGGCCAAGATCATCTTGCGCTCGACACTGGCGGCGGTCCGCTCGCCAGGTTGTGGTCGACCGCGCTGTCCGGGCTCGTCGACGTCGGGGGATATGTCAAGGCAACCGGCAATAGCGTTCAGATCAATCTGCCGAAGACGGCGCTCAAGGGGCCAGTGAGCCTGGAGTGGAAGATTCCGGAACAGGGCTCAAACACCCTGGAGCGGAACCGGGCGCGGACCTATTTCCAGGCTTACGCTGCGGCCTGCGCCGTCTATTTTGCGGAGCAGGCGCTCGAGGAGATCCGTGCCGGCCGGACGAAGACCTGGGAGAAGTTCGAAGTGCCGAACGAGGGGATCGGCTGTGGCTTCACGGAGGCGGTCCGCGGCGTGCTGAGCCACCATATGGTGATCCGGGACGGCAAGATCGCCAACTACCATCCGTATCCGCCAACTCCCTGGAACGCGAGCCCTCGCGATTCACTTGGGACGCCCGGTCCGTACGAGGATGCCGTGCAGGGTCAACCGATCTTCGAGGAGAACGATCTGGATCACTTCAAGGGCATCGACGTGATGCGTACGGTGCGCAGTTTCGATCCGTGTCTGCCGTGCGGCGTGCACATGTACCTCGGCGGCGGCAAGAAGCTTGAGCTGCTGCACTCGCCGACTCAGTCGGTCACCGGTGAGTGAGCATGCGCCCTGAGCCCGTCGAAGGGCTCAGCGACGGACTTCGACAAGCTCAGCCCGCATCGCTTGATCATCTCAGCGAGACCGGCGAGCGGATCGACAGCCTGCTGAGCGCCCTGGGTACGGCCGGACCGGTCGCCCAACAGCGGGGAGAGGATCTCGTCGCTCTGGTCACCAACCTTTACGGGGCCGGGCTAGAGCGACTACTCGAGGTGTTGGCGGAAGCTGGTCGCCTCGATGCGGTGGCTCTGGACGCCCTCGCTTCGGACGAGCTGGTCTCGGGTCTGCTCCTGGTGCATGGCCTCCATCCGTACGACGTGACGACGCGGGTCGCAGCCGCATTGGACAGTGTGCGGCCGTACCTGGGCTCCCATGGGGGCGACGTCGAGCTGTTGGGGATTGATGACGCCGGCGTGGTCACGCTGCGATTGCTCGGTACCTGCGACAGCTGCCCTTCCTCGACAGTGACACTGCAGTTGGCCGTTGAGGGCGCAATCCAAGCTGCGGCGCCGGAAGTGACGGCAATCCAAGTCGAGCCGGCGGCACGATCGGTGCCCGGTCTTATCTCCGTCGAGTCGCTGCGCGTCCGGCTCGATCAGGGCGAGGCTACGGCCGCTTGGCTGCCGATTCCCGAGCTGGCCGATCTGGCGCCCGGCGAAATCGGCGGCTTCGAGAAGGACGGCATCGGCTTCGTCGCCTGCCGGCTGGGCGCGGATCTGTTCGCTTACCGAGATCACTGCCCGACCTGCCATGAAAGCCTGGTCGGCGCGCTGCTCGAGCGCCGGCTTGGTGACAGCGCCGCGAACTTGATCTTGATCTGTCCGCACTGCCTGGCTCGCTATGACGCTCGACGAGCCGGGACCGGCTTGGACGGCGATCATCATCTCGAGCCGCTACCGCTACTACAGCGCGACGGCGTGCTCAGCGTGGCCGTGCCGGCAGGCGTCTGAGGGCCGAACCGTGCCCATCAACCCCGAGGCACCGAACGCGTTGTCGGTGCTGCGTCGGATCGCAAACCGCCCGCCGCCCGATCCAGACCAGCAGACGTGCGACATGTGTGCCGAGCCGATCACTGGTGATCATCGACACATCGTCGATATTCAAAGCCGCCAGCTGATGTGCACCTGCCGGGGCTGCGGCTTGTTGTTCACCGCCGAGTCGGCGAGTCAGCGCTATCGCGCAGTGCCGGACCGCTACCTGTCGTTTCCTGACTTTGAGCTGAGCGAAGCCGGTTGGGAGTCACTCGACATTCCCGTCGGACTCGCGTTCTTCTTCTCCAGCTCTGTATTGGATCGGGTGGTGGCTTTCTATCCCGGGCCCGCCGGCGTCACCGAGTCTGAGCTAGGGCTGGCGGCGTGGACCGAGGTGCTCGAGGCCAACCCCGAGCTTGGCGTACTCAGCGATGATGTCGAGGCACTCCTGGTACGCGCGCCAGATCTTGATCACGAAGCGCAATGCTTTCTGGTACCGATCGACGCGTGTTACGAGTTGGCTGGGCGCCTGCGTACCGTGTGGCGCGGCTTCGACGGGGGGCAGGATGCGCGGGCGGTGATCGCTGACTTTTTTGCATCCGTCGCGGAGCGCAGCCGAGCGATCATGCGGGAGGCCAGCGCGTGATCGATCTCGACTTTCGCATCGACGATGTGATCGCGGAACCGTACGCCGCGGTCCCGCAGCTGACCGCCCGCCTCCAGATCAGTGAGCGGTCAGGCGAACAGGTACACGCCCTGGCACTTCGGTGTCAGATTCGGATCGAGCCTCAACGGCGGGGGTATGACCCGCACGAGATGGCGGGACTCGCCGATCAGTTCGGGCCGCGGGAGCGATGGTCACAAACCCTCAAGCCATTCCTCTGGATGAATTGCTCGACCGTGGTCCAAGGCTTCTCCGAGACGACGCTTGTTGATCTTCCCATGCCGGTGACCTACGACCTCGAGGTGACTGCTTCGAAGTACCTGCACCAGCTCACCAGTGGGGAAGTACCGGTGCTCTTCATGTTCTCTGGAACCTGCTTCACACGAGGCATCGCGGGGTTCGGCGTGGAGCAGGTGCCCTGGCATCTGCAGGACTCTTATCGCATGCCGGTCGCCGTCTGGCGATCATGCATGGACCAGCACTTTCCCGGCAGCGGATGGTTGCGACTGAGTCGTGACGTCCTCAACGAACTGACGCGCTACAAGGCCGAGCACGGCCTCACCAGCTGGGACTCGGTGATGGAACGGCTGCTCAGTGCTGAACTGGCGATGAGGGCGGAGCGGGTGAGCGAGCAGTGAGCGTCGACAGAATTCGTGCGGTGGCTGACGCGGTGCTCTATGAGGGGTATTTGCTATACCCCTACCGGGCGACCTCGAGCAAGAACCAGCTGAGATGGCAGTTCGGAGTGCTCGGTCCGCAGGGCGCCGAAGCGGGGGGAATCGGCGAGGACTCGCATCTGTCGATGCAGTGCTTGCTTGATCTGGGCTTGCTTGATCTGGGCTTGCTTGATCTGGGCCGCAGCGAAGGTATCGAGAGTGCGCAGGCCGACTTGATCATCTACGTCCGCTTCCTGCAGTTGCAGCAGCGGCGTACGGAGAGGTTGGACGATCGCGAGGGGTATCTGCCGGTCCCGGAGCTTCGGGTCGACAGCGAACGCTGGTTCAGCTGGGACGAGGCGGTTGAGGTCGAGTCCAGCCGCACGGTGCCGCTGGCGGATCTGCTCTGCGGTCGCTCCTGGAGTGTGATGGCCGAGGCAGCGCAGAACACGGAGCCCGTACATGATCAACTTGGTCGCCTGGCTGGCCGATTGGTGCGGCAGCGCTGGCCAGTAGCGGCCACCGTCTCCGCTCTGCTGGAGCCAGCCGATGGGCTGCATCGGCTTACTGTCTCGATCGACAACAATGCCATGGCTGACGGCATGACCAGCAAGGATGATGCGCTGCGCCGGTCGCTCCTCGGTACACACATGATCATCGAATCTCGCGATCCCTCCGCGGCGTTCCTCTCAGTGATCGACCCGCCCGGCCACGCCCGAAAAGCGGCCGAGCAGTGCCGGCAGCACCGCTGCTGGCCGGTGCTGGCCGGCGAGCCAGGAGCGGTCTCGACGGTCCTCGGCTCGCCGATCATCCTCTACGACTATCCCGAGATCGCTGGCGAGAGCACGGGCTCGTTGTTCGACGCCACCGAGATCGACGAGATCCTCATGCTGCGCGTGCTGACGATGACCGACGCGGAGAAGGCGGAGGCGCGGGCGACCGATCCGAAGGCGGCCGAGATCATCGCCCGATGCGATGCCATGTCACCTGAGGACCTGATGCGGCTGCACGGTACGTTCCGCGACCCGGACCCGCTGCCACCATCGTGGAGTGACGCAGACGACCCCTTCGCGGTCTTCAATGATCATGATCCGGACACTGGCGAGGTGGTGATCTCGGGCGCAACGGTCCGCAAGGGGAGCCTCGTCAGGCTGAACCCGCGCCGCCGCGCCGATGCTCAGGACCTGTTCTATGCCGACCAGTTGGCACGGGTTACCGCGATCCATCGTGATCTCGATGACGAGACCCACGTCGCCGTCGTCCTGGTCGACGACCCAGCCGGCGATCTTCACGATTGGTACGGCCGGTACCTGTACTTCTCCCCGGATGAAGT
>Ga0207428_10007092_pt1 | contig 10262 bp, 6 predicted proteins | sample RhiMethybrSRZTD1_FD_187600 | JGI IMG/M metagenome (GOLD analysis project Ga0207428, IMG submission 187600) | Populus rhizosphere microbial communities from Tennessee, USA - Rhizosphere MetaG P. TD hybrid SRZTD1 (SPAdes) (version 3) | ecosystem: Host-associated > Plants > Roots > Rhizosphere >... | reverse complement strand
TGACGGCGGCACCCTGCGCCGCGCTGCAGCCTCGGACGGTACCGCAGAGGCGCTCGGCCGGCGGCGACGTCCACGCTTCTTTTCCTGTTGCCGCGTCGACCGCGCGCAACCCGCCTGGTCCGTTGACGCCGAAGTAGGCATTCCGCTCGTCCACCGCCGCGCCCCACTGGCCGCCGAGCGCGGCACCGGCACCGGTGCGGTACTCCCACACCTTCGTCCCTTTATCCGGATCGACCGCGTAGGCCATGCCGGACTTCTGGTGGACGATCAGCAGATCCTTCCCGCCGACCTTCGTCAACACCGGCGACATCGAGAAGTCGTGATCGGGCCCGAGCGTTTCCGGACACTGGCCGCCGGGAGGATTCGATCGCCCGCATCCGCCCGCCCAGACATCGTTGGCCAGCGGCTGAAAGACCCACTTGTGGCGGCCGGTTTCGATGTCTAACGCGATGACCGCATCGCTCGTCATCGTCGCCGGACCGGAATAGTTGTTGCCGGTCGTGATGTAGATGGAGCGGCGGGCCGGATCGATCGTCGGCGCTCCCCACACCCCGGCGCCTGACGGTCCCCAGATCGTCTTGCCTTCCGCGTTCTTGCCGCGCGCGGCCGGCGCGTCGGGGATCGTGTACGACTTCCACACGACGGCGCCGGTGTTGGCGTCGAGCGCACTCACGCTGCCGCGAAAGGTGCAGCACTCGTAACGCGCCTGTCCGCCCTGGCCTTCCTCGCCGACGCCGGCCAGCGGGACGTACAGCCGCCCGTTATAGAGCGTGGGCGAGCCGGTCGCGCGCGCGTAGATATGATCGTCGAGCTTGCGCGACCAGATCTCCTGGCCGGTGTTCGCATCGACGGCATACGCCGACGGCGTGCCGTCGGCGAAGTACACGGCGTAGCCAGTTTGCCCGGCGCGCTTGTATGGACCGACGGAGACCGCCGTGCGGATTCCCGCCTGCGCGTGATAGCGCCAGTAGGTGCAGCCCGTCTTCGCGTTGAGCGCGAGCACATCGCCGCTCTCGCTGCCGACGAACACACGATCGCCGAGGATCGCCGGCTGCGCTCGCGCCGAGTTCACACCGGCGAATCCGATTGCCCACTTCAATTTCAGCTTGGGAACGTCAGCGGCCTTGAGCGTCGTCTGCGCGCCGCTCGTAAACCGAGTGTTGGCAACGGTGGCTCCCCAGCCGTTCCAGCCGTTCTCGAGATCGGATGCCTTCAAGGCCGGCGCCGCGGCCGAACACCGGCCGACGATCGGCGCGGGCGCTGCTGTCCCCACCGGTCGTCCAGCGAGGAAGCCCGCAACCGCCCGCCGCTCCGCTTCTGTCAATTCCGATCCCTGCCTGAACATGTTGCCCGTCGTCAGCGACGTGAGGATCGACTCGGGCGCGATCGTGGCCAGCACGTCGCGCGTCGGCGCGCGCGATCCCGCAGGCGGCTGCTGATGACAGGAGGCGCAGGACTTCTGGTAGACCGCCGCGCCATCGGGCGCCTGCGCGAACGCCGGGCCACTTGCGATCAGGACACTGGCGATGAAGGACGCCGCCAACAGTGCTAGACGCATCGTTCTCTCCTCACGGACGTCCGAATTAAACCACGAAGCGCACGAAGGCCATGAGGAGCACGAAAAATCACGCGCTGCTTCGTCTGGCGGCGTCGAGTACGCTGGTACGGTCAATGGTCACTCGTCCATCCGTTTGCAACAGCGTGCTCCGCTGCGCGCTCGTTTTGACGATCTTCGACTTTCCGGGGCTGCAGGCCGCGCAGGAGGCACCCGCGGCCCAGCGCGACGAGCCGGCCACCGAACTGTCCCTGCGGAACGTTCCAGATCTCAATCCAGATCCACGAATCCTCGAGATCAACCTGACTGCCGAGGTCGCGCAGGTTGAAGTGTCGCCAGGGCGGAAGGTCGAGGCCTGGACCTACAACGGCGCGATTCCGGGTCCGCTCATTCGACTGTCCGTCGGCGACCGGCTGATCGTCCACTTCACCAACAAGCTGTCGTCGCCGACGACCGTGCACTGGCACGGGCTCCGGCTGCCGATTCAGATGGACGGCGTTCCCGGCGCGTCGCAGCTTCAAGTCGAGCCAGGCGGCGTATTCACGTACGACTTCGTTGTCCCCGACGCAGGGTTGTACTGGTACCACCCGCACGTGATGTCCGCAGCGCAGGTGGGCTTCGGTTTGTACGGTGCCTTTCTGGTGGACGATCCGTCGGAAACGTTCACGGTCGACGAGGAGCGAATCCTCGTGCTCAGCGACATCGATCTCACACCGCAGAACACACTCGAGGATCCCGAGACCGGAGGGTCCACCGGCATGGCCTTCGGCCGCGAAGGCAACACGCTGCTCGTCAATGGACGGAATCGCCCGCGCGTCACCATGCGCTCCGGCCGGACGCAGCGTTGGCGCGTCGTCAACGCGGCCAAGAGCCGCTTCTTCAATCTCGATCCGGGTAACGGCCTGAAGTTCACAAAGATCGGAGACGATGCCGGGCTGCAGGAGTATTCGGAGGACGTGGAGACGCTCGTGCTGGCTCCGGGTGAGCGCGCGGACGTCTTCTACACGCCGAGGGCGAAGCCGGGCACCGAGTACGGCCTCCACGCGTATCTCTTCAACCGCGGATTTGGCAGCGTCGAAGCACGACAAAGCGAGGACCTGTTTACGGTCGTCATGGCAGACACGCCGGCTGTTACACCGCGGCCGCTGCCGAGGGTCACTCGCGTCATCGAACCGATCAGCCAGGCCGGCGCGACGCCGGTCGCCCTCGAGTTCGGGATCGAACAGACGGAAGACAAGTCGTTCTTCTACACGATCAACGGCAAGCCGCTCGACACGATCACGCCGATCAAAGCCGTAGTGGGCGAGACGCAGATCTGGACCGTGAGCAACACGACGTCGTGGTCGCATCCGCTCCATTTGCATGGCTTCTTCTTCCAGGTCCTGGACAAGGATGGGAAGCCGAAGAGGCCTCTACAGTGGAAGGACACGGTGAACGTTCCGTTCAAGGAGAGCGTGAAGATCGTCGTCCGATTCGACGATCGACCGGGTTCGTGGATGTATCACTGCCACGTCCTCGACCACGCCGAAGGCGGACTCATGAGCGTGGTGCAGCTGTCGCGGCCGGGCGAGGCGGCCCCGCCGTTGCCGACGATGCACACCCACCCGAGCAATCCCTCCGAGGAACCGGATTCCAGTCAGATTCGTTAACTCTGAGAGCAGCCCGACTCAGAGAGTGATGAGGGCAGTTCCTGCCGTGACCTGCTCTGTCAGTCGCTGATGGGAGGATGTCTCGGCGTAGAATGATGCATTCCTCTCCATCCCCCAACGCGGCAGTGGTGAATTTCGAACTCTCGGCGCGCGATGCCGTCGACTGGCTGCGCGGCCTCCGCTCGGCGTCCGTCGATCTGATGATCACCGATCCGGCGTACGAGTCGCTCGAAAAGCATCGTGCCGTCGGGACGACCACGCGGCTGAAGCACAGCAAGTCGTCGAGCAACGACTGGTTCAACATTTTCCCGAACGCACGCTTCGGCGAGCTCTTCGCCGAAGTCTTCCGGGTCCTCAAGGACGACACGCACTTCTACCTGCTGTGCGACGCCGAGACGATGTTCGTGGCGAAGCCGGCGGCGGAGAACGCGGGTTTCAAGTTCTGGAAGCCGCTCGTCTGGGACAAGTGCACCATCGGCATGGGCTACCACTATCGGGCCCGCTACGAATTCATCCTCTTCTTTGAAAAGGGGAAGCGGCGGCTGAACGATCTCGGCGTTCCCGACGTGATGGCAGTACCGAGGATTCGCGGCGGCTACCCGGCGGAGAAGCCGGTGGAGGTGGCCGACGTGCTCATCCGACAGAGCTCACAGGCCGGTGACATTGTCGCCGACCCGTTCATGGGATCCGGCAGCGTCGGTGTCGCGGCAACGAAGCTCGGGAGGCGGTTTCTCGGCAACGATTTGAATCCGGAAGCGGTGCAGATCGCTGCCCGGCGATTGCGCGAAGTCGGTATCGCCGGCACCGCGCCGGCGGACGCATCTGCCGCCGAACCGATCCAGGCTGATCTGCTCGAGCGTGCCCGATGAACCGCCCGAACCGGCGAACTCCTGAACTACTGAACCCCCGAACCGCTGAACCGGACCTTGAACTTACTGCACCCGGTGAACCGTCTGAACCCTCGTTCGAACGTTCAAAGATCACCGGCGCGGACTACGCCAACCTCGTCGCCTGGTATGTGGCGCGGCGTTTCGAATCGCGCGGCCTCAAGGTCTATCGCGAAGTCAGGGTCGGCAAGACGATCATCGCCAAGAATCGGTGCATCGACATTCTCTGCGTCGGCGACGGCGGTCAGAAGGCGTTCGCCATCGAATGCAAGTATCAGGACAGCCAGGGGACCGTCGACGAGAAGATCCCCTACGCCCTCGATGATCTGCAGGCGCTGCCGATGGCGGGATGCATCGCCTACGCCGGCACCGGCTTCTCACCCGGCGTGCTGCACATGCTTGCCGCCTCGCCGCACGCCGCGTTCTGCCTGCCGGTCATCGCGCAGATCGAGTCCACGAACGAGACGCGGGAGCTGGACCACCTCCTGGCGATGCATTTCGGGTGGTGGGATGTCCTGACGGAGCGGAGGAAGCCGATCTGATTCCTATCTCACGACGCGACCTGCTTCGATCTTCACGTCGGCCAGTCTCCACGCCTGTCCCAGCGCCGTGTCCAGCGATGCAATCTCACCGTCGCGCTGGCGCCCCTGTCTGATCCGGCTTTCGCGCAGCCCGGAGAGCGACCAGCCGTTGTTGGGAAACCTTTTCAGGTCTTCCCGGAATGCCTTCTCAGCGTCAGCGGCGCGGCCCATCGCGAGCATCGCGGCACCCTGCAGCTGGCGTACGGGAATTGGCCAGTCGGGTGGTTCCATATAGGTCAGGGCGGCCTCCTTCGCCGCCGCCGCCTCGAAGTGCCTGCTCGCCTCGCCGGCACGCTTCTGCCGAGCGCGCAACTCGCCGGCGGCGACGTCATACGCAACGTCGGCGACCGACGATCCGAGGTTGACGGTCGAAATGTACGTCGTCTTGAGAGACGCATCGCCCTTTGCGGTCATCACAGCCTCGAGCTCCTTTTCCGCCTCGTCGAGGCGACCGGTCGACGAGTAGGCGATCGATCGGGCGGCGTGTGTGATCGCCTGCATGTAGGGGATGTCGGCCGGAGGCAGCGGTTCGGCAAGGACCTCGTCCCACATCGCAAAACGGACTTTCGTGAAGAGCGGTGTGAGCGCGAAGTGCTGCACCATTCCACCCATCGCCGGATCGCGCAGCATGTCGGCGTGCACTTTGCCACGCACCTCGTCGGCCGCCCGCAGCGCGTCGGTTCGTCGTCCCTCGAGCGACGCAGAGGCGACGAAGAAGTGCGGATTGTGGGGGATGTAGCCGATGTCATACGTCATGTTGCCGGCGACGGCGTTGCCCGCCTTGTACGCCGCATCGGCCTTCATCGCGTCCTCGTTGACGGTGGACGCGTCGTTATAGCGGCCGGTGCGCAGGTAGATGTGTGCGGGCATGTGCACGAGATGGCCGGCGCCCGGCACGAGCGCCGGGAGCTTGTCGGCGTACGCCTCCGCACGTTTCGGGTCGGGGGACGCTTCGACCGCGTGAATGTAGAGGTGAATGGCTCCCGGGTGATCGCTCTTCCGCTTCAGCACTGACTCGAGCGACGCGAGCACGTCGTTGGTGAACGCGCGCGGGCTGCCGTCAGCATTCCAGTAATTCCACGGTGCCGTATCCATCAATGACTGCGCGTACAACGTGGCCGCGTCGAGGTCGTCGGGGAACTTCGCGACCACGTCTTTCATCGCCGCCGCATAGGCGGCGTCGAGCGGCGGACGATCGGCCTTCGGGTCCGACGTGTACCGCTTCGCCAGCGCCGCAATATATGCCTGCTCCCTTGCCGATGCCTTGGCAGCGCGCTGGCGCGCTTGCTCGATCGCGGCGAACGCGTCCCTGGCTGCCTCGGGCGTGATCGGCGCGTTGATGTTCGGTCCGAGCGCGAACGCCACTCCCCAGTAGCACATCGCGCAGTCGGCATCGAGCGCCGCCGCCTGACGGAAGGAGCGGATCGCCTCCGCATGGTTGAACGCGTAGGAGAGTGTCAGACCCTGGTCGAAATAGCGCTGCGCCTCGGAGGACGCGGTCGTGATCTGGTGATGCAGGCTGCCCAGGTTGTCGTAGAGGGGCGCTTTCGGTTCAGCGGGCTTGACGTTTTCCCGCGAGCACGCAGTGACCAGCGCGACGGCGATGAAGATGGTTGCGATTCTGGACATGGTCGATTCCCTAGGGCACCCCTTCAGGGGGTGCCATCTCGTTGAGAGTAGGAGAGTATAGATGTCCGATGCGCAAATTGATCCGACCGATGGCGATCGTCCTGGCAACCTTTCTTGCGTCGCTCGCCGGCGCACAGACACAGCCGCGGACCTGGCGGCTCGATTTCTACGAAACCGGCGGACCAGGCGTCGACGCCTACAGCTTTGACCGCCTTGTCGTCGAACCGCTGGCCTGGCCGGACACCCGGGCCGCCAGCCTCGACACGGCGATGGGCGGTAACTATCGGTTCGAGATTGTCGACAGCAACGGCCGGGTCACGTTCTCGCGCGGTTACGACCCGGCGTTCGCCGAGTGGCTGACGACCGCCGAGGCGAAGAAGGTCCGGCGGACGTTTTCGGATTCGCTCCGCTTTCCAGGCCTGACCGCGAAGGCGGACGTCGTGCTGAAGAAGCGTGGCGAGGACGGCAGTTACACGGAAGTCTGGCGGCACTCGATCGACCCCGCCGATCCCTTCATCGATCAGTCGACGCCGCCGCGGCAGCAGGTGATCGAGTTCGAGAAGCACGGCGAGCCCCCTGCAAAGGTCGATCTGCTCCTGCTCGGCGACGGCTACACCGCCGCCGATTGCGCCACGTTTCAGGCGCAGGCCAAGCGCCTGCTCGGCGCGCTCTTCGCCGTCGATCCGTTCAAGGCTCGCCGCGCCGACTTCAACGTCTGGGGCCTCTGCCCACCGTCGGTGCAGTCCGGCATCTCCAGCCCGTCGCGAAACATCTACCGCCGCACGCCCGTCGGCGCTGCCTACGACGCGTTCGGATCGGAGCGCTACATCCTGACCTTCGAGAATCGCGCCTGGCGCGACATTGCGTCGTGGGCACCGTATGAATACGTGATCATCCTGACCAACGGCATAACCTACGGTGGCGGAGGACTCTACAACGTGTTCTCAACGGCTGCCGCGGGCAATGACTTTGCGGACTATGTCTTCGTCCATGAATTCGGGCATCACTTCGCCGGTCTGGCCGACGAGTACTACACCTCGCCAGTGGCGTATGAGCCGCCTGCGCGGATCACCGAGCCATGGCCCGCGAACGTGACGGCGACGACCGATCGCTACCAGCTGAAGTGGCGCGATCTGCTGTCGCCCGGCGTGCCGCTGCCGACGCCGTGGCCGAAGGATCAGTTCGAAGCGATGCAGAAGGAGTATCAGGCGACGCGCGCGAAGCTGCGCACCGACAAGCGGCCGGAAGCGGAGATGACCAAGTTGTTCCAGAGCGAGAGCGAAGCAGAGATGAAGCTGTTCGCCACGGCGGAGCATCGCGGCAAGGTCGGCCTGTTCCAGGGCGCGAACTACGACGCGCAGGCGTTCTATCGGCCCGAGCTCGATTGCATCATGTTCTCGCGCAACAAGGTGCCCTTCTGCAGGGTCTGTCAGCGCGCGCTGTCGGCGCAGATCGATCGCCACGTATCCAGAAAGTAGGGCGCCCCTTTACGGGTGCCAGCGGTGGTGGCTTTTAACCGCGAAGGACGCGAAGATCGATGGCCGGCGGCAAGGCCGCGAAGCAAGAAGCTTTTATGAAAACTCATCATCGCGATGGCTATCGATTTCTTCGCGGCCTTGCTGCCGTGGCTGTGGTCTTCGCGTTCTTCGCGGTTTCTGCGCTCGTGGCGCAGAACAAGCCGGATGCCGCGGCGATGACGACGAAGCTCGCCGACGACTTCGTTGCCGCCACGCTCGAGCGATACCCGGAGACGGCGACCTTCATGGGCGCCCCGGAGGCGCAGCACAATCGCGTCTTCGACAACACGCTGCAGGCGAAGAACGCCTGGGACAAGCGCGTTGACGGTTTCCAAGCTGCGTTCAAGGCCATCGACAAGACCGCCCTCGCCGGCCGTCCCGAGCAGCTTACCTACGGCTTCCTCGAACAGGCGGTCGCCTCCGAGACCGAACGGCGCGTCTGTCGCCCGGAGCTGTGGGGTGTCGATCACCTGAACGGATGGCAGGTGTCGCTGCCGGCGATGCTGTCGCGCCAGCCGGTGGCGACGGAGGCGGATCGGAAGGCCGCGCTCGAGCGAGTCGGTCAGTACGACCGCTTTATCGATCGCGAGATCGAGGTTCTTCGCAGCGGACTCTCAACCGGTTACTCGGCGCCGCGCGTCAACGTCGAGCGCGTCATCGGCCAGATCAAAGGCCTGCTCGCAGGCGCTCCTGACAAATCGCCTTTCACGAACGTCGGCGCTGGTCCAGGCGCCAGCGATGCCGCGTTCAAGCGCGCGCTTGCCGATGTCGTTGCCAAAGAGGTCAACCCGGCGCTGACGCGCTACCGTCGCTTCCTCGACGAGTACAGAGGGATCGCGCGCACGAAGGTTGGCGTGGCGGAGCTGCCGCAGGGCGCCGCCTGCTATCGCGGCCTGATGCGCGACAACACCTCTCTCGATCTGACCGCGGATGAAGTGCATCAGCTCGGCCTGACGATGATGGACCAGATCCACGGGGAGATGCGCACCATCGGCACGCGCGTCTTCAAGACCGCAGACGTCGCAGCGATCGTTGAGCGGATGCGGAACGATCGATCGCTGCGCTTCAGGAACACCGACGAGATCATGAAGGCGTCGGCGGCGGCGCTGGCGCGGGCGCGTGCGGCAATGCCGAAATATTTCGGGCGGCTGCCGAAAGCCGATGTGCAGATTCAGCCGTTCGAACCGTTCGAGGCGCCGTCGATGCCGCCGGCCATGTATCGCCAGACAACGCTCGATGGGAGCAAGCCTGGTCTCTACATGGTCAACCTCTATCGGCCCGAGCAGCAGCCGCGTGCCGATCTCGAAACGGTCGCGTTCCACGAAGCCATTCCCGGTCATCACCTGCAGATCGCACTGGCGATCGAGCGGCCGGCCGCCCACCGCATCACGCAGCTCTTTGGCACCACGTCGTTCATCGAGGGGTGGGGACTCTATGCCGAGCGCCTGGCCGACGAGATGGGCCTCTACTCGAGCGATCTCGATCGGATGGGCATGCTGTCGGCGCAGGCGTGGCGTGCCGCGCGGCTCGTCGTCGACACCGGCATGCACGCGAAGGGCTGGACGCGCGAGCAGGCGGTCGATTACATGCGGCGCAACACCGCCATCGGCGAGAACACGATTCAGACGGAAGTCGATCGCTACATCATCATGCCCGGTCAGGCGATCGCCTACATGATTGGTTATCGGGAGATCACCAGCCTGCGCGCGAAGGCCACGGCCGCGCTTGGGCCGCGGTTCGATATCCGTTCGTTTCACGACGCGGTGCTCGGCCGCGGCGCCGTGACGCTGCCGATGCTGCGTGAGCAGATCGAGCAGTGGATTGCGATCGGTGGAAAGTAGAAACCCGTCCTGTCCATTTACTTTTCCACTTTTCCACTTTTCCACTTTTCCACTTTTCCACTTGCTGCGTGATATTCTCCGCGCCACCCTTGTGACCTTTGCCTTGGGCCCTTTGACTTAGAGAGGAACAGCAATGGCCGAGAAGCAGGAAATTCCGCGTGAGGCGATTCACGCCTACAACCTCTACATCCATGGCGAGATCGACCGTCGCGCCTTCATCGACCGCGTGAAGAAGGTTGCCGTCTCCACCGTCGCCGCCGGCGCCATCGTCGATCAGCTGATGCCGAACTATGCCGAGGCGCAGCAGGTCAAGCCGGACGATGCCCGGCTGAAGACGTCGCGCGAGACGGTTCCGTCGCCCGCCGGCAACGGCACGATCAAGGGCTACCTTGTGCGGCCCGCGAGCGCCGGGACCAACAAGCTGCCGGCGATCCTCGTCGTCCACGAGAACCGTGGCCTCAACCCGCACATCGAGGACGTCGCCCGCCGCATGGCGCTCGAAGGCTTCATGGCGTTCGCTCCGGACGGCCTCACCTCAGTCGGCGGTTATCCCGGAGACGACGACCAGGGCGGCAAGCTGTTCGCCAGCGTCGATCGCAACAA
>Ga0207428_10007091_pt1 | contig 10262 bp, 10 predicted proteins | sample RhiMethybrSRZTD1_FD_187600 | JGI IMG/M metagenome (GOLD analysis project Ga0207428, IMG submission 187600) | Populus rhizosphere microbial communities from Tennessee, USA - Rhizosphere MetaG P. TD hybrid SRZTD1 (SPAdes) (version 3) | ecosystem: Host-associated > Plants > Roots > Rhizosphere >... | reverse complement strand
GGCACCAGTACCGCGTTCGTCCGCCTGCGGCGGATGCCAAACCATAGCTTTTGACGCCGGACAGCAACATGTTCGCACGATGTCCCGAGGAGTTTTCCCACATTCGCATGGCGCAGCTTTCGGTGGCGCATTCCCAAGCCACATTCTCGGCCCGCGCCCCCTTCGGGCCGCGTTGGGAGTAAAAGCCGTCATGATCCATCGACTGACGTGCCGCCATGCTTTGAGCGTGACGCTGAGCCATTGCCTGCAAACTGGCGCTGCGGTGGAGCGCCGGAAGGCCATGAGCGCGCCGGAAGGAATTCAGACTGTCAGCCAGCGCGGGTGAGCAAATGCCCAGTAAGAAAATGACGAAAGCAATCACTATCAGGCAGCCATGCATGGCATCCCCCAGCGCTTCAGCATTCAAGGCGAGAATCACCTTACATCATTGCTTGTCAGCAAAATTCGGACAATCAGGGGAAAGCAAAGGGACCGCCGTTGCCAAGTTACAGCGGTCCCTCCGGAGTGCCGAAACGGGGGACACCCGAGTTAGGGATAGTTCGGCATTCCGCGAACTACAGCATCCATCACCAACCGCGAACACATCTGTGAGCTAGCTCACATACGGCAATCAAATTTTCACGGCCAGATTTCGATTGCCGATCAGTGACTTACAGACACCTTTGCGGGTCGTGGAGTACGGGGGGTCGCAGCTAAGGAATGAAAACCAGAAACAAGAACGTGGCGAAAACCACGAGATGGACAAGACCGGCGAGAATATTGGTTCGACCAGTCCCGAATGTGAGCAGGCTCAAATACAGCGTAAGAGCGAGCAGCAACGTGTCACGCGATGAAAGGCCGATCTCGATCTGTTTGCCGATAAAGATGTTGGTGATTGCCACAGCAGGAATCGTCAGGCCAATTGTGGCCAGGGATGAGCCCAAGGCGAGATTGAGACTCTTCTGCAACTGATTGTGCCAGGCCGCCCGCACTGCGGTGATGCTTTCAGGCGCCAGGACGACAATTGCGATGATAATGCCCGAGACAGCTGGCGGGGCGCCAACCCGGGACAAGCCGATTTCCAGAAGCACCGCAAATTTCTTGGCAATAAGGATGACTCCGCAGAGTGCAAGCAGCAACATACCAACGCTGATGGCGACGTCCCGCCCGGAAGGATAAGCATGGTCGCCACTCTGAGCGGCGATACTCTCGGCGCGAAAGTACTCGGTATGTCTCGACGTCTGAATAAACAGGAAGGCTATGTAAAGAATGCCCGTTACGATACTGACAAAAATCAGTTGCGTGTTCGAGAAATAAGGACCGATGGCCGTGACCGTATAATTGGGAAGCACGAGCGTGAGAATTGACAGTGCCGCGAGGACGCTGAGATAGATGCCGGCGCCGGCGGTCTGGAATTCCTGCTCGTGATGACGCAACCCGCCCCACAGGATGCACAGGCCCACCAAGCCATTGCACACGATCATGATGACTGCGAACACGGTGTCCCGGGCGAGTGCCGGCGAGCTGCCCGGCGTCAACACGATCGACTCGATCAACGCCACCTCGATGATCGTGACGGCAAGCGTCAGAACAAGCGTTCCGAACGGCTCGCCGACTCGGTGCGCGATCACGTCGGCATGGTAAACAGCCGCGAATACGGCGCCCAGCATGATGACAATCATCGCAGTCGAAAGGGCGAGCGAAGCGGATGTAAGCGGCTGGGCGCCGGCATCGTATCCAATGTACGGCGCCAAAAAAACGAACGCGATCGCCAAAACGGGGAATGCGATCGTCATTGCTGGCGAATTCGTTTTCGCGGCCATGATCTTTTAGAATTCGGCTTAGATCAGTTCGTGCGCACTGTATCAGAAATGTTCCGGCTCAAGCGGCTCCACCGCGCCAGAGCGTGTTCAAGTACGAACACGCGGATTGCCGAGGAGAGGTTACCTCTTTCGCGGGTCTGGTCGATCTTGTCGACTAACTCCGCCAGCGTGGTTTCTTGGGCATGAGCGATTTTTTTCAGGTCGCGCCAGAAGACATCTTCAATGCTCACGCTGGTCTTTTGTCCATCAATGACGATGGAACGTTTGACAATCAGGGATTTCATCAGGCGCCCCACGCAAACCCCTCAGGCCTTATCATCGTACAGTAGATCGGAAGTCGCACTTATAGCAACGGAACTTCTCAGCCTTAGGCGGGTTACGGGATTGCTGAGCCAGCTCTCACCCCTATGAGCTGGCTGAGGTCATTGGTCACTGGGCTGCCAACGCCTACATTGGCAGCCCTTCTTTTTTCTAGGCCTGTATCCGCTGCATGGTATTGCGTACTTACGGGCGCGGCAGGCCAATAAATGCGCCTGCTGCTTTCATCCATCCGTGTCAGCCAATCGTCGCCAAGTAAGCGCAGTGCCGGTCGATTGACCCGCGCTTAGCGAGCGTGGCTAGCGTGCTGAATACAATGAGCGATTTGGGGCTTGACGTAAGTCAGTGTCGTGGCTCGTACGCGGGTACAAGATTTTGGCTCGCCGTACCGTCCTTGAGAAGAGATGCAGCCATGTACACTCTGTCGAGAATTGGTATTTCATGCGCCGTTATCCTCATGACTTCTTCCGCTGCTCTATCAAGGGATAGCGGTCTTCCTCAATTTGATATTCAGAAACAATGTCAAAAGACTCAGCAGGCGGCCGATGAGTTGACCGCGTGCGTTAAGAATGAACAAGCCGCACGAGAAAAACTTGCCGAACGCTGGGCGACTACTTCGGCATTGGATAAAACGGCCTGTATTCATCCAACGAGTTGGTCACCAAGCTATATTGAATGGCTTGGGTGCCTGGAGACAAGAGATTACGTGCGGACGCAGCGCAAGGATCACCCGGAATCTATGGCCGTCTCGAACCTGTGCCCAAAAGTGAATTGGCAATTAGATGGCTCAATCACCAGTGTCGTCGCATGCCAACGGCGATAGAAACTCGATGCGCCGTATCGCTCGGGTCCGTCGAAAGCCTGGATCAAATCAAAAATCCGAAGGCACCCGCGGCAACTCGCGCTATAGACGGAACGTTCTAAGAAAGGGCCAGGCGATGGACCGCCCGGCCCTAACAGCCACGGTGTCAGGGAAACCCTTGGGAGACTCCGCAGCCATCTTGTATTCAATGCGCGAAAGGAGCGGGGACATTGATCTTTCTCAAAACCACTCGGCGCGCCAGCAGACGCGGGCCAACCCGGTACGATTTAGATAAATCTTAGCGCCTGTTTGCCAGAATTTACTATTCCTGGCACCGACCGAAGCTTTTTGCGAGTGTAGGCTTTGGGCTGCTTCCGTCCGGCGGTTGCCCCCAGCAGATCTGCAATCCGACGGGAGCGAAAGGTCGCAAACTACGGCCCGTTGACACGAACCTCGTCGCGGGCCGTTTTTAAGCAGAAGCGACCAGAGCCGCAGGAGGCGTACCGGTTGCCCTTCATATTGGGACTTATACCTGCGTATAGCATCACATGATCTCGATCGACAGTAGGGTGCTTGGAAATAGAGATTTTAGCTCACCCATCAAGAAAATTCGGGAGGAGAAGATGGATAGGTTCTTGCAGGACCAAAACGTCGTGCTCTACCGAAGATTGCGCAATTCATCGACAGGCGAAGCCGAACGACGAGTGATAATTACGTTGCTGCGGGGAGAAATGGCCAAGCTTAAAATGAGCGAAACTGAGCACCAGCAAGACAAGCTTGGCACGCCGGTTAGGCGTCACAGCAAACGTCTACGAACGTGACGGGCACGGCAGGGTGGCTGGATGATGCCGGCTGGTCGGGCTTAACGATCCGAAAGCGAAATAGATCATAGAGCTGCCGCGTTGACGCAGCTCATTATGCTCAAGGCGCGATTGTTCGCGACATCAACTCGCTCAGTTCACACGGGCGATTCAGACACCGAGTGGCTGGATCTGGGCGAAAGTTTTGGGAAATTGTTTCGATCCGTGCGTCTACCGCGCTGTCGACCAATTGGCCTACATAGGCAGCTATCCGCGTAAAACCGGTAGAGTTAGTTAGATAATTGAAGCTCATCGTCGCCTCCTGGCAGGGTGATGGCAGAAAGCGGGTGTTCCCTAATGTCAGTCTAGGCGAACATCTTCTGTGCGCTGTGATGGCCATCACAAAAAGGCGTAATTTCCCAAGCCTTTTCAGAACCGTTACAGGCGGGCCGAAACTGATAGTAGCTGCGCAACGTCTGCCCGAGGCGCCCGGCCAAATAAACGGTGCCACCATCAATGGGAGGGGAGCCCCGTGGTCCGGATGGTCCTCCTGTGCAGAGAGGACACGGATAAAGTAGTCCCGCTCGATCAAACGTGGCGGTAAGAGTGTGCTTCCTACACAAATTTGCTCGGCGGTTGCAGACGCGCAACGGGCGACCTCATCGCGCAGCGATCTGGCGGCCAATGCAGCCTCGCTGAAACTCCTCTTCAGTACCTTGTAGGACTCCCACCGCTGGTCTTCCCCTGGCGGCGGTGAGCGCGGCTTCTGTTCAGATCCAGAGTCCCTTTTGTCGGAGATTCTGTCAGCGCGAATTCGCGCTGAGGCAGTGGGCGCGATACACGATCGCCGCTAACGAATCTGGATTGCCATCGACGACGATGTACGCGTCATCCCCATTCACTACATATATAAACGGTCTTTCACCAGTGACGTTATCCAACTTTTTTTTGCCTTTGACGCGACCACAAATGGCCTCGAAGGATTGGCCGAATGAATTTTTTCTCATCACCCGCTTCATGTCTACGAATTCGGCAGATGTTGGGTCCTCCATTTTCGCTGCGACTGCAATTTTTGCTTTTTTCAGAATAGGATCGGAGGTCTCCGAGGGCTGATCAGATGCTGGACCCTCCGCTTTTTCTCCTCCTATTGCTGTTGTTGCGTTTTTCGGGCCAGAATCAGCCGCCGGAGGTTGTGTAGGCGGCGGGGTCTCGGGTTCCGTGATGGTCCGCGAGCTTGCTTTTTCTTCCACGGGCTCGGTTTCGTTTCGTGGCTTGGCAGCTGTTGGTTTCGCCGCAATCGCAGCCTTTTTAGGTTTCACCGTCGTTATTTTAGGCGCGGGCCTGAATGGCTCTCGCTCTATCAGCTCAGTCGGCGTAGTGGCTGCGATTCTGGAGAAGCAGCCCTGTGAAGTACACGTTTCGACCACCCGTGGCTGCGGCACCGGGCAGGCGCAGCCGATCAACGTTGCACACAGAGCGCCAATGAGAAGCGTTCTCATCAATTCGTTTAGCCAGAATTTGCGAAGATCAGGTGCGGTGGTCGTTCGCAAGAAAGGGACTGATGGAGCCGGATGTACGCTCGCCAGTTCCCACCTCAAAAAGTTGGACCCAATATTGGAGCCAAACTCACTGGAACGCAGGATTACTGGCCGTAACAAGATGGACCCTGCATTGCCAAAAGTTGTTGGAAAACAAGTCTGATCGACACTTGGTGACGCTGAACGCAACCACCACAATCGAAGACGACGTTCGGTACCGCAGCAAAGCAACGCATGGACCCAGCCCCACCAATTCGGGTGTAGGCCAGAAGGATTCAACTCGACACCATACCGAGGCACCACTTGCGGAAATGGTTAATCCGGCAGGCCGTTAGGGCCTGTCAGAAGTTCCAAGGGAATCGGACTGGATCGGTAAAAGGGCGTTTATTGCGGCTGTGCGCTGATGCCGGACTCTTTGATGATCGGCCACCATTTGTCGATCTCGGCCTTTTGGAAACCCGCGAGGCCTTCGGGCGACTGCTGCTCGCGTGTGGCGACGTCCAGTCCCAATTCGGTAAAGCGCGCACGCACCGCGGGGTCCGCTAAAGCCTGCAACATCGCGTTATTGAGTTTCGCGATGACATCTTTCGGCGTGCCTTTCGGCGCGAAGAACCCGAACCAGCCCGACATATACAGTCCCGGCACACCGCCCTCGTCGGAGGTCGGAATGTCCGGTATGGATGCAGAGCGTTGCGGGGACAGATTAGCGATCGCTTTTATCTTTCCGGCCCTGATTTGGGGCAGCGCGGCGGCACCTTGCACCACCAGCAGATCGACCTGCCCGGAGACGAGATCCGTCATGGCAGGTCCGGCTCCGCGGTAAGGAATGAAGTGGAGCTTCTGACCGGTCAACTTCTCAAAGAGAACGCCGCTTACGTTCGCTGCCGCATTCTGGTTGACGAAATTGATCTTGCCTGGATTTGCCTTCATCCAGGCGACCAAATCCTTCAAATTGTCGGCCGGGAGATCTTTCTTGGCGACCAAGAGCTGCGGATTAACAGACAGCAGGCCGATCGGTTCGAAATCCTTCTGCAGGTCGTAATCCAGCTTGTAGATGATGCTGCCGACATGAGTGTCCCATTGCCCTATGTCGATTGTATACCCGTCCGGTGCTGCACGCGCGACGCGCCCCACTGCAATGCTGCCTCCCGCGCCTCCGACGTTTTCGATGATGACAGGTTGTCCTAGCGACGCCCGCATGTGCTCGGCCATGATACGCGCTGCCACATCGGTCGAGCCGCCAGGAGGGAAGGGGACTACGAGGGTTATCTGCCGTGATGGAAATGTCTGTGCCTGCGCATTGGCGGCAATTGTGGCCAGCGCCAGCGCCATTATGAATGTTCGCATGAGATCCCCCGGTGTATTTGTGGTTCCGAGCATATCGCCGGGTCAGTCCTTGCGCCACCGGACGCAAAGTGCCATCCGACCGGGGTGATCAGAGGCCGCAAGGACCGCGAGTTCAGAAAGTCGTTGACCGCGCGCCGACAAGTCGGCGCAAACGCTAACGGCTGTATGGACCCGGCGCCGGACCCACACCGCGCCACGCTTTTTTCTTCGCTTTGCCCGATCGGCGAATAGCCGGATCTTCGCTCCAGCCTTTCCTCGTTTCCAGGCCAATTGCTTTGGGCTTGGGATCATCCCAAAGGGCGCTGAAGCCAGGAATGCCGGGAGCTCCGCCGCCGGAACCCCATGCGAAGGCGAAAGAATGTTGCAGACAGGTCAAGACGAGCGCTACTGCCGCCGGAATTATTAATTTTGTTTCACAACGCGTTCTCGAGCATTGGCCCGCAATGGGGAGCACACGTCAGCCCATCTATTGGCTGGCGGCATTGCGTCAAGATCAAATTCCGGGAGTGCAAGCTTGCACTCGCGCCATAGATCGGAATGTTCCAAGAGCGAATCGTGAGTTGCGTTAAAAAGCGAGGAACTTGACGCCTAGCCCATGGCGGCAAGCTCAACTCGAGCGATGGCTTCACCCCCAGCCCCCGCTCAACACTCACGTTCGCACGCGGGTCCCCATGCCGACTACGACCCAAGCGCAACTGTGGACAAGATTTCAGCGGAGGAAGTTCCGATCGCTGGCGACGGGAACTCCATTTGCCGCCCTTTCGATAATTTTTTGCCAAGGCGCCGTGCTGTCAAGCACTGGATAAGACGTTCTGAAACGATCTATCTCATCTGGGATAATTTCGGCGGTGACGGGACAGATGAATTGCGATCAGACGCACACAGAAATGCGGCCGCCCAGAAAAGAACCGCTGCGGCGACTAGGAATCGTAGTGACATGACGTGAAAATACACGCGTGCCGGGCGGCAGTCATAGTTAACGATCAAGAGTTTCTGTTTTCTTTGGTATAGTGTGCGCTGCTTGCAACAATTGCGGTATCTAATGGGTACTGATTTCACCAGATGAACGTCGGCGCAGTTGTGAAGGCGGTGGCTGGGTCATCATCGGGCGTTGCCCGTCGGGCGAAAAATCGCAACACAATGGCGTCAATGCTGCAGGTCGAACGCATCGGTCTTGTTGACGTCGGCAATTAGGTTGGTCTCGACAACGAGTCCGTTCTCAACCACGAAGTCGACGACCACTTTTGGCCGGTCGCCGAGAGCAAACACAAGGCGGCTAGAAAACGTCTCCGCACAGTATGTCGGATTGGGATTCCCGCCGCATCGGTACGTTTGGCGCGTCCATCCCGGATTTGGGAACTGGGGCTTTTATAGATGGGTAAGCCCAAGGATGCGGCTGACAAGCCAGGTGGCAACCGCCCAACCCGCACCAACGAAAAATCCCACGCAAAACCAGACGATGATCAGTTCAAGATTGACTTTTGCCGGCATCTGAATTTGCCCCCCTTTTAGCAGCCCGAACAAAACCACCTCGCAAAGCGTTATCTGTACCAGCCTAACAAAAGTTACAGTCACAAATGTGAGGGAACTCAAATGAAAATGAAACTAATCGCATTGGCGTCAGCCGCGATGATTGCCCTGACAGCCGTTGCTCTACCCGATCAGGCTGAAGCTCGATGGCGTCGTGGTGGAGGCTGGTGGGTTCCTGGAGCCGTTGTGGGTGGTCTTGCTCTCGGTGCAGCTATCGCATCAAGGCCTTACTACTACGGTCCGGGATATTACGGCTATGCGTATGACCCCTATTATGATGGTGGTCCATACGCCTACGGAGGCGGCCCCTACTATTATGGTGGCGGCCCCTACTATTACCAGCGAAGCTATCCTTACAGACATTGGTCTGAGTATTAATCGGGCGCACTCGCAAAGGGCCGCACTGACAACGGTGCGGCCCTTTCTGCGACGCCGCAAAGAGCGTCGAATTTCGCAACGCATCGAAGCCGGCTTTCGGGGTAAAGCAGCTTCGAAATTTCAACTTTTGACCCAAAGCGGACATCGTGCCCTCCGAGTAAGATGTTTTGTCATCTGACTCCCGGGGAGGGACGTTTGTGCGATGCCCGACGAAACATACGATAACGGCCCGTTGCCTTACTTCAGCTCGGAACACGAAATTCTGCGGACGCAGGTTCGGCGTTTTGTTGAGACCGAGATCAAACCGCACGCACGGGCTTGGGAAGACGCGGGATTTGTCCCGCGTGAGGTCCTGCGACGCATGGGCAAACTGGGATTCTTTGGAATTCGCTACCCCCAACGCTATGGCGGTTCCGAGATGGATGTGCTTGCCAGCGTGGTGTTGGCGGAAGAGTTAGGACGGTCCACGTTCGGCGGCGTCGCAATTACTGTTTTAGTACACACCGACATGGCATCGGTGCACATCTACAATTCGGGAACGCAAGCGCTCAAGGATCAATTCATGCCGGATATTATTTCCGGCACGAAAATCGTTGCTGTTGCCGTCACTGAGCCCGACGCCGGCTCCGATGTGAAAAATATTCGAACGACCGCGCGACGCAACGGCAACGATTACCTTCTGAACGGAACCAAGATGTTTGTCACCAATGGTGTCTATGCCGACCTCTACTGCGTGGGAGCGAAGACAGCTCAGGAAGCGAGCCCGTCAGAAAGTATCTCAATGTTCTTGGTTGAAAAGGATAGACCCGGGCTCCGTGTTGGAAAAAGGCTCGAAAAGCACGGGTGGCTTTCCTCCGATACTGCCGAGCTGATTTTTGAAGATTGCCGCATACCGGTATCGAATTTACTCGGGACGGAAGGACGCGGGTTTTACGCAATCATGCATAATTTTCAGAACGAGAGAATTGTGATGGGTGCGATGGCCATGGGCGAAGCGCAAGCGGCAATTGATTTGACGCTTGCCTGGGTGACGCAGCGCCATGCTTTTGGTTCACCGCTGTGGTCGAAACAAACGATCCGTCATCGATTGGCGATGCTGGCCGCCAGGGTTGAGGCTGGGAGGCAGCTTGTCTTCCATGCAGCCTGGTTGGCGGGGCGCGGAATTGAAGCAACCAGAGAAGTTGCGATGGTGAAGGCTTACTGTGGCGAGCTTGTTAACGAGGTCATGCACGCCTGCTTGCAGTTCCACGGCGGGATGGGATTCATGCGAGAGAGCACCATCGAACGTATGGTAAGGGATGCGCGCGTGCACGCCATTGGCGGTGGCGCGACCGAAGTCATGCTCGAAGAAATTGCCAAGCGTATGCATGTACGGTGATTCAATATGTATGAGCCGAACTTCCACGGATCATGAGCTGGAAAAAAGACGCCCGAAGCAAAGACCCCGGGGTCGAAGCCGGGGGTCATGTCGCCTTGAAATTTGAACCTTGTTCACATGCAGCGGGTGCCGCACCACCTGAAAGGACTTCGTGCTAGAATGTGATGAGCCGGCTGGCAGGTCTGTCGCGCGGCTAATCCCCTGAGTCATTAGCGTCACAATCAAGAAGACGTAAAATGGCAACGCGAGAGTCCCGTTTAGCTCAATTCAGCCAAGGTGTCCCGAAAGAAAATCGTCCTCTGCAAATCCTTTGCGAGGATCAGAGCGGTACTTACATAATTCCGTATCCCTGCGAGTGGTCAGAAGGCG
>Ga0207428_10007087_pt1 | contig 10265 bp, 11 predicted proteins | sample RhiMethybrSRZTD1_FD_187600 | JGI IMG/M metagenome (GOLD analysis project Ga0207428, IMG submission 187600) | Populus rhizosphere microbial communities from Tennessee, USA - Rhizosphere MetaG P. TD hybrid SRZTD1 (SPAdes) (version 3) | ecosystem: Host-associated > Plants > Roots > Rhizosphere >... | reverse complement strand
ATGCCGGACTACGCGCCGATCCCCCAGTCGTCGTTCGGGCCAGCCGTCAACGACCAGGGGTACTACGTCGGGCGCGTCGAGCGGAACCTCTACTGGGTCACCGATGGCGTATATCAGGCCGCCTTCCTCACGACGCAGGACGGCGTCGTCCTCTTCGATGCGCCGCCGAGCATCGGGCACAACCTCCAGCGAGCGATCGACGAGATCGCGCGAGCCAACGGCGTGAGCAACAAAGTGACCTACCTGATCCACACCCACCATCACGCGGACCATGGCGGCGCGTCCTCGCTCTTCGGAAAGGACGTCGTACGGATCGGGCACGACGAGACCCGGCGGCTCCTGCTCCGGGACGACGACCCGGCCCGACCCGCACCGGAGGAGACCTTCCGTGATCGCCGTACCTTCGAGATCGGTGGCGAGCGGTTCGAGCTCGCGTGGCACGGCCCGAACCACACGCCCGACAACAGCATCGTCCACTTCCCCGAGCACGACGCGCTGATGATGGTCGATATCGTCAATTCGGGTTGGGTGCCGGTATATGTCGTCAACCTATCGGACGACATCCCGGGCTACTTGGGGATGCCGGCCACAGCGTTGACGTACCCGTGGAAGACGCTCATCAGTGGCCACCTAGGCCGGCTCGGCACGCGCGAGGACGTCACCCTGCACCAGCAGTACATGGCCGACCTCGAGGCCAGCGCGAGGACCGCCCTCGATACCGTCGATCCGACGCCCTACTTCCAGAAGGGCGGCGCGAACATGTGGGCCAGCGTGAAGGGCTACCTCAACGCGGTCGGCGATGCGACGGCCGGCCCGGTCATCGAAAAGTACACCGGGGTGCTCGGAGCCGCGGACGTGTTCACCCCGGACGTTGCGTTCTGGCTCATGGAGTCCATCCGGCTCAACCGCGGTTACGGCTTGCAGGTGCACCCGTGAGCGCCGTCGAGACTGCCGCTACAACTTGACCGGCGCCGGTGAAGGCACTATCGAACGCGAACCGAGACATACGAAGTGGCCGTCCACGATCTGACGGGCGCCGAAGGCGACCGCATCTTCGCCGAGCTAGCGCGACGCCGCCAGCAATCGATCCGGCTCGAGCTCGATAATGGCTCGTACGTCCCGTCAGTGAGGGGGAAGGGTCCGTTGAACGTCGCCCAGGACGACTCGGAGAAGGCCACCCGGCGCCGGAAGCGGGCCGCCGTCGCGGATCGCGAGGCGACCGCGTACCTCCGGCAGGCCGACCCGGTCCTCGCGGGGCTTATCGACGCGCGGCCGGACTTCCGTCCGCGCGCGTGGATGGACGAGCTTCCCCCGCTCGACGCGTTCGGAACGCTGATCTTCCAGGTGGCCGGCCAGCAGCTCTCCGTGAAGGCGACGCGAACGATCCTCTCGCGCCTGGAGGCGCACTTCGGAGGGCGTCTCCCGTCGCCCGAAGAACTGCTCGAGACGGATCCACAGGTGATCCGCGACAGCGGTCTGTCGTTCCGCAAGGGCGCGACGATCCGCGCCCTCGCTGAACGCTTCGTCGACGGGCGCCTGAGCGACAAAGTCTTCGCGCGCATGACCGACGACGAGGTCGAGGCGACGTTGACCGAGGTCCCCGGGATCGGTCCTTGGACGGCGCACGGGTTCCTGCTCGTCGCACTCGACCGGCCCGACGTCTTCCTCCCGGGGGACATCGCGCTCCGGCGCGCGATCCAGCGAACCTACGGGTTGGACCACGTGCCGTCGGAGGACGAGCTGACGGAGATCACCGATCGCTGGCGACCGTACCGGAGCCTCGCGGTGAGCTACCTGTTCGCGTCCGAGTACGACGGTGGTGCGTGATGGATGCGCAGGAGCCGGACGTCGTCGGGATCGTCGGTGCGGGACGCCTGGGGCAGGCGATGGCACGGACGGTGCTACGCGCCGGCCGCCGCGTCGTCATCGCGAACAGCCGCGGCCCCGACTCGCTGACCGGCGTCATCTCGGAGCTCGGTGACCGCGTGGAGGCCGGGACGGTGCCCGATGTGTCGAGCGCTCGGATCGTCGTCCTCGCCGTGCCCTGGCCGAGCGTTCCCGAAGCCGTTCGGGGCCTCGAGTGGAACCGACAGATCGTCATCGACGCCACGAACGACTTCGACGGGACCGACCTCGACGGGACGACATCGAGCGAGCTCGTTGCGACGCTCGTCCCGGGCGCTCGCGTCGTTAAGGCCGCGAACACGCTGCGCGCCGAAATGCTCGCCTCCGATCCGAACCAAGCCGGCGGGCGGCGCGTGATGTTCGTCTCCGGTGACGACGGCGAGGCGAGGACGCAGGTGGCGACGCTGTTCGACGACGCCGGCTTCTCCGCGATCGACCTCGGCGGGCTCGCGACCGGGGGTGCGCTCCAACAGGTCGGGGGCCCGCTTTCGGGTGCCAACCTGATCCGGCTTCCGGCAGAGAACTGACCGGGCCAGGCGGTACCTGCCTGCGACGATACGTGCTCTGGCAGTCGACCGCGAATACCGACTTCGAGGAAAACGTTCCAGGTCGGGGTTTGGATCCTGTCCGGCCAGAACGCGGGCGACACGATCCTGACCGTCGCCGAGGGGATGGCCGCCGAGCCGGGGAGTGTCGACGGACTGCCGGTCGTCTACGAGTTCGACCCGGGGAGCATCATCCCGACCGCATCCGGTCGCGCCGACGCCGGCACGTTGCGCGGGGACCGCGACCTGTCTGACCGGTTCCTCCGCCTATTCCTGAGGACCTGAGATGGCGAACGCGCAGATCGACCTGGAAGCCACTCCTAAGCGGTTCCGACGAGTCGAGCGGTCATCACCGACGACCTGGAGCTGTTTCATGTACCTCCAGCCGATTTCAAGATCCGCTGTTCGACACACCTGGTGCACTGACGGAAGGTACCCCGGGTTGATGTGACCGCCGGGCCGGGTGAGATTGCCTTTCCGGAGTGTGACCATGAGCCTGCACAAGCTCACCGCCGGGTCCGGTTATGACTACCTGACCCGGCAGGTCGCTGCCTTGGACGCGACCGACAAGGGACACACCGGGCTGGCCTCCTACTACACCGAACGGGGCGAATCGCCCGGGGTGTGGATCGGTTCCGGCATGGCGGGAATCGACGGTTTAGACGTCGGCGACCCGGTGACGGCGGAGCAAATGCGCGCCTTGTTCGGATGCGGGTTGCATCCGTTGGCCGAGTTGCGGCTGCAGCAGCTGGACGGCCCCAACCTCACTGAACACGACCTTCAGGACGTGATGCGGTTGGGGGCACCGTTCAAGATCATCGACGATGCGACGCCGTTCCGCATTGAGGTGGCCCAGCGGATCACTGCTCTCAACGCCTTAATCGGGGAGCCCGTCGACGCCTCGGTCGCGGCGGCCGACCGGGCGCGGATCCGGACCCAGGTAGGTCGGGAGTTCTTTGCCGCTGAGCACGGCCGGGACCCGGTCAACGCGCGGGAGCTCGCGGACCAAATCGCGAAGAGCTCACGGCCCCGGGCGCAGACCGTCGCCGGTTTCGACTTGACGTTCTCGCCGGTGAAGTCGGTGTCGACGCTGTGGGCGGTCGCCGAACCGGCGGTGGCGGCGGCGATCGAACGGGCCCACCAGGCCGCCGTGAGGGACGCATTGACGTTCATTGAGAAGCAGGCCTTGTTCACCCGGACCGGGCCGCAAGGGATCCGGCAGGTCAACGTCCGTGGATTGGTCGCGGCGGCGTTCACCCACCGCGACGGCCGTGCCGGCGACCCGGATCTGCACACCCACGTCGCGGTGGCGAACAAGGTGCAAACCCTCGACGGGCGGTGGCTGTCGATCGACGGCCGGGTGTTGTTCAAGGCAAAGGTTGCCGCCTCGGAAACCTACAACACCTCCTTGGAGCACCATCTCCGCAACAGTTTGGGGGTACGGTTCGCTGCCCGTCTTGGTGCCGATCCGGGCAAGCGGCCGATCCGGGAGATTGTCGGCGTTGATCCCCGGTTGAACCAGCGGTGGTCGACCCGACGGGCTCATATCAATCTCCGCCGGGGCGAGCTGGCCGTCCAGTTCCAGCATGATCATGGTCGGCCACCGACCCCGGTGGAGGCGCTGCAGCTGGCGCAGCAGGCAACGTTGGAGACCCGCGACGCCAAGCACGAACCTCGATCACTCGCCGAGCAGCGCAGCGCCTGGATGAGTGAAGCCGCAGCGGTGCTCGGTGGCCGCAGGGCCGTCGCCTGGATGGTGGCGACGGCCCTCACCCCCGCCGCAGAACCGCCGCGCATAGCCGACGCCGACTGGGTGGCGCAGACCGGGGACCGGGTGCTGGCCGCTATGGAGGAGACCCGCTCCGCCTGGCAGGTGTGGCACGTCCGGGCCGAAGCCCAGCGACAGGTCCGCACCGTCGACATGCCCGTGGAACATGCCACGGCACTGGTCGACCTGTTGGTCGATGAGGTGCTCGATCACCGCTGTGTTGTCCTGGCCGCAGCACCGGACAGCATCAAAGAACCAGATGCGCTGCGGCGGGTGGACGGGTCGTCGGTTTACACCGTCGCTGGCGCCGACCTCTACACCTCGCAGCGCATCCTCGACGCCGAACAGCGCCTCGTCATCACTGCTGGACGACGCGACGCGTCAGCCGTCGATCAGTCCGCTGTGGATCTGGCTTTGCTGGAGATGGCGGCGAACGGCACCCCACTCGATGCCGGGCAGGCCGTACTGGTCCGCCAGATGTGCACCTCTGGTGCCCGGCTGCAGCTCGCGATCGCGCCTGCCGGCGCCGGGAAAACCACTGCTATGCGCGCCCTGACTGTGGCGTGGACAGACGATGGCGGCCAGGTGATCGGCCTTGCCCCGTCCGCTGCTGCGGCCGCCGTTCTTGGCGAGCAAACCGGGATCCACACAGACACGCTCGCCAAACTGACCTGGTCACTTGATCATGGCAACCTGCCGGGCTGGGCGGCCGCGGTTGGCCCGTCGACCTTGTTGATCATCGACGAGGCTGGCATGGCCGACACCTTGTCCGTCGATGCGGCAGTCCGGTTCGCCATCGATAGCGGTGCCAGTGTCCGGCTGATTGGTGATGATCAACAACTCGCCGCGATCGGAGCCGGCGGCATCCTCCGTGACATCAAGAACAGTCACGGCGCCCTGCAGCTCAACGAGCTCCACCGCTTCACCGACCCGGCCGAAGCACACGCTTCGCTCGCCTTGCGGGACGGCGATCTCAGCGCACTCGCCTTCTATCTCGATCATGGCCGGGTTCATGTCGGTGATCTCGCCTCCGACTCACAGCCACCGACTGGGTCAAAAACGGCGACCGCTGGACCATCACCCGCATCGGCCAGCGCAGTGACCTCACGGTCCGGCACAACCGCAGCCACCTGACCGTTCGACTGCCGATCGACTATGTCCGCACATCGACCGGTCTCGGCTATGCCACCACCATCCATGGTGCCCAAGGCGTCTCCGCCGACACCATGCACGGCCTGCTGACCGGGCAGGAGTCCCGACAGCAGCTGTACACAATGATGACCCGCGGCCGGCACGCCAACCACCTCTACCTCCAAGTCGTCGGCGACGGCGACCCCCACACCCTCATCCGACCCGATGCTGTTTCACCGCGGACGCCGACCGAGACGCTGCAGCAGATCCTTGCCCGCGATGAAGCGCCCGTCTCCGCCAGTACCATGCTGCGCGAGATCAATGATCCAGCGGCTCGGCTTTTCCAGGCGGTCCAGCGCTACACCGACAGCCTCAACGTCGCAACCGAGCAGCTCGTCGGACCCCAAACCGTGGCTGAGCTCGACCAAGCCGCCCAGTACATCCCCGGACTCACCACCGAACCTGCCTGGCCAACCCTGCGAGCCCACCTACTCGCCCTCGCCGCCGAAAGTGGACAGCACCCACTCCGCCACCTGCGGGCAGCTGCCAGCGGACGCGAGCTCCGAACCGCAGATGACATGGCCGCCGTCCTCTACTGGCGCCTCCCAGAGCTCACACCCACCGACCATCCAGGTCCGCTGCCGTGGCTCCCCGGCATACCAGAAGCGCTCCACGCCCATCCCGTCTGGGGCGACTACCTGGTAAAGCGATCCCAACTGGCCGCAGACCTCGCCGACCAAGTCCAAGATCACGCCTGCCAAGGCGACGCCGAACCGGTCTGGGCACCATCCGGATGTCACCCGAGCACAGACCTCATCGGCGAAATCGCAGTGTGGCAGGCCGCCAACGGCATCAACCCCAAGGACCCGCGAGCAACCGGAGGAACCCAACTCGAAACGCTCCCCGCCCTCTGGAAACAACGCCTCGACCGACATATCGCACGTGCCAGCGACCCGCCAGCAGATGCGGGGGCCGACGAACGACGCGCAGCGCAAACCGTACCTAGACGCAGGCGCGACAACAGCCAGCGCCGACACCCAACACCAGGTCGACGTCCGAGCGGATCATCCGCACCCGGCCGCTAACCACCGTCGAGTTGCTGGGTAGGCGGTGATTCGCCCCGATACAGTCATGGCACACAACAAGCTCAGCCCCCGGTTTGCTTGCACCACCTGCAAGTCCATGACGAGGATGACTCGCGGCGTCATACATCAGCCATGAGGCCCATATCGGGGCGACTGCCAGGTGATGAGCGCGGCAGAGCGTAAGTCCGCCCGACGCGACTAGCGCATCGGCAAGCTCGCGTCGTAGCGGCCCAACAAGTCCTGGGAGTTGCCCTTCGCACGGAAGATCACTGCACAGCCAACCAAAGATCCTGTCTCTCAGGCGGCACGGATAACACCGTCCGCTGCCTTCACGCCCGGCTGCGGCTGGTCTCCTCGACGGCCTGAAGGATGAGCTGGGTCGCTGCCTCGGGCTGGGACACGAACGAGACGTGAGAGGACGGCACCTCCACGATTGTTGCGTTCGCGCGCTCGGCCATGAACCGCTGAAGCGCCGGCGGAATCGCCTTGTCCTCGGTGCCGAGCAGATACCAGCACGGCAGCGTCTTCCACGCCGGCGGGGACGACGGCGTGGCTGCGAACGCCGCGGCGGCGTACGGCCGCTGCGCCGCGGCCATCACCGCAGCCGTCTCGGGGTCGACGTCAGCTGCGAAGGCTTCGCGGAAGGCATCGGGGTCGAGGAACAGGTCAGCGCCCTCGCTCCCGTCCGCGGCGGTGTATGGCACAGGCCGGATCGCGGGGCCCACGAGGCTGCCTTCGAACCGTTCAAGGAGCTGCTGCTGGCTCTCGCCCTCGTCGCACATCCAGCCGTTGAAGTAGACGAGCGCCTGCACCTGGTCGTTGCCCGCCGCGGCCATGGAGATGACGTTGCCGCCGTAGGAGTGACCGACGAGCACAATCGAACCGGTCAAGCTCCCCAGGAACTCGGCGAGGTAGGTCGAGTCGCCAGCCAGATCACGAAGCGGGTTGCCGAATCCGATAGCGCGGAATCCTTGGCGCTGCAGGGCGCGGATCTCGGCATCGAAGCCCGTTGCGTCGGCCCAGGCGCCGTGGACCAGCACGATGGTCGGAGTGTTAGCGGGCATGGTCGTCACAGCTCCTTCTTTTGAGGGTCTTGGTCACTTTCCAGGCCACCAATTGTCGTTGTTGGTCATAACTGGCGGACCCGGGGGTCGGTCGGAGAACCGGGAGCTAAGCACCTCACTCCTCCGGTGAATTCGGCTCGGTGACCGCCAGGACCTGGTCGCGGAACAGCTGTGCCACTAACTGGATCGAGATCCTTCGGAAGGCGCGCCTAACGAAATCCTCAACATTCGGCTCTGGAATGTCGAACGGCACGACTGGTATCTCGCTATTGCCTTCACCTAGCTTCACAAGGTCGCCATCTGGGCCGATCCCTTGTGCAATCCGGTCGACGGCGTACACCGTTGCAGTCACCAGGCCGTCGATGCGTAGGTCGACTGCCACGATGGTGTACAGATCACGATCAATGTTGGCGAGTTCATACAGGCTTGGTTGCCCCGTGACGGCGGCGGCGTCGTCGGCGGCAACGGTACCGATGTAGTCGTTGAAGCGCGTCTGCGCCGGACCAAATACGGGTCCACCGTGTTCCATGGCGGCACGCTTCCACAAGGTCGGGGGAGAAGAAGGGCTTTCGCACTTCGCCGGTTGCAAGATCGTCCGACCGCACGCAGTTTGATCTTGCCTCAGGCCAGGATTTACATGCTGGCGATCTTGGCCCGTTCCTCTGCGTATGCGCGCGCATCCAGAGCGTCAAGCACCGCCAACTGCGCGTCGTAGATGACATAGACGGCGTAGTCGAGGGCGTCGGCTGCATTCTCCTCGGCCCAGTCGGCATCAGCAGCCGCCGCCTTGGCGTCCAGCTGATCGGCCCTCTTATCGATCTTTGCCTTGATGTCCTCTCTTCTAGCTGCAGCATCGGCCTTCATCTGCGCCCACTTGCTCTCAGCCCGGTCGGCGGTCTGCGCAGCTCGCTGCTTGGCGTCCTGCATGGCCTGCTTCGCGTCGTCCTCTGCTTTATCGACGCGCTGCTTGAGTTGGTCACGGTTCTCCGCGGCTGCCGCCCGTGCCGCCGCGACGGCCTCGTTGGTCTTAGCCTGAAGCTCATCTAGCTTTGCGGAAAAGTCCATCAATGCTCCTCAACTGGGCCCTGGTTTGCTGTTACAGGACAATGTGCCTGCGTCTCGGGCTGCGTCGCACCCGTGCCAGTCCCTGGTCTCGTCCCTGGTGCTGATCGATCCCGGGCTTCGTTCGGTCGCGGCTGCCCTCAAAGGACTGGCTCAAAAACCCTTTTGTTTAGGTTGGTGAACCGCGATCCGCAATACGGCGATGTCGCTCCATGGATGTTAGGTACGCGACGGGTCAGCTGGTCGGTGACCCTTTTGGTGCTTCACGGCCTAGTGCGAGTTGGCGTCTTCGGAGTCGGACCACCGCAAATTACGGCGAGGGACCTGCGGATGCTCGTGACTGGACTGATCTTCGGCTTTTCGGAGATCAGTAATGACCCAAGCGCGGATGACTCGACTTGAGTTTGATAACGGCCTGCGGCTGGTGCGTGAATACCGCTGACTCGACCTCGGTGGATGGATCGACTTCTCGGCGATCGATGCGTCGACGATCCATCACCTCGAGTCGGGCGTGTGCACCGTGATCCCGAAGCGTTGTGGCTGGTCGACGAGGTCGACGTAGGCCGGGTGTTGCTGGATGAAGGAACGGACGAACGGGCAGAACGGGAGCACGTTTCGGCCGTTGGCGCGAGCCTCGTCGAGGGCGAAGCGGATGAGCTGCGACGCGAGCCCCCTTCCTTCGTACTCGGATGCGATGACGGTGTGCTCGAAGGCGCGACCCGAACGAGCATCTCGGTAGGTGACGTATCCGGCGAGCACCTCGTTGACGCGAAGCTCGAATCGGGAGGTTCGCGGGTTGTCCCTGACCGAGATGCGGGCCTCGTCGGCCTCCATTGGGGTGTGTTGCTGTCCGTCGGCGGTCATGTCGGTATCACGGGATGGCCGGATGCGCGACCTCGGAGACCTCGGCGGGTGTTGCTCCGACCGCCTGGAATCCTGCTTCGAGGTGAGTGTTATCGCAGAAGGGCTTGTTCTTCGACTGGCCGCATCGGCACAGCGCCGCCCGTGGGAGTCTCTCTCGCGTTCCGTCCCCATGCCGGACGACAAGGTCGCCGCGCAACGCCAAGGGGCCGTTCTCGACGGGGGTGACCGTGGTAACCGGACCAGTCCGCTCGTCCGGCGCCCCATCTAAGCGGCGGTACTGCAGAGCGCCGCTCGGGCAGCGTTCCACAACGGCGCTGACTTCATCTGCGGTGGCGTTGTCGGCAATGACCCAAGGGCGTCGCTCTCGGTCGAAGACGGCCGGCAGCCCTCGGACGCACTCGGTGGCGTGGATGCAGAGGTCACCATCGAAGCTCACTTCGACGTCAGTGCCGCGGTAGGCCCGTCGTGTCATGCCGCATCCTCGGGGTCGGTCCGGGAGCACTCGCATTGATAATCGCTGGACTTCATGATCAGGTGCGCCGACCGCGGGCCGCGAACGTCACTGCCCAACATGAACGTCCCTCCTGTCGATGCCTCCGGGGCCCAGCGCCGACGCAAGCGTCCATGATCGCCCGGTCCGTAGGCTGCTCGTTTGGCTGCTCACACTCTCAGCTTGGGAAGCCGCTGAACTGACTAGCCAAGAGGCCTTGCACGCTCAGAGGAGCGCATTTTGAGGACCAGCTTGGCCGTGGTTATGCGGGCCGTCGATGCCCGTGGGGCCCGAGAAGTTGATCAAGATGGCCACCGGCCAACTTGAACCGACGGTTACGGCATGAGGCCG
>Ga0207428_10007086_pt1 | contig 10265 bp, 10 predicted proteins | sample RhiMethybrSRZTD1_FD_187600 | JGI IMG/M metagenome (GOLD analysis project Ga0207428, IMG submission 187600) | Populus rhizosphere microbial communities from Tennessee, USA - Rhizosphere MetaG P. TD hybrid SRZTD1 (SPAdes) (version 3) | ecosystem: Host-associated > Plants > Roots > Rhizosphere >... | reverse complement strand
CTGCACCTGCTCGACATGCCCGGCTACGGCGATTCGCCGGTAGTGGCGAAAGACACCCCCAACGACGACTATGTGGCGCTGGTTGCGGCGGCCGTGGCCGAGATCGCCCGCGAGCAACCGGTGAAGCTCGCGGGGTTTTCGTTCGGTGCGGTGATCGCTGCCCTGTGTGCAGCCAGCCTGGGGACGCGGGTCAGCGGACTCTCGCTGCTGGGCGCCGGCGGATTCGGCAGATCGCCCGTCGCACTGGACTTGCGGCAGTTCCCTCCCGAAGCGTCCGGACCGGGCTCCTTGCGCAAAGTGCTGCGCCACAATCTGGCAGTCCTCATGATCGCCGATCCTGGCAATATCACCGAGGAGGCCGTCGATCTCCATCTCGCCAACGTCCGCCGCACGCGCTTCGATGGGCGGCACTTCAGCCTCAGCAACATCATGCCGCCAACGCTCGCCCGCATTCTGTGCCCGGTGCAGATGATATGGGGCGAGCGGGACGTGCTGGTATACCCCGACGTCCGGGCGCGTGCCGACACCGCGCGCGCGGCCAGGTCCGACGTGCGCGTGGACCTCATACCTCACGCGGGCCACTGGGTGCAGTTCGAGGCGCCCGGGCCGGTCAATCGCGCTATGCTGCAATTCCTTGGCGGAATTGCAGTTTGAAGTTTCAAGTTTCGAGCTGAGGGAGGAACCATGCCATTTTTCAAGCTGGACGAAATACCGGGCGCCATAGTCGCCCCGGGCCATTCCACCGCCCACGGTCCGACCATCGCCGGCGACGAGCTCGAGATCGGCTACTACACGGAACCGAAGGGCACCGGGGCGAAACCGCACCACCACAAGAGCGAGCAGATGATGCTCGTCATCTCCGGACGGCTGAGGATGCGGGTAGGCGACGAGACCCGCGACATCGGCCCGGGCGAAGTGGCGTTGATCTTGAGCGACCAGGAGCACGAGCAGATCGCGCTGGAGGACGGAACCCGCTTCGTGAGCTTCAAGACGAAGGCCGGGGCGCTGCCGGATGGTGAGTAGAGCGACCGGTCACTGGTCACCGGTCACGGGTCACGGGAGTTTCGCCTCGATCCACTTCTGAAGAAACGCCGCGATCTCGAGATTGTTCTTCTCGAGCATCATCATGTGGCCGTTGCCGCGGATCCCGACGTCGGCAAGACGGACGAAGTCGTGCTCGACCCCCGCCTGCCGCAGGAACCGCGAGGTGCAGTGGTCGTACGCCGCGTGATAGGAGGCCTCGGAAGTCAGGATCAACACGGGGATTCCGCGGAGATTCGCGAGTTGCCGCGCCGGGCCCGCCTGCAGCCAGCAGCAGACGAGGCCCGGACCGTCCGGCTCGGCCTGTCTCTCGAACTTGAGATCGGACGGCGCCGCGGCCGCTGGAGTGAAAGCGAGCGGGCCGCGGGTGATGCCCCACGGTCGGGTGACCAGGCCGTCCTCGAACCAGCCGGGCGGGCCCGTGAACTCGACCTCGCGCACGGGTGCGCCGTTGGGCTCGATCGCGAGTATCGCCCGTACCGCCTGCGGCCGTGCGTCGGCGATCGTCCAGCCGAAGGGGCCGCTCTGCGAATGCGTCAGCAGGATCGCGGGGCCGATGCGGTCGAGGAGCGCAGCGCCCGCTTCGCGCATCATGCGCTCGAGGGCGGCGATGTCGGACATACTCTCCACCTGGGACGCGTAGAACTGGTCGAACGCCGGATCTCCCGCGACTCCGGTTCCCGGCCATTGCGTGTGCAGCCCGGCCTGCGGCCAGCGCTTGCCGATTTCGGGAGCCGTGAACCGTTCCGCAATAGCGTCCGCATTCCGGCGAGCGGCATCGCCATAGCCCCTGGTGAAAAATCCCGAGCGCCCGCGCGCCGGCTGATCGACGACGTAGACCGTGAACCCGTTTGCCACGAAGTAGTCCGCCCAGCCGCGGCGCCCGTCCGGGGTGGAGAGGAAATTGACGCCGGTCTGGCCGCCGCCGTGAATCATGACCACCGGATGCGGGTGCCGGCGCGTCCGGGGCACCTGATACTGCACGTACATCTGCCCCAGGATGACGCGGCCGTCGTCGGTCTCCGCGTAGCGCCCACCGGCAAAAAAGCATCCCTGGTCCGCGATTTCGAGGGGTTTGTGTTCGTCGAACATCGGTAGATGCTACCCTAGACGTGATGAATGATGGTGATGAGATAGTGGTGATGAAAAGTGGTGATGAGAATCGCTGGCGGCACATCACCTGGCGAAGCCGTACATCACTGCGATAGCGTACATCACTGGCGAAGCCGTACATCACCGCGCCAGCGTACATCACTTGTTGAAAGGAAAAGCATGGACTTGATGCTGAAAGGCAAGACCGCCATCGTCGGCGGCGCGAGCAAGGGGCTGGGGCGCGCGTGCGCGGAAGTGCTGGCCGGCGAAGGCGCGAACGTGGCGATGTGCAGCCGCTCGAAGCCGGACATCGAGAAGGCAGCGAAGGAGATCCGCGACGCGACGGGCGTCGAGGTGCTGGCATTTGCCGGCGACCTCGACCGGAACGAAACGGTCCGGGAATTCATCGCGGCCGCGGCCGGCAAATTCGGGCGGCTCGACGTCCTCGTCAGCAATTCCGGCGGCCCTCCCCTTGCCTATGCGCAGAACGCGAGCGAGGAGCAGTGGGCCACCGCCGTGCAGCGCTCGCTGCTCTTCTTCGCGCGCATGGCGCGGGAAGCGCTGCCGCATCTCAAGAAGGCGGGCGGCGCGCGCATCATCAACATCCTCGCGAGCACCGTCTACCAGCCGATCCCCAACCTCGCGCTCTCGGGCGCGACGCGCATGGGGGTGGTGGCATGGGCGAAAAGCCTCGCCGACGAGGTGGGACGCGACGGCATTCTGGTCAACAACGTGTGTCCCGGCTCGATCCTTTCGGAGCGCATGCTCTCGAACGTCACGTCGCGGGCCAAGGAAAAAGGCATCTCGGTGGAAGAGGCGCTCGCGGAGCGGGCGGCCGAGACTGCGGTGGGACGCGTCGGCGAGCCCAAGGAGCTGGCGTACCTGGTGGCTTTCCTCGCCTCGGGACGAGCGAGCTACATCACCGGGACGACCATGCTCGTGGACGGGGGATTGGTGCGTTCAGTGCTGTAGGGGTTATCTCCGTTAATTCGTCCTGAAACGAAAAGGCCCGCGATTGCGGGCCTTTTTTACCGGTCACTGGTCACCGGTCACGGGTCACGCACCTACTTCTTGGCGGCCTTCTTTTTCGCCCCCTTCTTCTTCGCGACCTTCCTGCTCGCCTTGGCCGATTTGGCGGGCTTCTTCATCGCCGCGACCTTTTTCTTCGGGGCAGGTTTCGCCTTCGGAGCAGCCTTCGCCTTTGCCGCCGCAGCCTTCTTCTTCGCCACGGCTTCTCCGGCGCCGCCATGGAACAGGTTCAAGGCGGAGCCCTTGCGGAACCAGTCGAGCTGCGGCCCGCTGAACGTGTGGTTCAGCTTCAGCGTCTCCATGGTGCCGTCGGCGTGCTTGACGATGCACTCGACCGGCTTGCCCGGCGCCAGATTCTTGAGATCGACCAGGCTCAGGCGGTCCTCCTCACGCAGGCGGTCGTAATCGGCCGGGCTCTGGAACGTCAGCGCGAGCAGTCCCTGCTTCTTGAGGTTTGACTCGTGAATGCGCGCAAAGCTGCGAACGATGACGGCGACACCGCCCAGCAGGCGCGGGCAGAGTGCCGCATGCTCCCGGCTGCTGCCTTCACCGTAGTTGGCGTCGCCGACGATCACCCACTTGATGCCGCGGGACTTGTAGTCCCGCGCGACCTTGGACACCATTTCGCCGGTAGTCCCCGTCACCACGTTCTTCACCTTGCCCGCCTCGCCCGTGTAGGCGTTGATGGCGCCCATGCACAGGTTGTCGCTGAACCGGTCGAGGTGGCCGCGGAGACTCAGCCACGGGCCGGCCGGCGAGATGTGGTCGGTCGTGGTCTTGCCCTTGGTCTTCAACAGCACGGGCATGTCGAGGTAGTCCTTCCCGTCCCACGGAGACCACGGCTGCATGAGCTGCAGGCGCTTGCTGTTGGGATCGACGGAGAGCTTGATCTTGCTTCCGTCCCTGGGCGGCGCAATGTAGTTAGCGTTGCCGCGGTCGAAATTCTTCGCGGGCACTTCGGGCGCGACTTTCGGCGGGTTCAACTTGAACGGCTGGCCGTCGGCGCCGGTCAGCGTATCCGTCATGGGGTTGAACGAAAGCCTCCCGGCCAGCGCCAGCGCCGTCACGATCTCGGGGCTCCCGATAAAGTTCATCGTGGTCGCCTGGCCGTCGTTCCGCGCCGGAAAATTGCGGTTGTACGAGGTGACGATGGTATTCGGCTTCTCGGCCACTTCCTTCGCCCTGCGCCATTGCCCGATGCACGGACCGCAGGCGTTCGCGAGCACGGTGCCGTTGATGTCCTTCAGCGACTGCATCTGGCCGTCGCGCTCTATCGTGGCGCGCACCTGCTCCGACCCGGGCGTGACGAGGAACGGCACCGCCGTCTTGACCCCACGCGCCTTCGCCTGCTCCGCGACGTCCGCGGAACGCGACATGTCCTCGTACGAGGAGTTGGTGCAGCTGCCGATCAGCGTGCTCGAGATTTCATCGATGAACTTGTTGGCCGGGTCCTTTACCTCGGCAGCGAGCTTCGATATCGGGCGCGCACGATCGGGCGAATGCGGCCCCACGAGGTGCGGCTCGAGCGTCGAGAGATCGAGCCTGACCACGCGGTCGTAGTATTTCTCCGGATCGGCTTCGACTTCGGGGTCCGGCTGGAGCAGGTCCAGGTTTTTTTCCATGGGCCCCACGAGCCCGGCGCGTCCGGTCGCGCGCAGGTACTTGGACATGTGCTCGTCGGCCGGGAACATCGACGTGGTCGCGCCGATTTCCGCTCCCATGTTGGTGATGGTGGCCTTGCCCGTAGCGCTGATCGTGCGCGCGCCGGGACCGATGTACTCGACGATCGCATTCGTGGCGCCGGATACGGTCAACTGGCCCGCGACGTACAGGATCACGTCCTTGGGGGCCGTCCAGCCGGAGAGCTTCCCGGTCAGGTAGACGGCGATATGCTTGGGGTACAGGAGTTCCCAGGGCAGGCCGGCGATGGTCTCCACGGCGTCCGCGCCGCCGACTCCGACCGAGCACGCGCCGAGCCCGCCGGCGTTGGGAGTGTGCGAGTCCGTGCCGATGATGAGCGTGCCGGGGAAAGCGTAGTTCTCCAGGACGACCTGGTGGATGATCCCGGCGCCGGGTCCCCAGAAGCCCGCGCCATACTTCGCGGCAGCCGAGCGCAGAAAATCGTAGATCTCGGTGTTCTCCGCGAGCGACTCGCGCAAGTCCTGGCTGCCTTCGACGCGCGCCTGTATCAGGTGGTCGCAGTGTACGGTGGTCGGGACCGCGACGTGGTCGCGCCGCGTCTGCATGAACTGCAGGAGGCCGGTCTGCCCCAGCACGTCCTGGAATACCACCCGGTCGGGCCGGAGGAAGAGGTAGCTCTTGCCCGGTTCCAGATCCTGGGTTTCCGGGTCGTCGAGATGCCCCAATAAGACTTTATCCGCCAAAGTCAAAGGCTTACCGAGGCGGCGACGCACCACCTTGAGGTTCTTCGCCATGGTCTCGTAGACCTTGGCCGCCATCTGGGGGGTCGATTCGATGTTAACCATACTCAACACTCCTATGATTTCTAAGTATTTGGAGGATGACAAAGATAACCGAAATCATCATCGGTCGCGAGGGCAGCGTCTCCGAAACCGCCTCGAGGTGGGCCACATCATCCGCGCCCAGAATCATGCCAGCATCACGCTCGAGTCGCCGAACCGGGACAGACCCCTGCTCGTCCCGCTACTGCTCGTCGTCCGACCACCGGCGGCGGGGTCCGGCCGAGTCGTAGTCGGTCCGGCCGTCCTCGTTCTCGTCTTCCTCCGTCGTCTCGTCATACTTGTCCAGCTCGCGGAGCAGCGACTGCAGGCGCAACTCGGCCTCGGAATCCCTGGGGTTCTCGCGGGACAGGCGCTTCGCGACGGCGGACGCGCCTTCGTAGTCCCGACGGGTGCCGATCGGCCGCACCGGTTTTTTTCTGACGCGCTTGGCCATGGCTCTCACGATTGTAGTCCTATCCGGACGACCCCTCTGCCTGCCGCGGCCGGTATATGGCCGTGTGGAGAATCTCGACCGCGACTTGTGCGCCGGCCCGGATGGCAACATACAGGCGCACGAACTCGTGCCCCTTGCGCTGCCATTTTTCTTCGGGGATCGCTCTCACCTCATAGGCGTTCCCGGCCCGCAGCGCTTCGTGGTGCGTAATGCGGCTGGCCGTATGTATCCATGCCGGCAGGAGGAAGCGGTTCCTGAGAACGAAGTTCGCCTGCCGCAGCACGAAGCCCGGATGGAGATACGGCGCATCGCCTTCGCGGTACAGCGGCAGGTCGTCGCACACGTCCTCGCACCACGCCAGGTTGTCGTTCGCCGTCGGACGCCAGTCGAGCGCGGGGAACGGCGCGCCGACCACCATCAGGTCCGGCGTCGCTTCGGGGCGCTCCGCCAGTGGCGGCGCGGGGGCAATCGAAGCCCGGGGGTCCGGCGTAACGCCCGCGGCAGGCATTCCCGCCTGCATGCGTGCCAGTTCGACGCCCGCTCCGTTCGTGCAAGTCAGTGAGTGCCCGGCACCCCGCCCGTCGCCGCCGGCCGACAGGCTGACCGCAAGCTCCTCCCCTTCGTACGCGGGCTTCGCGAAACTCACTTCCGCCCAGCCGCGCGCAAGCCATTCAACGCCGTAGTGTGCCACCACCGGCCGGGTCATGTAGCCGAACACGGTCACGCCCGGAACCAGTCCGCCCTGAAATCCGTAGCGGCGGGCTACATCGTCGCTGTGCATCCGGTTCTCGGACGCAGTGGACGAGTTGTGCGCGCGGACTTTGTAGATAGCAGATTCCAAATTACAAGCCTCAAGTCTCAAACAAGCACCAATGCGAAAGCATCAAATTCCAAACGCGTTTGTGATTTGGGATTTGGTGCTTGGTGCTTGCTTCTAATCGATCGCCGAATGCACGATGTTCGCTACCAGATCGAGCCGCACGCTGTGCCACGGGTCGGGCACTTTGCTGTTGGTGATATAGGCGAACGACACGCCGGAATCCGGATCGCCCCAGCAATACGATGAGCCGACGCCGCCGTGCCCGTAAGTCCGCGGGGAGGCGAGGCTGCCCAGGCCGCGTATCGTTTCGGTGGCGCCGCGCACGTGCACGCCCAACCCGCGATGCATGGGCATGCCCATCGTTTCATCGAGCATGTCGCCGGTGTGATTGCGAGTGACGAACTCGATCAGGCGCCGCGAGAACAGACGCGTGCCGTTCAGGCGGCCGAAGTTCACCATCATCTGGTACAGCGCCGCCATGCCGCGGGCGGTCGCATAGCCGCCGCTGCTCGGGATACCCGCGCGGCGATGGGGCGCGGTGTTCTGTTCCGCCAGCGCACGCTGGCTGCCGTCGGGCCCCGGCTCGTACATCGTGGCGGCGCGGCCGTGTTGCGCATCCGGCAGGCCGACGTAGACCTCGCGCGCCAGGCCCAGCGGCTCCATGATCCGCTGCCGCAGGAAGTCCCGGTAATCGACCTTGGCCACGGCTTCGATCAGTGCAGCGGCGGTCCAGTGCGCTGCGCTTCCGTGATAGGCGAGCCGTGTGCCAGGCGTCCATTCGAGCGTGAATTCGCACACCTGGCGGCGCATTTCCTGGTGGTCGGTCCACGCGGCAGAGGAGACAACCTGGCTCGGATAGCCCGCGCGGTGGCTCAGGACCTGTGCGACCGTGATGTCGCCCTTTCCATGGCGCGCGTATTCGGGGATGTGCTCGGCGACGCGGTCGGAGAATCGCAGCAATCCGTCCTCGACTAGCGCCCAGATCCCGGTCGCCGTGATGACTTTGGTGTTCGAAAAGAGGAGCCACAGCGTATCGGCGGCCGCGGCCGCTTCGGGCGCGATCGCGGCCTTGCCGAATGATTCGAACAGCGCCAGACGGCCGTGCCGGGCAAGCGCGATCTGCGCGCCCGGGTAGCGTCCCTCGGCGATATGCGACTGGATCAGCTTGCGCAGGCGCGCCAGCGCCGGCTCGTGAAAGCCCAGCTCGCGCGGAGTGGCTTGAGCAAGTGGAAATTCCTGCGTGGCAGCGGCGCTGGGACTGGCGAGATCTACGGCATCGTTCATGAGGTCCTCCCTTTGGCCAAAGTCTACTCCCTCGTTGTGCGGGTGCGGACTTCGGTATAGATTGTCCTGTCCACATTGAGAGAGGCCATATGACCACCAGCTCCGGCACTTCCACCGCGACCGCCCCCCTCCGCCCCGTCGCTTCCGTCTCGACCGCCCCGCGCTTCGAGATCGATCCCGCGTGGCCCAAGCCGCTGCCGGAGGGCTGGATCGCCGGGCAGCTCGCCTGCGTCTACGTGGACCACAACGATCACGTGCTCGTCGTGAACCGCGGCGATATCACGGAGGAGGAGAAGGAAACCTGCACCCGGGCGCCGGCGGTGATGATTTTCGACCGGGACGGCACCCTGATCGGCTCGTGGGGCGATTGGGACGTACTTCCCTCGACGCCGCACAGCTGCGCCGTCGATCACGACAACAACGTCTGGATCACGGCGAACGGCGACGGCATGGTCCAGAAGTACACCTACGACGGCAAGCTCCTGGTCCAGATCGGCACGAAAGGCCAGTTCGACACGGTGGACGGCACCAGGAAGAGCAAGAACCTGAATGCGGGCAAGGACCGGCTCAACAAGCCCGCGGGCATCGCCTGCGATCCGGAAAACGGCGATGTCTATTTCGCCGACGGCTACGGCAACCGGCGCGTGATCGTATTCGACAAGAACGGCAAGTTCCTGCGCCAGTGGGGACGGCAGGCGACGCCGGAGGAAATGGAGGCCGGGGTAGGCGGCGCGTTCGCGGAGGTCGTACACAGCGTCGCGATCAGCAACGCCGGCCTCGTTTACATCGGCGACCGGCAGGGCGACCGCGTGCAGGTGTTCGACAAGATGGGAAATTTCAAGCGCAACATCTGGGTGCGCACGGGGACCCCGGCGCTGCCGGACAAGCGCGGCACGGCGTGGTGGACGGCATTCTCACCGGACCGCGATCAGAAGTACCTGTACGTGATGAATGGACGGAACGAGCAGGTGCACATCCTCGACCACGCGAGCGGAGCCATCCTGTCGAGCTTCGGCCGTCCCGGGCACCAGCTCGGCAGCTTTACGCACGGCCACAGCCTCGCCGTGGACTCGAAGGGCGATCTCTACGTGGCCGAAACCAACTGGGGCCGCCGGGTGCACAAGTTCAGGCTGGTCCGCTGACGCCACGAGAACCTGTCAGGGGTCATGGGTCATGCGCGCGAGAACCCGTCAGGCGTTAAGCGTTAAGCGTCAGGCGCGCATGACCTTAACAGATTCTGGCACGCCTGACCGCTGACCCATGACCCCTGACGGGTGTTGCGGACGCCTGACGGCTTTTAATGCGTGCTCTGGCTGTGCGCGCCGCCGGCCTGCGAGATTTCCGCCACGGCGTTGCCTGTGACGGCGGGTCGGGCGTTGTGAGAGAGATCGCCTATCGAGATTATGCCCACCAGGCGTTTCTGCCGGTTCATGACCGGGAGCCGGCGCACCTTGTTGTCCCCCATGTTCCGCGTGACGTGCTCCACGTCCTCGTCCTCGAAACAGTAGAGGATTTCCCTGCTCATCACTTCGCTCACCGGCGTGTCGAGCGATTTGCCCAGCGCGACCGCGCGGACCGCGATGTCCCGATCGGTGATGACTCCCAGGAGCCTGTCGTCGTCGCCTACCGGCAGCGCCCCCGTGTCGTACTGGGCCATCATCCGCGCGGCTTCGCGGATGGATTGGGTCGGACCGGCAACGAAAACCTCTTTCGTCATGATTTCATGGATCTTCATCGTCTACTCCTTTCTGTCACGCGGCCCGCTCGCGGGCGGGGTTCCGGCGCGGCACCTTGCCGCCCGCCCGGCGCGCCTCTGACAGGCCGATCGCTATGGCCTGCTTCCTGCTCGTCACCTTCCTGCCCGAGCGCCCGCTGTGCAAGGTTCCACGCTTGCGCTCGTGCATCGCCCTCCTCACTTTCTTCGCAGCCAACCTGCCGTACCTGGCCATGCTTCTCCTCCAATGAACTTCGACTACGGCCCGTCCCGGGCGAAAACCTGCTTGCCCAGTCGCCGATAGACGACAGGGGGTGATGCAGATTCCAGATTGTTGGAATCCCGGCACGAAGGAGTAGTTCCCGCGGT
>Ga0207428_10007084_pt1 | contig 10265 bp, 6 predicted proteins | sample RhiMethybrSRZTD1_FD_187600 | JGI IMG/M metagenome (GOLD analysis project Ga0207428, IMG submission 187600) | Populus rhizosphere microbial communities from Tennessee, USA - Rhizosphere MetaG P. TD hybrid SRZTD1 (SPAdes) (version 3) | ecosystem: Host-associated > Plants > Roots > Rhizosphere >... | reverse complement strand
ACTGACGATGGGCTGATTCAACTGACTAAAGACGATGGCAAGACATGGCAGAACGTCACTCCGCCCGCGATTACCGCGTGGAGCAAAGTCGTGATGATTGAAGCGTCGCACTTCAATGTGAACGAAGCATACGCGGCAGTCGAGCGCCATCAACTATCGGATTACGAGCCACACATCTACCGCACGATGGATTCGGGCAAAACATGGACGGAGATAACGAGAGGGCTGCCGGCAGGTGCGTACGTGCAAACAGTGAAAGAGGATCCGAGTCGACAGGGAATGTTGTTTACCGGCACTGAACGCACGGTGTTTGTTTCGTTTGATGACGGAGATCACTGGCAGTCGTTACAACTGAATCTGCCGCCGGCGTCGGTGCGCGATCTTGTCATTCACAAGGATGATTTGATCGTCGCGACACACGGTCGCGGCTTTTGGGTAATCGACAACATGACGCCGCTGCGACAGAGCACCGCAGACGTGGCCAAAGCAAACGCGCATCTGTTTCACCCGGCAGACACTTATCTGCTGACGCCCGGCAGCGACAATGGAACCCCGATGCCGCGCGACGAGCCGATCGCTGAGAATCCTCCTTACGGTGCGATGATCGATTATTACTTGAAGGCAAACAGCAGTGGTCCATTGGCGATCGAGATTCTCGATCCGGCGGGTGAGGTGATTCGGAAGTATTCGAGTGAAGACAAACCGGCTCCCGTAAATCCGGACACGCTGAACATCCCTGCGTTCTGGGTACGCGCGCCGGAGGTTCCCTCGACTGCGGCGGGCATGCATCGCTGGATCTGGGATCTCCGTCCCACGCCTCCTCCGCGACCTGCGGGCGGTGGTGGTGGTGGTGGAGGTGGTTTCGGTCGGGGTGGCGCCGCGCTCGTGTTGCCGGGGACTTACACCGTTAGATTAACAGTTGGTGGTAAGAGCTACACGCAGCCGTTGCTGGTCAAAATGGACCCGCGGTCGAAGTGATGTAGAAGTTTTGTTAGACAGGATTAACATGATTTTCAGGATGAACGGGGATTTATCTTGTTCATCCTGCTCAATCTTGTAAATCCTGTCCAAAAATCCAATCGCACCTCACCTCCCGTACTTCTATCTGAATACCAACTTATAAAGGAATACGGGAGCCCATGAGAAATAAACTCGCAAGACGACTCACGTCCAGTTTGCTGCTGTTAACGCTGATTGCCCTGGTGGCACTCAGCCCAAACCCAACCACGTCCCTGGCTTCAAGCCATCGCGAAGCGCCGTTAATCGTCGCCGATCCATTGGCTGACAACACTGACACCTACGCGTTCCGTAGCACCGAGCCCGGCCGCAGCGGCTTTGTCACTCTGATCGCCAACTGGATTCCGTTTCAGGAACCATCCGGCGGTCCACACTTCTACAAGTTTGACGACACCGTGCTCTACGAAATCTACGTTGACAACACGGGCGACGGCGTTGAGGACGTCACTTATCAGTTTCGCTTCAACACAAAATTCACCAACCCTGATTCGATTCTCGGCATGGCAGCACCCAACCAGGCTCTTGCCGGCACGGGAGGCGTTGAACCACTAATCACGTCGCTTAACGATCCTGACTACAACGAACCACAGACTTACAGCGTTACGCGAATTGATCGACGCGGCAAGGAAGTTATTGCTAAAGATCTCATCGTCCCCCCAAACAACATTGGCGAACGAACTACTCCAAACTATGAAAACACTCTCGGACAGCCTGCGGTTTATTCACTGCCGAACGGCGGCAAAGTGTTCGCCGGGCAAAGAGATGAGGGCTTTTACATCGATGTTGGCGGCGTCTTTGACACCTTGAAGCTCAAGTCGATTGCCGCGACAGACGGCATTGACTCGACGGCTGGATTCAATGTCAGCACGATAGCTATCGAAGTTCCAATCCCGGAACTTACACGATCCGGTGTGGCGCCTGCCGGCCCAACCGCCTCTGACGCAGTCATCGGCGTATGGGCCACATCGAGCCGTCAAAAGATCACCGTGTTGAGGGCGAACCCGGCCGAGAAAAGCGACGATCTGACTGCCGGTCCCGTCCAGCAAGTTTCGCGACTCGGCTCGCCGCTCGTTAACGAATTGATAATCCCACTCAAGTTGAAAGATTCATTCAACCGCTCGACGCCTGAGGGAGATTCGCAGTTTGCGCAGTTTGTGACGAACCCGCAGCTCGCACAGTTACTCGGTGCAGTGTTTGGAATCACGGTGCCGGCGGCGCCGCGCAACGATCTGGTCGCGATCTTCGCCACGGGAATTCCGGTGAACCCGGTGACTGGTCCAAACTTCACGACGTTTCTTTCAGACGGGCGCCCACACGAGATGTTGCGGCTGAACGTCGCAATTGCACCGTCGTCTAATCCGAGCCGGCTTGGTTTGCTGGGCGGCGACTTCGCCGGGTTTCCGAATGGGAGGCGAGTATTTGACGACGTCGTGGATATTGCGTTGCGCGCAGTTGCCGGAGGAACGCCATTCACGCCGGCAACGAACATTTCACCGAACAACACGCTCGGTGATGGTGTCGCAAACAACGACGTACCATTTCTGACTCGCTTCCCTTACCTCGGTACACCGCAGTCCGGAAACAGCACGTCAGGCGCACCGCACGACCATCACACAATAAATGCCCTGCCAGCGCTGCCCTGACCGTGTTTGTTAACAGGATTTACAGGATTATCAAGATTGACTAGATACATCCTGTAAATCCTGAAACATCTTGTTCATCCTGTAAAAAATTTACCAGGAGCACCAATGAAACTAAGACTAATACTGCTCTCCATAGCTATTCTTCTAACGGCTATCTTCGCTATTCGGTCGATTCATAAATCACCAGAAACAGCACCCGTAACCAAAGTAGACCAGCACATTCTTCGCGCGCAGCAATCAATCACGAAATTTCCCGACAAAGCGGCCGGCTACAATCAACTCGCGTCAGCCTACATGCAGAAAGCCCGCGAGACCGCCGACTTCTCTTTCAACGCACATGCAGACGACGCCATCACACACTCGCTCGCCGTCGAGCCAGACAATTACGACGGCCTGAAGTTACGCACGAAACTCCAGTTGACGTATCACCGCTTCGCCGAGGCGCTTGCAACCGCACAGCACATCCAGACTTTTCGCGACGACGATCACGACGTCTGGGGCCAGATGACTGACGCACTCGTCGAGCTGGGAGACTATCCCGCCGCAGTGAAAGCCGCACAGAAGATGGTCGACTTGCGACCCGACAGCTCAGCGTATGCGCGTGTTTCGTACCTACGTTCTTTACACGGCGACACGCAGGGAGCAATCGAGGCGATGATCGCCGCCGCGAAAGCCGCCAATCCAAACGATCCGGAAGGTGTAGCGTGGTGTCACGTACAACTCGGAAACGAATTAATGAACGCGGGAAAGCCCGCCGAAGCTGAACGTGAATTCGACACTGCACTGCTGATCTTTCCGGGCCACAGTCTCGCATTGCAGAGCAAGGCACGTGCTCGTGTCGCAGCAGGTGATCTCACGCAAGCAGTTGCTATCTACGAACGCGAGCCCAATTCGGCCGACGCAGCGCAGGCACTGGGAGATCTCTACACGAGGCTCGGGCAGGCAGACTCCGCGAAGGTCGCTTATCAAAAATTCGAAACACTCGAACACGAGAACGCGGCTCTCGAGCGATCGTGGCGACACATGATCAACTTCTGGGTAGACCACGATCAAAACCTCGTCGAAGCTCTCCGTCTCGCCGCGACTGAGCACGAATCACGTAAAGACATTTTTACCTGCGACTCATTCGCGTGGGCGCTCTTCAAGAATGGACGCATAGCCGAAGCAAAGACTGTCATCAAGGAAGCACTACGCACCGGCACTAAAGATCAACGCATCAACGAACACGCCATAAAAATTAACCAGAGTTAATCGAAAAAGTTTTTCGTGCTCTTTTGTGCTTTTTTGTGGCAACATAACCTGCAAATCTAAACTGCAGGAGAATTGTGATGCCAGGGCTACGTGCATCTCTTTCGCTGTCTGCAATCATCATTGCAGCGGCATTGTGGGCCGCTCCTTCACGTACCGTGCAAGGAGTCGCTGCGTGGGAACAGGTTTATTCAGTCTTAACATCTCCGCGCTGTATCAACTGTCACACTGCCACAAACTATCCACAGCAGGGTGATGACCGGCATCGTCACGTCGCGAATGTAGTGCGCGGTCCGGAAGGCAAAGGCGTTCCGGGTCTGAATTGCGCCGGCTGTCATCAGGACACGAACGCCGACAGCACCGGCGTTCCCGGTGGTCATAACTGGCATCTCGCTCCACTCGAGATGCGCTGGCAGGACATCAACGATCGGCCACTGTCGAGTGCTGCTGTCTGTCGCCAGTTAACTGATCGCTCGCGAAATCACAATCTTGATGGTCCGGGCTTGCTGAAGCATCACGAGGAGGAACCACTCGTGAAGTGGGCCTGGAATCCGGGCCTCAAACCCGACGGAACCGCGCGTACACTTCCACCACTCACGCACGAACAATTCATTGCTGCCACACGTCGTTGGGTCGAGGCCGGCACGCCCTGTCCAACCGGAAAATAGGAGTTCAAACGATGGCGACTTTTCAATTAACCGTAAACGGACAGCGGCGAGAAGTGAACGTCGATCCTTCGACGCCACTACTCTGGGTGTTACGCGAAGATCTAAAGATGACGGGCACGAAGTTTGGTTGCGGCATAAGCGCGTGCGGCGCCTGCACGGTCCATGTTGGTGGTGTGGCCACACGTTCGTGCATCGTTCCGATCTCGCATGTCGGCGACCGCCCGATAATCACGATCGAAGGTATTAGCAATGATGCCGTCGGACGAGCCGTTCAGGATGCATGGGTCGATCAGGACGTCGTGCAATGCGGTTACTGCCAAAGCGGGCAGATCATGTCGGCTGTGGCGCTACTCAAGAGCACTTCGCGACCGACCGATCAGAACATCGAAGAGTCAATGGGTGGAAATCTTTGCCGTTGTGGAACCTATCCACGCATCCGCGCGGCAATCAAGAGCGCCGCGGCGCAAATAAACAAAGGAGGCGCGTGATGGAGGTAAATCGACGCGGCTTCTTACGAGTCTCATTTGCAGCGGCCGGTGGTTTGGTCGTGTCGCTCTATCTTGACCGGACTGCGCCGGCGCAGGAAGTCGGGATGCCTCGGCAGCCGGCTAAAGTCTATCCACCGGATGCGTTCGTCAACATCCGGCCCGACGGCATGATTACTATTCAGGTAAACCGTCTCGAGTTTGGTCAGGGAGTGCAGACTGCCTTGCCGATGGTGCTCGCGGATGAGATGGATGCTGACTGGAACAACGTAATCGGCGAGCTCGCCCCGGCAGCCGACGTTTACAAAGATCCGCTTTTCGGAATCCAGATCGTCGGCGGATCCGGTTCGATCGCACATTCGTATCAGCAATACCGTGAGTTGGGCGCTAAGACACGCGCGATGCTCGTAGCCGCAGCGGCCGATCGCTGGAAAACCACACCGGACAAGTGTCGCACGGAAGCTGGTGTTGTCCATGGTCCAAGTGGCCAGTCTGCAACGTACGCTGAACTCGCGGGCGAAGCGGCGCGTAAGCCGGTCCCTGCAACTGTGCGTTTGAAGAATCCGTCGGAGTTCCGGCTGGTGGGCAAACGAGTCAAACGACTTGATAGTCGTCCGAAGTGTGATGGCTCGCTAAAGTTTGGTCTCGACCTCGATCTACCGGGAATGAAAGTCGCGCTGGTGGCGCACCCACCGGTCTTCGGTGGACGCGTGAAGAAAGTGAATGACGGCGAAGCACGACGCGTTGAAGGCGTGCGCGAGATCTTTGAGATTCCGCTCGCGAAAGGATCTGGCGTCGCAGTCGTTGCCGACAAGTACTGGCCCGCAAAACAGGCGCGCAGTCTCCTCAACATCGAATGGGATTTGTCGGGTGTCGAAGCAGCCGACAGCACCGAGTTGTGGACGCGATACAAACAGCTCGGGCAAACTCCCGGCAATGTTGCTGGCGCGCGCGGTGATCAGAACGCGCTCGAGAAGGTCGCTGCGGGAAATCGGATCGTCGCCGAGTATGAGTTTCCATTTCTCGCTCACTCGCCGATGGAGCCTTTGAATACAACGGTAAGATTTGACGGCGACCGCGCCGAAGTCTGGGCCGGCTCGCAGTTTCAAACCGTCGATCAGATGGCAGTCGCGGAAGTACTCGGGCTAAAACCCGAACAAGTCACTTTTCACACTGAGATGGCCGGTGGCGGCTTTGGCCGTCGCGCGGTGACTGACTCGCACGTGCAACGTGAAGCGTCCGAGATCGCAAAACGTCTCAAGGGAACGCCAGTCAAACTCGTCTGGTCACGCGAGGACGACGTGCGTGGTGGCTACTATCGCCCGATGCACTTTCATCGCGTAGAGATCGGTGTGGGAGCGGATGGATTCCCCGTTGCATGGAATCATGTAATTGTTGGCCAATCGTTACTCATGGGCACTCCCTTCGAATCGATGCTGGTCAAGAACGGCGTCGACGAAACCGCAACCGAAGGAACTGCCGACACGCTTTACAACATCACGAATATGCATGTGTCAGTTCATCATCCGAAGGTGAACGTGCCTGTGCTTTGGTGGCGGTCGGTCGGACACACTCACAATGCATTTGTCATGGAGACCCTGATCGACGAGCTCGCGACGCGTGCGAAAATGGATCCGATCGCTTATCGACGCAAACTGCTGAAGCCTGATGCTAAGAAGCCTTTGTCCACACTTGATCTGCTCGATAAACAGACCGCTGCGTGGCGCAGTCGATTGCCAAAAGGACATGCGCTCGGAATTTCGTGTCATGAGTCTTTTGGAACCGGTGTCGCGTGTGCAGTGGACGTGTCGATCGAGAATAAACGACCAAAGATTCACCGCGCGGTGCTTGCGGTGGATTGTGGCGTCGCTGTGAATCCATTGACGATCGAGAGCCAGTTTCAGGCTGGAGTGGGATTTGGTCTGACGCAGTTGATGGCGAAAGGTGCGATCACGTTGAAGAACGGAATCGTCGAGCAGAGAAACTTCGATGGGTACGTTCCGCCATACATCGGTGACGCTCCTGTCGCGGTCGATGTTCACATCGTCCCGAGCGCTGAAGCGCCCACAGGATGCGGTGAACCACCTGTTCCAGTGATCTCGCCGGCAGTAGTAAACGCACTCGCGCGACTGACCGGGAAACGCTATCGGTCACTACCCCTGGTGAGTATTTAGGACGCGGATTAACGCGGATTGGATCCGGATCTAATCCGTGTTATTCGCGGCTAAATTATTGTTTAGATACCATACCCCAACATGAAAACACTCATCCTTCTATCGCTGCTGGTGCTGGTTCCGTGTGTCCGAGGACAGCTGATCACTAACACCGAGGGCCGAAAGACAATCAGTCTCAACGGTCAATGGCAAGCGATCATCGACCCCTACGAGTCCGGCTATTACAACTATCGTTATCAGCCGAGTGATAACGGCTATTTCAAGAACGCCAAGCCTAAGAATAAAAGCGAGCTGATCGAGTACGACTTCGACAAGTCGGAAACGTTGAAGGTTCCCGGCGACTGGAATACGCAGTCAGATCAGTTGTTCTTCTACGAAGGCACCGTCTGGTACAAAAAATCTTTCGACTACCAGCGCAAGCCGAACACGCGTCTCTTTGTCTACTTCGGCGGTGCAAATTACTTCGCTGACGTGTATCTCAACGGCGAGAAACTTGGTGAACATGAAGGCGGCTTCACGCCCTTCAACTTTGAGATTACAAACCGCGTGAAGGACACGGATAACTTCCTCATCGTCAAGGTCGACAACAAGCGCCGGCGCGATGCAGTGCCGACGTTGATGACTGACTGGTGGAATTACGGCGGAATCACACGCGAGGTGAAGCTTATCGAAACACCCGCAACCTTTGTGAGCGATTACATGGTCCAACTTCAAAAGGGCTCGCGCGACCGTGTAACGGGCTGGGTGAAGCTAAGTGGTGACAAGCTCAATCAAAAGATCACGGTTCGCATCCCTGAAGCCGGAGTCAGTAAAACGTTTACAACCGATGCCAGCGGATCTGCCATGGTCGATTTCACCGCGAATTTAAAGTTGTGGTCTCCCGACGATCCGAAACTCTACGATGTGTTTATCGACGCTGAGACCGATCAAGTGCGAGAGCAGATCGGTTTCCGCAGTATCGAAACCCGTGGCACTGACATACTGTTGAATGGACGCCCCATTTTTCTCCGTGGCGTCTGCATTCACGAAGAGGCGCCGTTGCGCGGCGGACGTGGCTACAGCCGCGAAGATGCAGTGACACTGCTCAGTTGGGCCAAAGAGCTCGGAGCCAATTTTGTTCGCCTCGCCCACTATCCACACAACGAGTTCATGGTTCGGGAAGCTGATCGGATGGGCATCATGGTCTGGTCAGAGATCCCTGTCTACTGGACCATCCAGTGGGAAAATCCCGACACACTCAAGAATGCTCGGAATCAGTTGCAGGAGGTGATCACGCGCGACAAGAACCGCGCGGCGGTTGTGATCTGGTCGGTGGCTAACGAGACACCGCTCAGCGACGCGCGCCTAACTTTCCTCAAAGATCTAATCTCCCATGCGCGACATCTCGATCCCACGCGCTTGCTCTCAGCCGCGATGGAGCGTCACTACACCAATCCCACAACACAGATGATCGACGATCCATTGGGTGAGTTCCTGGACGTCCTGGGATGCAACGAGTATGTCGGCTGGTACGACGGCTTGCCCGAGAAAGCCGACGGGTTGGAATGGAAATCGAAATATCAAAAGCCGCTCGTGATGAGTGAATTCGGCGGCGACGCCTTATTCGGCCATCACGGCGACTCTCTAACACGCTGGACCGAGGAATATCAGGAAAGCATCTATCAACACCAGATCTCGATGCTCAAAAAAATCCCCTTCCTCCGCGGCACCTCCCCCTGGATACTAACCGACTTCCGTTCACCTCGCCGCCCCTTACCCGGCATCCAGGACTACTGGAACCGCAAAGGCCTGATCTCCGATCGTGGCGAGAAGAAGAAAGCGTTCTACGTGCTGCAGGGCTGGTATCAGGAAATGCGCTAAAGAGCCACGTCAGTGTCAGTTTTTGTAGCTTTGCTCTCCAAATTCGGTTGAGTCTCCGCCTCACGCCAAGCAGCAAGTTGTGCACGCACTTTCGTGGCGGCGGGATTTTCGATCTGCTCGTAGATGGTGAGTGCCTGTTCGGCGTATCGGATGGCTTGAGCGAGCTCGCCGAGTTGGTCCAACGCCAGACTCATATTCCACAGCGCATTGCCTTCACCGCGGCGATCGCCAATCTCGCGGGCGATAGTCAGGCGTTGTTCATAGAACTGGATGGCGCGGCGGGTTTCGCCCAGGGCGGCGTAGGCAATGCCAAGGTTGCCCAGCGCATTGCCTTCGCCGCGGCGGTCGCCAATCTCGCGATCAATAAGCAATGCTTGTTCATAGAACTGGATGGCGCGGCGGGTCTCGCCCAGGGCGGCGTAGGCATTACCCAAACTGCCCAGATCAGCGCCTTCGGCGCGGCGGTCGCCAATCTCGCGATCAATAAGCAATGCTTGTTCATGAACCTGGATGGCGCGGCGGGTTTCGCCCAGAGCGGCGTAGGCATTGCCCAGATTGGTCAGATCAGCGCCTTCGCCGCGGCGGTCGCCAATCTCGCGATCAATAAGCAATGCTTCTTCAAAGAACTGGATGGCGCGGCGGGTCTCGCCCAAGGCGGAGTAAGCAGTGCCCACGTTGCCCAGCGCAACGCCTTCGCCGCGACGGTCGCCAATCGCGCGTGCGATAGCAAGGTATTGTTCATGGAACTGGATAGCGCGGCGGGTCTCGCCCAGGTCGGCGTAGGCAAGGCCGAGATTGCCCAGCGCATTGCCTTCGCCCTTTCGATGCCGAAATCGCCGGGCAGCGTTCAGGGCGACTTCCAGCCAGCGAATCCGCTCGCGTGAGTGCTGCCGCAGATAGAGTACATACTGACCAACATCAGGGTAAGTCATGCCTAACCAACTTACATCTGCATCAGCCGCATCAGCCTGTGCGGCCACCCAAGCATGTCCCGCTTGAATGTTGCCCCACTCGAGATCAAAGAGTGCTAGACCACGCAGCAGCGACTCGTCGCCTTCCATATATAGCTCGTTTGCGGCGACCAGCACGTCACTGTAATGTGTTGCGAAACGTTTCTGACCAACAGCGCGCTCTTCTGCGCTCAACTTTGCGTCCGCGACCAGCCGCGCT
>Ga0207428_10007083_pt1 | contig 10266 bp, 11 predicted proteins | sample RhiMethybrSRZTD1_FD_187600 | JGI IMG/M metagenome (GOLD analysis project Ga0207428, IMG submission 187600) | Populus rhizosphere microbial communities from Tennessee, USA - Rhizosphere MetaG P. TD hybrid SRZTD1 (SPAdes) (version 3) | ecosystem: Host-associated > Plants > Roots > Rhizosphere >... | reverse complement strand
GTCATCACGAGTGCGTGGATTGCAATGTTCAATACGCTGACTGCGCCGCCGAAAGCGATTTGCTGCAACATGTCATCCCCCCAGTCGATTTGAACCAATAGCGCGCAGATTCAAATGGCAATGCAACTCCAATAAGGCGCGACCGTCGACACAAAGCGAACATGGGCGGTGATGTCCGCTATTGGCCCAAAGCGGACATGCCTAGCTGCACCGCACATGTCTGCTTTCGGGAGTAAAGCGGACATGCCTTTTTGCACTGCATAAGTCTGCTTTTGAATCAAAGTGGACATTGACCTGCCAGCCGCTTGCAAAACGGTTGCGATGCCGGTGACCGATTGTCGCCAGTTTGATATCCTTCTATCAGCCCATTTAATGGGAGGATTTGGCATGCTTAGTACTAGGGTATTTTATTTGCTGAGCGGACTTGCCGTGGCGTGCGTTATCGGTGCAACCACCGCTGCGCAGGCCCAAACGACCGCGCTGCGCGGCGCCCGCGTAATCGATGGAACGGGGGGCGCTGCCATCGACAACGCCACGATTGTCATCCGCGAGGGACGCATCGTCGCCATCGGTCCATCCGCCGGAACGCCTGTTCCCGGTGATGCAGAAGTCGTCGACTATGCGGGCAAGACCATCATACCCGGACTCATCTCGGCGCACTCCCACGTGGGGATCGTTGTCGGGCTCAAGGCCGCAGCCGAGAACTACAATCGTGATGCCATCCTCCGGCAGTTAAAGCAGCTCGAAGCTTATGGCGTCACCACAGTGATGGCCCTCGGTCTCAATGGGCCTCTGTTCTACGAACTGCGTCCGGAGTTGCACGCCGGCAAGCTCCCGGGTGCCGACCTCTTCGGTGCCGACCAGGGTATTGGCGTCGTTGGCGGCCAGCCATCCGCAACAGTTGTTCCCGTTGCCGAGAACCAGATCTCGCGACCTGACACTGTCGAGCTGGCACGAGAGTCAATCCGTCAGATGGCGGCGCGCAAGGCCGACATGGTCAAGATCTGGATCGATAGCGGGGGCGGGCTGATGCCCAAGCTCAAGCCGGAAGTCTATTCGGCCGTCATCGAGGAGGCGCACAAAAATGGCTTACGTGTCGCCGCCCACATTTACGACCTCGACGATGCCAAAGCCGCCGTGAAGGCGGGAGTCGATATTATTGCGCACGGCGTACGCGACAAGCCGGTTGACTCCGAGTTCATTGAAATGATGAAGGCGCAATCGGTTTGGTACATTTCCACCATCGTGCTCGATTACACCAACTTCGTTTTCGCCGATCAGCCGCCCTGGATGGTCGAACCATTCTTCCAACGCGCATTGCATCCCGCGGTTCGCGCGCAACTCGATGATCCCGCCTACCGCGAACGCACACTTGCGTTGCCGGCGACTGCGAAAAACCGAGCCGGCGTCGTTACCAACAAGCAGAATCTCAAAGCGCTCCAGGACGCGGGTGTGCAGATCGGCTTCGGTTCGGACTCGGGCGTAGGCCTGCGCATTCCGGGGGTGGCCGAGCATATGGAGCTCGCACTGATGGTTGAAGCGGGGCTGACGCCAATACAGGCGATCAACAATGCCACCTCCAACGCAGCGAAACTATTGAAACTAGATGATCGTGGCGTGCTGGCTTCAGGCAAGCTTGCCGATCTGGTGGTGCTCGAGAGCGATCCGACTGCCGATATTGCCAATTCGAGGAAGATTCACGCGGTCTGGCATCGCGGCAAGAAGGCGGCGGGACCAATCGATGCTTTCACGCCTTGAGTTACTGGGTCACGACTAGTTGTCGTCCTCGTGTTCGCTGCGGTGCATGAGTCCGCTTTTGGCCCATAGCAGACATGGGCTGGTGCACTGCACATGTCCGCTTTCGGGGGTCAAGCGGACATGGTGCGAACTTCCGAGCATCAGCGCTTTGTGCGCTCGGAGAATTGCTCTCCTCGCGCTGCTGCAGATTATTTCGGTGCTATGGGTGGGCTGGTGGTCTCGGCCGAAGCCAGTCGCGGCAAGCTCGTCGGCGGGTATTCCGGCAGCCACGTCGGCAGGAATGGTTGGCCTGCGTACTTTCGCAGCAGCAACGCTCCGAGGCATTCCATGAACGCTATGTGCGTCACATGCTCCATCTGCATCTCGCGCAGGCAGTAGCGGCCGAGGCCGGCCGGTCGTTCGACTTCTGTTGTCATGGATTACCCACTAGAAGTGTAAGTCTTAAAACGCCGGCCGCTAGTGGGCAGTCGCAGCGTTGAACCAAACGCGAGCAGCTACGTGGACCCGCTTCGTTCCACTCATCTTATACAGGGCGCTGTTCTTAGGCCTTTAATTGCGGAGCTCTCTGCTTACCCCAGTGCTTACCCGGCCTTACTATAGGTCTAAACTCAGTCGCCATCAGGATTATTTTTGCGCGATTTGCCCTTGCAGGACAGGCACTTTTGAGTGGCGACCCCGACTGGATTCGAACCAGTGACCCTCAGCCTAGAAGAAAGAAGTTAACTGTGGACACGGGAAGACACGCGCTGACAAACCACTTGTAAATAGACACGATAAGACTCATACCCTCAGCCTGAAGCTGCCAGATAAGGACTCGGGAAGACGCGGGAAGACGGTTTTAATCTTCCCAGTCTCTTCCCGAAATGAGGGCAAGATGAAACTCACAGAAGCCAACATTCCCAAGATCAGACGATCTGCCGAAGGCAAAAGCGAACACATCGAATGGGACGATGAACTGCCCGGTTTCGGTCTTCGTGTTCGTGACGGGCGATGCACTTGGATTGTCCAATACAAGATTGGGGGCAAACATCGTCGAATCACGCTTGGCACCACCAAGATGCTAGCCGCCGAAGAAGCGCGCTATGGGTGGATTGATTCCGAGAGCAAGGATAGGCGCAAGGGTGCCACCAAAATCCTAGCCGATGCCCGTGATGGCATCGATTATGCCGTCGCCAGGGTCACCCGCCGTGAGAGGGCCACCCACACTCTGGATGCGGTCATTACGATGTATCTGGCAGCCAAGAAAGCAGCCATTAAGCCCCGAAGCTACGAAGAGGTCAGAAGGCATATGGAAGACGCTTGGAAGCCTCTACATGGCCTGACCATTGACGAGATAGGCCGTGCCCAAGTAGCCGCCGAGATAGGTGCCATAGCCAAGCGCAGCGGCCCTACATCAGCCAACCGAGCTCGGGCCTCGCTGTCGGCTTTCTTTGCCTGGGCAATGGGCGAGGGGCTCTGTGAGGAAAACCCAGTCGTCGGCACAAACATGCAGGCGGAAAATGGACCCCGCGAGCGCATCCTGATCGAGATCGAGGAAGAGGATGACGAGGAGGGGCCCCGCGCAATCGAATGGTCGGAAATGATCGCACTCTGGCGGGCCCTTCCTAACGGCGACTACGGCACCATCGTTAAGTTGCTGGCGCTGACCGGCTGCCGGCGCGAAGAGATCGGCGGTCTACAGTGGGGCGAAATCGATTTTGATAAACGCGTTCTCAGCATTCCCGGCAATCGCACGAAGAACGGCAAACCGCACAAGGTCCCGCTATCATCGCTCGCCTTGTCCATTCTCAAAACGATTCCTCGGCGTGACCGCGATCACGTCTTCGGAATAGGGCAGGGCGGTTATTCGGGCTGGTCGAAATCGAAAGAAGCCCTAGATGGAAAAGTGAAGCTCAAACAGGATTGGACGCTGCACGATCTTCGCCGCACGGTTCGCACTGGATTAGGGGCGCTTGGCACACCGCCGCACATTGCCGAGGCAGTGATTAATCACCTACCGGCAAAGCTGGTCCGCACCTACGACACAAACACCTACTTGAAAGAAAAACGCGCTGCGCTCGATCTTTGGGCCAGTCACCTGACCGTCGCCATCGCGCAGGCAGAGGGCGCGAATGTAACGACCCTCAAGCGAAACGCTGGCTAGCGGCGACACGCAGTGTTGAGGAGTTTTGACCAATTACGGCTGCGCCCCATGAACTAAACACGCACCCCGATGTTCATTGATGCTGCCGCTTTTGGCTGCGCTTTTAATACGCAACATATTCGCTGCTTGATGGTTGTAGTCGGGTGGCGGCCTGTTCTCCGATTGCCTCGGTTCAGACTGCCGCATTTAGGGGCCGTCGGGGTGAACCTCCAGCGGTCCCTATTGCTTAAGGGCGCACATTTTGAAAAGAAAATAAGGGAGGGCCCCGCAGCCAAGTTTTTATGCGGGGCCCTCTCTGCGGTTTGCCAGCGGCGCAGCGGCTCCGCTTAATAGAACTGCAACAGACTAATCCAACCCGGCTATAAATTCTGACATAGGTGGCAGCCTTTATTTTTTTCGCGTTATGTCGACTAACGCACCGACGGCACAATTTGAAGAGCGCTACTCGACGCAGACAACTGGCCTAACTCTTCCCCGGTCCAGTTGATGCCGACAGTAGGGACCACCGTCTTTCGTCGTCGCGGTGGTCCCTATTTTTTATAGGCGTCAATGGCTATCGCGTACTTACGGGCGCGGCCTTGAAGGCACCGGGCGAAACATGACTTTTTTTTAAGTAGCAGGATATTGGTTGCCTGATATCGGTACCCGCGTGGCTGCCTGTTTTGCGATGCCTTGCAACAGGTCGCCACCGGGGGCCGTGGCCGACCTCCACGGTCCCTGATTTATTTTGAAATTGAAATAGCGGCAGCCCTTCCTTTTTTGTCCGACTGAGTCATGCACTCACGGTAAGGGAACTACTCGGGCATGTGCCGAGCAATGGTGCTGCCGGGACTCTTTACCCCCTCATTCCCGTAGGACCGGCAGTTCCTGACTGAGGGCTGCCAGATCGTGCGCTTCATTTCCCGCGATGGCAGCCCCTCTTTGCAACCCCGCTATTGTGCCGCTGCATAGCTCTTTTGATTACAGTCGTTGAGCGGAACAGGATGCCCCTCCGTTTTTTCCGCAAGGGATCGCTTCCCGATGACGGTCCCTACTTTTATGAGTCAATCGATAAAGGGTCTTATGACGAAAGCCAACGGGCATATTTCACTGATGTCGATACTGCCAAAGCTGGCAGCCGAAGGGCAGTCCTGGATAAATGGACTCGACGCATCGAACCGCCGCGCGACCGAGTGCCTTCTCAACATCGTGGGCGAGGAGAACTTCGTGAAGTACTGGCGGCAGCATCGGGCGGACCAGCAAGCAACGGCTAGAGGACGACTTCAGTTAGCAAAGCAATTGACCAGTCAGCGATCTCGCACGGGTCCATTCCATGGTCGATCATCCCGAACAAAGCCGATAAGGTCTGGAAAATCAGATTCTTAAGTGAGGTATCGACGGACTGTATGAGCGTCGGTCCCTATTTTTATGGCAGCCCTTCTTCTTTACAGAGGTGCGGAGCGCCTCTTTAATAGAAACTAATTTGGCGGGCACCGTCAGCGGGGAGCGACGGCCATGGGGGAGAGATTAAACGTTGTCGATTGTTCGGGCCTCACGGACGCCGATTGGGCTGCCGTGAATCGGGTCAATCGCGCTTGTGAGCTAGGGGGCGCGGTCGCTTTTTGGAAAGAATTAGAGAAGTTCGACGATGTGCCTCTCCAGTTGCGAGTGCTTGGTGCATTTTTTCCTGAGCTTGTCCGCGAAGTGATCGAAGAAGAAATGACAGAGCATGGGCTGACCGCCGACGACTGGCAGGAAGCTGGGCGAAAGGACGAAAGCCCGCTCGCGATCAATAGATTATCGAAGTTTAGCGGGCTCTTTCTTTTCGGCTGCTGGCCTATATCGGGTGAATGGTCTTACGTAGCCTTGGCCGCGGCAGGCCTTTAAACGCGCCTGCTGCCTTCATCCATCCCTGTCAGCCAATCGTCGCCAAGCAGCCCGCTTCTGGTCCATGGCTCATGAACCATTAGACGCGCGTTCGGTAATTGCTTTAATTGGAGAAAATTCCAACGCCCCAAACGAACGTAGCGAACATCACGCTGCCAAAAACGGTAGCGCCGATTAACAAATTTTGCGTGCGCACTTTTGAATCCAGTATGGCGTTAATCAGGCCCGCTACAGTCAGTAGCAACAAAATGGTCAGCACAAGCCATATTCACGGCCTCGCCGTTGCCAATATCCTTCATCGCCGAAAGAATACTGTGCCGAGGCGATGCCGGTCCCTAAAAGAGACGCGCCTGCCAACACTATCAATGCAAACTTCTTCATCTTGACCTCACACGGCGGAATCTAACGCGCGCTACTGGCGCGGCATTGGCCCAAGGTCCAATTTCAACAGTCGGTCGGCTGGATAAAGAATGTATGTGTGTCCCGAAGACTACTTTGACCAGCTGATGTGGGGCCTGTCATGATGCGCCGACTTTTCGGAAACTGCGCCCATGAGTGGACGAACTGGCAGCAGTATGGGCTTCGGCGCCGAGGTTTCTTTTGGGTTTGCCATTGCCGAAAGTGCAATGCGAGCATTCGACCAATAGAGTGGTGCGATTTCGTGTAAGCCCCTTCATTGCCGCTGTCCTTCTGTTTCAAATCGACGGATTTTGGGCCAAGGCGATGATGCGTGGCCTGCCATGCCCGTTGCAGCGCGGGCATTGCACGTCACGCAGGGCAATACGGATGGAGGCTTCCGGGTCACGCGGCTTCACGCTCAAATCTAGGTCAACCACGGTGCCGCAACTGTCGCAGCCGATAATCAACCAGTGATGTTTGGAAGTGAGCGCGGCTGCAATCTTGGGCCAGAACCAAACATAACCTTTGGCGGAAAGTGTTGCGTTAAAACGGCGGACCGTAGCCAATGCATCGCGTTGTGCTTGCCACTCGCGGCGCATCCGCGTGACGTTGTCGCCGATCTCATCGTTGCGTGCGTTGTAGCCCATTGTCCATGCTAAACTCTCAACGGTAGGGATCGACGGTCATGTCCCGACCGAACTCAGCATCGTGACCGCCTTTACGGGTAACGCGAACGCGAGTGACACCAGCACGACGGGTACTAGCACGACTGCTGCCGCCGATTAGCATCGCCCAATAGCGGCGGCCACTGGCGGATACCGCAGATGCGACGGCCTGACAGCCGCCGAGCATCATGTTAGCGCGGTGTCGTGGCGACTGCATCCACATTCGCCTTGCACAGGCCTCGGTCTCGCATCCCATCGCCACATTCTCTGCTACCGCACCGGCTGGCCCACGATGCTGCATGAAACCAGCGTGATCGAGACTGTTGCGGCGAGCCATGTCATTGGCGTGCTGCTGAGCGAGTGCGCGGAGTGAGGAGCAATCGGCAAAGCACGTTTCAACCCAAACAAACGTGGCGCAAATGGCAGCAAGTACTCGAAGTGACGTCATTATGCGGTCCCTCCCTCTCGCGTGACGTTGTCGCGTATTTCATCATTGCGTGCGTTGTAGCCCAATGTCAGGTTCCCGATGCGCTCGAACGGAGTCTAATCTCTGTCGTTGCGTTGTACCCCATTGACCTTAGCTCTTCGTAACCGGTTGATATTAGGTAACGCTGAGTCAGGATCAATCAATGTCCGCTTTACCCCCAAATGCAGACGGCAGCGAAGCACGAAATCCGATGCGATTGCTTGTCGCCGCAGCGTACATGTGCCTGAGCACATGCGCAGGATCTCTTGCACAGCCAGCGTCCACGGACTCAGAAGGAGGAGACCAACAGACCAGTCAGCTAGTAGCACAAGGCGAGACGTGCGCGAAATTTAAGGAATTAAAAGTCGGGATGACGGCATCGCAAGTATTGTCGGCCTGCGGGCAAAGGCCGACTCGAACTTCAGCAGCCATGATTACGACGGGTGGAAAAAAGCTAGTAATTTGGAGTTATGGAAATAGCCAGCTTCACTTGGTGAACGACAAGTTAGTACAAATTTTCGGTCCTTAAACAGGCGCGGGCGACACCATGGTCGGGCAAACAGATTGATCCAAGAATGTCACGCTACAAAGGCCGCACTAAGACCAAGCTCGTCGAGCGTGATTTCCCGCACCACGTTGGATGGTGCCGGACTTTGGCTTTGGCACACACTTGGACGCAATGTACGACTGGCATCACACTCGCGGCGTTCTGGCGCTGCATGGTAGTGGCTGGCGCGATGAGAATGGCCGCAACTGGATTCGGTGGTGCTTCGTAGATCCGAAGTTAGCCGAAGCTTTTGCTGCCGAGTTCGCGGCATTCACTGTAAATAAATAAGGGGCCACGTCCCCGATGCGGTTGGGTGGGCCAGGCTATCACCATCGCCTGGCCCTTTATTTACGATCGAAGAGCTTTCCTTAGTTCCGTTCTGACGCGACCCGATCGTAGTACGTGCCGGTGTCATCGATCTTTTTCGATTGGTCTGCGAGTTGCACATACGTGGCCGACAAAATTTCCCATTGGGCTCGCATCAGCGCATTTTGTTCCTCATATCCGCGCCTGCGGGTGCTGTCTGCCAAACGCCTATATTCGTCCTCCCGCCTCATAATGACCTCCTTTTTAAACGGGTCTTATGAGGCCAACACAGGAACCCCTGGTACGTTCCTTCCTGATGGAACTCCGTGATTTGGAATTATCACGAGCACTAATCGGCAGTCCGTCGATCTTCAGATGACTCTAATATTTCGATCACTGCGCCAGTGGCCGGATCAATCCTTCTTGTCGGGGACGCGGCACCAAATGAACCAAGAAAAAACCTTTCGCGGGACCGCGAATATTCCGCGGCTGTCTGTCGCTTGTAAGCTTTTTTATTTCCGCGCTTCCGGCGCCTGCTTCTGGCGAAAAGTTTCGTAACTCGCATGTCGCTTTAAAGATCAACCATTTTGATAGTTCCCTATTGATCAAAACTTTTACTCGATATGTCGGAAAACGCACAAAGCAGGGGTACGCTAAAGAAGAGGGCTGCCACCGTGGGACCGGATTGGCAGCCCTCACTCATACGCCATGTACGCACTGCCGGGCACTACGGGGGTTTGGGGGACGGAGCCCAGGCAGCACTATTGAAACCGGAACATGCCCGAGTAGTTCCCGGACTATTTTTTGTAGAGCCACGAACCTGGCGGCTCCAGCGTCGCCCTTAAGCGGCGAAGTTTCTCAAGCCGCCGTGCCGGCGACATCTTTTTTGTAATCGGTTTAGGGCGGGCGATTGTTTCGCAGTTGGGGGCGTCAATCGACGCTTTAGTCAGCCAAACATGCCGCCACTCGATTTCGTCGCCGGTCGGCGGCGTCGCGAACCTTGGTTTCAGTCATGGCGACACGTCCTGCAGCATTATTGAAACCGGCACATGCCAGAGTGGTTCCCTCAACGCCGTTGCACCGGACGTTACGCTAAAGCACCGGGTCCCAATGCGTGTATAACAAATCCTTCTGCACTTCCTCCCATCAGACGGTGCTCCATCTGCGCGCGTTTTAGAACTGCTAGAGCTATGTCCGTCGTAACGTCACGAGCCCAGCCTGCTGACACATTAAAGGCCATCACCTGAACAGGGCGTACGTACAGGCCATCAAGAATGTTGCCGACAGTGCTGGCTTCATCGGCCTCCGCTTCGCCTGTCTCGCAATAAACGCGCCCGAACCTACTGCCGAGATCATCAAGTACTATATGCACAGTTTGGCTGGCCACAGGCGCCAAGGGGGGCGAGTTGGGAGACATACGCCGATACTCATTCCACATGCCTACATGCCACTCAGTAATTCAATGCTCCACCGGTAGCTTGCGTTCCGCGCCCGACCTTAACTCGAGCGCCCTTTTCAGTTTCAGAAGGTCAACGCCTTTCCTAGCCGTAATCGGCGCCTTGCTCGCATTCAGAGCATCAAGGGCCGCCTGTGCCTCGTCGGGCTTCAGGTCCTTTGTCCAATCGGTGTCCATTAGTCGGTCAGCTCGGTGACGCTGATAGTCGATTTGCGCCCATGTGATGGGTGCAAACATTTTAGGCAATTCCCTTACCTCAGCCACGCGGATAAGGTTTCCGGTACACACAAGTCGCAACCTGAGCGTGATAAAGTGATAATCAGTTAAGGTGTCAACGAAGACAGCATCATTTGAGCAGCAGCACTTAACCGACGACCTCGTGAACCTGCAGCGGCTCTTTCATGACCGAATACCATTCCGTACGGGCAGCCGCGTGTCGTTTGCCATTTTCGGATAGCGGCAGCTGCAGCGCATTGAGCAGAGTGATCACTTCCTGTCGCGCGGTGACGTGCGACTTATTAGGCCCCCTGCCAAGTGTCGCCTTGTCGAGATCATCGAGCGCGGTCAAGCCGCGCGGGAAAAATTCCCGGTAAACCAGGCGCTCGGCAAATCCCTCTAGCCAGCGGAAGCCCATACGTTTGGCCAATTCGGTCAGTCCCT
>Ga0207428_10007081_pt1 | contig 10266 bp, 9 predicted proteins | sample RhiMethybrSRZTD1_FD_187600 | JGI IMG/M metagenome (GOLD analysis project Ga0207428, IMG submission 187600) | Populus rhizosphere microbial communities from Tennessee, USA - Rhizosphere MetaG P. TD hybrid SRZTD1 (SPAdes) (version 3) | ecosystem: Host-associated > Plants > Roots > Rhizosphere >... | reverse complement strand
GTCGTAGAGGAGCGCCGCGACCTGGTCGGCGCGCAATCCCTCCGGCACCGTGACCATGTCCTGCTTCGCCATCCCGTGCGCGAGCTGGCTCAGGATCCGATAGGGACCCAGTTGCCGGTCGACAAACCGTGCACCAGTATCCGCAGTCGGCGTAGCGTTCAGAAGCTCCAACGCGGGACTTTCGAGAAAGTGACCCGCGCCTGCGTGGTGCTCGAGAAGAGATTCCACTTCGTGGCGGAGCGCCTCGTCGCCTGCACACGCCTCGTTCAGGAACGCGGCCCGCTGATCGGGCTCCCGTTCGAGCGCGGCTCCGAGAAGACGATCGACGAGCGTCCAGCGCTCATGCTCCATGGTGTTCTTGCCTACCGACGCCGCGGAGCGCCGGGCGACTGGCGTGCCACCTCGCGGTGCAGCCAGGCACGGGCCTTCGCCCACTCACGACTCACGGTGATCGACGCGACGCCGATCACTTCCGCAATCTCTTCCAGATTGAGGCCTCCGAAGAATCGCAATTCGACAATTTGGGCCTTCCGTAGATCGCGCTCCGCCAGCCCACGCAGGGCGTCATCAAGTGCCACAAGGTCACGGGCCCGCTCGTGCGCAACGTGCTCGGCCGCTGCGATATCGACGATGCGGATGCTGTGCCCATCGCCACCCTTCGCCCGCCTCCTCGCGATATCCACGAGGATATTTCGCATCAGGCGTGCCGCCATCGCGATGAAGTGCGCTCGGTTCTGCCAACTGACGTCCTGCCACTTCAGCAATCGGACGAACGCCTCGTTCACCAGCGCCGTTGTCTGCAGGACATGTCCGGCACGCTCACGTCGGAGATACAGGCGAGCAAGCCGGCGAAGCTCCCCTTCGATGAGCGGGACGAGCTGATCAAGAGCCGAACTGTTTCCGTCTCGCCACGCGGCGAGCAGCTCGGTGACCTGCGGAGGCGTTCGTGCCGTTGCGGGCTGGGATGACAAGGTTTGCCCCGGCTCTTCGCCTTAAGGGGATGACGACGGGTTTGCGGCGCATTCTACCAGACTCGTCCTTTGATAAGGCCGGCCCAGGTACGCCTGGACGATGCTTCCAAGGAGATGCAGCGATGATCCCGCAACGCCAACTGGCCTGGAGAAGCCTTCATGTCGTGGTCGCCGTTCTCGTCCTTACGTTGGGATTGGCGAGTCGCGCGAACGCAGACATTACAAGAATCGTCATCACGAGCATTGAGTCGCCGACGTTTGAGGGCGTGTCGTTTGGCGAGGTGGGTCAGTACGAAAAGGTCAGAATGCGTGCGTTCGGCGAAGTCGATCCGAACGATCCGCGCAATGCCGGAATCGCCGACATTCAGCTGGCGCCGCGCGACGCAAGGGGGATGGTCGAATATTCGATGGACGTCTTCGTCCTGAAGCCGGTCGTTCTCGCAAACGGCAATCACCGACTCCTGTACTACATGAACAATCGGGGAAACCTCGACAGCGCGCTTTTCCCATCGATCGGCGTTCTGAGCGTATTCAACGATGGCTCCGGCGGCAACGATCCGACGACTGCCAGCCACGCAGGTAACGGTTTCCTCATGCGCCGGGGATATACGATCGTCTCCAGCGGCTGGGACGCAGGCGTAGCTCCCGGCGGCAACCGGCTCACGATTAGCGTCCCGGTCGCGAAGAACCCGGACGGATCGCCGATCGTTGGTCCATCGCTCGAAGAGTTCGTCATCGACAATGCAACGACGGTCGCCGCCGGGCTCACGTATCCAGCTGCGACTCTGGACAAGTCACAAGCGAGCCTCACGGTGCGCGTGCACTACGATGACCCGCCGGTGACGATTCCCGCCACGGGCTGGGAGTACGTGAACAACCGGACTATCAGACTGCTTCCGGCAGGAACTACGTTCACGCAGGGCAGGCTCTACGAGTTCACTTACCCCCGCCCGGGATCCGATCGTCGCCGGACTCGGATTCGCCGCGACACGCGACCTCGCAGCTTTTCTGCGTCACGCAGACCAAGACGACTTCAGCCAGCCCAACCCACTCGCTGGAGACGTTCGGGCCATCTATGCGTTCGGCGTCTCGCAGCCCGCACGCTACATGCGCGATTTCGTGCATCTGGGCTTCAATGAGGACGAGGCCGGACGGCGAGTGTTCGAAGGCATCCTCAACTGGGAAGGCGGTGCAAGCGGAATCTTTCTCAACTATCGCTTCGCGCAGGCGGCACGTACGCACCGTCAGCACGTTGGCCGGTGGTATCCCGAGCGAGAGTTCCCGTTTGCTAATCAGGTGCTTTTCGATCCCGTCACCGGCAAGACCGACGGGCGCCTGCGGCGCTGTCAGGCCAGCCACTCGTGCCCCAGGATCTTCGAGGTCAACTCCTCCAATGAATACTGGGTCAAGGCGAGCTCGCTTCTGCATACTGATCCCCTTGGCAACGATCTTCCTGATCCACCGAACGTCCGCTTCTATCTTCTGTCGAGCCTTGCGCACGTGGCCAGCACGGGACCAGGCATCTGTCAGCAGCCCGGGAACCCGATCGTTCCGAACGCGGCCTTGCGCGCCCTGCTCGTCGCGTTGAACGAGTGGATCAGCGAGGACAAGACTCCACCTGCTAGTCGCGTCCCGCGACGCGCAGAGGGTACGCTGGTCTCGTCACTGCCGCGGGAGACAATGGGGTTCCCCTCCATCCCCGGCGTCACGTACAACGGGCTGATGACCACGGGAGACCTCTTTGATTTCGGCCCCTTTTCGAACGACGGGATTCTCGCGATCCTTCCGCCACTGTTCATTGGGTCGCCGTATCCGGCCTTTGTTCCGAGGACGGACGCCGATGGCAACGATGTCGCGGGTGTCCGTCTTCCTCAGATAGCCGTACCGCTGGCAACGTACACCGGCTGGAGCTTGCGCGCGCCCGCGTTTGCCGGCGACGATTTGTGCGACGCGTCCGGCCAGAAGCTGGCCTTTGGCCAGACCCAGGCCGACCGGTTAGCGATCGGCGACACGCGACTTTCCATTCAGGAGCGGTATCCGAGGCATGGCGCGTATGTGAGCGCTGTGGCACAGGCCGCCAACAACCTGCGTCAGCAGCGATTACTCCTCGACGAGGATGTCGAGCGGATCGTCGAGGCAGCAGGAGAGAACGCGGTGGGAAAATGGAAATAGCCTGCACCCAAGGGGCCGTGCACGCTCATGCGGCGGCCCAGCAGAAGTCCAAATCCAGATGGTTGCGGGCCCCCGCAACCATCGATACTTGCAGCGAAAGGGCCTCGGTTTCCGCGGCCCTTTTGCTTTGTACCGTGGCTCCGAGCATAGCGGCGAGGTTGCCCCGCAGCTCGATGCCCAACTCCTGCCCGCCAGCCGCTGGGGTCAGCACAATAGCGTCCACCAAACCACGAAGGGCTTCGGTCGCCTCCGTGCGGGTCTCGGGCTCCTGGAGGGTCCTGTCAAGCTCAAGAGCCTTCGTCCGGTAGATGCCGGCCATCTCCGGGTGCAGGAAGGGCAGCGGCTCGTCTTCCGTATCGAGCTGAGCCGTCAGATCCTTTCGGTGTGCCTCTTCCTGCAGTACCTCCGGGCCGCGTACGACGCCGAGACCCTCCGCCTTGATGCCGGCGAGCGCCCAAAGTGCCGGGCAAACCGGGCGACGTTCCCGACGTAGGCGCGCGGTGTATGGGTGATGGATTGCCGACCTGCATGTCCTCGAGCATGGGTTGCCGAAGCGGCGTCATAGACCACTCCTCTGCACATCCGCCTGGCCCATCCAGGCGTGTCCAGCGGAGCGTATCCAGGTGGGGCGATCAGGACGTCGAGAAAGCGAGCTGTGCGGACGAAGGGGATTGCTCGGTTGGGAGCTACCGCAAGGGGTTTAGTCCAGTGTCTATCGTCCCATCGTTGCGGTCTGTCCAGATCGATCTCAGGGCCTGCTGTCTCGTCGCTACGTCGCACTCCACGAAGCGGCGCTGAGCATCGTCAAAAACCCGCCGTCGGGACATCGTTGTGACTCTATTCGACATGTCTATTCCTGAGGCTCGTCGACGTCGATGACGCCGCTCCGTCGAAGCTCGATGAGAATCATGTCAGCGGCACACTCGGCTGTCAGATGGGCCGTATCGACGCGCACTTCCGGGCTTTCCGGTTCTTCATAGGGCGAGTCGATTCCGGTGAAGTTCGTGAGCGCGCCCCGCCGCGCCTTTTTGTACAGACCCTTCGGGTCGCGGCTTTCGGCGACGGCCAGTGGCGCATGAACGAACACCTCGAAGAACTCGCCCTTCTCGAGAAGTTCGCGTGCCATGCGCCGCTCGGCGCGGAATGGCGAGATGAATGCGACGAGCACAATCAGCCCGGCATCCGCCATGAGCCGCGAGACCTCTGCGACACGGCGGATGTTCTCGACGCGATCGGCGTCGGTGAAGCCAAGATCTTTGTTCAGTCCATGTCGCACGTTATCGCCATCGAGCAGGTACGTGTGCCGCCCTAGAGCGTGCAAGCGCTTCTCGAGCAGGTTTGCAATCGTCGATTTTCCGGCACCTGACAGGCCGGTGAACCACACGACGCAGGTCTTCTGGCCCTTCAACGCCGCCCGAGCGGCTTTGCCGACGTCCAGCGCCTGCCAATGAACGTTGTGGGACCGGCGCAGTGCGAAGTGCACCAGGCCGGCGCCGACCGTCGCACCCGACATTCGATCGATCAGGATGAAGCCTCCCAGTTCCCGATTTTCGCTGTAAGGCTCGAAGACGAGCGGCCGATCAAGTCCAATCCCGCAGACGCCAATCTCGTTGAGAGCCAGTTTCCGTGCGGCGAGATGCTCGAGCGTGTTGACATTGACCTTGTACTTGAGCGGCGCGACCGTGGCGGTCGCGGTTTGGGTTGCCAGCTTCAACAGGTAAGACCGTCCCGGAAACATCGGCCGTTCGTGCAGCCACAGGAGAGTGGCTTCGAACTGATCGCTCACACCGGGCGGTGCGTCGGACGCCGCGAGGACATCGCCACGACTCGCGTCGACATCGTCCGCGAGCGTGACGGTGACAGACTGCCCTGCGGCAGCCGCCTCCACGTCACGATCTCCGACGAGGATCCGGGTAACGCGTGTCTGCCTGTCCGAGGGCAGCACGCGAACCGGCACACCGATTTCGATGGTGCCACTGACGATAAGGCCGGCAGCCCCGCGGAAACCGGCGGTCGAGCGGTTCACGACCTGAATGGGCAGTCGAAACGGCTGCTCCGGGAGGGCGTCGCCGAGTGGAACCTGCTCGAGGTGCTCCATCAAGGTCGGACCTTCGTACCAGCCCATCTGTGCGGACCGTACTAGGACGTTGTCGCCCAATTTCGCCGACACGGGAATGCAAGTGATGTCGGTGAGGCCGATACGATCGGCGAAGGCGCGATAATCGCATTCAATCCGGGTGGCGACGTTCCGCGAATAGTCGACCAGATCCATCTTGTTGACGGCGAGCACGATCCTCCGGATCCCGAGAAGCGACACGAGATAGCTGTGTCGTCGCGTCTGCGTCAGCACCCCCTTGCGGGCATCGATCAGAATGACCGCGAGGTCCGCCGTCGACGCACCGGTGATCGTGTTGCGCGTGTACTGCTCATGGCCCGGGGTGTCCGCAACAATGAACTTGCGCCTGTCGGTCGAGAAGAACCGATATGCCACGTCGATCGTGATGCCCTGCTCCCGTTCGGCCGACAATCCGTCGACCAGCAGAGCGACATCGAGCTCGCCACCCTGCGCGCCAAGCCTTCTCGAGTCCTCGGTGAGCGCTGCCAGCTGATCCTCGCAAATGAGCTTGGACTCGTACAACAGGCGCCCGATGAGCGTGGATTTGCCGTCGTCGACGCTCCCGCAGGTGATGAATCGGAGCAGGTCCTGGCGCTCTCGGGCGCGCAAGAACGCGTCGATGCCGCCGCCGACCGGTTCCAGCGCGGGCGATCTCAAAAGTAGCCCTCCACTTTCTTCCTTTCCATGGAGGCGCATTGGTCGTGATCGATTGTGCGTCCCTGACGCTCGGAGTGGCGCGTGAGGAGCGTCTCGCGTACGATCGCCGCCAGCGTGTCGGCATCGCTCTCGATCGCGCCGGTCAGCGGATAACAGCCCAGCGTCCGAAACCGAACCTTCCGCATTTCGGGTAGCTCGTCCGGCCCGAGCGGCATCCGTTCGTCGTCGACGAGAATCCAGGTACCGTCGCGGCGGACGACCGGCCGCTCTCGCGCGAAGTACAAGGGGACGACCGGAATGTTCTCGACGTAGATGTAGTGCCAGATATCGAGCTCCGTCCAGTTCGACAGCGGGAAGACCCGGACGTGTTCGCCCTGGCGGCACCGCGCGTTGTATACGCGCCAGAGCTCCGGCCGCTGCTGCTTGGGGTCCCACCGATGGTGGCGCGAACGGATCGAGAAGACACGCTCTTTGGCACGGGATCGCTCTTCGTCGCGCCGCGCGCCTCCGAACGCCGCGTCGAAACCAAATTTATCGAGCGCCTGTTTGAGTGCCTGCGTCTTCATGATGTCGGTGTGCAACGCTGAGCCGTGCCGGAACGGGTTGATGCCCATCTCGACGCCTGCCTGGTTGGTGTACACGAGCAGCTCGAGGCCGAGGCGCTCTGCGGTCTCGTCACGAAACGCAATCATCTCGCGGAATTTCCATGTCGTATCAACATGGAGCAACGGAAAGGAAGGCTTGGCGGGATAGAAGGCCTTCAGCGCGAGGTGCAGCATCACCGAGCTGTCCTTGCCGATCGAGTACAACATGACGGGCCGCTCGCATTCGGCCACCACCTCCCGGATGATGTGGATGCTTTCCGCCTCCAGGAGCTGTAGGTGCGTCGACGCGGGAATCGCGACATCCCGCGACTCGCCGCGGAGGGCAACCGGGACGTCTCGAGCCGCCGAATCGGATCGATAGTCAGCGACGGTGGTGCCGCCGAACGTTTCCTCGCGCGGATTGGCTCCTTCCATCGCCGTTATCCCAACAACACGAATTCAACCTACGTAAACTCGGTGCTGGGAAGGTGTGAGTGCTGTTCTTTGAATTCGCGGAAGGCCTGCCACATCTCGTGTGTGGTGAGCTCGTCCTGGTCCCCTCCTTTGTACAGAAACGGCTTACATCGCGCCGCGTCAATCCGGAGCGGGTCGAGAAAATGAAGATACGTGTCGAGGGTGCAATGCGGCCCGTACTCGAAGGGATCGCCACCGATCTTCTTGTAGGTCTCGAACTGCTGGATATAACGCTCCTGCAGACGCGGAATTGGGATGTAGCGCTCGCCCACAAAGTGTTTTTCCGAAGACGAGATGCAACCCGCCGGTTGTCGAAAACAGAAGATGATCCGATCGGGCCTTCCCCACATCTCGACGAGGCGCTCGTACTCCGGATACTCCAGCTGGCATTGTTTGAACGCAAGATCGAGATCGTTGCTGGGGCCTGTTGCTGCATTGTCCAGAATGTTGTCGGAGATGTCTTTCAACGCCCTCCGACGGTCGAAACGAATGTAGCCAAATGGTGGTGTGAGTTTCAGGATGTTGCTCAGGCACCAGTCCGAGACCTTGAACTGCGAGCGTTGCGCCATCAGATTCACCATGTAGGTGGTTCCGGTCCTCGCGGCGCCGTAAACGAGCCACCACCTGAGTGCTTTCTTCTGCTTTGTTCGATGGCGGGTTAGACGGTCTCTGCGACGAGCACGAGAGTCGGACAGCGCCCTGAACAAGCGCGCTCCGTTGACCTGTTCTTTCGTCCAGTTAGGCAGGTCAAGATGTCCCATAGAAAGAGTCCCTTCGAAAAGGCGCTGGCTACGAAGCGGGCGTTGGGGGTTCTCCTTGCTGTATCTCAGCGGATTCCGCTCGACATGCCACACGCGGCCTGATCCGCTGCGTGAGCGGGATAGCAAGGTGTGTACCAACGTCTGTCAGCGGCCGGAAATAACTGCGATGCCTTTGTCGCGAGAAGTTATGGTGTTCGAACGTGGAAAAATGCTCCGGCTGGTTGCAGAGAGCGGACGCGGTTTGCCCAAACAATGAAGAGCGTTTCCGCCTTCGTGTCGCGCAGCTGGCGTTCGAGCAACGCGCGCAACTGGGTCGTGAGCGGAAACACGCGGCCCTCCCGGTATTCGTAGTGCCGGCGCTACAAGGACGAAGCCGAAGCCGATCAGGTAGCCCGCCAGCAGCGCCAACGCCGCGGCGAAGCCGACAAGACCCGTGGCCGCCAGGTGAAACAGCGCCCGGGCCATCGGCACGATTCTGCCGGTCGCTGCCGCCTCTTTGTCGAACGGAGAAGGGGCTGAGCGGGTCCGAGAACGAGCGTGGTAGCCTAGCGAAGGTGCAGCAAGTGGCTTCGACATTCGACGCATCTCGCCTGGCGGGTGCCCGATGAACAGGCCGGCCCCACAGGCAAGAACCTCCAGACGACGGTTCCTGCAGCTTCTCGGCGTCTGCGCGCTCGGCGGTTTCTTTGCCGCCTGGCTGCTGCGATCGCGTTTGTGGAACGTGGCGGCGAAGATGGTGGCAGTCGCTCGCCAGCGGACCGATCCAGTGCTCGCCCCAACTGCGCCCGGAGCCCTCAGCGCCGGGACGCTGCAGACGCTCGAGGCGGTCACAGTCACGCTCGTCGATACGCCGGTGGAAATGAGCCATTACGTCGGCTACTTCCAGTGGCGCGCCGGCAACATTGCCGGATATCGGGATCTGTACGAGGAGTGTGCGCGCGGTCTCGACGAGGCGGCATCACGTGCCGCAGGCCTTTCGTTTTCGCGATGCGACCGTGACGTCCGCCTGCGAATCCTCGGACGCGTAGATCTGAACAGGTCCGGCATCCGTACGGTGGCGATGAATCTGTACGACCGCAGCTGGATCCGATTCGAACAGTATGTCGTTCGCGAGATTCTCGCGCTCTTCGTCCGGACGGATGGCTGGGTCCTCCTCGGCTACGAGACGTGGCCGGGAACGCCGCGCGGTCTCGATAGCTATACGCAGCCGCCCCGTGCGCACCGGAGCGCCGCATGAGCGAGAAGACGGCCGCCGTTGTCGGGTCCGGCATTGTCGGGACGGCGATCGCGCACTACCTCGTCAACCGTGGTTATCGCGTCGACGTATTCGAGAAAGGCCCGGAGTATCCATACCCGCACCGGCAGCCGTTCACCGAAAGGACATACTACCGGTACGTCAATCCCGCGTACACCCTGCCACCGACCATCCGCGATCTGGAGTATTCCGGTGACTACGCGAAGAATCCGGACGATGAGCGGTTCATGCGGGTCGGCGGATCGGCGACGCGCTGGCAGGCGCTCACCCTCCGGATGCTGCCGAACGACTTCCGCACCAGGAGCCTGTACGGCCATGGCAACGACTGGCCGCTCGACTACGCCGACCTCGAGCCGTATTACTGCGCGGCGGAGGGGCTTCTCGGCGTGTCGGGAACCGACGCCGACAATCCATTCGCGCCTCCGCGCTCGCGACCGTATCCGCTTCCTCAGTTCGATCTGAGCTACGGCGATGGGCTGATTGCCGAAAAGCTCAGGGCCGCAGGCATCGTCCTGCATACGACGCCACAGGCGCGCACACGGCAGGCCTACGACGGCCGGCCGGCCTGTCAGAACTTCGGGATGTGCACCGTCTGCCCGATCGGCGCGCGCTATTCGCCGAATCATCATCTTGCGGCCACGATCGCCACCGGCCGTTGCCGGCTGCACACGAACACCTCGGTACGTCGAATCATCGTCGACGGCGCCGGCCGGGCGAAGTCGCTGCTGTGCCAGGGGAACGACGCCGCGACGCCGACCGAGCACGCGGCACAGGTCATCGTTGTCGCCTGCGGCGCGATTGAATCCGTGCGCCTGCTGCTCCTGTCCGCGGACGGTCCGCGTCCTGAAGGCATCGGCAACGACGCCGGCCACCTCGGAAAGCACTTCGTGTTCCATCACACTTGGTACGGCGAACTGCAGTATCGGACGTCGTTATACCCGGCGCGCTTCGGTGGGGCGACTGGGCAGAGTTGCCAGTTTCTCGATCCGCCGGGGCGGGGAACCCACGGCGGCGTCAAAATCGAATTTTCGGCGACCACCGAGTATCACAAGCTCCGCGAGATCCGGACGGTGGGCAATCGCGCTGCGATCGCGGCGCAGTTGCGGCCGATACTTCATTGGCATCCGCTCGCGATGCATTCGGAATCGGCCCCCAGTCCTGGCAAGTACGTCTCGCTCTCACGCCGGCGCGACCGGTTCGGCGATCCGTTTCCGTACGTGCATTACCAGTCCGCGGAGTTCGACCAGGCGACCGAGCGTTACGCGCGCGAGCTGTT
>Ga0207428_10007080_pt1 | contig 10267 bp, 8 predicted proteins | sample RhiMethybrSRZTD1_FD_187600 | JGI IMG/M metagenome (GOLD analysis project Ga0207428, IMG submission 187600) | Populus rhizosphere microbial communities from Tennessee, USA - Rhizosphere MetaG P. TD hybrid SRZTD1 (SPAdes) (version 3) | ecosystem: Host-associated > Plants > Roots > Rhizosphere >... | reverse complement strand
GATCGGCGCGACCATCGCCCACCAGAAGACGCCGCGGATCGCGGTCAGCGCGATCGCCAGGAACACCACGAGCGACAGCAGGGACCCCCACGGGACGGGTCGGCGCACCCCGGCGATCAGCAGCGCCGCCACCACCACGACCGACAGGAAGAACACGGCCCCCGTGTACACGTCGATGCTGGGAGGCTGCCACTCCGTGATCGTCTTCCGGATGACCGGGTTCGTCGCCAGACCGGCGGCGTAGGACCACACCTTGTAGCCGTATGGGGTCACGGTCGTCGCGAGGATGCTGCCCAGGCCCGCCAAGAGCAGGGTGCGCGATCCGCGTCCTCGCACCCAACGGTCCTCGACCCACGCGAGTCCGAGGAGCAGTGGAGCCAGGAAGAAGCTCCCGTGCAGGTTGGCCCACAGGATGGTGATCGGGATCACGATCCACACCCCCTGGGGATGCGCTCGGCGACGTGCCACCAGCCACGCCGTCAGCGCGAAGCAGCCCATCCCGAGGAGTTGCGGTCGAAGCGTGAAACCCCCCATCAGCATGACGCCGCTGGCCAGCGTGAGCCATGCCGCGCGTTTGGTGGCGGCGCCAGCGGCACGACAGGCGAGGAACACGAACGAGAGGACGACGGCCCCAAGGAGCGCGCGGAGTACGACCAGACCGAACCACCCGCCGAACCGGAAGGCCGTCGCCAGGACGATCTGAGCCAGCCACTGCTGGTTGAGCCAGGGCTTTCCGTACGCCACGGCCGAGAAGACGTCCGTCCGAAGGATCGCGTGCGTGTCGAACATGATGTCGCCGGCGCGCAGGTGGTACGCCAGGTCGTTCACGGCGAGCGGCGTCCCCGCGATCACGATGACCGGGATCGCGACGGCGCTCGCCGCCCAGACATGCGAGAGCCGGATCTTCGCGAGGACCGAGGCGGGAAGCCGAGGCGCACCGGTCGGTGCATGGGCGATCGCGGACGTTGGGCCGGCCATACGAGGCCGTCATCGGCAGACCATGGGGGTGACTGAAGCGGCTACCCCCGTCCTACGTAGAACTTCATACGCGGAGCCAGTGGAAGCCGGGATACCGAGCCCTTAAGCACCTCACCTACCTTACCGATACAGCAGCAGAGATAAAGCGGCGCAGGAACTTCGGCGCCGGGTTCGATCGGAAGGAGGTGAACGAATGTTCCTCGCACTCTACGTTGGCGCGCAGACGCTGGTGGCGGACCTGCGCAACAAGGTGAGGGGGGAGGATGGTGCGGTCGCCACGGAGTACGCGCTCCTGCTTGTTCTGATCGCTCTCGCGATCATCGCGGCGGCCATCGCCCTCGGCACCGCGATCGCTGCAGTGTTCACGAGGGGTGCAACCACCCTCGGCGGCGTCGCACCGAGCTAAATGCATCGAAGAGCGGCCTCGTCGGCCGCTCACTCTCACGGTCGGGGAGAGTGAGGGGCCGACAGAAGTCGGTCACAAGCGAAACAGCGGAGGAAGGTTCGCGATCATGACGTTCATCAGGGGTCGCATCTCGCGGGAGGAGGGCGTCGCGGCGGTCGAGTTCGCCCTCATCCTGCCGGTTCTGGCTCTGCTCCTGTTCGGGGTCCTCGAGTTCGGGCGGGTATGGAGCCAGTACCAGGTGTACCAGGGGGCAGCAAGGGAGGGCGCTCGGTGCGCCGCGGTGCAGGCCACCGGTTTCAGCGACTGCGACATCCAGACCTCGATCAAGGACGCCGCCGACCCCTACAAGCTCTCGGTTTCAAGCGCCAACGTGCAGCTCGTCGGCGGGGGCAGCCGCCCGAACGGATGCCTCGACGCCGACCAAGGCGAGGACGTGCAGGTCTCGTGGCAGCAATCTCTCAACATCAACATCCCGTTCTGGAGCGACGTGACCATGACCCCGACCATCAAGGCGGTATTCCGATGCGAGTGAGGACACTCAGCCTGGCGCGACTGCGCGACGAAGAGCAGGGCGCGGTCCTGGCGATCGTCGCCATCTCCCTGATCGTCCTGGTCGGCATGTTGGTGCTGACGTTCGACCTGGGCCGCGGCGTGGCCCTCAAGCGGAACATGGTGAACGCCGCCGACGCAGGTGCCCTGGCCGCGGCGAGGGCGTGTGGCCTTGCCCAGGGCGAGGCCAACGCGAAGGCGGCCGCCGGCGACCTCGCCGCCGACAACAACGGCGCGGCCAAGGTGACCGGCTTCAAGATCGATCCCAACCCGGCGGTCTGCGCCGGAGGCGGGAACCCGGACCCGGACGGGAAGAACACGGTCACGGTGACCGTCACCGTTCCCCAGCAGTACTTCTTCGCGCAGATCTTCGGGTTCGACAGCGGGACCGTCGTGGCCTCGGCCACCGCGATGTGGACCTCCCAGATCTCTGGTCCGGCTCCGCTCAAGTTGGAGGCACTCAACGTGGAGGCGTGTCTGCAGGGCGGGACGGGCTCACACTGCTACATCGGGTACGACGATGTCGGCTCGCAGTATGGGTGGCTGAACTTCCCCGAGGGCTGGCCTGTCCAGGGGCAGCCCAACCCCCCGACATCGTGCCCGTCCACCGGCGGCGCGAACGACCTGAAGAACTACATCGGGCAGATGGGTGGGGTGGGGACCTCGAGTGGCTTCCAGCCCACCCTGTGGAACGTCCCGGTCTGGGTGTGCGCCAAGCCCGGCGCCAACGCCTCTGCTCAGCAGGCGATCCAGGACTGGGTCGACACCTACAGCAACCCGGCGCCGCCGGAGCCCAGGCCGGTCGTCTCCTTCCCGGTGGTGGCGCCTCCGAGCGCCCCCTGCCCCGCGGAAGGCTGCTGGCCCCGGTACACGAATCCGGCCGCGTCCTACCCGGTCATCAAGTTCCAGGGTTTCTACATCGAGAACCTGTATCGGGGTCCCGAGATGAAGAAGGCAGGGTTGAAGGACGAGTGCTTCGGCACGAAGAAGGTCGGTGGGAACGCGTTCTGCATGGAGCTGACCGTGGTTCCTGCCGATCAGGACCCGACCACCGGCTCCCCGATAGTTCGGCTGATCGACTAAACCTCCGCCGCCCGGCGGCCGAAAAGACCTGAAGGATTAAACCTCGGCCGTTTGGCGGCCGAAAAGACCCGAGCGACAAGACATAGGGGGATCTGTCATGAAGGGTAGAGGGCTCGTCGTGTTCCTCGCGCTGATCCTGGCGACGCTGGCGACCGCAGGGGTGTTCATGTACTCCCGCGGCGTCGAGGAGCAGGCCAAGACCGGTGGAACGATGGTGCAGGTCATCGTCAGCAAGGTTGACCTCCCGGCCAGGACCGACCTGGACCAGATGATCAAGGACGACCAGTTCAGGGTCATCCAGGTCCCAGAGGGCGTGGTCGTCGACGGCGCCATCACCTCGCTCGACCAGCTGGCTGGCAAGAGCAACAGCGTGGCGATCCTGGCCGGCGAGCAGATCCCGGCCGCCCGCATCTCAGGAAACGTACCGGGTGGTGCTCTGGCCATCCCGAAGGGCATGGAGGCGATCACCGTGTCGCTGGATGCCTCACGAGGAGTCGCGGGTGCGATCAACTCCGGCGACCAGGTGGTCATCTACGGCACCTACACGGACTTCACCGACATCGCCACCGGGGAGAAGCTCCCGACCACGACCACCGTCTTGGTGCCGACGGCCGAGCTGTTGGCGGTGTTCCGTCCGGTCTCGACAACCACCTTCGGCGGCGGCGACGAGACGCAGTCGCCCAGCGAGCAGCTTCCCGGCTCGCTTGCGGTCACCGTTGCACTCTCGCCCGAGGACACGCAGAAGTTCGTCTTCACCATGGAGACCGGTCGCGTGTGGTTCGGTCTCCTGCCGCCGGACGAGAATGGCCAGCCCCTGCAGCCGATCTCCTTCGCCCAGGTGGTGAAGTGATCCAGCAACAAGTCATCGCGGTGGGGACGCCCCAGTCGTTCCGGGCGGCGCTCGCTCGGTCGCTGGAGGTCGAGGACGACGCGGTCGGCTGGGTGCAGAGCGTCGTCGCGGCGGAGGAGATCCTCGTGGACGACAGCGATCACTCCGCCCACGTCCTCGTCGTGTCCCCCGAGGTGAGGGAGCCCGACGCGCTCGGCCTGGCCGAGTTCGTGGGCCGAGTCGCCCCGATGACCGCGGTCATCGTCGTGCGGGACAAGTCCTGGAACGGACTGCTTCCCGCCGCCATGCGTGCCGGGATCCGGGACGTGGTGGACCTGACCCGCGGAAGCGAGGAGCTCCGCGATGCCGTGGAGCGCGCGATCCTGTGGGCGGAGAACGTCAGCCACGTGAGGGGGCAGAAGGCCGCCACGACCAAGCATCGAGGCTCGATCATCTCGGTGTTCGCCTCCAAGGGCGGCGTGGGGAAGACCTTCCTGACCACGAACCTGGCCGCCGCGCTGTCCAGCATCACGAAGCAGGAGACCGCGGTGGCGGACCTGGACGTCAACATGGGGGACGTCTTCTCGTATTTCGGGCGCGAGCCCGTGAAGGAGATGGCGGACCTGCTCGCGCTCGGTGAGAAGGTCGATCGCGAGGTCGTGTTCGCGAACGGCACGAAGATGGACGAGCACCTGTGGGGGTTCGGTGCGGTGCCCGACCCCTCCGCGCCACCCCCGGGCGGAGAGGCCGTCGGCAAGTACCTGCGAACGCTGCGCGAGAACTTCGCGTTCGTCGTGGTCGACGCCTCGGCCGCCTACACGGACCTCGCCCTGGCCTGCTTCGACCTCTCGGACGCCATCTGCCTCGTGACGATGCTCGACGTCGTGGGCGTCAAGCACCTCTCCAAGGCGCTCGACACGTTGCTCACGATCGGGGTTCCACGCGAGCGGTTCCGCGTCGTCCTGAATCGGGCCGACAGCCGTGTCGGCCTGGACCCCAAGGACGTGGAACGGGTCATGAAGCTCCAGGTGGACACCCTGATCCCGTCCAGCCGCCTCGTACCAACCTGCCTGAACAAGGGCCGGCCCGTTGTCCTGGAAGAGCCGGACTCCGAGGTCGCCGACAGCATCTTCCGGTTCGCCTCACGGTTCGTCGGTGCACCCTCGGCCGAGGAGGGCGGCGAGCTCACGCCGGTGCCCTCGGCCGGGAAGCGCCGCCTCTTCAAGCGGTAGGAGGACAACGATATGTCGCTCGCAGATCGACTTGCCAACGCAACACCGAACGACCGGGTCGCCCAGACCCGGATCGCCGAGACGCGGAACCGCGTCCAGGACCGGCTCGTGGAGACGCTCGGGCCCCGGCTCTACGACGCGACGCTCTCGGACAGCCAGCTCGAGGGCCTCGTCCAACAGCACCTTCGGGAGTTGCTGGACGAGGAGGAGTCGGCCCTGTCCGCGCAGGAGAAGCTGGTCATCGTTCGTCAGATCGCGGACAGCGTCCTTGGGTTGGGTCCGCTCGAGCCGTTCGCGCGCGACCCCGACGTCACCGAGATCATGGTGAACGCGTGGGACTCCATCTACGTCGAGCGCGCCGGCAAGATCTACTGGACCGGTGCCAAGTTCCGCGACGACGCCCAGCTCCGCCAGATCATCGACAAGATCGTGGCCAGGGTCGGTCGCCGGGTCGACGAGACATCGCCGTACGTGGACGCGCGCCTGCCCGACGGCTCCCGCGTGAACGCGGTCATCCCACCGCTCGCGATCGACGGTGCCTGCCTGACCATCCGGAAGTTCTCCGCCGACCCGTACGGGGCCGACGACCTGATCTCGTTCGGGACCCTCACCAGACAGACCGTCGATCTCCTCGACGCCTGTATCCGGGGGCGCATGAACATCCTGGTCTCCGGGGGGACGGGCGCGGGGAAGACGACGACGCTGAACGTGATGTCGTCCTTGCTGCCCGACGACGAGCGCATCCTCACGATCGAGGACTCGGCGGAGCTCCGGCTGCAGCAGCCACACGTGGTGCGCCTCGAGTACCGGCCGCCGAACATCGAGGGCCGGGGCGAGGTCACGATCCGCGACCTGGTTCGGAACGCCCTGCGTATGCGGCCGGACAGGATCGTGGTCGGCGAGGTCCGTGGCGGCGAGGCCCTGGACATGATGCAGGCGATGAACACGGGTCACGACGGTTCGATCACGACCATCCACGCGAACTCGCCGCGCGACGCGCTGTCCCGCGTGGAGACGATGATGCTGATGGCCGGGATGGACCTCGGGATGCGGGCGATCCGGGAACAGATCGCCTCGGCCCTCAACCTGCTGGTCCACCAGACGCGCATGAAGGACGGCACCCGCCGCATCACCCACATCACGGAGCTCGCGGGTATGGAGGGGGACGTCATCACCCTTCAGGATCTGTTCCTGTTCGACTACGGCGCCGGGATCGACGAGGACGGCAAGTTCCGCGGCGGGCTCAAGGCGACCGGCCTCCGTCCGAAGTTCGTCGAGCGCCTCGCCGAGCTGGGGATCACGATCCCGGCCGAGGTCTTCGCGCCCGATGGAGGTAGCAATGGGTGACCTGTTCGGCAACGACGCCTGGCTGACACTCGTCCTGGGGGCGGCCTTCGTCGCGACGTTCCTGCTGGCCGTGCTCCTCCTGTCGACCAGGACGAAGGGCCAGCAGCGTCGCAGCCTCGCCGCCCTGATGGGACGAGGCGGGAAGAAGGCGGCCAACGAGACCTCCTGGATCCCCGCCGGGATGGCCGAGGCGGGAGATCGGCTGGCCACGGCGAGCGGCTTCAGCGGACGACTGGAAGCGATGCTCGAGCAGGCGGAGCTCCCCATGAAGGCCGGCGAGTTCGCGGCGCTCATCGTGCTGTGCGCCATCGCCGGCGGCGTCCTCGGAGCCCTGCTGCTCGGGAACATCGTCTTCGTCCTGTTGATCGCCGCCGCTGCGAGCGTGATCCCGTACATCTGGCTGGTGCGAGCTCGGAAGAAGCGGCAGAAGAAGATGGGCGAGCAGCTGCCCGACGTGCTGTCGATCCTGGCGAGCTCCCTCCGAGCAGGGCACAGCTTCCTCCAGGGTCTCGACCAGGTGGCCGGCGAGATCAAAGACCCGTCGGCCAGCGAGTTCCACCGGGTGGTGTCGGAGATCCGACTGGGTCGGTCGATCGACGACGCCATGGTCGAGATGGCCGACCGCGTCGGCAGCGAGGACATGCGGTGGGCAGTCATGGCCGTGAACATCCAGAGGCAGGTGGGGGGAAACCTGGCGGAGGTGCTCGACATCGTCGCCAACACCGTTCGCGAGCGCGCGTACGTCCAGCGGCAGGTGCGGGTGCTGTCGGCGGAGGGGCGACTCTCCATCGGCATCCTGTCCGCACTGCCGTTCGGCATCTTCTTCTACCTCGCGTTCATGAACCCCGAATACGTCAGCCCGCTGTTCACCACCATGCTCGGTCGCATCCTGCTGCTCGTAGGCGGGGCCCTCATGGCGGCGGGCATCTTCGTGATGACAAGGATCGTGAGGATCGATGTTTAACAATCAGGTGTGGCTCGCGCTCGCGCTCATCGGGACGTTCTTGACGATCTTCGTCGTCGGCGTCGTGGTCGACATGATGCTCACCTCGAAACGCCGCTATGCGACGGTGCTGCAAACACAGGTCGGAGTGACGCCGGACAGCTTCGCGAACATCCGGGAGGAGCAACTCAAGACGTCGGCCCTGGAGCGGCTCATCTTCCCGTTCGCAGGCAAGGTGATCTCGTCGATCACCCGCCTCACGCCCCTGGATCTGTACGGACGCACCAACCGGCTGATCGAGCTTGCGGGGAACCCCCCGTCCATGACGGCCGAGCGGATCGTGGCATTCAAGATCATCGGCGCCATCGCCGGCCTCGTGGTCGGCATCCTCGTGACCCCGGTCCTGCCGTTCAAGGGCTTCGTGGCCTCGGTGCTGATCGCCGTGCTGTTCGCGTTCACCGGCTACACCTTCCCGAGCGCGGGCCTCGCCTCGAAAGCCTCGAAGCGCCAGAAGGAGATCCGCAAGGCGATGCCCGACACGATGGACCTCCTGACGATCAGCGTCGAGGCGGGCCTCGGCTTCGACGCCGCGCTCGCCCAGGTGGTCAAGAACGTTCCCGGTCCGCTGTCGGAGGAGATCGCCCGGATGCTCCAGGAGATGCAGATCGGCGTGAGCAGGACCGAGGCGCTTCGACACGTCAACGACCGGACCGAGGTCCCTGAACTGGATGGGTTCGTGCTGTCGATGATCCAGGCCGACAAGTACGGCGTTGGGGTCGCGAAGGTGCTGCGGGCTCAGTCGACCGAGCTTCGACAGAAGCGTCGTCAGCGAGCCGAAGAGGTGGCACAGAAGGTGCCGCTGAAGCTGCTGTTCCCCATGATCTTCATGGTGCTGCCTGCCCTGTTCATCGTGATCCTGGGGCCGGGCGCCATCAAGGTCGCCGAGACCTTCTTCGGGAAGTAAGCCTCGCTCGACCAGCGCCCAGCGATCGCTGGAAGCTGGGCAGGAGGCACCGGGTCCGGCGTCCTCACGTGTGAGCGCCTGCCTAGACTGGCTCTCGAGCCATGAATCGCCTCGCGAACGAGACGAGCCCGTATCTGCTCCAGCACGCCCAGAACCCCGTGGACTGGTACCCATGGGGCGAGGAGGCGCTCGAGCGGGCCCGCACCGAGGACAAGCCGATCCTGCTCTCGATCGGCTACGCGGCCTGTCACTGGTGCCACGTCATGGAGCGCGAAAGCTTCGAGGACGCCGAGACCGCGGCGCTGATGAACCGGCACTTCGTCTCGATCAAGGTCGATCGGGAGGAACGCCCGGACCTGGACGCGATCTACATGGACGCCGTCCAGGCGATGACCGGCGGAGGGGGATGGCCCCTCACCGCCTTCCTGACCCCCGAGGGCAAACCGTTCTACGCCGGCACCTACTACCCTCCCGAGGCGCGCCACGGCCTGCCCGCCTTCCGAACGGTCCTGTCGGCCATCGCGGACGTGTGGGTCAACCGCCGTTCCGAGGCAGAGCAGCAGAGCTCGAAGGTCACCGAGGCGATCGAGCGGTCGACCGGGATCGGGGCCTCCTCGGAGCCGCTCACGGAGACGATCCTCGTGACGGCCTTCGGAGGGCTCCGGCGCGCGTTCGACCCGCGCTGGGGAGGATTCGGCGGCGCGCCGAAGTTCCCGCAAGCCATGACCCTGGAGTTCTGCATGCGGATGCACCTGCGAGGGACGCCCGACGCGCTCGACGTGGCGACGATCACGCTGGACAAGATGGCCGCCGGCGGGATGTACGACCAGGTGGGCGGCGGCTTCCACCGGTACTCGACGGACGAACGATGGCACGTCCCACACTTCGAGAAGATGCTGTACGACAACGCGCAACTGGTCCGGCTGTACGTGCACGCGTGGCAGGTGACCGGCCTCGAGCGCTACCGCCGCGTCGCCACCGAGACCTGCGACTACCTGCTCCGCGAGCTCCGGCACGCCGAGGGGGCGTTCTTCTCCTCCCAGGACGCTGACAGCGAGGGCGTCGAGGGCAGGTTCTTCGTCTGGCCCTGGGACGAGCTCGTGGGCATTGCGGGCGAGGCCGTCGCGACCGCGCTCGGGGCCACGCCGGACGGCAACTGGGAGGGCACGAACGTCCTGTGGCGTCCGCTGCCGCTGGAGGCGGTCGCCGCGGAGTTGGAGATCGATCCCGAGGAGCTTGCCGGCGAGCTGGAGACGGCGAGGGCCGAGCTGTTCGAGATCCGCGAGGGCCGAATCCACCCGGCGACCGACGACAAGATCCTCACCGCATGGAACGGCCTGGCGATCGCCGCCCTGGCGGAGGCGGGGCGGGCGTTCGGCGAGGTCGAGTACGTGGATGCCGCCGTCCGCGCCGCGGACTTCGTCCTCACGCACCTGCGGGACGACCTCGGGCGGCTGTTGCGATCGTGGCGGAACGGAAGGAGCGGCGGACCCGCGTTCGCCGACGACCACGCGGCGATGGCGGACGCATGCCTGGTCCTCTACGAGACCACCTTCGAGCTTCGATGGTTCGAGCGGGCGCGAGCGCTGGCGGACGAGCTCCTGCGTCTGTTCCACGACGAGGGGCGCGGCGGCTTCTTCCTGTCGGGACGGGACGCGGAGGCCCTCGTCGTCCGTCAGAAGGACCTCTCGGACAACGCCACGCCGAGCGGCAACTCCGCCTCGGCCGACGTCCTGCTGCGGCTGGCCCACCTGACGGGCGAGGCCTCCTACGAGGAGGCGGGGAAGGACGCGCTGCGTCTGGTTCGGGACGCGATGGCGGCAGCGCCGTCGGGTTTCGGGCACGCGCTCGGAGCCCTCGACGCGTACCTGTCCGCCGTCAAGGAAGTGGCGATCGTCGGCGACCCCGGGTCGGAGGAGACCCTGGCCCTCGCCGC
>Ga0207428_10007078_pt1 | contig 10267 bp, 8 predicted proteins | sample RhiMethybrSRZTD1_FD_187600 | JGI IMG/M metagenome (GOLD analysis project Ga0207428, IMG submission 187600) | Populus rhizosphere microbial communities from Tennessee, USA - Rhizosphere MetaG P. TD hybrid SRZTD1 (SPAdes) (version 3) | ecosystem: Host-associated > Plants > Roots > Rhizosphere >... | reverse complement strand
CGCGTGCCATCCGGATCGGTCTTGATGACAACCGGGAACTGGGGCTTCTTCGCCTTGGCGGTGGCCTCGGGCTTGGACGGCTTCTCGTCGGCCGCGGGCCGTTCATCGGCGGCGGGTTTGTCGTCGGCGGGCTTGTCGCCGCCCGGGGCCTCGACGGGCGGCGCGGCGGCGACCTTCACCGGCGCCGCCGGGGCGGCTTCAGGCGCCGGCGGCGCGGCCGCGGCGGGCGGCGCTGGCTCGGGCGCGGCGGGCGGCGTCGGCTCGGGCGCGGCGGGCGCGGCGGCCGCGGGCGGCGCCGGGGGAGGCTCGGGCGGCGGCGGTGGCGGCGGCGCCGGCCGCGCCTCCGGCGTCGCTGCGACCGAGGGCGTGCCCTGTGCCGGCTCGGTTTTGCTTCCACCTCGCATCGCGCGCACGGACAGCACCAGCAGCCCGACGATCAGGATCCCGCCGCCCACCATCCTGACCTCGCGCCGGTCGATCCAGCGGCGGTCCTGGCCGACGAACTGGGGCGCGTGCGTCATCACCTCGGTGGCCGCGGCAGGTGGGGGCGGCGGCCGATGCTTCGAGCGAATCTCCACGGCGTCGTCCAGGTTCAACACCAGGCCCGATTCCTGACCGTCGCCGGCGCGCAGGGGACCGACGGTGGTCGGCACGGGTTCGGGCGGCGCTTCGCGCGTCAGCGGCGGGACGCCGTCCTTGCTGGTGAGGTCCGCGAGCCAGCGCTGAAGCTCGGTCTGCCCGACGGGCCGGAACGCCAGCCGCATCACCTGTTCGACGTCGACCAGCATCTCCTCCGCCGTCTGGTAGCGGTCGCCGGAATTCTTCGCCATCGCCTTGCGAATCACGCGGTAGAGCTCGGGGTTGAGCCCGGGGCGCGCCGTCTCGGGCGGCACGTAATCGCCGCTCTTCACCAGCATCAGCGTCTCGTAGTCGGTCGGCGCGTCGAATGGGTGGCGACGCGTGATCATCACGTAGAGCATGGTGCCGACGGAGAACAGATCCGAACGCGCGTCCAGCGCCTCGCCCGCGCCCTGCTCGGGCGACATGAACGCGATCTTGCCCTTGATCAGATTGCCCGGGCTCTGTTCCTTCCGTGTCTGAGCCTTGGCGATGCCGAAGTCGGTCAGCTTCACCTCGCCCTGTTCGCTCAGCAGCACGTTGTGCGGGCTGATGTCCCGGTGCACGATGCCCAGCGGCTGGCCGTCGTTGCGCTTCTTGCCGTGCGCGTAGGCGAGCGCCCGGCAGACCTCGGCCGTGACGTAGAGCGCGAGCGCGGGCGGCGCGGGGACGCCGGCGGCCTTCGATCGGCGAAGCACGCGATCCAGCGTCCATCCGTCGACCAGCTCGAGCGCCAGGAAGTAGCGTCCCTCGGCCTCGCCAAGGTCGAGCACCTGCACGATGTTGCTGTGGTTGAGCGTCATCGCGACGTGCGCCTCGTCGACGAGCATGTGGCGGAACTGCGGGTCGGCGTAGAACGTCGTGAAGATGCGCTTGAGCACGACGGTCTTCTCGAAGCCCTGCGCGCCGTGCTGCTTGGCCAAGAATATCTCGGCCGTACCGCCGTCGGCGATCTTGCGCAAGATCGTGTATCGGGAGCTCGGGCTCATCGGCGCGATTCCGCGGTCGCCCAAGTTACCATGGCGTTGCCCCTTGATGCCCCGAGATTCACTCACCACATTCGAAGGAAGGCAGGCGTGGGCACGGTGGCGTCGAACAGAGTTCTGCTCGTCGAAGACGATCTCGACGTTCGGGACACCCTGCAAGATCTGCTCGAGAGCGAGGGGCTCGACGTCATCCCGGCCGCCAACGGGAAGCAGGCGATCGACTTCCTGACGTTGAACGATCCGCCCGGGGCTGACCTGGTGATCCTCGACCTGATGATGCCGCTCGTGTCCGGCTGGGAGGTGCTCCAGGTGCTGGAGTCCGACGCGACGCTGCGACGCATCCCGGTGATTGTCCTCAGCGCGCTGCCGGTGAACCGGCCGGAGCGCGCCAACGAGCTCGTTCGCAAGCCGTTCGCGCTGGAGACGCTGGTCGCCAGCATCCGAAACGTGCTCCCAGACGCCGCCGTACACAGCCTGTAGCGTCAGGCGTTGGGCGCACGCCGCGGGGGGCCGTGGTGCTAATGTTGCGCCCGACGGCGCCATGGACCCTGAACGTCTGCAAGCGCTCCTCGAGGCGGTCCGCGCCGAACGCGTGCCGATCGGGGAGGCTCTACAACAGTTGCGCGAGCTTCCGTTCCGGACGCTCGAGTTCGCGCGCGTCGACACCCACCGCCACCTGCGCACCGGCTTTCCCGAGGTCGTGTTCGGTGAGGGCAAAACGGCCGAGCAGATCGCCGACATCCTGGTCGAGCTGTCCAAGGGCGGCTCGACCGCGCTCGCGACGCGGGTCAGCCCGGAGGCCGCGGCTGTCGTCATCGCCCGCCTGCCGGCGGCGCGCTACCTGCCATTGCCCCGCGCCCTGGTGGTGGGGCCGATGCCGGCTCCCGATCGCGGCCGCGGGCTGATCGCGATCGTCAGCGCCGGGACGGCCGACATCCCCGTCGCCGAGGAGGCCGCGCTGACGGCGGAGCTCGCGGGCAACCGCGTGGTTCGCCTGTTCGACGTCGGTGTCGCGGGCCTGCACCGGCTGCTCGCGCATCGCTCCGAGATCGAGCAGGCCGAAGTGATGGTCGTCGTCGCCGGCATGGAGGGCGCGTTGCCCAGCGTCGTGGCCGGCCTGTTCGCACGCCCGGTGATCGCGGTGCCGACGAGCATCGGCTATGGCGCGAACCTGGGCGGCTTCGCGGCCCTGCTGTCGATGCTCAACTCGTGCGCGGCGGGCATCGCGGTCGTGAACATCGACAACGGTTTCGGCGCCGGCCAGATGGCGGCGATGCTCAATCGGAAACGCGACCTGTGAAGGGGCTGCGCGGCCTCCACCTGCACTTCGAGCCCAGCTCCGGCATCGCCGGCGACATGGCGGTGGCCGCCCTCGTCGATCTCGGCGTTCCCGCCACCGTCGTGACATCCGCCATCAAGGCGATGGGCGTCAGGGGCCTCCGTGTTGCGTTCGGCAAGCGCAAACGCGGCGCCTTCGTCGGCAAGAGCTTCGACGTCACCTGGCCAGGCCAAGACAACCACGCCCACGCCCACGCCAGCCATCCCCCTCACGAACACGAACACGCTCACGAACACGAACACGGACACGCTCACGCTCACGAGCACGACCACGAACACCGCGACTACGCGGAGGTCAAACGCCTCTTGAACCGCGCCCGTCTGGACGCCGACGCGCGGGCGCTGGCGGGCGACATCTTCGAGCGCATCGCCGTGGTCGAGGCGAAGCTGCACGGAACGAAGATCGAACGCGTCAGGTTCCACGAGGTCGGCGCCTTCGATTCGATCGCCGATGTCGTCGGTGTGGCGGCCGCCATCGCCTACCTGGCGCCCGCGTCGATCGGGTCGCTGCCGCCCGTGGTCGGCACCGGTCGCATCCGTACGGCGCACGGCGCGGTGTCGGTCCCCGCGCCCGCGACGGTGGCCCTCCTCGCGGGAGTTCCCATGCTGCCCGAGGGCGAGGGGGAGCTGACGACACCGACGGGGGCCGCGATACTGGCCGCGGTGGTCGATCAGTTCGGCGCGATTCCTCCGCTCACCCTGCGCGCCGCCGGCTACGGCGCGGGGACCAAGCAGCTCGCCGATCGCGCGAACGTGCTGCGCGTCGTCGTCGGCGAACCGCTGGGCGTACCCGATCACGCCGCCGCCCCCGAGGTGTTGCTGCTGGAGGCGAACATCGACGACATGAGCGGCGAGCTCATCGCGCCCCTGTTCGACGCGCTGGCCGACGCAGGGGCCGTCGATGTCTGGTCCGTGCCGATCTTGATGAAGAAGGGACGGCCCGCGCTGCAGGTCTCGGCGCTGGTGACGCCCGACGCGGCGCCGGCGGTCGAGCGCGCCTTCTTTCGCAATTCGACCACGCTCGGTCTGCGGCGGCGGCGGCTGGAACGGGTCGTGCTCGCCCGTTCGTTCGTCAAGGTTGCGACACGCTACGGCAGCGTGCGCGCGAAGGTCGCCGTTCTCGACGGCGAGGTGCTGGGCGCGCATCCCGAGTTCGAGGACTGCCGGCGTCTGGCCGCCCGCGCCCGCGTCCCCGTGCGTGAGGTCGTGGCTGCCGCGGCCGCGGCGGCGCGCGCGGCGCTGGCGGCACGAAAGCCGCGTTCGTGAGCGACCAGGACGGCTCCGCGCTCGACGTGCTGGCCAAGGCGGCCCAGGTGCTCGCGGTCGGTACGGGTGAGAGCCAGCTGCACGCGGCCGCGGAGCACGTGGCGGTCGCGCTCGGCGCCGATTCGGTGAGCCTGCTGGCGCTGCTCGCCGACCCCGATTACGTCTACCTGGTCGCCGACAGCGAGGAGCTCGACACCGGCCGCATGCGCTACGCGCTGGAGCAGTACCCGCACATCCGGCGCGCGCTCGAGGTGGGCGAGGTGACGATGACGGGCGGCGGCGAAGGGGGCAGCAGCGAGGTCTCCGCGGTCTACCCGGTGACCATTGGCCGCAAGCCGGCGGGTGCGCTCCTGGCGCGCTTCACGGGAGAAGGCGCCGCCGCGACGGCCGAATCGATCGTCGGCCTGGGACGGCTGGCGGCGTCGTTGCTCGGCATCGTGCTGCGCGGCGCCCGCGCGCTCGAACCGATCCGCGAGCGCACGCGGCGCATCACGTTGCCCGACGTCCGCGAGGAACGCCGGGTGCGCGCGATCGAACGCTACCGGGATTTCATCGACAGCGCGTCCGACGGCATCGTCGTCCTCGACGGCTCGGGCGCCGTGCTGTACCTGAATCGCGCCGCCGAGGAGGTGACGGGCTACGCGCGCGACGGCCTCGCCGGCAAGCCGATCGTCCAGATCGTGCCCGAGCCGTTTCGCGCCACGCTGGAACGCCAGATCGGACGCGCCATCGCGGGCGAGCCGATCGACAACTTCGACCTCGAGCTGGTGACGACGTCGGGCGATCGCATCACCGTTTCGGTGGCGTCGATCGGCATCCTGTCCGAACACAACACCGCGATCTTCTCCTTTCGCGACGTGACCCTGGCGCGCGAGCTGGATCGCGAGCTGCGGCGCACGAGCGAATTCCTGAACCGGATTCTGAACTCCACCGTCGACGGGATCATCGCCGCCAACATGCGCGGGACGATCCTGCTGTTCAACCAGGGTGCGGAGCGGATCTGCGGCTACAAGGCGGGGGACGTCATCGGACGAATGTCGGTGCGCAAGCTGTATCCGCCCGGCATCGCGCGCGAGGTGATGCGCCTCATTCGTTCCGCCGAACACGGCGGCGGCGGTCGGCTGGAGCCGGTGCGCCGGCACCTCATCGCCGTCGACGGTCAGAACGTGCCCGTGTCGATCTCGGCCGCGCTGGTGGTCGACGACGAGGGGCATGAGATCGCGACGGTCGGCATCTTCTCGGATCTGCGCGAGCGCCTTCACATGGAAGAGCGGCTCGCCTCCGCCCAGCAGAAGCTGGAGGTGTCGGAGAAGCAGGCCGTCGCGATGGAGCTGGCGGGGGCCGCCGCGCACGAGCTCAACCAGCCGCTGACGTCGGTCATGGGCTACGCGCAGGTGTTGCTGCGCAAGCTGGATCCGGCCGACGTCCACCTGACGGCCGTCAAGACCATCCTCGACGAGGCGGACCGGATGGCGGCTATCGTGCGCAAGCTGGGCGGTCTGACGCGGTACGAAACGAAGAGCTACGTCGGCGGCGCCCAGATCATCGACCTCGACCGCTCGGCCCAGGAAAACTTGGCCTCCGCCCGCGAAGACGATAAGCATAAACAGAACACCGACACTGACGAGGACGACCCCAGCCAATGAAGCCCGAGCAGATGACGGAGACTCTGGAGCAGGCCGCCGCACAACTCGGCGTCCAGGTTCGCTACGACACGATGACCGGCGATGCCGCGGGCGGCGGAGGGCTGTGCAAGGTCAAGGGCACCTGGTGCGTGATCATCGACCGCAAGACGCCCCCCGCCGAACGCGCCGCGATGCTGATCGAGGCGCTGGCCGGCTTCGACACCGACGCGATGTTCCTGCCGCCGCAGGTGCGCGACGCGCTCGCCGCCAAGCGGACAGACCGCCCGGAACCTACGCCAGCGACTTGATCTTCTCGCTGAGGAGCGGGTCGTCGGCGACGGCATCCTCCAGCGCGGCGCGAACTTTCGCGCGGACCTCGGCGGGCGCCCCGGGACCGAGCTGCTTGTCGATGACCCGCTCGAGCACGCGATCGAGCGCGGCCTTGGCGTCGATGCGGCCAGCCGCCAGCTCGGCGGCGACGTCGGCCGTCAGACCGCGCGCCGCGGTCGCCGCCGCCGCATCCGTGGGCCGCTTGGCCTCGTCCGCCGCCCCCAGCTTGTCGGCAAAGCGCGGCCCGCCGACGGTCGAAGGGCCTTCGCTCTTGTCGTCGATCGGTCCGCCGACCGGAGGACCGCTACCGGGGCCGCTGACCTTCCCTGCCACGCGGTTTCGACCTTAACACGTCAGGCGCGGATGTTCGAAACGGCGGCCTTGGCGGTGTCGTGCTTCGCGCGCATGACGTTCGAGACGGTCGTGAACCGCTGGTTCTCCTGCTGCACCTGCATTTGCAGGGCGAGCAGCTGCTGGTTGGAAGCTAGACCCTGCTGCATCAGGGTGTCCACGCCCGCCGTCGCGGGACTGCCGGACGCGCCGGCGGCGGCCGCCAGCGCCGCCGGCGACGACGCGAGCCCCGCCCGGCCGGCCGCCGCCGGTCCCGCGATCGCGCTGGTGGCGCCCACCCGAGCGTCGTGAACCGCCGCCGCGAGCACCGGTCCCCCCACGACGTGGGTGGCGACCTCGGCGCCGCTCATCAGCAGCGAGACGCCGCCCGCGAGCACGGAGCGAAACGGTGTCGCCGGCCGCTCGGTCTGACGCGCGCGGGTGGCGTCGATCTCGAGCCGGGTTTCGGTGCTCCCGGGTGCCGAAGGGCGCGGGGGCGAATCGGAAATCGGGTTCAGGTTCAGGTTCGACATCGGGACCTCCTGCCCGGTATTCGGCCGCGGCGCATTTTGGTTTCGTTCCTCGCTGTCAATTCGCACGCGATTCCTGACCGAAACCTTTGGGGTTCCCATGTAATTCGTGGGTTAGACTCCCGCGGTGGGTTTCTTCCGCGGCTTCCTGGCGCCGTTCCGAGGCGGGCTCTATGTGCTCCGACACCCCCTCAAGCGCTTCTTGCTGGTTCCCTTCGTGCTCAGCGTGGCGCTCGCGATCGTCACGATGATCGCCGCGCGCCAATATTGGGGCCAAGAGCTGGCGTCCATGGTCTCGACCTCGCCGGTCCTGGGCAACTTCTTCCTCGGCATCATGACGGTCGTCGGCGGGGTGGTGCTGTTCCTGATCGCACAGCCGCTGCTGCTGGCCGTGTTCTCCGACCAGCTGTCGGAGCGGGTCGAGCGTGACGTGCTCGGCAAGGCGGAGACGGTCCCGTTCTTGACGTCGACGGGCCGCGCCCTGGTGCACGGCCTCCTCAAGCTCGTGCTCTACGGGATCGCCCTCGTGGTCGGGCTTGGGCTGACCGCGGTGACGGGCGGCCTCGGCAGCTTGATCGGCATCGCGCTCGGCGGTCTGTCGCTCGCATACGACGGCTTCGACTACCCGCTCGCCCGTCGGGGCGCGAGCTTCGGGGCGAAATGGGCGTTTCTCGCGCGCCATCCGGGACTCACCCTCGGTTACGGAATCGGCGCGACCGTGCTCTACCTGATTCCGTTCGCAGTGTTTGTCGCTTCTCCCTTCGCGGCAGCGGGTGCCACGTTGGCGTACATCGATACGGAGAAAGAAGCGGTCGGGGCAGGGACCCCGGAAAAAAGGCCAAACCTAGCTGCAAATAGCTGAAATCCCCGGTAATATGCACGCGTTGAAGAAGCCCATCCCGTTCGGAAAGTACTACCTCCTCGAGCGGATCAACGTCGGAGGTATGGCGGAAGTCTTCAAGGCCAAGACATTTGGCGTGGAGGGCTTCGAGCGCCTCCTGGCGGTCAAACGCATCCTCCCGAACATCGCTGAGGACGAAGAGTTCATCACGATGTTCATCGACGAGGCGAAGATCGCCGTGCAGCTGCAGCACGCGAACATCGCCCAGATCTTCGACCTCGGGAAGGTCGACGACAGCTTCTTCATCGCGCTCGAATACGTCAACGGGCGCGACCTGCGGTCGATCTTCGATCGGATGCGCAACAAGGCCGAGTCGCTGCCGATCGCGATGGCCAGCTACGTCATCATGCAGGTCTGCGAGGGGCTCGACTACGCGCACAACAAGCGTGACGCGCAGGGGCGCGAGCTGCACCTCGTGCACCGGGATATCTCGCCCCAGAACGTGCTGATCGGGTACGAGGGTGAGTGCAAGCTGATCGACTTCGGTATCGCGAAGGCGGCGGGCAAGGCGTCCAAGACGCAGGCCGGCATCCTCAAGGGGAAGTTTGGCTACATGTCGCCCGAGCAGGTGCGCGGCCTGCCGATCGATCGGCGCAGCGACATCTTCGCGGTCGGAATCGTGCTCTACGAGCTGCTCACGGGTGAGCGGCTGTTCATCGGTGAGAGCGATTTCTCGACGCTGGAGAAGGTCCGCAACGTCGAGATTCACCCGCCCTCTTCGTACAACAAGAAGATTCCACAGGAGCTGGAGCGGGTGGTCCTGAAGGCGCTGGCGCGCGATCCGGACGACCGCTACGCCAACGCCATCGACCTGCACGACGACCTGCAGTCGTTCCTCTACTCGGTCGGCGAGTTCTTCTCGCGCAAGGACCTCGCGGCGTGGATGAAGAAGACCTTCGCGATGGAGATCGAGGAGGACAACGCGAAGCTGGAGGAGTTCAGGCAGATCGCGGCGCCGGTCGCCGCGAACGCCGAGGTGTCGCGGCGCGCCGCCGTTGCCGGGGCGCCCGCGGGCCGTCAGGGCGCGACCGGGGCGAAGGCGGCGCCCAAGCCGCCGAAACCGCCGGGCCAGGGGCCGCCGGCGCAGCAGGCGCAGCAGGGGAAAGACGGCTCGGCCCGCCCGTCGATGGGCTGGGACGACGAAGAGCTGGACACGCAGATCTTCGACAAGGAGGAGGTCAAACCGGTCGCCGCCGAGGACCTGTTCTTCGAGGATGACGACCGCACGGTGGCCAACGAGCCGGCGCCCGACATTCTCGAGCAGGCGCGGCCGCCCGAGCTGCTGACGCCGAAGCCGATCACGCTCGCGAGCGAGGACATCAAGTTGACGCCGCCGCCCGTGGCGCGGCCGCTGCCGCCCGCGCTGGCCGCACGCCGGCCGACGCTGGTGGGCGTTCCCCCGGCCGGCACGCCGGGGCTCCCGACCCCGCTCGCGCGCGGGCCCGCCACGCTTCCGCCTCCGATGCCGGGCGGACCGCCGCCCGGGCGCGGCGGGATCCGGCGTTCCGGCCTCAATATGCCGGCGGCGAACGTGCCGCCGCCGGTGAAGCCGCGCAAGCCGACGCCGATCGCGCCACCGCCACAGCGCCAGCGGTTCCACGAGCCAGAGGCAGCGCCGTTCGGTACGGGGAGCTTCGACGTGGCCTCGCCGCGGCGCCAGGCCCGCCGCGGCGTCTATGGGTTGATGGCGGTGGCGGTGGCCGCCACCGCCGGCGTCGTCTACTGGTACAACAGCGCCGTCAAGCCGGGGCGCATCGAGCTGGCCACGACGCCCGGGGACGCCACCGTCCTGGTCGACAACGTCAAGGTGGGTGACAAGTCGCCGGTGTCGATCGAGCGGCCGCCGGGCCCATACACGCTTTCGGTCACGCGCGACGGGTACGCGCGCAACGACCAGAACATCGAGCTCAAGGCGGGGCAGCCGCTGTCACTGACGGTGGCGCTGGAACCGTCCCCCGACACCGGTTTCGAGCTGACCAGCGACCCCCCTGGGGGAGCGGTGTGGCTGGACGACGCGCCCGTCAAGGAGGCCTCGGGACAGCAGGCGCGCACGAACTTCCGGGCGTCGCGCATCAGCCCGGGGCATCACGTGCTGGAGATCCGGGGTGAGAACCGGTTCAAACCATGGCGCCAGGATGTCGAGATCGAGCCCGGCGCGATCCGCAAGATTCACGCCCTGCTGATTCCCTCCGTGGGCGGCCCCGCTGGGACCGGCAAGCCCGCGCCGCTGGGGGTCTCGCCGCCCCCGGCGGCCGGCCGCGAAATGCCGGTTGCGATATCGCCGCCGCCGGTTGCGCCCCCGACGCCGCCGCCGGTCGAGCGCAAGCCGCCAGCCCCGCCGCC
>Ga0207428_10007065_pt1 | contig 10280 bp, 13 predicted proteins | sample RhiMethybrSRZTD1_FD_187600 | JGI IMG/M metagenome (GOLD analysis project Ga0207428, IMG submission 187600) | Populus rhizosphere microbial communities from Tennessee, USA - Rhizosphere MetaG P. TD hybrid SRZTD1 (SPAdes) (version 3) | ecosystem: Host-associated > Plants > Roots > Rhizosphere >... | reverse complement strand
TGGCGGCGTACATCGATCTGCCTCAAAATCCGACTTTGTCCGCTTTGGTCCGATAGCGGACATTGTGTGATAGTAAGACCACGCAAAAATGAGACTGGCCCCCGGGGGGCGGTTGAAAAAACTAAACCGAGCGAACCGCGGAGCGCATGAGCCTCAACACGGTGCGGGTCTTCGCAATTGCGAAATTGCCCTGGATTAAGAAGCAGCAGCGCAAGCTGCGGGAGCAGGAACGCGAGACACTTCGCGAATACATAGACCGGGAATCTCACTACGTTTGGGGACAGCGGTTTCTGCTGAAGGTCATCGAAGCGGATCGGCCAGCTTCGGTTGAGCTAGGTCACGGTCGAATGATCCTTCGTGTGCGCCGAGGCGCGGACAAAGCGAAGCGCAAGGCAATCGTTGAAGAATGGCATCGTGAGCAGCTGCGGAAGGCCGTCCCGCCGTTGATTGAAAAATGGGAGCGGCTGATGGGAATCAGGGTGAAGCGGTTCTTCGTCCAGCGCATGAAAACGAAATGGGGGAGTTGCAATGACCGCGCTGGCTCCATTCGAGTTAATACCGATCTCGCCAGAAAGCCAAAGGAGTGTCTTGAATATATCGTCGTCCACGAGATGGTTTACCTGCTCGAACCAACACACAACGCGCGCTTCATGGCTTTGATGGATCAGTTCATGCCCAAGTGGCAATCCCACCGCCACGTCCTCAACAGACTGCCCGTGCGGCACGAGCGCTGGGACTACTGACATCTAGGTTTGATCTTGGGGGGCTTGCTGAGCGGCTGCATCTTCCCGAGTTGATTATTTGAGGATAATCAACCAGGCGCTAGCTGCCCGCCTATTGGTTGCGCGCTCGAGCACGACACCACCCGACGCTTAGCCCTATAGTTATTAGTAGTAAGACTAAGAACAGATAAGACAGACTAAGATAAGACTTAGACCGTATGGCCGTCTGAGTCCCATGATGGCAAAAATCATGAGACCTAAACGGCCATACCCACATGGCCGTCTGGGTCCCATGATTTGAGTACCTAAACACCAGCACCGCCGGACAAAGTGAGAATAGTAAACGCGGTGTTTTCCGTCGCCGCCGCTCGACTGTAATCAGGCTTAGGCGCTCCAGCTCCGCCAATGCCCGCCATTTTGCTTTACGAGACACACCGGCCAGGCCGGTGTTCGGCAGTAGGACAGATTGCTGACCAGTCTTCCAGCACCGGTGCAGTAATTCGAGTGCCACCTTGAATGTGCTGGCATGGCGTGCGTGTGCGAGTCGATCGATCCATTCCATCGGCACGATTACAAAGTGTTTCTTGCGCCGTTGTTGGGCGCTTATGGCCGCTCGCGATTGTATGGTTCTGAGTTTCGGCAAACCAAAGGCGCTCCGCAAGCTGTCGTCCATTTACGCCGCCCCTTCGGATTGTTGGCACCGCGCTAGCAATTGCATCACGCGTTGCCACATGACGGCGCCGCGGTCGTCCATGAAACGATCGGGATATTTAACCACGCGAACGTCGGTCCGAAGTTCGAATCCATCGAGCACCGCACGTGATGCTTCGTTCATGGCTTCGCGCAGTTTGGCCACGTCATCGTCAATTCGATCGATTGGTGCGCAAATTAAAATCGCGTCATGGATTGGTGCGCAAATTTCAATGCCGCGTTCGGTGGCCAGGCAACATGCGAGGCGCAACATCTCGGCGCCGTTTGCCTGCATGGGAAAATTTTGCAGCGAGCGTGGATTGAATTGCTCGCCAACGTGGACACGCCATCCGAACACGGTATGCAGTGTGCCGAACAGCATCGCATGATCAACAGCGGCATCGGACCATTTCCAAAATTTTCGATAAGTATCGCGATACGCGTGTAGCAATTCGCGCGCGACAATTTCCGGCTGGCCAATACGGAACGCCAGCGTCTTGGCTTCCATGCCGTATTGAATACCGAGCACACATTGTTTGAGTAATTGCCGGGTATCGGGATGGGACGCCTTCGTCGCGTCGTGCGGCAGCTTCCCGCACTGCTTGCCGAATGCAATGTAAGGATCTCCGGTTAGATAGGCCGCGATCATCATTTCATCGCCGGATAATTTTGCGGCAATTCCGAATTCTTGGTTTACCCAATCGACATAGGCGATGGCGTGGCCAGGCGGCGGTTTGATTAATCCCCGCAGCCACACGCTCGGTCCGAATATAAATTTCGTGTTACTTGGTTGATTACGTCCAGTCCGGGCTCGGAAGGCGGACAGTATCGTCCGGTTACGTCCATCTGATCCGACTGCGAGGTCATGCAATCGCATCTCTGATAGGGCGTGGCGGAGCTCGTACAGCGGTGCAATGACGCGATAGCTTTTGGCCATTTGTCGAAACGTGTCGCGGCTTAGATCAAGCGCGCCACTCTCCAATCTCGGCCAGGGAATACCTTGGTCGGCAAGAAACTTTTCGAAACGATCGACTTTGAACGTGCGCCCTTCAAAAACACCATAATCGACATCGATAGCGCGGATCAGTTGGTCCTGAATGTCGTGCCAATGTCTCCGCAGTGCCGTCAGTGTTGGTACGTCGATCGGTACGCCGTTGAATTCCATGGCGGCCGCGGCGGCCATGTAGCGACCACGTAGCAGTGCGCGCGGCAGATCAATGCCGGGCAGCATCGCCGGCAACAGGCGCTCCAGGGCGTCAGTGTCGGTTGTGCAGTAATCGAGAAATTCGGGACAACACGGTTCACCCCGCAAGATGCGCGCGCGGAGCGTATCCTTTTCTAGTGTGCCGATGGTATCGAGATTGAAATGAATCAGCGCACCGACCAGGCCATTGCCGGCCGGCGTTGTCAGTCCGTTAGTGAGGCTGCGGAATTCGGTAAACAGATCAAGGATCCGAGCGGGTGTCGGCCAACCCAACGCACGAAAGCAGCCGAGTTCAGCGCTGGCGTAGTAGGCGACAAACAGCGTGCTCGCATCGGTGCTGAACGGTGGGGTACTGTCGAATTCCCCGCGGCGCCGGCGCCATGTCTGTCCGCTCTTCAGTTCCTTCGCTACCATGCAAGTCGGCCGCGGCCGTTCGCCCGATCGGCCGGCCTCTTCCGGCGATGCGTGACCGCCGAAATCGAATTCGAAATCGATGGGCACGATCGCGCGGAATGGTAGTGTCTCAAGCATTTACAAACCGCGTAGCTGCTTGATGATTGGATGGTCGAAGTTGTCGACGAAGCAACCAGTCTTTTGGAACCCAATGCGAAGCAATTCTTGGAAAGTTAGATCGGGCCAGACCGGATCATTTTCGGGGAGGGGATTGTCGGTAACGGTCGTCTCGTAAGCACCGAGTGACAGGTTCGACTTAACCCGCACCGACCGTTTCATTGCAAGTTCGGCCGCTTCGATGGCGCTCGAGTACCAACGAGCGACACGGCCGCGATCGTTCGGAGTCGGTAGGCGGGCAGGCCACAGGAAGAGCACACCCTGCTTATTGATCGCGGTGTAAATCGTAACCAGGATCACTTCATCGGAGAAATGGCGAACCATATTCGCCGTGAGTAGGTAGAATTCGCTGTCCGCTTTCAAATCGATCACGCCGAATGTGGCGCGATAATTTTCGCCAGGATGTACCCGGATCCATTCCTGCCTGCCTGGCTTCCGTACCGGGACGGTGGTCAACAGTTTCCGAACGCCGGTTGCCGCTTCGAAATCTTGACCGAGCTTCAATTCATCAAGGTTAAACGGATCGGGCGGGATGCCGTCGATCGGCGGATCTTCAACCGCGTGTAGCTTCGGTTTATCGGCCATGATATGGCCCTCCTTGCGTTTATGATTACTTGCCCGCTGCATTTTCGGTCGCGAGCCGCGGTGCGGCGGGCTTTCCTGTGGCGTGAACTCAGGCGCCGGCGTCCTCCTTCCACTTCCAGGTTTGCGACATCGCGCCGGCGAACAAGGCGTCGCCGGCGGGAATTATTTGCTTGTGGGCGATGACCACACGGGCGATTGCATCGGCAACATACTGGCCGGTCGACATTCGCCACTTCGGACCTGCTTGGTGATATTCGAGATGCAGGTGTGCGCCGGCGCGCATCGCGCGGATCACGGCGGCGACTCCGATATTGCGTTTGTCGAGGCGCCGGCTACTACGGCGCAACGTTGCTGTTGTCGGGATACTCATCGTGGACACTCGCTTGGCTGGAAAAAGATCAGTCACTCATGGTTGAGTACCTCCGCAATATCGGTGTCAGTGAGGACGCGAAGCCGCGGGTCGTAACGCCGCATCAGCCGGTACCAATTCGCCGTATGGGCTTGTGCATCCTCGATATGCTCGGGCAACGGACCAGCTTCGAAGACGGTGGCGGCAGCGGCCCGCCAGATTTCTTCGATGTCGATACGCATTGTGTCCTCCTAAAAAGAGGCACCGGCCATTTGCGGCCGGCGCTGAGTAGAGTGGCGACTAGACGATCGGGGCAATCATGCGGTCCCAAATAACGGCCGGGCCGACCTTGCGCCCAGCCTCGATCATCTCTTCCGGTGTCGAGCGCAAAAGGTGCTCAGCTAAAGACTCGGAATCTTGCCCATTGAGCCGCTCCGAACCTTGTCCATTGAGCCAGCGCTCATAGTCGGCGTCCGTGCCGAGCTCGGCGATCGCGTCATTGACATACGGAACGCTGACACGAAAAACTTCGGCCGCCAGTTTGGTCGTAGGCTTGATCGAAGTCAGGCCGAGAACCCATCCTGCAGCCCAAAACGCGCGCGTCCGGGCATTCCACTTCCTAGCCTTGGCGATCGACTGGCCGGTTATTGAAGATGGGATTGTGGACGTGCTAGTGGTTACGGCGTTCATCAACATGGTTATTACCTCTTCAGTTTGAGCCCGGCGCGCGACCTCTTCCAGGAAGGCGCGCCGGTCTCGGTTTCCTGCCACCTTAGGTTCGATCGTTCGGCGAGCGGCAGACGCGCCGAATGCAAACAAAAAGGCGCCGCAATGGGCGCCTTTAGTTTTTAGTCGGTTGACGTTGTGGCGGCTTTGCACTTGCCGACCTGCTTGCGCTCCCAAAGCTCGAGTTGAGACAGCGGGCGCAGCTTCCGGCCGTTGATGTCGATCTCGGCAGGAAGTTCGAGCCGGGGATCTTCACCCCACCGTTCGATCGTTCTGATGGAACGTCCGTATCGCTCGGCCTGCGCTCGGCGGGATAAGTAACGCTCTGTCAATGTCATGATTTAGCACCCGTCATTTCAGGACGAATGCCGACGACACTAAGCAGAAGCGGCGCAGTCTTCAGCCGCTAATGGTCGCTAATTATAATTAGCGACTAAGCGACCAAACCTATTTGGCAACAGCGCGCTTGCGTTTGGCGCCACTCCAGATCGGACTGAGGATCTCTTTGAAGCGTGTGTCGCCAGGGACGGGTATATGCGAGTCGGTGCACCGGTCGCTGACTTTTTCATAAAGCAATGCCAGCTTGTCAGGGACACCATGGTCAGCGATGTAGTCTTCTGCGATCTTGCGAATGGCCGCGAGATCATACTTTGGCGGTCTGCCGACAGGTGCCGGCTTTTTCTTCCGTTGCTTTTTCCGCTGCTTCTTTTGGAAGGAGATCAGCCCGGTGGGGTCGCGCAGCGCGCGGTCAAGTGCGGCGCTCGATCGCTGGTACTCAGCCCGCTGTTGCTCGGAGCGGTGGATCATTTCGCGCATCTTTGGCGCCAAAGCGGCTAGCTGCCTTTCTATCGCGGCCTTTGTCTTTTCGATGTCAGCAGCAATTACTGACTCGGCCTTAACGGTCTTCCCCTTGCGGCGCTTGGCCACCGGGCTCATCGCCGCCCGTCGCGCAGCGCAACGATCTTTGCTGTCTTACCGGTGATCAGCCGCTCGACGTATGCACCCCAAGCCTCGAGCGCTTGCCGCTTTTCGTCGGAGAAGGTGTGTTTCTGATAGACGCCGACGATGCCGGCGAATGAGCCGCCGCTGTGATTCAAGACCTTCTCGATCACCGGCAGATTGATGCCGAGCCGCGCCATTCCGGATGCCGTACTTCTGCGAAGATCATGCAGACGCCACAGCGGCATGTCGGGCGGCAGCAGAGAGTCGAGGCGGCGCTTGTTCTTGGCATAGTTGCTCGAGGGCGCTTCGCCGTTCGTGGTGAGGACGTATTCGCTGCCGATGCGAGGCAACGCCTGCAAGATCGCGACAGCAGCCTTGCTCAGCGGAATATCGTGTGGGGTGTCGTTCTTCACCCGCTCCCGCGCCAGCGTCCACATGCGGCGATCCAAATCGATCTCGGACCAGCGCGCTTGGCCAACCTCATCGCGCCTTTGTCCCGTCAAGACCAACAATTGGACGAGCGTCCCGAACGGTCCGCCCATCTTGACTGCCGCGTGCCACACGTCGCGCAATTCGGAATCAGTAAGGGTGCGATCGCGAGACCGCTCAGCCGTCAGCGGCCTCACACCGGCGCATGGCGATGTGTTGATGATGTCGCGCGCGACGGCCCAATTAAACATCTTGCGCACAGCCGAGAATGTGCGGTTGGCGGCGATGGGCTTGCCTTCGTCGACTACGCGATCGAGCAGGTCGAGGACATCGCGACGGGTGATATCGCGCATCAACCGAGTACGCCAATGGGGCAACACATGCAGGTCGAGCAGGCGCTGGGTTTCACGCGCGGTGCGCGGCCGGTTGGAGCGTTTGCAGTGGCGCTCGATGAACTGCTGCGCCACGGTCCCGACAGTGTCGGGTTTCGCCGCACGCTCCTGGATCTTCTCACGACCAGGATCGCGGCCTTCGGCAACGGCACGCAGCGCCTTGCTGGCGAGATCCCGCGCCGTCTTCAGATCGATCGCCGGATAGGCCCCGAGTGTGTGCTTGCGAGTCGTGCCGGCGTGTCGGTAGCGGACGGCCCAGCCCTTTGCCCCCGACGGCTGCACCACGAGATACAGGCCTGGCATGTGCCGGTCGGGAAGCTCTCGCCGCTTTTGTGTGGGCTTGGTGGTCTCGACCGCGCGGATCGTGAGGGCGCGCGCCATCTGGTGTTCCTCTCTGGGTAACGGTGGGGTAACAGAGATAGCGTGTCTTGGTATGTCGGGCAACGTCCCCGACAAGGCGCGACAAAGCGGCAAAACCCGCTTATTTTCCGAGCGTTCAGGCTGTTTAAATGTCGAGGAGTGTCGGGCCGTGTCGTGGCCTGGCACATGACTTCGAATCTGGGGGTCAGGGGTTCGAATCCCTTCCGGCGCGCCAACAAGCCTCTTACGAAGCAATCATTTTTTTTGATGCTGGCATTCGACTATTCTTGTCCAGCCACAAGTGCCCCAGTAGGTTTTTAGAATTAGACCCCCCGGTACCCCCTCGTGCGAAGTTACGAAGGGGCGAGGTCCTGTGCTCCAGATTTTCTGTGCCGAATTTTCAGTACCCAATTTGTATAAAGGACACACTCCCTCTGTCGCTTTCGGGGGTAAAGCGGACATGGCCTAGTGCAGTGCAAATGTGCGCTTATGACCCACAGCAGACATGGGCTGTTGCACTGCATCGGACAGAGATGGACTGCGCTCAGAATCGAGCCGTGAGGCCAAATATCGGCCCATGCATCGTCATGTCGAACTTGTAGACCGTAAGGCCGCTACCCCGCGAGTAGTCGACGGAGAGCGCCTTATAACCGAGCATGGCGCTCCATGTGACGGTTCTTGACCGGCAAAACTCGTAGTCCAAGGCAGCAAGCACCTGCCAAGAGAACTTGCTGCCGACATCGAAGCCACCGACATCGCCACTTACAAAGAAGTTCAAGCCGGGAGCAAACTGGTGGCGCAAGCGTGCGCCGACTAACGGATCGAACCAACTCACGCTCTTTTCCGCAGAGAGCACGCCAAATCTCGAAAAGGTGAGGTCGAAGATGTTCACTGTGCCTAATGCGTTTATTTGCAGGTCTCCGCGCTGCCACCATGCACGACCGCCGGCATAGAGATCGAGCGCGGTGGTTGACCGTGGCGAGGTTAGTCCATTCCAGCGGGCGACTTCGTAAGCCGCCGCCGCCTGGGCAATGACCATCTCGACAGTCAGTCCGGCTGACACTCCGACTGCTCCGCCGAACTCGTCGGTGCCGCGTGAGCGCGAGATGCTCGCACCCAAGCCGACCTTTATGTACATGATGTCGGTGAGGAGCGCGAAGCGGTCATAGCGTGCCTCGCCCAACGCGGCGAGCTCCATCAGGCCTTTTGGGAATTGGGTGTGGTCCAAAATTTGGAAAAAGTTCGCGTTAACATCGCTCGTCCGGCCTTTGACCGTGGTCGAACCGTCGAGCGAGATGGCCCAAGCATAAGGCGTGAGGCTGAACGTCCAACCCGGATTGCGGGCGCGGGTGCAATTGGTGCCTTGGTTGGCATGTCGGCAGCAAAGGCACTCTCCCAAGCGCCAATCACTATGACCAATGAAGCCACCAATCTGTGCGCGGATAACCAATGCATGCCTTTCCTCGTTGCGCTGCCGCGCGTCTCTCTCGGCCCGTGCGTCATTCAAGTACAATCGGCCGTTTTTGGCTGTCACCCGCGGGGCACAATGAATAGGAAAACGTTTGCGCCTAGGATTTAACTTTGGCGAAAGCAGCTATCGAATTCCTCGCGCTGGTTACCTCTACCGGTAACGATGCACCATGCATCTATGCGACGTTTATGCCGCTATTGCTTCTAAGGCCAATTCCGCTGCCGTTCGTGGTGAGACACGATTCCGAGTTGCCGGCGCGTGTGCTTATGACCCTAAGCGGACATCACAGCCGAAGGTATTGAATTAGTTTCTCGTTGGGACGTTGGCCCTAGGGGCAATTTAATCAGACAACAAGATAGGGTGAGTTTCGGAGTGGACACGAGACCGCTCCGACGTGCGGCTCCGCGTGCCCACAGGACCCAGCGACCGGCAAGAATGGGAGATCTCTAGATGCCAAACCTCCGGATCAACTCAGTGATGATTGCCATCGCCGGCATGCTCTGCGTGCCACAATCTGCATTTGCACAATCGGCGACGACAACGCCGCCCCACGTCCCGCTGCAGAAGACAATTGGTCAAGCCAAAACAGAAGTCGTCCCTTCTCTCATAGTCTTCAATGCGCGGGGAGCCAGCCTACAGGGCGGCAAGCTGGTTTTGAACGGCATTACTCCGAACTCGATCATCTTTGCCGACCGGCCCGTGCGCGCCGCTGGCCATGATACGACGGCTCACATCGTAGAGGATTGGGACAAGGGCAGCGACAACTTCGGCAAGGACCCGCCGAACGCGACTGTGTCAGCATTTACCAAAGAAGGTTCGGGCGTGAAGGATGCCGTTGTGGTGCTGAAGTCACCCAAGCTTGAGGGCGACAAGCTCACATTTGATGTCGACGTCCTCGAAGGCGATCTTACCGGAGCCGATGGCGCAGCCGCAGTGTTTATCGACATTATCGGGCGGCCCCTTACGCCGCTTTCGTTCGCTGGCGTCGCGCGGCGCACAGCATATCGTGGCGCAGTATATGCAGGCGCCGCCGGAGCAGCCGCGGCGGCCTACGGCGCCTATGCTTATCGTCCCTACGGTTATCCACCGCCGGCCTGCGGTTACTACCCATACCCGCCCTGTTACTGAAGGATTTGAGCAGCAAATCGCGCGAGCACTCGCACCAAAATAATCAGGAGATCAATCGTCATGAACGTCATACGTATCGCTGCAACCGTGCTGGCTGCACTGATCTTTTCTGCGACGGCGTCTGCGCAAACTCCCAAGACTTGGACGCAGGTGGGCATGCTTACATGCAAGCTCAACCCGAGCATTGGCTTCATCATAGCTGGCCATCAGACGATGGAATGCCGTTACGTCCCCAGCGAAGGTGGTCCGCCGCAAGCTTATGAGGGCGCGCTCAATACTGTGGGTATCGACATCGGTATCAGTGCTGGCGGAGTGCTTGGTTGGGCGGTCCTTGCACCGACCGGTGGCATACCAGCAGGTGCGCTGGCGGGCGAATACGTCGGCGCATCTGGAGATCTTGGCATTGGTATCGGTGCGGGCGCTAACGTCTTGATTGGCGGGTCAGCCCGCACCTTCGCGTTACAACCGATCTCACTCGAAGGCTCAATCGCAGTCAACGTTGCTCTTGGCGTTTCCGGGCTCAAGTTGCGCCCAGTGCTTTGACAAAGGGGAACTGATCAAGGCGGTGCACAAAAGCTCGTCGCTATCGCATGGAGCATTTATAACAGTGGTGACGCACTTGCGATCAATCAAATTCCAACTGCGGAATTCGCCATAGCGAAGGCTTATGCGATGAATGCCCGAATGTCCGCTTTTGGCCCAAAGCGGACAT
>Ga0207428_10007062_pt1 | contig 10282 bp, 7 predicted proteins | sample RhiMethybrSRZTD1_FD_187600 | JGI IMG/M metagenome (GOLD analysis project Ga0207428, IMG submission 187600) | Populus rhizosphere microbial communities from Tennessee, USA - Rhizosphere MetaG P. TD hybrid SRZTD1 (SPAdes) (version 3) | ecosystem: Host-associated > Plants > Roots > Rhizosphere >... | reverse complement strand
GAGGCGAACTTGCCTACCTGCTGCTGCACGACCCCGAATTCCGCCGCGTTCGCAAAGAGCATTTGGTAGAAGTCGGAAAGCGAATCCGGCTGAAGCAGAACATCCGTCTGCTGCCCAAAATACTGAACGACGGAATCGAGGGTTATCACTTTTCTTTTTACGTCATCTCGGCGGCGCCCGAAGAGGTGATCCAATCGGCGCTCGAAGACATCGTGCCGCCCGATCACATCTTCGGCTCGCGCTTCCGCTATCATCCGCAGACAGGCGAGATCGATTCCGTCGTCCGCGTTCCGGCGGGCTACGGCAAGGTCGCGACGCTAGACGAATTGCAGACGCGACTTCAGATCAGTTCCGACCGCATCGTCTACGTGGGCGACGGCGGCTCAGACATTCACGTCATGCTGCACGTCAACCGCCGCGGCGGATTCACCGTGGCCGTTTCGGAAAACAAATACATCGCTCCCATCGCCCAACGCTCGATCCTCAGCGAAGACGCGTTAAGCCCATTGATTCCCGTGCTCGAGGAGATCGTCGGCCTGACCGATCCGGTTAGCGTCCGTTCGCTGTTCGAATCTCACGGCCTGCAGATTCAGGAGTGGGACAAGGTCAGGACCGACTGGTTGAAGATCGGGGAGATTGCCACGAAATCATTTGCCAACTCGGCGAGCAAACAGGGGGCAAGCAATGATTGAGTGGGTCGGGTGGATAGCCACGGCCGTCTTCGCCATTTCATATTTCTGCCGCCGGCCTGCCGCGATGCGCCGCGTTCAGGCCCTGGCGGCGGCGCTCTGGATCGCTTATGGGGTCGCCATCAAAGCCCCTCCGGTCATCGTCGCCAACCTGGTGGTCGCGGCGCTGGCGATTATTTCGTCGTTTCGACGCCGCGATCCGCAGCGCAATTTGAAGACGCAAGCAGAGCCGAATTAGATAAGTTGATTGCCCGGATTTGGGAACCGCAATTCTCAATAGCGAACACCTCAGCCCGCGCGTTCATAAGCGCGATCTAGATACCTCAACAATTTAGCTCAGCCTCAAGTTTGGGCACGCTACTTGGAACAAACAATTCGATCAACAGTAGGGCAAACTGGCAGTTTGCCCTACTTTCTCCAAAGACGACTTTCGAGGAGACTGAGCACACTGGGCAGTTTGCCCTACTTTTCGCTGGATTGAGCTATGCAAACATTTTGGCAAAACCTGCGCTTCGGCGCGCGAATGCTGATGAAGAAGCCCGGCTTTACAATTGTCGCCGTCATCATTTTGGCGCTGGGCATCGGCGCGAATGCGGCCGTATTCAGTTTAATCAACGCCGTGTTGCTCAAGCCGCTGCCGTTTTATGAACCGGAGCGGCTGGTGATGGTGTGGGAAGAGGCGTCGTTCGCAGGCTTCCCGCGCCAGGAGCCGGCCCCGGCGAATTACGTGGATTGGAAGGCGCAGCAATCTGTTTTTGAGGATATGGCGGCGATAGGCTTCTCCAGTTTCAGATTGACGGGTGATGGCGAACCGCAGCAGATTTGGGCCAATTCCGTCACCGCGAGCTTCTTTCCGCTGCTCGGAGTAGGGCCGTCGCTCGGCAGGACGTTTTCGCCGGATGAAGAGAAAGAAGGGGCGGGCAAAGTGGTCGTGCTCAGCCATAAACTCTGGCAGATGCGCTACGGAGGCGTGAGCGATATCATCGGCCGGGAGATTCTGCTCGACGACGAAAAGTACGCCGTCATCGGCGTCATGCCAGCCGAATTCCAATTCATGACCAGCTACATCCATCTGTGGGTTCCTTTGGCGCGCGGTCAGGAGATGTGGGCCAATCGCGGCAGTCATGATCTGAATGTGTTGGCGCGAATGAAGCGGGGCGTAGGCTTGCGAGAGGCTCAGGCGGAGATTCAAACGATCACGCAGCGTATCGCCATGCAATATCCGCGCGAGTCGTTCGATGGAAAGATGGGATCTGTAGCGCTGCCGCTGCATGATCAACTGGCCGGGGAGAGCCGCCGCCAGTTGATTGTCCTGCTCGCGGCCGTCGGATTAGTTCTGCTGATCGCGTGCGCCAACATCGCCGGCTTGCTGCTTGCGCGCGCGACAGGTCGCCGTAAAGAGATAGCCATTCGCGCGGCGCTGGGCGCGGGTCGCGGCCGGATAACGCTGCAGTTGTTGACAGAGAGTCTGCTGCTCGCCATCACGGGCGGATTGGCTGGACTTTTGCAGGCTTTGTGGAGTTTCGCTTTCCTGGGAAAATTTATTCCGGACGGAATGGCGCTTTCGACCAGTTTGACGATCGACCGGCGTGTGTTGGTCTGCACGCTGCTCCTCTCTCTTCTGACAGGAGTGATTTTCGGCCTGGCGCCGGCGCTTCAGGCGTCGAAGGTCGATTTGAACGAGGCGTTGAAAGAAGGCGGTCAGACAAGCTCCGTCGCGGGCGGCGGCAGGTTACGCGGCGCGATGGTGGTGTTTCAAATCGCGATGGCGATGGCGCTGCTCGTGGGCGCAGGCCTCCTGATTCAGACTCTCTACAGATTGCACGGCCAGTATTCGTTCCTCCAGCCGGAGAAAATTTTGACGATGAGGACCGTACTGCCGCGCGACAAATACAAAGAGGCGGGACGGCGGAAAAACTTCTACGACCAAACACTGGCGCGCGTGAGAGCGTTGCCGGGAGTCACTTCGGTGGGATACACGACATCGCTTCCGCTGCAGTGGAAAGGCGGCGCGAGCGCCTTCCGAACCGAAGGCGGACGACTCATACCCGGCTTGTCTTACGACGCGCTTGACCGCAACGTGACGGCCGATTATTTGCAGACAATGGGAATTCCGCTGCGGCAGGGGCGGTATTTCGACGAAGCCGATAACGATCGATCAATGCCGGTGGCGATCATCAACGAAACGATGGCGCGTCAATACTGGTCTGATCAGAACGCGCTGGGCAAGCGATTCAAACTCGGCGACGCCGATTCGAACGCCGCCAAGTGGCGCCCATGGATAACAGTAGTCGGCGTTGTCGCCGACGTCAGACAGATGGGAATCGACGCGCCGGTCAAAGCCGAAATGTATTTGCCATTTCAGCAAAATAATTCTAGTTGGCGTCATGGCCCGCCCATGCTGGCGATTCGCGTGAGTGGCGATCCAATGAGTATGGTCGCCGCTGTGAGCCGCGAGATTCACGCAATCGATCCCGATCAGCCAATATCCGTGATTGCGACCATGGCTAAACTGATCGGCGAAGAAACAGACCAACGTCGGGTTGGAATGATTATGCTGGCTATCTTCGCCGGAATCGCGCTGATGCTCGCCGCGCTGGGAATTTATGGCGTGCTGGCCTATTTCGTCGCGCAGCGCGCGCGCGAGATCGGCATTCGCGTCGCGTTGGGCGCGCAAGCGCGTGATGTGATGAAGATGGTGATGAAGCAGGGGATGAGATTAACGTTGTTCGGAATAGGGATCGGTTTGATTGGCGGATTTGCGTTGGCGCGATTGATGAAGAGCCTGTTGTTCGGTGTGAGCGCAAGCGATCCGCTGACCTTTGCGGCGGTTGCGGCGCTGCTGGCCTCGGTGGCAATGGTGGCCTGTTACATTCCGGCGCGGCGGGCGATGAAAGTTGATCCGGTGGTCGCGCTCAGATGTGAGTAGATGTCAGATGTCAGATGTCAGTAACAAGTGAGGCGAGTGATTTCTTTACTGACATCTGACATCTGACATCTGACCCCTGATGCCCTGGTTATTTAACGGCGGCTGCTTTCCGGCTGTATTCCAGTAAAGAGGCTTTCACTTTATTGACCAGCGCAGGCGATGCTTTCTCCACCGAACCTGAGTCGAAGGGCGGTTGAGGGTCGTATTCGATAGTTAACTGAACAGCCTTTGCCTGCTCTTCGCCGCATTCCAGCGCGACCAGGCTCAGGGCCATATCGATCCCTGCAGACACGCCCGCCGCCGTGACGATCTTTCCCTGCTTAACAACGCGTTGTCGCGCCGGTTTTGCGCCGAACATCGCCAGCATCTCCATCGCGGCCCAATGCGTCGTCGCTTCCAGCCCTTTGAGCAATCCGGCGGCGGCCAGGATGAGCGAGCCGGTGCAGACCGAGACCGTCCACTTCGATTTCTCGTGAATCCGCCGCACCCAGGCGAGAACTTCCTGATCCCGCATCTGCGTGGGCGTCGAGCCTCCGCCCGGCAGAAGCAGGATGTCCGCGGCGTCGATTTCACGAATCGCGTAATCGGCATGCAGGCTCAGCATCCGCGAATCCATTCGCACTAACCCGCGCTCTTTGGCGACGAATCGAACGGTCGAATCGGGAATCCCGCCGCTGAGAATGTCGTAGGGGCATATGGCGTCGAACGCGGTCATGCCGGGGTAGAGATATACGGCTATTTCAAGAGGCCGTTTGTTCCCTGCGATTTTTTCCTTTTCCTGATTTTCCCGCGGGGCGTCTAAGCCGGCGATGATGGTCGCGGCCGTCGCCCCTTTGAAGAAGTCGCGGCGATTGAGGGGTTGGTTCATCGTTTTGTTCTCCTTGGTCGGCCAGATGGAAACGTTTGCGGTACTCTTGCGGTGAAACATGCATCAGGCGCTGGAACGCGCTGCGCATGGATTCAGCGCTGCCGAAGCCGCATTCTTCTGCGATGAGTTCGACAGGTTGGGAAGATTCTTCGAGCCTGCGCCGCGCGGCTTCGACGCGGACCTGCGACACGAAACGCGCGGGCGTTACGCCGATCTGCTCGGCGAAGACCCGCGCGAAATTGCGCGGACTCATCCCGACCTGCGCGGCCAATCGCTCGACGGTCAGCGGTTCGCGCAGGTTGTCCAGCATCCAGACCTGCAGATCGCGCATGGGCGCGCGGTCGGAAGCCTGCAACGAGAGCGAGGCGCTGAATTGCGACTGGCTGCCAGGACGGCGAAGAAAGACGACCAGGGCGCGCGCCACGAGCAGCGCCAGTTCCGCCCCCCAGTCTTCTTCGACCAGCGCCAGCGACAAATCGATGCCTGCAGTCACTCCGGCCGAGGTGTAGACGTTCCCGTCGCGAATGTAGATCGGGTCGGGATCGAATCGGACTGCGGGAAAACGTTCGGCCATCTGCCGGCAAAAATGCCAGTGCGTCGTCGCGCGACGACCGTCGAGCAAGCCGGCGGCGGCAAGCGCGAACGCCCCGCCACAGACCGATCCGATCCGCCGCGCCGCATTCGATGTTTTCCGGAGCCAGGGCAGGAAGCCCGCGATCTTTTCGACATGTAACCCGCCGTAACCGCCCGCAATAAGCAACGTGTCGAAGGCTCCACGGACGCTGCGAAAATCGGTCTGCGCCGTTATATTCACCCCGCAGTAGCAATCAACCAGTCTATCCGATTCGGTCGAGATCAATTCGATCTGGTAGGCCGCCTGCTTCGCGTCGAAATTGTTCTGACAGAACTGGTTTGCTTCGGCGAAGACCGCCAGAGGCCCGGCAATGTCCAGGATCTGGGAGCCAGGAAAGGCGACGACGCCGATCCGGCGCGTGTCGGTTTTTCGAGAGCTTTTGTTTGACTGTGACGGTTTCATCGCGTTGATGCTAGGCAATCGGCTTGATTGGCGCAATGACATTCATCGCAGAATTTCTGCCATTGAGCGCATGCGCTATCCCCACAAACGGTGGGATCACATCGTCGGCATATGGCCAGGGCTGGGCCGGCGTCCGGCATTCTTTGCGTCATCCGTCTTTTCAGGTGTATAAGGAATTTCCTGCCTGAGCGGCAAATAGGCGTTTTTTCCAGTTTAGATCAGGTTGCGATTGTGTGTGCCGGAAGACTCGTTGGATCAGTACCGCGAGCGGTAGCGAGCGCGACTCGACCTGAAGCGCGCTCGCTACCGCTCGCGGTACTGATCCGTACACCTATTTGAAAACCGCCCTAGTTTCTGAAAGGACACCGAAGTGGCGATACAGCGACACGTTAGACGCGAAAATCACCCTGGCGATATTGATGCGAAGAAGATCGCGCCGTTGGCGCTGTCGGCGGTCATGATTACGATTCTGGCCTGGGGGAAGCCGGCGCAAACACAAATGAAATTCGAGTTAGTTGATACGACCATCGCCGAAATTCATCAGGCGATTCGATCCGGCAAAATCACCTGCCGCCAATTGGTCGAGGCCTATCTCAAACGCATCGACGCCTACGACCAACCGACCAGGCTCAACTCCATCGTGGTCGTCAATCCGCAAGCGCTAGCCGAAGCGGACCGCCTCGACGAAGAGTTCAAGCGAACCAAAAAGCTGCGCCCGCTGCACGGGATTCCGGTGATCGTCAAAGACAACTACGACACCAAAGACCTGCAGACGACCGGCGGCTCGCTGGCGCTCAAAGGCTCGACTCCGCCTGACGACGCCTTCCAGGTTCGCAGGATTCGCGAAGCGGGCGCCATTGTGCTGGCGAAATCGAACATGGCCGAATGGGCTTTCAGTCCTATGCTGACCGAAAGCTCCATCGCCGGCGTGACGCGCAATCCTTACGACCTTGAACGCGTCCCGGCGGGGTCTAGCGGCGGCACGGCTGCGGCGGTCGCGGCCAATCTGGGCGCGGTCGGATTGGGCACGGACACCGGCAACTCGATCAGAGGCCCGTCTTCGCACAACGCGCTGGTCGGTATTCGCTCGACGATGGGTTTGACCAGCCGCGACGGCATCATTCCTCTATATTTGCGCAACGACATCGGCGGCCCGATGGCGCGCACAGTTGAAGACGCAGTGCGGGTGTTCGAAGTGATCGCGGGTTATGATCCGGCCGACCCGATCACCAAGGCTTCCGCAGGCAAGATTCCGAAGAACTATACGCAGTTCCTGAAGAAGAACGGCCTGAAGGGCGCGCGGCTGGGAGTGTTCAGAAGGTACATTGACGCCCCGACTACCGACCCGCAAATCAAAGAGCTGGTCGCCAAAGCCATCGGAGATTTAAAAGCGCAGGGCGCGGTCATCGTGGACCCGTTCGATCTACCCAACTACGACGAACTGACGAAGGACATCTGGTGCAACTCTTTTCACTACGACGTGAACAATTACCTGGCCTCGCTCGGCGAGAAGGGCAAATACAAGAACCTGGCCGCAATCGTCGAGTCTGGCCTGTATTCGCCTTACATCGAAAGGCGATTGAAGGACGCTATTAAGACCATGCCGCAATCGCCGCCCTGCAAGGATTTGTATAGCGATCCGCGCAGCGTCGCTTTCCGCGAGGCTCTGCTGAAGGCGATGGAGAAAGACCGCCTTGACGCCGTCATCTATCCGACGTGGAGTAATCCGCCGCGTAAGATCGGCGATCTGCAAAGCCCCGCGGGCGACAACAGCCAGATGCTATCGCCGCAAACCGGATTTCCCGCGATCACCGCGCCGATGGGATTCACTAATGGCTCGCTGCCTGCGGGCCTGACATTCCTGGGACGGCTCTTCAGCGAGCCGGATTTGATCAGGATTGTTTACGCCTACGAACAGGCGACCAAACATCGCCGGGCGCCGGAGAAATTCCCGCCCCTGTAGAATCGATAAATGAATGAGCGAAAGAGTTAGGAAGTGAGTGAAACGATATACCACTAACAACTGGAGGAAGAGATGCTTCAAGATTTGCGTTGTTGTAAGCGTATGCGATTCATGATGCTCAGCGTTACCGCCTCGATATTGTCCGCGCTTGCGCTGGCTGCCGTGGCCGGCGGCCTTTCCTTATCGGAACAGGCTTCAGTCACTCAGCTCAACACCCTCTCAGACGCCGAAAAGAAAGAGGGGTGGAAGCTTCTCTTCGACGGCAAGACATTCAACGGATTACGCAGTTACTTTGAAACAATGGAGCCGTCCAAAGGCTGGAGCATTGAGGAGGGATGTTTCAAGAACTCCAAAGGCAACGGGCGCCCACGCAGCGGCGGCGGCGACATAATGACAGCCGAGCTGTACACGGATTTCGATTTTCGCTTCGAGTGGAGCATGCCGCAGGGCGGCAATAGCGGCGTCTATTATCTCTTCCAGGAGCGTCAGGATAAACCGGGCGTCGGGATGTATATGGGCGACGACGGCAGGAGTCCCGTCGGCTTTGAATATCAGTTGCTTGACGACGAACGACACCCGGACGCCCTAAGGAACGGCCCGATCCGTTCGACAGGCTCGCTCTACTCACTGATTCCCCCCAACGATTCCAAACGACTGAAACCGACAGGCGAGTTCAATGAATCACGAATCGTCGTTCAGGGCAAACACGTCGAACATTGGCTTAACGGCGCCAAAATCGTCGAATACGATCTGGGAAGCCCGGCGTTGATCGATGCCATAGCCAAGAGCAAGTACAAAGACGTTCCGGGGTTCGGCGTCAAAACTAAGACGCGCATCCTGTTGCAGGATCACGGCGACGAAGTCCGGTTCCGCAATCTGAAAATTCGCGCTCTATCGGGCAAGGAATCAAACTAAATCAGTTATCAAGGCGTCAGTTTTGCGCCTCGTCGAGCCGCGTCAACCACTTGTCGAATCGCGTTGATAACGACTTCCGGCTCGTCCAAATGAATGTGATGGCCGCTGTTCTCCGCAACAATCAGCTTGCTGTTTCGTGAGAGCTTGGCGAACTCCTCCTTCTGACGCCGCTTTTCTTCGTTGACCCGCCGCCACTCGTCGGCCGTGACGCCTGGCGGTGGATTGCCGGCGGCGGGCTTTGGTAAGAGCGCAACCAAAGGAGTGTCGCCGAGTGGATACTCCTGTTTCTGGCGAGCGGCGTATATTTCAGCGAGTTCTTCAGACAGGTAAGGGGCGTTGTCTGCGGCGTAATGGCGCGGCTGCGATAGCGCCCACAGCCGGGCGGCCTGAATCTCGGCGGGCAAGCGGTTGTATGGCGCGCTGATTTTGGGCGCGCCCATCTGTTTCAGGAAATCCTCGATTTCCCGTTTTTCTGCCTCGGAAAGTTCCTTCTCGGCGGCCGAAATGGTAGTTCGAATGGGAGGAAGAGGGCGGCCTTGCGAAAGCTCGCGCATGCGCTGGAACTTGCCATTCATCATGAGCGTGGCGTCCTCGTGCGTGCTATCAACCAAAACTATCCCGGCCACTTCTTTCGGATACTGGCTGGCATAGACGCGGACAAGCAGACCGCCGAGGGAATGCCCGACCAACACGTACGGCCCTTTTTCCCCAGCATTCCGCAAAGCCGTATGCAATTCATAAACGGCCTGACGCATGGCGCGCGGGCGTGGCCCTAACTCGCTCCAACCGGCTCCGGCGCGGTCATAAGAGCACACACGAGCAAAGCGGGCGATTTCAGGCTGCGCTAAACTCCAATCAACGGAGAAGTCGCCGGCGCCAGACTCCAGCACAACCGTCGCAGTCTTTCCTTTGCTCTGGCCTGTGCAATTGAGGTGCAGCCGCCAACCGCCGACGTCAACCAGCCTGCCCGGCGGCGGATATGTTTTGTTCGTCTCTTGAGCCGCGCCTGTTATTGCCAGGAAAAAGTGAAGCGCGAGTGATCCGAACAGTAACGATAAATTTCTGGCGACCATATACAGTTTCCTCCATAGTTATTGATGCTTGAAGACGCCTGCTTTCAAGGCGTCTCAACGCGGGATGAAGGCTCCTACGAAAAGCGCCTGAGCCTGGTTCAAACCGTTGAATTGGCCTTTGGCGCCGTACCAACGTCTGCTTTAATCCGAGCGCGCGATTTACGAATGTGGGAAAAGCTGATCCCAAAATCGGACGCCGCTTGGCGCCATGCTATTTGGGCGCCGTGTCAACTCAAATGATTTGAGCGTTTATCTTGGCCGCACAGGTGGCACGCGATTTGGTTAGTGAAGCGGTACGGGACTAACAATTTCAAGGAGGAAGTCATGCGAACGCTCTGGCAAGACCTGCGCTACGGTGCGCGACGAGGGTAGATCCGCTCGTGGCGCTACGCCACGAATAGTGTGGCCAATCGCCTCAATAATGACTTTTGTGATCGGGATTGACTAGAACGTTTCCTCCTGCATATGCAGTGTTTATGACCTGGCGTGTGGATTGCCCACTCCGAGGGCGTGGACGTTATTCGGAATTGATGTATGGCAATTCACTAACGGTCTCAAACTGAATGAAGAAGGAGGAAATCGTTATGAAGAAGGTAATAGCTTGTTTGACAGTGTTTCTGATGATTGCTGGAGTATCTATTTTCGCCGCCCTGGCTGGTGATACGCATCACACCAGGAGCTTCGCAATTTCCGAGCCAATGATAGTCGGCGGCGTGATGGTAAAAGAAGGCGAGTACAGGATACGTTTTGACGAAGTGACCGGCGTGTTGACCGTCAGGGAAAAGGATGGCGATCTGGTTGCCAACACC
>Ga0207428_10007059_pt1 | contig 10285 bp, 8 predicted proteins | sample RhiMethybrSRZTD1_FD_187600 | JGI IMG/M metagenome (GOLD analysis project Ga0207428, IMG submission 187600) | Populus rhizosphere microbial communities from Tennessee, USA - Rhizosphere MetaG P. TD hybrid SRZTD1 (SPAdes) (version 3) | ecosystem: Host-associated > Plants > Roots > Rhizosphere >... | reverse complement strand
CGCTCCGGCGTCCGGCCGCGAAGAAGCGGGGGAAGGTGAGATAGCCCGCGAGATCCTGGTCGGTGGCCGCGCCCATGGCGTGGAGCGAGCGCTCGACGTGCCAGCGGCGGAAATCCTCGACGGACACCGCGTCCGTGGGCACCCCGGGCAAGGCGCGCTCGATCACGTCGTAGCGCTTCTGAAAGTGCTGACGGCCGTGGATCGCGACGACCCCCGTCATCCACAGATGGTGCAGGGCGTGCTGCACCGGCTTCCACGACCACCAGCCGCCCCGGCCCGGTCGACGCACACCCCGCTCGAACTCGCCGTGGCTCATGGGCCCGTTGCTCCGGAGGGTGTCGGTGACCTCCTGGATGAGGCGCGAGTTCTTCTTGAGCCATCTCGACCAGCCGGTGTGGCGGCCCTGGTAATCGAGCATCGCACGCCGCCACCACGGCAGCGTCGAGACCGGCACGAGGCAGGCGGCATGCGCCCAGTACTCGAACAGGAGGCGCCGGCGATAGACCATGCGATCGAGGCGCGCCCGTTGATAGGGCCCGAAGCGGCTCCACACCGTGAGGTAATGCGCGCGCTCGAGCACGTTGATGGAGTCGAGCTGGAGCCCGCCCACGTCCTCGACGAAGCGGAGGAGCCGCCCCGGTGTCAGCGCCTGGGAGCGCGGCCGCGTCAGGTGCTGGCGCTCGAGGAAGAGCGCGGCCACCGCGCGCGGCGACACGACGGGGCGAGGGCGCGCGGGCGCAACGGGTTCGGCGGATGGGGCAGAGCGCGTGGGCATGGCCAGGACACGGTAGCACCGATCTGGCGGTGAAATGGCGCCTGCTGCTACCATCCGGGCCAACGAGGCATCGTGCTGTTCACCCTGGCGCGGAGGAGCGTGCGTATGCGCGTGATGACGAGGCTGGCCCTGCTGGGCATGCTGGTTTCGCTGGCGACTTGCGGCCCGGCCGCCGCGCAGACGCCGATCAAGATCGGGTTCCTGTCGCCGCTGTCCGGCGCCATTGCCGCCGCGGGCAAGGACATGTACTCCGGCTGCGAGCTCTACTGGAAGGAGACGGGCGAGCAGATGGCCGGGCGCAGGGTCGAGGTGATCCTCGAGGACAACGAGGGCCAGCCCGCCACCACCCTGGCCAAGGCCCGCAAGCTGGTGGAGAGCGACAAGGTGCACGTGCTGATGGGCGTGATCCTGTCCAACGTCGCCTACGCGCTCGTGCCCTATGTCGAGCAGCAGGGCATTCCCACCATGTACCCCATCAATTCGGCCGAGGACCTCACCCAGCGCAAGCGGCCCAAGTGGCTCATCCGCACCGGCTTCTCCGCGGGGGGCAACATGCATCCCTTCGGCGAGTACGCGGCGAAGACCCTCGGCTACAAGAAGATCGTCACCATTGGCCTGGACTACGCCTTCGGGTGGGAGACGGTGGGCGGCTTCCACAAGTCCTTCGAGGACAACGGTGGCCAGATCATCCAGAAGATGTGGGTGCCGCTCAATGTCCAGGACTATGGCCCCTATCTCGGCCAGATCAGGAAGGACGCCGACGCGGTCTTCGTCAACGGGTTGGGCCGCTGGACGCTGCTCTTCGCCAAGCAGTACTCGGAGAGCGGGCTCCGCGGCAAGCTGCCCCTCCTCGCCAACGGCACCTACAGCGACGAGCATGTGCTGCCGCAGCTGGGCGACGAGTCCCTCGGCGTGATCAGCGCGCACCACTACTCCGCCGCGCTGGAGACACCAGCCAATCAGAAGTTCCGCGCCGCCTACGAGAAGGCCTACGGGCGGCTGCCCGGCTTCTACGGGGAGAATTGCTACACCGGTGCGCGCATCCTCGCTGAAGCGGTCAAAGCAGTCGGGGGCAAGGTGGAGGACCGCGCGGCCCTCATGGCCGCCCTGCGCGCGGTGAAGGTGGGGGATGCGCCGCGCGGGCCGGTGGAGATGGACGCCTACGGTAACCCCACCCAGAACATCTACATCCGCAAGATCGAGCGCGTGAACGGGAAGCTCCAGAACACGGTCATCTACACGTATCCGCGGGTGAGGCAGTTCTGGACCTACAACCCGGAGGAATTCCTGAAGCAGCCCGTGTACTCACGCGACTTCCCGCCCTGCCGCCACTGCTGAGGGGCGCCGCGCGGTCCGCAGACGGGGATGTTACACTCCCCCCACCACGGAAATCGGGAGGACTTGCCATGAGCGAGACCAAGCAGACGTTCAGCGTCAGCCGGGCCGAGGAGGCGGTGTACAAGACGGGGCTGCGGAGCTTCATGGAGTATCGTGACCTCGGCGTCGACGCCGCCACCCGGGGGCAGTTCCGGGCTCACGTCATCCGCATCAAGAAGGACGCCCCCGGCGATCACGCGCTGCACACCACCGGGCTCCACCAGCACCTCTGCGACTTCCAGATGTTCTACGTGCTGAAGGGATGGATCCGCTTCGTCTACGACGGGCAGGGCGAGCACACCTTCCAGGCCGGTGACTGCGTGCTGCAGCCGGCGGGGATCGTGCACAACGAGCTCGAGTGCTCGGACGACGTCGAAATCCTGGAGATCTACTCGCCCGCGGTGCACCAGACGGTGGTGGTGGATCAGATGCCGGCCCAGGCGGCCGCCCGCTAGCCGCGCCTTCACATCGGCCCGGCGCCGCCGGGCAGGGGAGGACCTCATCATGACGACGCGTCGCGCATTCCTCGGCACGGCCGGTCTTCTCGGCGCTTCCGCGGTGCTCGCGGACGGACGGTGGGGGCTCGCCCGCGCGGACAAGCCGGTCAACCTTTCCGGCTGGGTGTTCAAGCCCGACACCGTGAAGGACTACATCGACTTCTACAACAACAAGCACCACGGCCAGGTGAAGTACGAGGCCATCCCGTGGGCGCAGTACCACCCCACCATGGAGACGCGGGCGCTCGCGGGCGAGATCGTGGACGTCATGTACTGCAATCACAACAACCGCGAGCGGTGGTACGAGAACGGCCTCCTCCGGCCAGTGGACGACCTCCCCGGCGTGGACGAGCTGAAGAAGAAGATGACCCCCGCCAACCTCGACAGCCTCAAGAGCAAGGACGGGACGAAGCTCCTCGGCCTGCCCTACTTCACGAGCCTCTTCATCCTGATCTACAACGAGCCCATGCTCCAGCAGGCCGGTATCAAGGCGCCCGCGAAGAGCTGGGACGAGCTGGTCGAGCACTGCATGAAGCTCAAGAAGGACAAGGTCAGCGAGACGCCGTTCCTCCCGAACTGGAACAACAGTCCCTCGGGGACCATGCCCCAGTTCATGAGCGACTGTTTCTCCGAGGGCGCGAACGTCTTCGACGCGAAGAACCGCGTCATCGTCGATCAGGAGCCGGGGGTGGCGAAGGCGATGGAGCGGTGGCAGAAGGTGTACAAGGCCGACCTCGTGAATCCCGAGGTCCTCACCAAGACGTCGTCCACCGACACGCACCGGCTGTTCTGGTCGGGCCGCTACGCGTACCACACGAATCACTCGTACTACCTCAAGACCATCGCGGCGGAGCCGGAGAACTCCAAGCTGGCGCCCAAGAAGGCCAAGATGGTCATGTACCCGGGCACCGGTCAGTCGTACATGTGGACGGACTCTTACGTGGTCAACGCCAAGTCCAAGAATCTCGAGGACGCGTGGAAGCTCACGCGCTTCCTTGGCGGGAACCTCAACGGAGACTGGTACGTGCAGCGGCAGTGGTGCCTGATCTCCGGCCTCGACAACCCCTACCCCGAGATGTACGACCATCCCGAGATCATTGCCTCGTACGACAAGTGGATCGACCTCAAGCTCCTGCGCGAGCAGTACAAGAAGGGCAAGGTCATCTCCGCCTACAAGGAGCCGTGGTACGGCGAGTACGACACGAAGGCGGTGGCGATCGTCCACAACATGATCCGGGGGACGACGGCGGTGCCCAAGGGGCTCAAGGAGCTCGTCGCGCTCCAGAAGTCGCTCGTCTAGCGCGCGGGACGCGTGGTGGGTGTCGAAGGCGCGCTCCCGGTCGCAAAAGGCGCGCGGACGGGACGGATGCCGCTCCGTCTGTCCGAGGGCTGGTTTGCGTTCGCGCTCGTCCTGCCCGCGCTCCTCGGCATCTTCGTGGTCGTGCTGTTCCCGCTCGCCTATTCGCTGTGGCTCTCATTCACCGACGTCAATCTCCTGCGCGCCACCGGGCCCGCCATCGAGCTGTTCGGCGTGCGCGTGCCCCTCTTCCGCTGGGTAGGCCTCCAGAACTACGCGCGGATCTTCGATGACCCGCTCTACTGGAGCTCGCTCTGGCGCACCCTCTACTTCGTGGGGGCGTTCGTGCTGGAGGCCACCCTCATGGGGCTGGGAATGGCGCTGGTGCTCAACGAGCGCTTTGCCGGCCGCCCGCTCATGCGGAGCCTGCTCCTCATCCCCTGGTCGCTGTCGCGCGTGGTGGTGGGGCTGCTCTGGGTCGGCATCCTCGACTTCGAGTTCGGCGCCCTCAACGGCCTCCTGCACAACTGGGGACTCATCGACCGCTCGATCGCCTTCTTCAAGGAAGGGTTCACCGCGCTCAACGTCCTCGTCTCCGTCTACATGTGGAACCAGGCGCCGTTCGCGACCCTGCTCTTCCTCGCCGGGATGCAGTCGGTGCCCGAGGACCTCTACAGCGCCGCCGAGGTCGACGGGGCGGGCTACTGGCAGCGGTTCCGCTTCGTGACCCTGCCCGCCCTCCGGCCCATCCTGTTCCTCGTGCTCGTGCTCGCCACCGTGAACGGCTTCCTGATGCTCGACCTGATCTACGTGCTCACCATGGGCGGGCCCGCCAACGAGACCACCACGATCTCGTGGCTCGGCTTCCAGACCGCCTTCGCGTTCTTCAAGTTCGGCCCCGGCACCGCCATCCTCTACACGCTGACCGCCCTCTGCCTGCTCGTGACCATCGTGTACCAGCGCCTGATCCTGGGGCGCTTCGAGCCGGAGCGCTGAGGCGATGGCGCGCCGGCGGGTGGGGAGCCGTCTCGTGCTCTACGGACTCGTGGCGGGGATCACCCTGTGGCTGATCGGGCCGTTCGTGTGGCTGTTCGTGACCAGCATCTCCTATCAGCGCAATCTCCTCGCGCGGCCCCTGTCCCTCATCCCCCCCGAGGTGACGTTCGACAACTACCGAATGGTCCTGGGGCTCGTCCGCTTCCACGCCGAAGGCCAGGCGTCGAAGATCATCCCCGCGATGGTCAACAGCGTGGTGGTCGGCGGGCTCGTGACGGTTTTGAACCTGGTGATCGGGACCACCGCGGGCTATGCCTATGCCCGCTACCGCTTTCCCTTCAAGACGTTCTCGCTCTTCGCCCTCCTCTTCACGCGGATGCTGCCCACGGTGGTGCTGATCCCGGCCTTCTTCCTCATGCTCCGCGCGATGGGGCTCCAGAACACCCTGAGCGGGCTCATCGTGGCGTACTGCTCGTTCACGCTGCCGTTCACGGTGTGGATCATGAAGGCGTACTTCGAGACCGTGCCGGCGGAGCTCGACAAGAGCGCGCTGGTGGACGGCTGCAACCGCCTCCAGGCGTACTACCGGGTGGTGCTGCCGGTATCCGGGCCCGGACTGGTGGCGGCGGGCGCCTTCACGTTCATGCTGTGCTGGAACGAGTTCATCGTGGCGCAGGTGCTCAATACCAAGCCGGGCACCACCACGCTGCCTCCCGTCATCGCGGGCATGAACGGGCAGATCAACATCGACTACTCGGTGATTGCCGCGTCCGGATTCCTGGGGGCGCTGCCCGCCGTGCTGCTCGTGCTCTTCTTCCAGAAGTACATGGTGCAGGGTCTCACCGCCGGCTCCATCAAGGGCTGAAGAACGAACGCTGAAGAAAGGACAATCGTCATGGCCGCCACCTCGACCGCGTCGCGCGACATCGCGTATCAGCTTCACCCCTTCACCAACCTCCGGAAGCACGAGGAGGAGGGGCCGCTGGTCATCACCGGCGGACACGGCATCTACGTCACCGACGAGGCCGGCCGCGAGTACATCGAGGCGATGGCCGGGCTCTGGTGCGCCTCGCTCGGCTTCGGCGAGGAGCGCCTGGTGGAGGCGGCCATCCGGCAGATGCGGCGGCTGCCCTACTACCATCAGTTCAACTCGAAGGCCCACGACACCGCGGTGAATCTCGCCGAGCGCCTGATCGGGCTGCTCCCCGTCCGCATGTCCAAGATCTTCTTCAATAACTCGGGCTCGGAGGCCAACGACACCGCGGTCAAGCTGGTTTGGTACTACAACAACGTGCTCGGCCGGCCGCGGAAGAAGAAGATCATCTCGCGGCTGCGCGGCTACCACGGGATCACGGTGGCGAGCGGCAGCCTGACCGGCATCTTCTCCGCCCATCGGAACTTCGACCTCCCGCTGCCTCAGATGCGCCACGCCGAGTGCCCCGACTTCTACCGCCACGGGCGGCCCGGCGAGAGCGAAGAAGATTTCGCCACCCGCATGGCCGAGAGCCTCGACGCGCTGATCCTCAGAGAAGATCCCGAGACGGTGGCCGCCTTCATCGCCGAGCCCGTGATGGGTGCGGGCGGCGTGGTGGTGCCGCCGCGCACCTACTTCGACAAGGTGCAGGCGGTGCTCAAGAAGCACGACGTGCTCTTCATCGCCGACGAGGTGATCTGCGGCTTCGGGCGCACCGGTCGGATGTTCGGCTCGGAGACCTACGACCTCAAGCCCGACATCATGGTGATGGCGAAGGCGCTGTCCTCCGCCTATCTCCCCATCTCGGCCACCGCCATCTCGGAGGGCATCTACCAGTCGCTGGTGTCCGGCAGCGACAAGGTCGGCGTGTTCGCTCACGGCTACACCTACTCTGGCCACCCCGTGCCCTGCGCGGTGGCGCTGGAAACGCTCGACGTCATGAAGGAGCGCGACCTCCTGGGCCACGTCGCCACGGTCGGTCCTCGGCTCCAGGCCGGGCTGCGGCGCTTCGCCGATCACCCGCTGGTGGGCAATGTGCGGGGCGTGGGCCTGCTCGGCGCGGTCGAGCTCGTGAAGGACCGGGCGACGCGCGCGCCCTTCGACACGCCCGGCACGGTGGGAGGGACCTTCCAGACTCGGGCCCAGGCGCATGGGCTGATCGTGCGCAACCTCGGCGATACCATCGCGCTCTGCCCGCCCCTCATCATCACGGAGGCGGAGGTCGACGAGGTCCTGCGGCGCTTCGAGAAGGCGCTCAGCGAAACATCGGCGGCGTAGCGCGGCGGCCGAGGGTCAACGGCGCGCCGCGGGCGCAGGCAGGAGAATGCGCCAGACGTCCACGGTGTAGGTGAGCTGGCGCGCGCCCAGCGTGGACGTGAGCACCGCGTAGCGCGTGGCATCGTCGGCCACCGAGATCGCGTGGAAGGCCTTCCCGCGCGAGGTCACGAGCTGCGACTGCTTGCGCGCCACGTCGATGAGGCGCATGCCCGCGCGGTCGCCGGTGGGTGCGAGGAGGTGGCCGTCCGCGGTGAAGCGGAGCCCGCCGTGCGGCGGGCCGGTGGCGTCGTTGTCCACGTCGGCGAGGAGCTCGGCGCCGGTCTCGAGGTCCCACGCGAAGACGCTGCCTTCGATGGTGGCGACGGCGGCGCGCTTGCCATCCGCGGAGAGCGCGGCGGCGACGGCCCAGGCGGGGTCGGCCTCCATGCCCTTGGGCGGGCCGTGCTTCCGGGGCGACCGCCGTACCGAGAAGGTGCGCAGAGGCGCGCCGTGCGCGAGCTCCCACACGGTGACCCCGCCATCGTGGCCGCCGGTGACGGCCCGGCGTCCATCCGCGGAGAGGTCGAAGGCGGTGAGAGGCTCTCCGTGCGGAGCGGTCAGGCTCGCTGCCATCCGTCGCGTGGCCACCTCGAGCACCATGACGTCGGCTTCGCAGGCCACGCCGAGCAGGGCGCCCGCGGCGTCGAAGCGCAGGAAGAGACAGCGACCGATGGGCATCGCCGCCGTCTCCTTCCAGTTTCCGGCGCCATCGTCCCGCCAGAGGCGCAGCGTGCTCTCGCGATGGCGGCCGATCGTGGCGAGGAGCGCGCCGTCGGGGGAGAAGGCCAGGTCGGTGATGCCCTGGCGATAGGCGCCCACCGTCACTCCCTGGGGCGCGCTGTCGGCCGTCCACACCCGGATGACTCCGCCGCGATCCCCCGTCGCCACGCGGCTGCCGTCGTGGGCGAGGGCCACCACGTCCATGTAGGAGCCCGGCGTGTTCACGTTGGGGATCTCGGCCACGCGGGTCGCCGAGATCGACGGGCCCGCGCGCTGACAACCCGTCACGCTCAGCCCCGAGAGGAGCGCCAGCACCATCAGGCATCGGGCGCGCCCCGGGGCACTTCGCATCAGCCGGGATTTTACGGCAGGGTTTCTCGTGGCCCAAGGAATGAGCCAACGGGGTGAACGGCCGGGACGGCCGCGCGGGGAAATGGGGTACTATCTCCCCCGTCGCCTCCCCCGGATCTGGGGCGGGCCAGCATCGCATCCGCGCTCACACAGAGGAGAGCTTGTATGAGGCACGCGAAGTGGCCCGTCAAGACGTTGGTCGCGGTGGTTGGGGTGGTGGCGCTGGCGCTGGGCGCCGGCGCGCTCGGTCAGGCGCAGCAGGGGCTCAGCGGCGAGTACAAGATCGGCGTGCTCGAGCCGCTCACCGGCAATCTCGCCGCCGAGGGCAAGCGCCATCTCGAGGGCATGGAGATCATGCGCGACCTCATCAACGAGCGCTTCGGCGGCGTCATGGGGAAGAAGCTCACCTTCGTGGTGGGCGACGCCGTCGATCCCACCGTGGCCGCCTCCGAGGCCACCCGCCTGGCCACGCAGGGCGGCGTGAAGATCATCGCCGGGACGTTCTCCTCCACCCTCTGCGGAGCGGCCAGCGAGGCGGCGGCGCGTCAGGGCGTCATCTACTGGGAGACGTCGTGCGTGGATCCCCGCCTCACCAAGCGCGGGCTCAAGAACATCTACCGCACGGAAATCGACGGCACCGGATTCGGCTGGTACAACATCGAGTTCATCGCCAAGCATCTCGCGCATCGCCTGGGGAAGAAGCCGAACGAGCTCCGCATCGCCTATCTCTCGGAGGACTCGTCCTACGGGCAGAGCGTGACGGAGACGGCCCGCCAGCGGGCGAAGCAGGAGTTCGGGATGCAGGAGACGGGGGTGGAGTACTACACCTTCACCACCAATGACCTCACGCCCGTGATCTTGAAGCTCAAGAGCCAGAACCCGGACATCCTGCATCACATCGCGCGCAACCAGGACGCCATCCTCTTCTGGCGTCAGGCGCGCGAGCAGAACTTCGAGGTGAAGGCGGTGGTCCACGCGGGCGCCACCGGCTACGGCTCACCGGACTTCGGCAAGGCCTTCGGCGCCGACGGCAACGGCCCCTTCGCCCTCCTCGAGCCCGGCCCCGGCTTCCTCATCGACAAGATGCGGCCCGAGGGACAGCGCATCGAGCGCGCCTACCGCGAGGCGGTGAAGGCGAAGACGGGCAGCGACATCGCGGGCGGGCATCAGCTCGCGGGCGGCGGGCTCTGGGTGCTGAAGCTGGTGCTGGACGCCGCCAAGACCGACGATCCCGACAAGTTCCGCGCCGCCGTCATGGGACTCGATCTCCCCACGGGGAGTGCGCTCAACGGCTGGGGCGTGAAGTTCGACGAGAACGGGCAGAACTCCAACCCGCGCGTCCAGCACTACATGCTGCAGTGGCAGAACGGGCAGATGGTCACGGTGTGGCCGGAGGAGTTCACGAGCATGCGCGGCAAGTGGATCCCGCTCGGACCGTGGGATCAGCGGAAGTAGTGGAGCAGCCGACATAACGATCGACGTCCTCTCGCGCGTGTGCCTCGACGCCCCGGGCGCTCCCCGGGGCGTCGCGCATTCGGCGCGCCGTCGGACGGCCTGACGTGCACGCGGTCCCCCAGCTCGCCGTCTCCACCCTCCTCCTGGGCGGCATCTACGCCCTGATCGCGGTCGGCCTGACCCTGATCTTCGGCGTGATGCGCGTGGTGAACTTCGCCCACGGCGAGTTCCTCATGCTCGCGATGTATCTCGCCTTCTGGTCCTTCGCCCTCCTGGGCCTGGATCCCTACGTGACGCTCGTGCTGGGGCTGCCCGTGATCTTCCTCGGCGGCTGGCTCTCGTATCGCCTGGTGATGGGTCCGGTGATCCAGGCCTCGCACAATGTGCAGATCTTCACCACTGTCGGTCTGTCCATCGCGCTCCAGAACCTGGCGCTGGTCCTCTGGACGGCGGACGCTCAGTTCATCCGCACCCCGTACTACGCGGTGGTGGTGCGGCTCGGCGGCGCCGCGTTCAACCTCGCCCAG
>Ga0207428_10007058_pt1 | contig 10286 bp, 9 predicted proteins | sample RhiMethybrSRZTD1_FD_187600 | JGI IMG/M metagenome (GOLD analysis project Ga0207428, IMG submission 187600) | Populus rhizosphere microbial communities from Tennessee, USA - Rhizosphere MetaG P. TD hybrid SRZTD1 (SPAdes) (version 3) | ecosystem: Host-associated > Plants > Roots > Rhizosphere >... | reverse complement strand
GCCCCTCTATCGAGTGCCCGCCACCGGCGGAGAACCGGTCCAGGTGACGTGGCCCGATTCCTCACGCAACGAGAGCGGCCACCGATTCCCGTGTTTTCTTCCGGACGGGGAGCACTTCCTGTTCGTTTCCATGCCGGCCGGTCCCGAAGGCTTCGACATCTACGCCGGATCGCTCGGCTCGAAGAAGACGAAGAAGATCCTGACCGCCGAGTCCGGCGTGACGTACGCCGCGCCGGGGTATCTGCTGTTTCGGCGCGGAGGGAAGCTCGCCGCCCAGCGGTTCGATGCGAAGGGCCTGAGGCTGCTCGGCGATCCGGTGGCGCTGGTCGACGCGCCTCCCGTTTCGGATCTGGATGCGGAGCGCATCGCAACGGCATCGAACGACGGCCGGATCGTGATCCTCGACAACCCGCCGTCCGACACGAACCTCGGCTGGCTCGATCGCGACGGTGTCCTGCGCGGCACGCTCTCGCTTCCCACCGGCCCGTGGGAACGGCCGATCCTCTCGCCGGATGATCGCTATGCCGTCGTCCCGAAGAACTCCGATCTCTGGCGCATCGACCTCGCGCGTTCGCTCCCGCTCCGTCTCACTTCCGACCCGGGATACGAAAACGAACCGGTCTGGTCACCGGACGGCTCGAAGATCGCGTACACGAGCGGGGGGCGGGCCCGCGAAGAGATCACCATCGTGAACTCGGATGGCTCCGGTGAGCCCACGGTGCTGCCGACCAGCGATCACCTGTTCAAGCTCGCCTCGGATTGGTCACCGCAGGGGCTGATCCTGGCGGTCATCGGCGGTCGGAGCCGCGACGTCGTGCTGGTGCCCTATCCCGAGGGGCGTCCGGTCTCGACCCTGGCAGGGACCGGATTCGCTGAATTCGCCGGCCAGGTGTCGCCCGACGGCCGCTGGCTGGCGTACCTCTCCAACGAGGCCGGTGCTCCGCCCGACATGTACCTCCAGTCGTTTCCGGTTCCCGGTCACAAGATCCGGGTCACGAACGGAGGCGTCGAAATGATGTGGTGGATGCCCGGGGGAGACGAGCTCTGCTACCGGACCGGCGAGCGGACACGCATGATGAGTGTGAGGCTGAGCCGCCAGGGCGAGAACATCGAGGTTGGCGAACCGCGCCTGCTGTTCCGCTACCCGCCCGACGTCCAGTGGTCGGACTTCACCCATGACGGCCAGCGGATCCTGGTGACGATTTCCAGCGAGGGCGCGCGGAACCGAAGGGCGCGGGTCATCCTGAACTGGACGGCGATGATGAAGCAGTAGGGAGGGAGCGAACCGGGTCGAGCGCTGGCCTACGCCTGGAAATGCCAAGGGCGGCATCCTTGCGGATGCCGCCCTGACGTCATGAGGTGGTACCTCAGGCGTCTTAGGCCTTGCGAACGTTCGCCGCCTGCAGACCCTTCGGTCCACGGGTCACGTCGAACTCGAGCGCTTCACCCTCGGCGAGCGTCTTGAAACCCTCGCCCTGGATGGCAGAGAAGTGAACAAACACGTCTTCGCCGTCCGCCTGGGAAATGAAGCCAAAGCCCTTCGCCTCGTTGAACCACTTCACAGTGCCACTAGCCAATTGAAACTCCTTGTACCGGGTCCGAGGACCCGTATTTACCGCGAATCACGCTGCGGCTGCGCCCGGTCTTCGCGACCGATTTGCTTCGATTCCCTGCGGAGACTGCCAACAAACAGAAAACCGCCAGATGAGTCTCTGGCGGATCTAGACGCTGGCGGCACATCCACAAGCAACCGAAGACGTGAGGAATATCGGCCAGACCCCGGGGAAAGTCCAGAGAAATCCCGAAACCCTGTAGCTGCTGGCGTTTGCACCACCTTTGGGGGTTGCGAAACCAGCCTCTACGGACCCTTCCTCGCCGCGTCCGCAACCGCCTTCCGCAGCGTTTCGGCGTTGAAGTTGGCGGGTCGTCGAGCGCCAGCGAGCGCCTGTAGCCGGCGATCTCCTCGCCGATAACTGAGGGCATGTCCGAACCCATCGAATGGAGCCGGCTCGACGCGTCCGGATTCCGCGTTACCGTCAAGCGGTCGGTCCGCCGGGTCGCATGGTTCCTGATCGCGATTGGCATGGTGGTGGTGGTGTGCGGAGCGAAGAGTTCGCTGTATCCACTGGCGCTGGTTGGCGGCATCTACCTGTGCGTCGGGGGGTGGAACCTGCGGCGGACCTCGGTCCATGGCGCGCTCCTGGACGCGATTGCCCTGTTTGCCGCCGGCATCTTCACGTGCCTGTCCTGGAAGCTGGTCGATGGCGCAGAAACGCACATGGCCAAGGCCCTGTTCAGTGGTGGCATGCAGATCCTGTGGGGCGTGAGGCGGATCCGGCTATGGGCGGCCGCGCGTGACGCATACGACGATCCGGCTGCGATCCGGGCACTGGAGCGCGTCGTCGGGGAGTTGTCGAAGCGGAAGAGCCGGGACGAGACCGTGGCGGAGTTTACCACCGGTCGCTTCGGCCAGACCCGGAACCGCCTCGGGTTCTACACCGAAGGCGTCGTCGGATTGCTGGCGGGCGGCGCCGTGCGTCTCGAGAAACGCGCGGACATCTGGATCGAAGCGCGCGGCACCGACGTCCGCGCGGAGACCATCAAAGTCTCGGTTCGCATGAGCGACTACGAGATGACCGCCACCATGGACGCGAAGCATCTCGAGCGTTTCGAGCGCTGGAAGCTGGGCATGGCGCCGGTGCAGTCGGTCGCGGCGTAGCGTCGCGGGAATGGGCATGACGAACCGCAGGCTGTTCGGACGGGTTCCGGAACCCGTTGTGTGTGCCGTGCTCCTTGCAGGATTTGTCGCCGGCTGCGGGCACGATGCCGCCGAGCGGGATTACATTGCCGCCCTGCGCGGTGAGGAAGAAGGGATGTCCCGGCAGGAGCAGATTGCGCTCATCGATCGCGCGATCGCCCACGCGCCACGCCGCGCCTGGTACTACGAGACGCGTGCGGTCTACTACATCGACCTCAAGCAGTTCGAGCGCGCGATGGCCGACCTCGATCGCGACATCGAGCTGCAGCCGCGGCCGTACGCGTACTTCCTGCGCGGGCTGGCGTCGTGCCAGGCCGGCGAGATCGAACGCTCCCTCGCCGATTTCGACACCGCGATCGCGCGGCAGCCGATCAACCATCAGTTCTATCGTGGTCGCTCGCTGGCGCGGGCTGCTACGGGCAACGTGGTGGGCGCGCTCGAGGACGCGGAGCACCTGGTCAAGAACGTCCCGCAGCAGGCCGAGTCCTGGCATGCGCGTGGCGTTGCCCTCGCGTTGCTCGGTCGCGACGTCGACGCGCTCGCCGATTTCGATCACGCGGCCAGACTCCGCCCGGAGCTGGCCTACGTGGTCGAGTCGCGGCTGCGCTCGCTCGAGCGACTGGGGGAGGTCGATCGCGCGCAGGCGGATCGTGCGGCGCTCGAGAAGCTGCGCTACGAGCAGAGCGGCTGCGCGATGTGCCTGGATCCGTTCCGGTATTGAGGCGTCCCGGAACCCCTACCTGATTGCAGCGACTGTAGCTGCCGCTGCTTCACTCCGTATTCACGTCTGACACAGCGATAGACCTTGTGCTGCCTCCTGCACGGGCGGATACTCCATTCGCAGATTCGCTCGATGCACGGGGCGGCCCGAGGCCCGGCCCCCATACGCAAGCGAGCCACACATCGCCTGGTCAACCACCTTCGGTTGACTCGCGGTCTGTCCTCCGGACCGGCGGATGGCGACGATTCAGAAACGCGAATCGACCTCAATCCCCTCTTGTATCGGGTTCTCCGCGAGGAGACGACCGCCCAGCGCGGCGACTGCTCGCCTACCAAGGAGTCATTCCATGCGTTCTTCAGCCTTCATCCTCAGCGCGCTCGTCGCGACCATGCTGCTCTCGGGATGCAACGAGCAGCAGGTCGCCCAGAACGGCACCACCACCCAGGCAGCCCCCAGGCGCTCGGAGCTGACGGTGCCCGCCGGCACTCCGATCGATGTCACTCTCGATACGCGGATTACGTCGGAGACCGCCAGCGTCGGCGATGCGTGGACCGGATCGACGCGGACGGCATCGACGGTCGACGGCCGTAACGTCATTCCCGCCGGCAGCCCGGTGGTCGGCACCGTCGCCGCGGTGACCCCGGCCAAGAAGGGTGACCGCGCGATGCTCGACCTGACACTGGCTTCCGTCAACGTCGATGGTCGCAGCTATCACCTGCGCGGCAGCACCGAGGCGGTCATCGCCGGTTCGACGCGGGCACGCAATCTCGGTGCGATCGCGGGCGCGACCGCCGCGGGCGCTGTGGTGGGCCAGGCGATCGGCGGATCGACCAAGAGCACCGTCATCGGAGCCGTCATCGGAGGTGGGGTCGCGACCGGAGCCGTCTCCCAGACCAAGGGCTATCAGGTCGTCCTGAAGCAGGGCACGCCCCTCACGTTCACGACCGGTGCTCCTGTCGCCGTTCGCATCTAGTGCCGGCGAACGCACGATGGCCCGGATCCAACGGAAGTCGGACGGTCGGCGGATCTTCACCGACGAGTTCAAGCGTGAGCAGATCGGCTACATCCTTCGCGGCGAGCTGACGATCTCGGAGCTCAGCCGCAAGCTGGGCATCGCCCGCAGTCTGCTGCAGCGCTGGAAGCGGCTCGGGCCGGAAGCCAATGGCGCTGGCGCACCTCGGATGCGGTTGCGCCCGCCACGGGCGAGCGAGCTGCACAGCACTCAGTACATCCGCGAACTGCAGTTGCTGGTCGGCAAGCAGACGGTCGAGCTGGAGCTGCTGCGCGCTGAAATCGACGGGCTCCGGAAGGCCCGGCGCCTCCAGCGGACACCGAAACGTTGATCTGCCGCGGCGGCGGGCGCCACACCGGTGCCCGCCGACGCCCGGCACGGAAGAGGTGAATCATGCTCTGGACAATCGCCATGGTGCTGCTGGCGCTGTGGGTGCTCGGTCTGGTGGGTTCGTACGCGATGGGCGGACTGATCCACATCTTTCTGGTCGCCGCGGTCGTCATGGTGCTGGCCCGTCTCATTACGGGTCGCAAACCGGTGTAGCACGAGCGCCGGTCATCGAGGTTCTGCAGCAGATCCCCCCTGCGCGCATGCAACACACAACATGACGTGGAGGCAGGGATGAAGAAGTTCTGTGGTATCGCACTCGTTGCGCTCATGACGCTGGCAGTCAGCGCGAGCGCGCAGACAGTCGTCAAGCCGGGATTCAACATGTTCTCGGTGGATCAGGATGCCGAAATCGGGAAGCAGTCGGCGATCCAGGCCGAAAAGCAGTTCCCCATGCTCTCGAATGCGGCCGTGTCGCGCTACGTGAACACGATCGGCGCGCGGCTGGTGGCTCAGGCGCCGGGACCCAAGTTCGCGTATCAGTTCAAGGTTGTGAATGCCGCAGAGGTCAACGCCTTCGCCCTCCCGGGCGGGTTCATCTACGTGAACCGTGGGCTGCTGTCGCAGGCGCGGACGGAAGGGGAACTGGCCGGGGTGATGGCGCACGAGATCGCTCACGTGGCGCTGCGGCACCCGACCAACCAGGCCTCGAAGGCGTATCTCGCCCAGGCCGGCCTCGGAGTCCTCGGCGGGCTGCTCGGGGGAAAGACCGAGTCTTCGACCGGGCAGGTCATCGGGGCGGTGGGGGGATTCGGCATGAATTCCCTGTTCCTCAAGTTCTCGCGCAAGGTCGAGACCCAGGCCGATGTGGTGGGCTCGCAGATCATGGCGCGCGCCGGATACAACCCGGTCGAAATGGCGACGTTCTTCGGCTACCTGGCCCAGCAGGCGGGCGGCAACCCGAGCAAGTTCGCAACCTTCATGAGCAGTCATCCCGCGCCGGCGAATCGCGAGGCGCGGGTGCGTCAGGAAGCGGGTCTCCTGGGTCCCACCCATCTGCTCGCGACGTCCGGCAATCTGCGGACGATCCAGAGTCAGCTCGGACGGCTTCCGGCAGCGCCCACCGCCGGACAGTTGGCGCAAAACCAGGCTCCGACGACCGGCCAGCCGGCCGACCCCGCCAGCGGAATGTCGATCGAACTCCCTTCGTCGCAGTTCCGGGTCTTTCAGCAGGCGGACGGGGTCTACCAGCTCGAACAGCCGGACAATTGGAATGCCTACGTCGCCAGCGGCGGTTACGGGGTGTCGATCGTTCCGCGGAACGGGTTCACGACCGCGTCGAGCGGTCGTCAGAACATCTCCTATGGCGTGATCGTGAATCACTACGTGCCGTTCGACGGTGCGGTTGGCGCAGGATTCGTGGATCCGAACGGATCGATGTTCGGCGCGACTCCGCTGGATGAAGCGACCAGCGACCTGGTGCGCAACATCCTCACGGCCAGTCCCTACCTGGCGCGCGTCGGCACCACGACCGAATCCCGGGTGATGGCAGGCCATCCGACTCTCGCCGTCCGACTCGAGGGCCGCTCGCCCGACACCGGGCTCAACGAACGCGTGACCGTGCTGGCGCGCCAGCTCGCGGACGACCACGTCGTCTACATGCTGTTGATCGCACCGGCAGCCGAGTACGCGGCGCTCACGCCGACCTTCGACCGCATGGTCCGTTCCTTCCGAGGCGACGAACGCGCCAGCCACAACTAAAGGAATGAGCGGGGCTCTTCGCACGATCCCCCAAGTCGGATGGGGAGAACACGTTGGCACTGTGGCAGTGACTGTCCCACGGCCCCGTCATTGCCAAGTGCTCGCGACAGGTCCACTGTCCCAGGCATTGATCCCCCGTGTTCGGAGTCGAACATGAAGAGACAGGAAGTCCCGGGGCATCTCGCGGACGATGCTCAGGCAGGGATTGCCGACGCGGTGGCGGCCAGCGCGGCGCTTCAGGCAAGGATCGACCAGCTCGAGGTGGTCGAAGGCAACCTGGAATCGACCAACCAGTTGCTCCGGAAGGAAATCTCGGAGCGCCAGCGCATCGCAGGGGAAGCGTGGAGGGCCGAGCGCGGCCTGCGCGAGGTTCGCGAGCGTTTCGAGAGCGCGTTCGACAACGCCCCGATCGGGATGGCGCTGATCGCCATGGATGATCGCTGGCTGCAGGTCAACGACGCGCTGTGTCGGATCACCGGCCACACCGAGGAAGCGCTGAAGGGCACGACCCTGCGCGCGATGACGCATCCCGACGACATCGATCTCGATGCGGAGCCTCTGCTGCAGCTCACGTCCGGCCAGATCCCCAGCTACCAGGTCGAAAAGCGTTACCGCCACGCCTGGGGTCATCATGTCTGGGTGCTGGTGACCGTTTCGATCGTCCGTGACGAGCAGCGGGACCCTCTGTACGTCGTCACGCAAGTGCAGGACATCTCCGAGCGCAGGGAACTCGAGCGGCGCCTCGAGTATTTCGTGGACCACGACTTCCTGACCGGGCTGTTCAACCGGCGGCACTTCGAACAGGAACTCGCGAAGGAGACCGATCGCGTGAAGCGTTATGGCGCTCCTGGTGCGGTGCTGGTCATCGATATCGACAACTTCAAGGACGTCAACGACACCTTCGGTCATAGAACCGGGGACGACGTGCTGAAGGGCGTCGCGGGACTGCTTCGGGAGCGCATGCGTCATACCGACCTCGTGGCTCGCATCGGCGGCGACGAGTTCGCCGTGCTGTTGCCCGAAACCAGCGCGGACCATGCACAGGGCATCGCCGACGAGCTGGTGAAGGCGCTGGGCCACCAGACGGCGGTGCTCGCGGACCGATCGATTCATATCACCGCCAGCATCGGCGTCACCTTGTTCAATGGTTTGACCGATACGGAGATGCTTGCGTACGCCGACCTGGCCATGTACGAGGCCAAGGAGACCGGCCGGAATCGCTTCGCAATGCACGAGCCCCACGCGCAGCTGAAGAATCGCGGATCGACCCGGCTCGCCGAAGCGGAGCGAATCCGCCATGCGCTCGAGGAGAATCGGCTGATCCTCCACTGTCAGCCGATTCGTGACCTCGCCACCGACGAGATCTGCCGATACGAACTCCTGCTCCGCCTCCCGGACGAGCATGGAGGGGAGCCGCTCCTGCCCAGCGCTTTTCTTTATACCGCCGAGCGCTCCGGCCTGATCCAGGCGATCGACGGCTGGGTGGTTCTCCAGGCGATCGACCTGATTGCCGAGCACGCCCGCGCGGGACGCGAGCTGGTGCTGAACGTGAACCTGTCGGGCAAGTCCATCGGAGACCGAAAGCTTGCCGTGCTCATCGAGGAGGCGCTGGCGAAGGCCCGTATCGATCCCGCCCGGCTGACCTTCGAGCTCACCGAAACGGCTGCGATCGCCAATATCGAGGAGGCCAAGTCATTTGCGAGCCGGCTGCGGAGCCGGGGTTGCCGGTTGGCTCTGGACGACTTCGGCGCGGGGTTCGGCTCGTTCGGGTACCTCAAGAACTTCCCGTTCGACGATCTCAAGATCGACGGCGATTTCATTCGCGCCCTCACCACCAGCCCGGTCGACCAGCTGGTGGTTAAAGCCATCGTCGGCATCGCACGCGGGATGGGCAAGACGACGATCGCCGAGTTTGTCGGGGACGAAGAAACCGCTCGTCTCGTCCGTGACATCGGCGTCGATCAGGCGCAGGGCTACTACATCGGAAAGCCGCGACCGATCGCGGAAGGGCTCCCGGTCCCCCGTTGATGAAAGAGGCGATCGTCATGAAGAACAGTTCGGCAGTATCGCTGCTGGTTGCACTCAGTCTCGCCGCTGTGCCTGCGGCATTCGTCGATCGAGCGGAGGCACAGGCGAAGCCTGATACCGCAAAGATTGCAGAGAAGAGTCTTTATGAACGCCTCGGCGGCGTCTTCGCCATTGCCGCGGTGGTCGACCACTTCAGCGATGCGGTCGTGCGAAATCCGGTCGTGGGAAAGGCTTCGAAGAACCCGGCCCTCAAGGAATGGCACACGAAGAACCTGGGCAGGTTGCCGGGCCTCAAGTTCATGCGAACCCTGTGGGTGTGCGAGGTCACGGGCGGGCCGTTCCAATTCTCGGCAACGCATCCGGGTTCAACTCACCTGGGCCTCGAGGAGGCGCATCGTGACCTCAGGATCTCGCCCGAAGAATTCGACGAGGTGGCGGCCGAACTGGGTCGCAGCCTTGATTTCGCCAAGGTGCCGGCGCGTGAGAAGGGGGAAGTCCTCGCCGCGTTCGCAGCGCACAAGAACGAGGTAACGGCAGGATACAAGACGAAGTAATCACTGTTACGGCCCCTGGCACCCGTTCCAGTGCAGCCTGCTGGCGATGCGGTGACTTTCCCCGAAGAGCCCACCAGATCGTTGCGCGCTGTACACACGCGACGCACCTTTGTATTCCTGATGAGGATGGGCCCTATGCATTTCCGAAAGAGCAGTTTCATGGCGCTCTCGCTGGCAGCACTCCTGGTCGTGGCAGCCGGATGTGGTGACGACGACAACCCCACGAACCCCGGCGACACCGCCCCTCCGACGGTGAGCTCGACCAATCCTGCCAATGGCGCCACCGGAGTGGCGGTCATCACGGCGACGTTCAATGAGGCGATGAACGCTTCGACGATCACGACCACCACCTTCACCGTGGTCGGCCCGGGCGCGACGCCGGTCGCCGGAACCGTCAACTACAATGCGTCGACCTACATTGCGAGCTTCACGCCCACCAGTGCGCTCGTGGCGGCGACGACCTACACCGCGACCATCACAACCGGGGTCAAGGATGTCTCCGGCAATGCACTGGCGAGCAACTACACGTGGAACTTCACGACGGCGTCGACGTCAGGCAGTCAGGCGGCAGTGAATCTGGGCGCGGCAGCAGCGTTCGCGGTTCTGGCCGGCTCGACGGTCACCAGCACCGGCGCAACCGTTCTGACGGGCGATCTGGGCGTCAGCCCGGGAACCGCGGTGACGGGTTTCCCGCCGGGCACCCTGAGCGGTGCGACGCACGCCGGTGACGCCACCGCAGCGACCGCCATCACGGATCTCACCACCGCCTACAACGATGCCGCTGGACGAACGCTGGCACCGGTCACCGTTGCCGGGAATCTCGGCGGGTTGACGCTGCCGCCGGGCCTCTACAAGTCCACGTCCTCGCTCGCGATCTCTTCCGGCGATCTCACCCTCGACGCGCAGGGCGACGCGAATGCGGTCTTCATCTTTCAGATGGCATCGACGCTGACCACGACGACCAGCCGGGCGGTGATCCTGACCGGTGGCGCCAAAGCGGCGAACGTCTTCTGGCAGGTCGGGAGCTCGGCGACGCTGGGAGCCACGTCGGTATTCAAGGGCACCATCATGGCGGATCAGTCGATCACTCTGAATACCGGAGCAGCACTGGAGGGCAGGGCGCTG
>Ga0207428_10007055_pt1 | contig 10287 bp, 9 predicted proteins | sample RhiMethybrSRZTD1_FD_187600 | JGI IMG/M metagenome (GOLD analysis project Ga0207428, IMG submission 187600) | Populus rhizosphere microbial communities from Tennessee, USA - Rhizosphere MetaG P. TD hybrid SRZTD1 (SPAdes) (version 3) | ecosystem: Host-associated > Plants > Roots > Rhizosphere >... | reverse complement strand
ATGTTGCGAGACCGCATCGCGCGGGCGCTCCCCTCCTGGGATAAAGGTATGCCCGGCTACCACGCAATGCTCGGTCTGCACGCTTTCGGACTGGAGGAGACAGGCGACTACGCTCGCGCAGAGCGCGAGGGCCGCTTGAGTGTCGAACTGGAACCACGCGACGGCTGGGGCCAACACGCAGTCGCGCACGTCATGGAAATGCAAAACCGCAGGCATGACGGCATTGCCTGGATGCGCAACAACCGCGAAGCCTGGTCGCGGGACAGCTCCTTCGCCGTTCACAACTGGTGGCATCTGGCGCTGTTTCATCTCGGCCTCGATGAGATCGATGAGGTGCTGGCGCTGTTCGATGGTCCCATCCGCGGCAAGACCTCGAGTCTGGCTCTCGAAATGATCGATGCCTCCGCGCTGCTGTGGCGGCTGCGTCTACGTGGCGTGGATGTCGCCGATCGCTTTCAGCAGCTCGCCGATAACTGGACACCCCTGGCAACCGCACGGAACTACGCCTTCAACGACATGCACGCCATGATGGCGTTCGTAGGCGCCAACCGCATGGAGTCGGCGGATGCGGTCCTGGAAGCTCAGCGGGCGGCGATCCACGACTCCGGGGATAACGCCGACTTTACCCGCGAGGTCGGCCACCCGGCTACGCTGGCAATCCGAGCCTTCGGTGATGGGAACTACTCCGAGACAGTTCGTTTGCTGAGGCCAATCCGAAATTATGCGCATCGGTTTGGCGGAAGCCACGCACAGCGCGATTTGATCGATCTGACGATCATTGAAGCTGCGGCGCGTTCGGGTCAGGCTCGGCTGGCCGAGGCACTGCGCCTCGAGCGAGCAGACGCCAAGAGTGGAAGCTTGAGAACGGCTTCGGCCGCTTAAGGAGGATGAAGCGATAGTTATGGAACAAATCACGTCAGCAGATGGAACGACTGTCTCCTTCGAACGGGTTGGTCAAGGCCCGGCGCTCGTGCTTGTGCACGGTGCGTTCAGCGATCACCACACGAATTGGGAGTTTGTGAAGCCTATCCTTCAAGACAGGTTCACGCTCTATGCCATTGCGCGGAGAGGTCGTGGTGACACGGATGCGACGGAAGGACACAGTCTCGAGGACGAGACCAATGATCTGGTTGCGTTGATCCGGAAAATCGCAGAGCCTGTGTTTTTACTCGGCCATTCGTATGGCGGCCATTGCAGCCTTGCCGCCGCCCTGCTCGCGCCTGACCGGATTCGGAAGCTCGTGCTCTACGAGCCGGCATGGCCGACTATCTTTTCCAACGACGGGTGGGCCCGCCTGGAAAGGCTGGCGACGGCCCACAAGTGGGATGAGTTTGCGGCAACTTTCTTCACGGATACCCTTTTTGTCCCGCCTGAGGAAATCGATCAGCTGCGCGCAACGGAGCTGTGGCCGCCAATCGTCGCCGACGCAATAGCTTCGCTGGGAGACCTCCGCGCGCTGAAGAGTTACGACTTCCAACCTCAGCGCTACCGCCAACTGGGGATACCGGTTCTTCTGCAGATTGGATCCGAGAGTCGTCGCGACCTCTATGTAACGGACGCACTCATGGCGGTGCTGCCCGACGCACGGATCGGAGAGCTCTCGGGTCAAGCGCACGAAGGAATGACGACGGCGCCGGAGATGTATGCGGAGGCGGTGATCAGGTTCCTGCTGTAGGCGCGGTCTATGACCGCGGAATTCGGGGGACAGACTCATATCCGTTCAAATTAGGACTTGACGATCGCTTGAAACGGACAGCTGGTATGAGACCAGGTCCTCGCACCCCATTCGGGGTGCGGTTCTCGCATATAACTAACCCGGAGTGGCTCGCTATCGCTCGCTCACTCCGGGCTATTCTCCAGCACGCCTCCGGCGTGCGATAACCGCAGCCCGAAGGGCTGCACGGATGCTAGCCAGGGGTTGAGCGAAGCGACACCCCTGGTAAGGGTATACATGAATCAACGCACCTCGGAGAGGTGCGAGGCAATCTGGACAGACTCCGAATTCCCGCCTTCCCTGTTCGGAAAACCGTTTTTCCTACTTTGTTAACTCGCTGCGAACGATCTCGGCACCGCGGACCATCGACTTCAGCTTCGAGAACGCAATGGACTGCGGCAGATGAAGACAACCACAATCAGGCAAGACGAACATTCGCTCGACAGGGACGAATTCGGCGGCTTTGCGGATACGCTCCGCCACCAGATCGGGCGTTTCGATTTCGTGATCCTTCACGTCGATCACTCCGACTCCAACTTCAAAGCGGCCGGAGAATTCCTTGAACAGATCGAGATCTTCGCCACCGCGTCGGGCAAACTCCAGGGAAAGCTGGTGCACCTTCGCGTCGAGTATTGTTGGAAACAGATACCGATAATTCCCCGCCCACGTGGGTTTCCCGTAACGGTTGCCATAACAGATATGCAGTGTGATCCGAGCATTAACACCTTCGACCAGAGCGTTGAGCACCCTTACACCCCACGGAAGGTCTTCTGGAAAACCGGAATAATACGGCTCATCAATCTGGAGGTGCTTCGCGCCGGCTCTGACAAGCTCCTTCAACTCCAGATTCATGATGCGAGCGAGGTCCAGCGCGAACTCTTCCTCACTCTTGTAGTATTCATTGCGGATTCGTTTTACGAGAGAGTGCGGTCCCGTAATATTGAACTTGGGCAATCGTTCGGTATTGGCGGCGAGGAACTTGAAATCTCCCACGATGCCGAGGCCGGCCATAGGCATTTTTCCACGAACGACGCTGTCGTAAAAGTCGTAATAGAACTTCTTGGATGCCCTATCGATCTGAACGCCGGGAAGGCGTTCGGCAAAATAGTCGACGAGGTTGTCGCGGCGAAGTTCCCCATCCGTGATGATGTCCACACCCGCCACTTCCTGGTCTTTGATTGCGGCCTTGACGGCCGTATCCTGGATTTCGTCCAGCTCCTGACGGCTGACGCGTCGCAAAACGTACTCGGTTTTGAGTCGCTCCAGCCAGCCGGGCATCGAATAACTTCCAACAACCGACGTGGGTAAGAGGGGAAGACTCATGGCATTTACTCCCGTTGTGTGGTGTAGAGAATCGACGTTTTCGAACCTTTACGATAAGCGAAAGGCGCAAAGTGCACGTCGTATCCGGATTGCGCGCCGACAACTTCCAGCAAGGCGCCATTCACCCAGTTTACGATGGACCCATCCATCTTGCCTGGGCCGCGGAACCCGTGCAGGTAATCGGTCAGTTTCTCCACAAAGATATCGGATACCTGCAAACAACCTCGAGGATGGAGCAGAGGGATTGTATTGATGAAACTCTCTGTCGCGCCCGAGCTCAGCTGAAAACGGATATTTGCCGGAGCATTTTCAATCAGGCCCTCGATGTAGGAAGGCTTCATACCATTCGGGAGATGCGCCTCTGAAAGATTGTGCGCGGAAACCAGCCGCTCTTCAAGCCGCACAGCCGCCCATGTTTCCCGCCAAAAGCCCATAGCCTGATCGAGCGAATCGAACGATTTGGGGCCGTCCTGCAATAGCTTTTGAACGGACCGCTCGAAGCCTTCCACGGGAATCCCATATTTTGCGCAAATGAGCGCAACCTCCGCGGTGGGAACGTACGCGCGTACTTCAATGAAGAACAATTTCCCATCCCGCAGGACAAGCTCATCGGTCGGCAGGTTGTCGTACACGTTGCTGAGCGTGATCAACATGACCTTGTAGCGAAGGTGCGACAGCGACTTGAACGGATTCATCGCATCAACTTCAACGAAGTTCGCCAGGTGACCGTGTTCTTTCAGGCTCTGCATGACGCGGTTCAGCGTGGCGACCGAGTAGTCTCCCGCGAGGAACCGCAATTTCGGGTAGTACTGCGTCCCTCGCTCGCAGTCGAGGGCCTTGAACCCCTCAAGCCAGCGATTCGCGCGTTCGCCCGTTCCGACGCCAATCTCCAGAATGTAGATCTCCGGAGGCAGCAGGTGCTGGCTCTCAATCTTCCGAAGCTGCTCCCAGAATTCCATGACGGAATCATGGATGGCCTGCGCGTTGTGACCATCCGAATGCCCGCCGGGCAAAGCCTTTTCGTATCCCTTTCCTGAAGCTTGCTCCCAGATCGGCAGGTACTTCCAAAAGACGGCGTTGAACGTCCAGATAATGCTGGACCGCATTGGCGTGAAAGATTCCAGGTAAACGCGCCGCGGTGTTTCGAGAGCATCCGGACCGGCACCGTTGAGGGCTTCCGACAACGCCTTGCGCATCATCTCCGGCTGAATCTGCCGAAGGTCCACTGCTATATCTGCAAGGGGAAGAAGTTCCTCGTCCCGAACAACGCGTCGAATGGAAACAGGTTCGCGGAAGTTCGATTTGTACTGAACCCAGTCAATGTGAACGTTCAGGTGTCCCAGCGTGTTGGGATCGATGTCTCCTGCTTCAAGGAGTGACAGCAGGGTGGAGACCACGCCGCTTGTCGATTCCGAGCGGCCGGGCTGAACGTGATTGATGTGCAGAATCATCTAAAGCTAAAAAGAGACTCGGAAGGATATCACGTGAGGGAGACAGGGGAAATTGTCATTGTTTCGTTGAACATACTTGGCGGACCGGGCCATCGCCCCTCCTAGCCAGGAGGGGTGGACGCGACCTTAAGAAAAATATCGCGAAGCTTCCTTTGATGGAGCGGACGGGGTGGTGGATCAAGATCAAACGGAATGTGTTTGAACCTGAACCACCACCCCGTCTGCGCCGCTTCGGATGCTTCGCACTTTCTTCTTAGTGGCGCAGCCACCCCTCCTGGCCAGGAGGGGCGATGTCGCCGCCTGCCACTACTCCAACACTGCCTGCGCTTCGATCTCGACCAGCATCTCCGGCGAGATGAGCCTCTTTACCTCCACGATGACGCAGGCAGGCCGAATCTCTCCGAAAACTTCCCCGTGCGCGCGCCCGACCTTTTCCCAATCGTCGATATTGGTGAGGTACATCCGTGTCTGGACGACATCCTTCAGCGAAGCGCCGGCGCGTTCGAGTGCAGACTTGATGTTGCGCAGTATCTGAACGGTCTGCGCGTAGGCATTGCCTAACCCGACGATCTCGCCATTTTCGTTTGTAGCGGTCGTTCCGGAAACGTGGACAACATTACCTATGCGGACAGCGCGGGAATATCCGATGATGGGTTCCCACTTGCTGCCGGTGGATATATTGTTTCGAGGCATCGTCACTCCTTTATGGAAACAAAGAAACTGTGCTGGATCGGACTCTTCATCGGATCAACGATCGGAGGCTACGTTCCCGTACTCTGGGGCGGAGACCTGCTTTCCTACTCCAGCATCTTCGGCTCTCTAGTGGGCGGCCTGATTGGAATCTGGGCCGGCTACCGCATTGGGCAATCGTTGTAAGGCCTACTGCCTCAGCGCGAACACAAACATCGCATTACCTGCGGCCACCGTAACGTACTGACGCCCATTGGCGAGGTAACTGATGGGACCGTTGGCAATCGAGCCTCCGAGTTGGGTTTTCCAGAGCAACTTTCCATCGCGCGCGTCCAGCGCATAGAAATAGCCCTCCCTGCCGCCACTGAACAGAACGTTGGTTGATGTCGTCAGGACCCCCGCATCGGTGACGTCGTTCATTGCGAAGGACCATTTTCTTTCCCCTGTCCTGGGATCGAACGCCTGCACTGCGCCGGCAGTTCCGGGGGTGAGGCGGGTGTTCGTGGGCGTCGCGGCCATGGCGGGCAAGGAATCCGTCCCAAAAGCAACGGTGGGGAAAATGCCGTTGAACTGCGCGCCCTCTGTATAGATTGGCGGATTCCCCGGATCCTTCCGATAGACCGATGATGTGTCCGTCCAGGAAGGGATGTAGAACAGACCGGTGCGCGGACTGTACGACGGAGAATACCAGTTCGTCGCACCCTGATTGTTCGGGTAGACCAGAGTCCCAGCAGCACTCGGCTCGAGCACTCTTTTAGGACGTCCGTTCGCATCGAATCCATCCAGCCAGTTCACTCTGGTAAACGGTTTGCCGGAGAGAAATTTCCCATTCGTGCGGTCAAGCACGTAGAACATGCCATTGCGATTCGCAAAGAGCATGACCTTTCGCGCGCTTCCCTGCCAGGGTATGTCCGTGAGAACCGGAACCTGCGTGGCGTCAAAATCAAATTCGTCGTGGGGCGTGAATTGATAGTGCCACTTCAGCTTCCCGGTATCGGGATCGAGAGCGACGACGGACTCCGTGTAAAGGTTGTCGCCAGGACGTCCGTCTCCATTCCAGTCGGGACCGGGATTGCCGACGCCCCAATACATCAGATTCAGATCAGGATCATAAGTACCGGTAGTCCAGATCGATCCTCCGCCAGTCTTCCACGCATCGCCCTTCCAGGTTTCGCTGCCGGGATCGCCCGGTGACGGGATCGTGTTAAAACGCCAGAGTTCCTTACCATCGACCGGGCTATACGCGGTGATGAACCCTCGAATACCGTACTCTCCGCCTGCAGGCCCGATGATGACCTTGTCTTTCACGACAAGAGGAGCAACCGTTACCGAGTAACCTGCCTCCGGAGCTCCGACGGGGACGTTCCAGAGAACCGCTCCTGTCGCTGCATTGAGTGCAAGCAGCCGCCCGTCAATGGTTCCCATGAAGAGCGTGTTGCCGAGAATGGCAAGGCCGCGATTCACGCGGCCGCAGCAGACGCGCGCCGTCGGCGCGGGATTGTGGTTGTACGCCCAGAAGATGCGTCCGGTAATGGCATCAACAGCGACGACATCATTTGGCGGACGCACGGTGTATAGCACGCCATCCACGACAATCGGCGATGCTTCCCACTTATCGCTATTGCCTCGCTGCTGCACCTGCAGCACCCATTGCAGCTCGAGATTCTTCACATTGTCCGGAGTGATCTGCGTCAGCGTGCTGTAACGGTGTCCGTTGTAATTCCCCGAGTAGGTCAGCCAGTTCCCCGGTTCCTGCGCCGCCCTCGTGATGCGATCGACGGACACCTGCGCGCTCGCGAGTGTCGCGGCCAGGAGGATCATAAATGTTACGCGTCGGAGCATGTCTAGTTTGACCTCAGCGAAATCAAATAGCTGACCACGTCGGCAATTTCCTGCGGCGTCAAAACGTTCCGGTAGGAAGGCATGGGAGAAGGCAGGAATCCGTATTCCTTCAGATCCTGCTTCCAGTACGACATCAACTTGTCATTCGTGTCGCGCATCTGGACGGAGAATGTGTCCTGATTCAGGAGCGTTCCCTTTGCCGTCACATTCGATTTCGTGACCACCTGGTAAACGCGATATTCACCGGTCATCTCTGCGCTTGGGTCCACGATCGAGCGTTCAAGTTGCTGTGGGGTTGGCGCGCCGCGGCCTCCACGCCCACCGGCACCCGCGGCTGCCGCTGCCGGCGGACCGCCTGCCGGAGGTGCTGCACCGCCGACGGGAGCGCCAGCTTGCCCACCACCGCGAGGCGCTCCGCCCCGACCCCGTCCGCCGCCGGCACCACCCTGGGGAGGCGCGCCTCCAGCCGGAGGAGCGCCTGCACCACCGCCAACTGGCGGAGCCGGCAGGGGTGCGGCGGCCGCTGCGCCGCGTCCGCCCCCGCGGCCTGCGGGAGCTGGTGCTCCCAGATCCGGGCCGGAGCTTCCGCCGGCTCCGTTAATGGCATGGCAACTGACACAGTTTCCTTTGGTTTCAAAGAGAGTCTTGCCACGAGCAGGATCGCCGGTCAGAGACGCGATCACCGAAGTGTTCGCAAGCCGTCCACCGAGCATGGATCGCACATAGGCCACAATCGTGTTGGCTTGTGTTTCGGAAAACGGGTTCGGGGGCATTCCCGTGTTCGGAACCCCGTTGCGTATGATGCGGATGAGATCGTCATCGGTGCGGGCGGTCTTGAATGTACCTTTGCTGAAATCGATTCCGACGATCTTGTCACCGTTCTCTCCGTGACAACTACCGCAATTGGAATCGTACAGCTTGGAGCCCGCATCAATCTCTGCCTGCGTATAACTGTGCTGCTGGGCCAGAATCGCCGTCCCCAGCGCCAGGATTGTTCCTAAAACCAGGGCAAATATCCGCGTTGGCATGGAGTCCGCCTTTCAAGTCAGTTTGCTGAAATACCGAACTTCGAAGGCGTGATACTACCTGCCACGAATCCACAAAATCAACCGGGGAGCCTTGAGGATTCCATCAACGCAACGACATCCTCGTCGGTCACTTGATCGAAGTTACGGTAGAACGACCCGACGGCGCGAAACTCGCCCGATGGAATATGCAGTGCAACAATTTCGTCGGCCCTGGAACGCAGACGATCCGCAGTTTCTGCAGCCGAAACCGGCACGGCAACCACCACTCTCGACGGTTGCTGCTTTCGAACATGCTCGATTGCCGCTTCCATGGTCAGACCCGTGGCGAGCCCATCGTCAACAATGATCGCCACTTTTCGAGTGGCTGGAATGCGTACGCGATCCTGAAGAAACACGATGCGCTGCCGGCGTGCCTCCTGAAGTTCCTTCGTGGCGGCAGCGCTCAGCCAGGATGAATCGAGAAAAATCGCTTCAGCAGGATTGAAGACAAGGTCACCATCTTCGCTGATCGCTCCAACGGCGTATTCCGGGGAATCGGGATGGCCAATCTTGCGCACAAGGATCAGATCCAGCGGCGCGCCAAGCGCCACGGCAACCTGCGCACCGAGAACAACGCCTCCTCGCGGCAGCGCGTACACCACAACCGACTGTCCCTTGTACTCCATCAGGACATTCGCGAGTCTGACGCCGGCATCGGTGCGATCAACAAACATGATGACGCCTCCGATTGTTTGCGCTATTTCAATGCCTGGAGGGGGAATTGAACCCCCACGAACCTTGCGGTCCAACGGATTTTAAGTCCGGTGCGTCTGCCAGTTCCGCCACCCAGGCTCAACTTGAGAATGAAGAGTATTCTCCCACGCCCCGCTCGTGGAGTTCCATCGAGAATCCAGGGATGTTCTGACCTTCGGGTGGTCTTGGTACAGAGAAAAGCGGCGGACTCTACTCTCTGGCAGTCGTCCGCCTCTGAAAATCAACAGGTTCTCTGGCAACCGGAACTTGAGGGCCTTTAGGTAAGCCTGCGTCTCCAGGTCTTCAATACGGGGCTGTAGCAGCTCGCTTAAGGTTGCGGCGTCCGCCGTTACCCTTCTGATTGAGATCGGATCTGCCAACGCTGATTGGCAGCCTCATGACTGGTGTAGGACGAGTAGTGAGCGTGAGCCGCGGCTCCGACCATTTACTATTTGCGGAGGCTTCGTGGCACTGGACATTCCTGAAAATTTTCGCAGCACACTCAAACCACGTTTGGCTAGGTACAGCTATCCCGCGTTCACGACAAGCTGATCGATGACGCGCACAACGCCTTCAGTGCCGCGGGCGATTTCCACTGCACGCGTCTTCGCCGCGTTCGAGCTCACAGTACCCTTCAACGTGACCACATGATCTTTTGAGTCGACGTTGATCTTGCTGCCTTTGAGCAGCGTTTCATCGACGAACTTGCCGCTCACCTTTGTTGTGATCCAGCCGTCTGTGATCTTCTCGCCCGTGGCCGATACGACATCCTTGCTCTTGTCGGCGACTTCTCCGGCGATCTCCTTGGTCTTGTCGGCTGTCTTTCCGGCGACTTCTTTGGTCTTATCTCCGATCTCTTCCGCCACGTTCTTCGTGTCGTCCGCGGCTTTCTCTCCTGCTTCCTTCGTCTCGTCAACGGCCTTGTCGACTGCGTCGGCCGTTTTCGGCGTCTGGTCCCCACCTCTTGACGTGCACGCCGAACCGGCGCCCAAGGCGCACAGGAGAACCGTCGAAATCACCCATTTAGAGTTGCTCATGTTCAATCCCTTCTCCTTGCAAGGAGCCTCTGATGTTGGGCTCTTGGAAGGTTAAGCTCTATTCATAGACTATTCGGCTGGTCATGACTGTGCAGTTTTGTACAGGGCTGACCGGCGGGACGTGGCGACGCGTGTGATCAGCCGGAAAAAACTGCTTCATGGTTAGGGAATTTCGATCCGATTAGAGTCAAAGGAATAAGAGCGTCATGTTCCCAAGTCAGTGATGAAGACTACGGAAACTCAATTGTGCAGCACCCTACCCGCGGAAGGTTGCTCCAATCAATAGGTATGAGCCGCAAGGAAACTCAAAACAAACAAGAAAACTGCACTCAGCGGAGGAACCCGTACAGCATCTCAAAGCAGGCGGAAAGGGACTCCTGGGGACCGCTCGAAACGTTCTGCGAATACGCACTAGGATGCAGGCACTCGATCTCACTCCAAATCGCAGGAAATCGAACTCTGAGAAATCG
>Ga0207428_10007052_pt1 | contig 10291 bp, 9 predicted proteins | sample RhiMethybrSRZTD1_FD_187600 | JGI IMG/M metagenome (GOLD analysis project Ga0207428, IMG submission 187600) | Populus rhizosphere microbial communities from Tennessee, USA - Rhizosphere MetaG P. TD hybrid SRZTD1 (SPAdes) (version 3) | ecosystem: Host-associated > Plants > Roots > Rhizosphere >... | reverse complement strand
CGGGTGCATCGCCTCGTCGAGACGCAATCCCTCCACGTAAGGCCAATCGAGAACGCCTGTTCGTTGATTTGGCATCCGTTGTGGATCAAGCAACGTCTGAAACGCCACATAACGTGCCTGAGAAGTTGGTTCGACCTTCTCGAGCAACTTCTGGAAGGGAAAACCGATCCACGGAATCACCATCGACCAGCCTTCGACACAGCGCAAACGGTAAATGCGTTCTTCGAGTGGAAACTTCAGTAACTCATCAATATCGAAAACCGTGGGTTTGTTTACCAGACCTTCGACCGAAACTGCCCACGGTCGTGTAACAAACCCTTTTGCCGCATAAGCAACGCCACTCTTCGACGTATCAAACTCATAGAAGTTGTTGTAGTTGGTAATCGCGCCTAACGGCGTTAGCTGATCGCTGACTTTGAAACCTTCCTTGAGACCTTCGGCGGAAGGGGATTTGGCGACTGCCTGAATCTTGTCTCCCTCGACTCGTTCGGCCGGAGGCGGATTGAGACGACGATAGAGCAGCGTACTGGCCGTAGCTGTTCCGGCCATCACTGCAGCCTGGATGAACCGTCTGCGGTTTAGGTAAACGTTCTTATCTGTGACTTTTTCCGAGTTTTCCGCCATTTTGAAACCTTACTCTTTAGAATACCTCTAGTAGTCGTTCGGTTCGCCAAATACTTACGGTTTGCAAGTGACCGTTGGATTGAAAAATCAAAAGTCTTGAGTAAGTAGCTTACAAGAGACTAACATCACGCACGATCTTGAGCACCCGCCCTGTCTAAGGACGATTGCGTGGCACAACCATCAGCGTTAGCTTCCAATACAACCGCCAACGAACCCACCGACAACTTTGGACTTCGCAGCAGACTAATCCGCTGGGGAATCGTTTTGTTCGTGGCAGCCGGCATTCTTCTGATTCCGGTTCCCGCGGGCATTACTCCTCAATCGTGGCGATTGCTTGCGATTTTCGCTGCCACGATAACGGGTTCGATCGTTCGTCCGATTCCCGGTGCGGCAGTGGTCTTGTTGGGGGTCACCGCGCTGCCGCTTTTCAGAGTAATGACGATCAACGAAGCCCTCACCGGCTACGCGGATCCCGTCGTTTGGCTGGTGCTGGCCGCTTTCTTTATTTCCCGCGGCATGATCAAGACAGGGTTGGGCCGCCGTATCGCCTTTCTGTTCATCAAGGCCATCGGCAAACATTCGCTCGGACTCGCTTATGCCCTCGGCTCCACGGAGGCGGTCCTGGCTACGGTGATTCCATCCACCGGTGCTCGCTCGGGTGGAATCATCTTTCCGATTGCCAAGAGCCTTGCTGAGGCTTACGAATCTCGCCCCGGACCAACCGCTCGTCGCCTCGGCGGCTTTCTCATGACGAGTGTTTACCAGTGCAATGTGATCGTTTGTGCGATGTTCCTCACGGGACAGGCGTCAAATCCAATCATTGCACGCTTCGCAAAGGAAGCAACCGCGATAGACATCACCTACGCGCGTTGGGCCATCGGCGCGATCGTTCCCGGACTGGTAAGTCTTTTGCTCGTGCCGTGGGTTCTTTATCGCCTCTTTCCGCCTGAAGTGAAACACACGCCCGCTGCGAGTGAACTGGCTTCAACAGAGTTGAAAGCCATGGGTCCGATGAAGTGGACCGAATGGATGATGCTGCTGGTTTTTTTCCTGGTCGCGACCCTTTGGATGACCACTAAACTCCATGGAATCGACTACGCCGTGGTAGCACTACTCGGAATCAGTGTGTTGCTGATTTCAGGCGTACTCGACTGGGAAGATATTGTGAGCGAAAAGGCAGCCTGGGGAGTATTCATCTGGTATGGCGGACTTATTCGCATGGCCGAAGCCCTGGGCCAAACAGGAACCACCAAACGATTTGCCGAAGCATCGGCCAGTTTGACTACTGGTTGGAAATGGTGGCTCGCACTCGCCTCGTTACTGCTGATCTATTTCTATGCACACTACGTCTTCGCCAGCATCACAGCACACGTGACCGCGATGTTTACACCGTTCCTCATCGTTATACTTGCCGCAGGAGCGCCGCCGTATCTTGCCGTGCTATCGCTGGCCTACTTCTCGAATCTGGCAGCAGCCTTAACTCACTACGGTACGACACCCGCACCGATCTACTTTGGCGCCGGCTACACAACTCAACGAACCTGGTGGGCGGTTGGATTAATAACTTCGTTTATAACTATCTCCATCTGGAGCCTGGTCGGTTTCACTTGGTGGAAAGTTCTCAGACTGTGGTAACCAAACATGGCAGGATATTCCGGAACCCCGCTCGCAAAGAAGATCGGAATCAAGGAAGGTACTCGAATCGCGTTGGTAAACGCGCCGAAAGACTTCCAATTCCCACCGAAAGACCTGCCTGCCAACGTCGAGTTTCTAAAACAGTCCGCCAAATCGCTCGACATCATTCTATTTTTCGTTACAACTGAACGAGCACTCGCCAAAGACTTCAGCAAACTCGCCGCAAGACTCACTGCAAACGGAATGATCTGGATCGCATGGCCGAAGAAAAGCTCAGGAGTCGGAACTGATCTTTCCTTCGAACGCGTACAGAGGATCGGTCTCGATGCCGGACTCGTTGATGTTAAGATCTGCGCAGTTGACGACACCTGGTCAGGACTCAAGTTTGTGTATCGCCTCAAGGATCGACCATCTCTCAACAAGAAACGATAGTTATCCACAGATCCTGAGGAAATCTTTGTGGAAAACCTGGTGCTGAGTTTTACAAAGCTGTTACAAGCGCACACTTAGAACACTTTGCACACGTGAGCGGCGTGCGCGAAAAGCTTTGCAGATGAACGTCTTAACCCCTAACAGACAGGACGCTCATCGGTGACATTTGCTCCCTGGTCCATGCTTCTTTTCATCTTCCCACTAATTGTAGGACCACTAAAAATAAATACGATTTAGTTGCGCCAAACATTCGGCGAACAGTTTTTGGCGTACGTAATTGCATTCAAATTCTCTAAGAAAAAGGTATGTCTCTCAGATGAGCTTGCGACAATCAGAAACAGAAAACATTCGCTTCGAGTGAGTCATGTGATCTTCTATCCTCTCATTCGAGAGACGTTTGCGTAACTTGAAAGTAACATTGGTTCGCAGATCGATCGCCAAAAAATTGGAGTTGATTTTGAGTCGAAACAAATCTGAAAAAGGTATTGCAAAAAAAGTTTCGATCACTATAATGCGATTCCCTCGCTGACATATTGATTGCCATTTACAAGTTAGATCAGCGGCCTGTTGAATGATCGTGTGAAGGTTAACTAGCTCTCATCTTTTTCTCGCAATTGCCCGGAGACCTTCAACCTCAGTAAGTCAGGTAAATGTTGGGGCGTGACTCTTTGTGAGTTGCGCAAGGCAATCTAGGCGATCGCCCAGTGGGATCTTCGCCAAGAAAATAAACCCCAAATCGGTGTCTTTGCCGGAGGAGTTAAGTGCCGGGCGAAGGTGTAGTGTTGTCCGTTTACGGATTGCAAGTTAGGTCTTGATGCCCAGCCGGAGTTGTGTGATGACTGAGATACAGTTACCCCCCCAAGTAAAAAATTGTCCAATCTGTTCCAAAGAACTTCCGATATCTGAATTTGGAATTTGTCGCGCGCGCAAAGACGGCCGCAATCTCTACTGCAAGAGTTGCATTCGTCAAAAGGTCACCCAGAGCCGGCGCGCTTTGAAGGAATACAAAACTGCCCGCAAGAAATACATTTCGCAGCAGGTTGAAATTGCGGAATTGCTTTCCGGTGATTCGTCCAGTAACGGTCATTATCACGCGAAAGCCATGAGCAAGTTGTCTCCCATCGAGCGTGTGCGCGATGCGATTAGACGCGGCTCGCGAACGCAGCGAGAGATCGCCCAGGAAACAAAACTCGGAAAGGACGAAATAGGAGACGCATTAGCCAATCTTCTGCTTTGGACTCACGAGATCAGAACGCAGGTTGTAGATAACACTCGGCTCTATTTCCTTAACGATACTGCCGAGACTGCAACGTTGGACGACGAGCCACGTCTCCCGGCAAGAAAGCGGGACGTGCCGAGCTCGTTCAGTTGTTTGCAGGGATTGATGCCTGGAAGAAACCCGGAAGGTGAACCCGAAAAAATCGGAGGCTGGGTGGCAGCCTAGCCTCCTGATAAATCCGTTCTTTATCCGCGTTTGTCTGTGTTACGAAAACGCCTGGAGTACCTCACTGGCGTGGTCTTCGGGCTTTACCTTCTCGAAAATCTTTTTGATCTTGCCCTTTTCATCGATCAAGAAGGTCGTTCGATGAACACCCATGTACGTTCGTCCCATAAACTTCTTCTCTCCCCAAACACCGTAAGCCTCCACGATCTTTCGATCCGTGTCGGCTAAAAGTGTGAAGGGAAGACTGTATTTGGTCGCGAACTTCTGGTGCGACTTTTCGCTATCTGGTGAAACACCCAACACGGTAATACCCTGTTTTTTGAACTTGGAAAATGCATCGCGAAACGAACAGGCCTCTTTTGTACATCCGGGCGTGTCGTCCTTCGGATAGAAATAAAGCACCACTTTCTGTCCGCGGAGGTCTTTCAGGCTGACAGTTTCGCCGTTGGCGTCGTTAGTTTTGAATGCGGGTGCAGTCGATCCCTCTTTGAGCATGTTTCGTCCTTTAAGTTCGAGATGGTCTAATAGCCGAATTGTAGAGGATCAAGGTGACTTTCATGAAAGCTACCACAAAAAATAAGCACAACTACTGGATGGTGAAACAGGAACCCGAAACCTACTCCTGGGATGATTTCGTAAAGGACGGCAGCACCGACTGGTCTGGTGTGCGAAACTATCAAGCCCGTAACAATCTGCGCACGATGCAACCTGGAGACAAAGTGCTTTTTTATCATTCCGGCAAGGGAAAGGAAGTTGTGGGCATAGCGGAAGTTGTGAAAGGCGCGTACGCTGATCCAACCGCGGACGATCCGCAATGGGTCGCAGTTGACCTCAAACCTGTTAAGCCACTGGCGAATTCAGTTCAATTGGCGGCTATCAGATACGACAAACGACTCAGTCAACTGCCCCTCATTCGGCAGTCGCAACTCTCAGTGATGCCTTTGACAAAGGATGAATTTGACGTGATCGTCGCTATGGGAAGCAGCAAAACGCGCAAACGGCAGTAACGGAGGTTAGGAAATGTTCAAACAGCTCGACTACACGATGGTTGTTGTTTCTGATATGCAGCGTTCGGTTGAGTTCTATCGGGACAAACTGGGGATTCCGATGAAGTTTCAATCGCCTGACTGGACCGAGTTTGCGACGGGAACAACAACGCTCGCACTTCATGGAGGCGGCGTCGCCAGTACGCAGCCGCCGGCAGGCGATCCGTCAAAGGTCGCAGGCGCGTGTTCCATTGGCTTTAATGTTGACGATGTTGACAAGACTTACGAGGAGTTGAAAGCGCGGGGAATCACGTTTGTGATGCCGCCAATGCAGCGGGAAGGCGAGGGGATCAAGCTCGCCGTTGCGATCGATCCGGATGGTTTGCCTGTCTCCTTCGCGCAACTTTTACAGGATTAACAATTTTACAGGATTAATAAGGAGACAGGATTTACAGGATGAATCTTCTTCATCTTGAAAATCTTGTTAATCCTGTAAACCATCACTCGAAAAGCAGGCCACTCTCCCCTTCATCCGGCGTCGCGGAATCCTTCAACCTCGGATAAACCTTGAACAGCGGTTCTGGGGCGGGAACCTGTTCCTCCTTCAGAGCCGCTTTGATCTCTATCGCATTAACTACCGCCTGCCCGCGGAAGTGATTGTTCGTGACCACATAGGTTTCGCGAGTCTGCTTCGCGACCTCCTTGATTCTTACCAGCCACGGTTCCAACTCATCAATCGAATAAAGGTAGTTGTAACGCTCGTCGCGCGGCGCTTTATCCCGAAACCAGTTCTGATAATTCCTGCCGTGCATCCTGACATAACCTACAGGCGACGTCGTTAACGCCGCCGGCCGAATCGATTTCTTAAACACTGGTTGATCGATGTTGCATATTCCAACCCCGCGCTCCTCGAGCCATTCATACACCTCCGGAGTGTTCCACGACGTATGTCTTACTTCCAGCACCAGCGGATAATCAGAAAAGCGTTCCAGCAGTTTCGCGAGATAGACGCGCTCGTCAGCAGTGTTTTTGAAAGACCACGGAAACTGGAGGAGCAGGGCGCCGAGTTTGCCCGCTTTCACAAGCACATCCATTCCCTGCCGAAACTCTTTTTCGTCCTTCTTTGTCGCTTTCCCGCGTTCATGTGTGAAGATACGATTCAGCTTGGCGGTAAAAGCAAACTCCTTGTTCGCCGTCACCCGATTAGCCCAGGATTTCGTTGTCGAAACTGCCGGCGGCCGGTAAAAACTGCTGTTAATTTCGATGGTATTGAAAAACCGGGACAAGTATTCGAGTGGGTCGAACGACTGTCCCGGTTTATGAGGATAGACCACGTTTTCCCAGTCCTTGTAAGACCAACCCGCGGGACCGATGCGAACAATTTGTTTCGGCATTACACGTTTCTTATAGTGACGCGTTTGCCAGAAAGCAATCCATTTGACAGGATTAACATGAAGTTGGCAGGAATAGTAAGCAGTAGCAGGTGGTGGATCTGCACCTGAAGTCTGCTCGTGTTACCGAATTTTTGAAGGGAGGTGAAACGCATGCGTCTGACTGAGATGGTTTCGTGTTCCGGTTGAGCGGCGAAGCTTAGCCCGAGCCTACTCGCTCAGGTTTTGAGCGGGCTACCCAAACAACCTGCCGATCCAAATCTGATTGTCGGCTTTGATACAGCCGACGACGCGGGTGTATACCGCCTTCGAGACGACCTCGCAATCGTGCAGACGCTCGATTTCTTCACTCCGATCGTCGACGACCCGTACGACTATGGTCGTATCTCGGCCCTGAACTCCATTAACGACGTCTGGGCCATGGCCGGAACTCCGATCACGGCGATGGCGATTACCTGCTTTCCAAAGAAGGGCGTTGACCCCGCGATTCTGGGCGAGATCATGCGTGGCGGGTTGGAAACGATAAACAAATATGGCGTCACGCTGATTGGCGGTCACAGTGTGGATAACGAGCAGATCATGTTTGGTTACTCGGTAACCGGAGTCATCGACCCTAACAAAGTTGCGACGAACTCAGGCGCGCGGCCTGGCGATGTGATCATTCTCACGAAACCGATTGGAACGGGAGTTATCTCCACAGGAATCAAGAAAGCGCGCGCGGCAGATTCGATTGTTGCGGGTTCGGTCGAGACGATGCTGACGCCCGGCAAGTACGCAGCCGAAGCGATGCGCGAGTTTGGTGTCAAAGGCGCCACGGACGTTACTGGTTTTGCGCTGATGGGACATACTTGGGAAATGGCTTGTGCCAGTAAAGTCACGATTGAGATCGATGCCCCGGCAGTTCCTCTTCTCGAAGGTGCGCTGGAACTGGCGTCTGCCGGAATGCTGACCAGCGGTGACAAAACAAATCGCGAGTATGTCGGTAGTGATGTGGAGATCGATCCGTCTGTCGATGAAAATCTCGTGAAGCTGCTATTTGATCCTCAAACCGCAGGCGGGATGCTAATCGCCATCGCGGAAGCCAAAAGCGCAGCGCTCCTGGCCGCGCTCAAGAAAAATTATCCCCACGCACGCATCATCGGTCGCGTGCTTCCTCCCGCCTCCAGTTCGATTATCGTCAACGCAAGCGGGTGAAATGGATCTTTCCAGCAGGGTTACGAAACTCAACGACTCCAAAGTAAACACTAAAGGTCGTTACGTACTTTACTGGATGCAGATGTTCAAGCGCGCCAGTCACAACTACGCGCTCAATTTCGCTATCCAGACGGCGAACGACCACAGGCTTCCGCTCGTCGTCTACGAGGGACTGAAGTTCTATTACCCGTGGGCAAACGATCGGCTACACACGTTTATACTCGAGGGCGTCACTGAGAAACAGGCAGAGTTTTCAGAACGTGGGATCCGTTACATTTTTTATCTGCAGAAAAACGACCGCGATCCGAAGCACATTGTTGCGGAACTCGCGCGTGAGGCCGCGCTGCTCGTTACCGACGACTATCCCTGTTTCATAATTCCCGACCATAACGAACGCGTTGCCCATTTGAATCTTCCGGTCTATAGGGTGGACGCCAACGGCATGGTTCCGCTTTCAGCACTGCCGAAAGAGGAATATGCGGCTTACACGATTCGTCCCAAGATCCAGCGCCTGCTTCCTGAGCTTCCTCGCACCATCATCACACCTCACTTAGATGTGAAGAAGCCGATGCTCACGGTTGAGTGTCCTGAGACGACTGTGACTGCCGACAATATCGCAGAACTGGTCGCACAATGTGACATCGATCACAGCGTCAAACCGTCCAGCCTGTATCACGGTGGCACCACCGCCGGGCGCAAACGTCTCAAACACTTTGTGCACGATATTCTTCCTCACTACGACAAGACGCATAACGAACCGTCAGTCGATGGCGTCTCACGTCTGAGCCCGTATCTCCACTTTGGCTTTTTGTCGATTCAGGAAATCGTAGCGGCGGTGGAACAAGCGAAAGCCCCGAAAGCGACAAAGGATGCATTTCTCGAACAGGCAATCGTCCGGCGCGAGCTTTCGTTTAACCTGACGCGACACAATTCTCACTACGACTCATTGAAATCGCTGCCGCCCTGGGCTCAACAGACGATGCGCGAACACGCTGACGATCCACATCCCGAACTGATTGACGAAGAAACAATCGAGGCTGCTGAAACCTACGACGAACTGTGGAACGCCGCCCAGCGGGAATTGGTCGACACCGGACTGTTGCACAATTACGTGCGTATGCTTTGGGGCAAACGCGTAATCGAATGGCAGCGAACGTATGAAATGGCGTTCGAGCTCCTCGTGCATTTGAACAACAAGTACGCCCTGGATGGGCGCGATCCGAATTCCTACGCCGGCATTCTCTGGTGTTTCGGCAAGCACGACCGGCCGTGGTTTGAGCGTGAAATCTTCGGCACCATCCGCTACATGACGTCGCGAAGCATGGCGAAGAAGTTCAACGCTCGCCGCTACATCGAATCTGCATAGAGAGTTGAGCGCCACTTTGGAGTGCGGCGGCCTGACGCCGCTTTGTTATCGATCACGCCGGCTCGAGGCCAAAGCGGCGTCAGGCCGCCGCACTCCAAGGAGACGCCCATTATTGTTTTGCCTTGCGAGGAGTTATTATTGCCCTCAAACCATGGCTTCAACGTTTCGTGAGATTTCAGGGCCGGATACCGTTTCAATTGCGGATCTCTACAAGCAGGTGCGAGCGCGCACGATAGAAATCGTCACGCCGCTCGAAATCGAGGATTACGTAATCCAAACGGCCGAATTCATGAGCCCGCCACGGTGGCACATCGGCCACACGTCTTGGTTCTTCGAAACCGTTCTGCAGGCTTACAAACCCGGTTACCGCGTCTACTCAGAAGATTTTCTCTTCTACTTCAACTCGTATTACGAAGGATTCGGCGAACGAATCGAACGGCCGAAACGCGGTACCAAGTCGCGACCGACTGTGAAAGAAACCGTCGCTTACCGGAAGCACATCGACGAGCAGGTGCTTTCAGTGCTGGAATCGCTGGACAGCTTGCGCGACGCAGAAACAGTGCTGTCGCTCGTGAGGCTCGGGCTCGAACACGAGATGCAGCACCAGGAACTGCTTGTCTACGACATCAAGCATCTACTGTGCGATCAGTTTGACGCGTCCATCAAACCATTGCCGAAACCTGTGTCGAAGGTTGAGGGAATGGCTGAGATCGAAGGCGGACTGTTCTGGCTTGGATTTGGAGCAGACCAAAGCGGCGCAAGGCCGCCGGGTTCCAAAGCGTTTGCGTTCGACAACGAGAAGCCCCGTCATCAAGTCTTCCTTCAGGACTACGCGCTCGACAAAGCTCCGGTCAGCAATGGCGGCTTTCTTGAATTCATCAACGACGGCGGCTATCAGAACTTCCGCTGGTGGTTCTCAGAAGGTTGGGAAGCCGTGAACCGCGAACAATGGCGTGCCCCGCTTTACTGGGAATTGCACGACGCGGAATGGATGATTCGCGACTTTTCAGGTCTTCAATCGGCTGCGAGTCGAAAAGATGAGCCGGTTTGTCACGTCAGTTACTTCGAAGCGTCTGCATTCGCGAAGTGGGCCGGCAAGAGACTGCCTACTGAGGCGGAATGGGAGAAGGCGGCGTGCTATGATGCGCGTCGCAAAGTCAGGACGGCATTTCCGTGGGGCGATACTGACCCCAGCAGCGGCAACACAAACCTGTTTGAG
>Ga0207428_10007050_pt1 | contig 10291 bp, 12 predicted proteins | sample RhiMethybrSRZTD1_FD_187600 | JGI IMG/M metagenome (GOLD analysis project Ga0207428, IMG submission 187600) | Populus rhizosphere microbial communities from Tennessee, USA - Rhizosphere MetaG P. TD hybrid SRZTD1 (SPAdes) (version 3) | ecosystem: Host-associated > Plants > Roots > Rhizosphere >... | reverse complement strand
CAACCGGAACGCCTTCAGCCGCCAATCCAGGAGCCACTGCGGTTCGTCCTTCTTCGCGGAGATGAAGCGGATGGTGTCTTCAACGAGGCCCTTCGGTGCAAAGTCCGATTCGATCTCAGTGACGAAGCCGTATTTGTAGTCGCCACCGAGCGACCGGAGGGTTTCAATTGTCTGCTGGGATGCCGCCATCGTCGGCCTCAATCCTTAGAAATAAGCTTTGGTACGAGGCCGTCGGCGCGCTTCGAGCTGCGCCGACGCCTGGAAAGCCGGCGCGGGCGTGGCGATATCGGCCAGCGATACATCGTTGAGCGCCTTGTGTACGGCCACATTGATGCGATGCAGCCCGACCCGAGATGGACAAACGGCCTCGACCTCGCAGCCGCCCGGCCCCAGTTTGATGCATTGTGTGAGCGCTACGGGACCATCAAATGCATTCACGATGGCGCCCACCGAAATTTCCGCCGCAGGCCGGGCGAGCTGGTAGCCGCCCTTCACACCACGAATGGAGATCAACAGGCCTCTGCGGCAAAGCCGCGCCAGGACCTTGGCAACCGTGGGTGCCGGCAGCTGCGTCGCAGCAGCAGCCTCTGACGCCGCGTGGACCCTTTCATGGTGTTGAGCCACATGCGTCATCAGTACTACCGCAAAATCGGCCAAGCGGCTCAGTCGCATCATGTCTCATCGATCCAAAACATGACCAATATAGTCATGATTAAGATATGTGCCTTGCTTAGCCCGGTTTCAATGCCACACTTCGAGATACCGGCGACGCGAGCGGCTATCTGTGTGCGGATGCCCGCTTCTTCAACACCGTTCGTAGCTACGGGCATCTCGCGCTCGACCAGATGCCTTTCAAAGAGTCACTGAGAGATCGGCGCGGCATCAGGTCTTTCTCGTTACTCTCTTAGTTCATCAATGAACAAGCAGTCAGGCGGGTCGGCCTCGCCTGGACCCAGGCGCGGGTCGAAGCGAAACAAGGTCGCGCAGTAGGGGCACCGGATCGTGTCGTCGTCGCCCATGTCGAGATAGACGTGCGGGTGATCCTGGGGCGGCGATACGCCGATGCACTTGAATACCTTGATCCCGATCCGGATCTCCGCCACGGCGTTGTCGTTCCTGAACTTGGCATAGGCGTAATCCGCCATGGTGCTTTACCAACTCGCTCTCGATGATGCCGATCTCCCTGAGCTTATGTTCAGCAGAGCGGGCCGTCAGCATGCAGCTCTCGATCAGCTCACGGAGCACCATCAGCTTTTGTTCAAGCTCGGCACTCGTGAACTGCTCCCAAGCAGAATCGATCATGCATTCGGAAAAAGGAACGTTCACCTGACTCTAACTGCCGATCAGCACAGCCTTGAGGACCTCCATCTCCTCAAGACAACGGCCGGCGCCGAGTGCAACGCAGGACAATGGATCGTCGGCGATCGAAACCGGCAGGCCCGTCGAGTGCCGCAGCACGAAATCCAGATTGCCCAGCAGCGCGCCGCCACCGGTGAGCACGATCCCCTTGTCGACGATGTCGGTCGCCAGTTCCGGCTGCGTATGTTCTAACGCGACCCGGACCGCCTCGATGATGGCGCCGACCGGCTCGGCGATGCTCTCGGCGATCTCCCGTTCGGTGATGACCAGTTCCTTCGGGATGCCGTTCATCAGGTCGCGACCCTTGATCGCCATGACGCGGCCGTCGCCGTCCTCGGGCGGACAGGCGGAGCCGATCTCCTTCTTGACGCGCTCCGCGCTACCCTCGCCGACCAGCAGATTATGGTTGCGGCGGATATAGCCGATGATGACCTCGTCCATCTTATCCCCGCCGACCCGGACCGAGCGGGAATAGACGATGCCGCCCAACGACAGAACCGCCACCTCGGTCGTACCGCCGCCGATGTCGACCACCATGGAACCGGTCGGCTCCGTCACTGGCAGCCCGGCGCCAATCGCCGCCGCCATCGGTTCCTCGATCAGCCAGACCTTGCGGGCGCCGGCGCTTTCGGCCGCTTCGCGGATCGCCCGGCGCTCCACCGCGGTCGAGCCGGATGGCACGCAGATGATCATCAGCGGGCGGGCGAAGCGGCGGCGGTGCGCCTTGCGGATGAAGTGCTTGATCATCTCCTCGGCGACTTCGAAGTCGGCGATGACGCCATCACGCAAGGGGCGGATGGCGGTGATGTTGGCGGGCGTGCGGCCCAGCATCATCTTTGCTTCGTCGCCCACCGCCAGCACGTGCTTGCGCCCCTTGTATTGGGCGATGGCGACGACCGATGGCTCGTTCAACACGATGCCACGGCCCCTGAGGTATATCAGCGTATTCGCCGTGCCCAGGTCGATGGCCATATCGGCCGACAGCATGCCCAGGAGTCTGCCCAGCACTATCCGGCCCCGCGGTTTTCAAAAAGACGAACCGCAGTATGGCACCTACCGTGGTTGCGTCGTAAACGGCCCGCCGAAGCAACAAATACCGGGGCTGGCCTACCCGCAGCGGCCCAGGGCTGAGGCGCCCAGCCTCGAGGTTGACACAGCGGAATGATCACAGGGGGCGAGGCTCTGGGCAGTCAGACGGTGCAGGCTACGCTTATCCACACTGCCAGCGGCGACGTCGGCTCCGGCGAACTACGGTTTCTGAATTTGAGAACGACCTCCGACTAGGAGACCGCGTCCACGCCGCGTTGGTGCGACTCCCACCCCTCGTTCGCGAGGCTCATCATCATCTGCCAAAGTTTGGTCACCTCCGCCGCATATCCGGCTGTCGCCCTTTCGGCGAAACGCCGTTGGCATGCGAAGGCGTCGTCGGGACTGTTGCAGCTGGCGAGTGTCGACCAAGCTGCCATGTCTTCTTGCAAACGATTCTGTGTGAACTGCGCGATTTCCTGCGAAAGCGCATTCATCCCATTGAACCAGCGCGCGAAGGCCTGCCCGTTGGCTTCCAACAGGAAACCGTAGTTCGGTGCCCAGCCGTTTGTCGGTATTGTCCCATTTGCTGGCAGCGTCTCCTTGGCACGGTTCGCCATGACTACTCCTCCGTTTTGTAAGTGGGGCCGACTGATCTTCGAGGTCAGCGTGCACGAGCTACTCTGGCCACCCTTTGCAGTGGTCAGTTCAAAATTAGACGCTCGCTATGTTGCTTCGCCTCGCAAACGAAGCGCGTGCCATCCACACTTCCATGGCGGGATACTCGGTGTCGGCGAGCAATTCATCGGCGCGTGTCTGCGCCAGTTCGTCCGTCGCGCATTCAACGAAGTGGTCTGTCGCAATATGATCGCTTACGTCGAGGAAATAACACCGGTAGCTGGACATGGCCGCTCGTTCTGGCGCGGCGTGCCCCCGACAAGCGGCAATGCCATACGAGATTGCCTGTGTAAGAGGCGCTCTTAACGACGGCAAGTCGAGTCAATTCGGCATGCGCTACTCCGGTATCATCCGTCCGTGCCATCGATCCTCAATGACTTGGCGGATCAGTGCCCACGTCGCCGATCGGCATCAAGCAGCCGCGGCCGTGGATGTCGACGCCGGAGGACAACCAGTTGCTGTCGCAGGCACAAGTTCTCCGCCATCAGCAGCGCCTTCCGGCCTGGTGCGCTGGTGCGCCGCGATCACCCACGCCATCCAACCTATCATCAGTGCCTCCCGCTTATTGCCGCTTCAGCGGGAGTTTTCCATCCCTTCCGATCAATCAAAGGCTCCCCTGATCGGGTTTTGTGCCTTACAGCCAATGAGTAAGAATTAGCCTGCTGTGGTCGGAGCATCAATAAAACCATGGAGTTTGCAAATAAAACCCGAAGAATATACTCGGCTTTACCTCTTGTGAGAGCCCACAGGAGTGCCCAAATACTAAAGGCGCAGGCCATGAGGCTGCGTGATACGGAAAATCCGGCCCCAAGGGCGGACCTTTCGCATGTCTCTCAAACCGGGAGGTCATGCTATGCGTACATTCAATTTTGCTCCATTCTATCGTTCAACGGTCGGTTTTGACCGACTGTTCTCCACGCTCGACCAACTCGGCGGCGTGGAAGACTCGGCACCGAGCTATCCACCGTACAATATCGGGCGAACAGGCGAGAACGCCTACCGCATCTCGGTCGCAGTTGCCGGCTTCACCGATGCTGATCTCTCGATCGAAGCAAAGGAAAGCACGCTGACGATCCGCGGCCAGAAGCAAACCAACGACGACGAGAAGACCGGCGGCTTGCTCTATCAGGGTATCGCCGCGCGGGACTTCGAGCGTAGCTTCCAGCTCGCCGACTATGTGGAGGTCAAGGGCGCGAGCCTGGAGAACGGGCTCCTGCACGTCGACCTCGCGCGCGAGATCCCGGAGGCGATGAAGCCCCGGGCGATCCCGATCATGAGCTCCCGTATGGTCCTGGAGGTGAAGCCAACCCAGGTCGCTGCCTGAGACCGGTTAGATTTTGGAAGCGCCCCGGTTTTCGGGGCGCTTTCGTTTTGTCCGAGCGCCACGAGCGACATCTGACCGAGCTATAGGGCTAAGAGCCCTTTATCACAGGGCGCATTTATCGCTCGCGCCGGATGCAAGAACGTCTTCTCCCAGCATCAGATGGCCTCGGCGTCGGCGGCATCGTTCTTCTGCCGCTTGACGTAGGGCTTCACATAGGCGGGCGGCACCAGCCGCACAGTATGCCCTAGCGCCCTGAGCTCGCGCGACCAATAAGGCGAGGTGGCGCAGGCCTCCATGCCCACGACGCAGGCAGGTAGCCTCTGAAAGAACGGTAGAGCGTGCCGGCGCTTCAGCTGGCGGCGGATGATCACCTTTCCCGCCGCATCGACGCCGTGGACCTGAAACACCGACTTAGCAATGTCGAGACCGACTGTCGTGATCGCTTGCGTGCTTGGCTCTCCATAACCACGACCACCCCCCAGCGGAGGTCACTTCAGTGGTACTTACGCGCCGGTGGGGAGCCGTCCACAGCATCAAAAGCGGACATTGACCGACCTTGCGAAGTAAGGGGAGCACGACCAGACCCTCCTGACGCGGACGGCTGTAGACGATGTCAGCATCGAACTCGTCGGTCAGGAAGCGCGTGTGTCCGTTCCGGCCACCAGGCGAATTGTTCTTGCGGTGGCCCTGGGCCGTAGTACATGGCTGTTTGCAGGTTCAGGCCGCGGCGTCCAGGGATAGTAACTCGCGGCGGCGAGAACATTGATGCGATCGCCATCGCATCGCTCGAGAGAGCCCATCATGGGAGGGCAGCGGATCTGTGGCTCTCTGCGCGAGGGACGATCGCTCGAGACGACGAATTTCGGAGGTCGGAGGATCCGGTGAGTGAGCAACCCTGGTGGCAGAAGGCGGTCATCTATCAGATTTATCCACGCTCCTTTCAGGACGACAATGGTGATGGCGTCGGCGACCTGAGTGGCATTCTCCAGCGCGTCGACTACCTGAGTTGGCTCGGCGTCGACGCTGTCTGGATCTCGCCGGTCTATCCCTCGCCGATGGCCGACTTCGGCTATGATGTCGCCAACTACGTCGACATCGATCCTCTTTTTGGCACGCTCCCAGACTTCGACCGGCTGGCGAAGGCACTACACGAGCGTGGCATCCGCGTCATCCTCGACTTCGTGCCGAATCATACTTCGGACAAACATCCCTGGTTCCAGGAGGCTCGGGCTTCGCGCGACAACCCCAGGCGCGATTGGTATATCTGGCGGGATCCGCGGCCGGATGGAGGACCGCCCAACAACTGGCTCAGTGTCGCCAGTGGTAACAGTGCCTGGGAATTCGACCGCGCCACGGGCCAGTACTACTACCACGCCTTCCTTGTCGAGCAGCCCGACCTCAACTGGCGCAACCCGGCCGTGCGCACAGCGATGTACGACGTGCTCCGTTTCTGGCTCGACCGCGGGGTTGATGGGTTTCGAGTCGACACTGTCTGGCGCCTGATCAAGGACGCGGAGTTCCACGACAATCCCATCAATCCGAATTACCGCCGGGGCGATCCGCCGTTCCGGCGGTTGCTGCCGCTCTACAGCGCCGATCAGCCGGAGGTACACGAGATCGTGGCGGCGATGCGACGCGTGCTTGCCGAATATCCCGGCGACCGTCTGCTTATCGGCGAGATTTATCTACCGGTAAAGCGGCTCGTTGCATACTACGGCTCGAACCTGATGGGGGCCCACCTTCCCTTCAACTTCAACCTGATGTTTGTCGATTGGAGGCCAGACGCTGTCATCCAGCTGATTCGAGAATACGAGGCGGCTCTGCCGGTGGGCGCTTGGCCTAATTGGGTGCTCGGCAACCATGACCAGCCGCGCATCGCCAGCCGTCTTGGATCCGCGCAGGCGCGTGTCGCCATGGTGCTGCTCATGACCTTGCGCGGCACACCTACTCTCTATTATGGCGATGAGCTTGGGCTTGAGAACGTTCCGATCCCGCCCGAGCGGGCGCGCGACCCCTTCGGCCTCAACATGCCCGGTACTGGCCAAGGGAGGGATCCGGAGCGAACCCCGATGCCATGGGACGGTTCTTCGAGCGCCGGCTTTACGGCCGCTGAACCCTGGCTGCCACTCGGCGAACATCGCTCAATCATGAACGTTGAGGCGCAGATGCGCGACCCCGGCTCGATGCTGGCCCTGACGCGCGCTCTGCTCGAGCTTCGTCGACGGGAAACTTCAATCTCCTTGGGGGATTGGGCGCCGCTCGCAGTCGAAGGCGATGTCCTCGCCTATATGCGAAGTGGACATGGCAGGCGCTTCGCCATTGTTCTCAACCTCCAGTCCGTGCCAAAGGCTATCCGCTTCGGCGAGGAGTTGGGAGGGCGAATAGTCTTCTCGACGCATCCTGGCCGCATCGACTGCCGTATCCACGACTGCGCTGACTTGGGTGCAGACGAGGCTGTGGTCATCGCGCTGAGGCATGCCGGCAGCGCGGCCGGGCGCGACGCCAAAGGCTGATCGAGAGGGCCGCTATTGTTAAGGGTTCTCGGACGCCTGCCGCCCGCATCCTCCTTCAACAGCAGGCCTCCGAGAACCCTTAACAGAAGTCGAGGTAGTGACTCCATGATATCCTTCTTGCGAAAGTTCGTCCGATCTCGGAGGTGTGCGATGGCTGAGAACACATGGAACCCCGAACTTCATGACTTGGGAGTCAGCAGCGGCTGGCTGGGCGAAGTGGGAGGGGGTGTTCTCTGCGGGTCTTTCGGGCGTTACTGATACACTGATCGATATGGCCGCTATCCAGCCTGGAATGCGAATTCTTGATGTGGCTCGCGGCGCCGGCAGCCAGAGCATTCGAGCGGCGAAGCGCGTAGGGCCAACGGGTGGTGTGGTGGCCAGCGACATATCGGCCACTATGCTGGAGCATGTGCGCCAAACGCCATTCGAGCGGGCCTGCAGAACATTGAAACCCTTGAATGCGCTGCGGAGGATTTGCCCGAGACGCAAGGCCTGTTCGGATGCGTCAGTCAGCCGATTGGGCCTGATGCTTTTCCCATCGCCGCGCGGGGCATTTGATGCAGTCAAAGCCTAACTGCGTTGCTGCCATGCAGACGCACAGACAGCGCCGCCAGCGCATTGGAGAGAATGGAGCAAACTCTCCACCATCAGTCCGGCATCACCCCCGTCGAAATCTGCAAGACGGTCAGCTCTTGCTGCGATTCACGATCAACGAGTTGGCCAAATATCCGCACTAGCGGAAGCGCTGAATGTTTCAGTTCGACTCGACGGGATAGGGGGAAGCCGTTGCTCGCCATGCGGCCAGAAGATTTGCGCGCTCGCTTCGCCATTCACTTCTCCAATTGACCGGGGATTGTAGACCGCGCGCTATGACCAGCGGCGCGAGCTAGGTTATAAGACCTTACCCAAGGAAGCCAACGCGAGCAGAAGTATGTGGCCCCGGATGCGGGATGCCGCGGCCGGATATTCGTCAAGCTTGACAATCCTTCACGCAAGGCAGCGTTATGGCGATCCGACCGAGGGCGGGCCTGAAGCACATGGTTGCTCATGTCGGAGAGATCGAATTTCCAGCGACGTGCCACCCCGACACGGTGGCGCTCTACGCGTATTGGTTCGACAAGTGCGGCAATCGGCCGATGCCGATGCGGTCGGATATTGATCCCACGACGATTCCACCACAGATTCTTCCGGGCATTTCCCTGGTAGAAGTCGTCCCGGACGACAGGAGGTATGTCTATCGCCTCGTGGGAACAGGAGAGGTCGAAGTTCGCGGCAACGATCCTACTGGGAAGTCGGTGTTGGATGGATTCTTCGCTCCATCTGCGGAGGATGCTTTGGCTTGCTATGATCGGGTCGTCTCCACGCGCGCGCCGCTGCTTGATCCCGTTCCCTTCACGGCCCCGAGCGGACGATACGTGACGGAGGAAACAATATTCCTTCCGCTGTCCGAAGACAGCGTCACCGTCAATAAGATCCTCGTTTTCTCTTACTCGAGAGATGTCATAAGACGGGCCCCCCCTCAGGCGCGCTCATCGCATTGAAACTTCGGATCGCCCGGCGGTCCGGCCCCCGGATAGGAACACAGACTTTTGCGAGGCGCGCCCCGCCTTCAGACTTCGGGCTTTGGGTCAACCCGCAGACCGGCGTATACTTTCGCCCGTGGAAGGGGAGCTCTCACGCAAGCGGGTGGTCGCGGCCGGCATCGCCGGCAACGTGATGGAGTGGTACGACTTCTCCGTCTACGGCTACTTCGCCCGCACCATCGGCAATCTCTATTTCCCGACCGAGGATGCCGGCGCGTCCCTGCTTGCCGCCTTTGCCGTGTTCGCCGTCGGTTTCCTCATGCGCCCGCTCGGCGCGGTTCTGTTCGGTTATATCGGCGACCGCGTCGGCCGCGGCCCTGCCCTGCTCTGGTCGGTGGTCGCGATGGCGGTGCCCACCTTCGTGATCGGCATGCTGCCCACCTATGCGGAGATCGGCATTGCCGCCTCGCTGCTTATGCTGCTTTGCCGCATCCTGCAAGGCCTCGCGGTCGGCGGCGAATATACCAGCTCGGCGGTCTTCCTCGCCGAGACCGCGCATCCGAACAAGCGCGGCGCCGCCACCGCGTGGGCGCCGTTCGGCGCGGTCGCAGGGATCCTGCTCGGCTCCACCGTCGGCGCCGGGATCCTGAACGCGATGCCGCTGGAGGATGTCGTGGCCTGGGGCTGGCGCATTCCCTTTCTATTCGGCGTGGTGGTGGGCGGCGTCGGGTTCCTCCTGCGGCGGCGCATGCCGTTCGACCAGCCGGCAGCGAAAGCGGGCTTTCCGCTGCTGCGGGCGTTGCGCGAGCATCCGGTGCAGATGCTGCAGGTCATCAGCATCAGCCTGGTCAATGCCGTCAGCTTCTATCTGATCTTCGTCTATCTCATCACCTGGCTGAAGCTGGTCGCCGACGTGGGCGCGCGGACCGCGCTGCTGATCAACTCACTCAACATGACCATCCTGCTCGGCGTCATCCTGGGCATGTCGCGGCTCTCTGACCGCATCGGCCGCAAGCCGATCCTGGTCGGCGCGGCGACCGGCCTGCTGCTGTTCTCCTGGCCGCTGATGGCGCTGATGCAGACCGGAGACGTCCATTCCATTTTCCTAGGTCAGCTCGGATTTACCCTGCTGATCGGATCCTACGGCGCGATCAATCCAATCGCGATCTGCGAGATCTTTCCGCGCAATGTCCGCTGCTCCGCCGTTTCGGCCGGCTACAACATCACGCTCGGCGTCGCCGGCGGCACGGCGCCGGCGGTTGCCACCTGGCTCATAGACCTGACGGGCAGCCCGAGCGTGCCTGCGATCTACATCATGGCAAGCGCCGCGATCTCCGCGATCGCGGCGCTGTCGGTCCATGAGCGCTCGCGGCAGGCGATCGCGGATTCGGTTCTGCCCCACCTGGCACCCTCGGCGGGCACTGGCCGCTGACAGCGCGGCGCCAGCCTCAAGCATCCGGCGAAGATTGGGGACACAACCGAGCAGTAATGGCAAAAGGCCACGGGGGTGTCCTGCCTGATTACCGAATTCGCGCGACCAAAGTACTCTGCGACTACAGCATGAACAATCGTGAGCAGACGCCCCAGATTCGCGCGCGATGTTCGGCCAATCGCGCGGATTTGAGATAGGTCCAGTTCACCTTCGACAGCAGACCTACCCAGCCGGTACCGGTTCGTCAGGAGGGTGCCGGAAGCGGACATATGCAGTCGGCAAGTACCCTATCAACTTCTTCCTGCCAGGGAGCAAACGATGTTGGTGGCGGGTCACTCGTAGACGAAGATAGCCTACCCCTGCCTATGAGGCTTGCTGGTGTTATCGCACGACGTGAAGGATGCTGGAGCAAAACTCCGTCATGCTCGGATTCACT
>Ga0207428_10007049_pt1 | contig 10292 bp, 9 predicted proteins | sample RhiMethybrSRZTD1_FD_187600 | JGI IMG/M metagenome (GOLD analysis project Ga0207428, IMG submission 187600) | Populus rhizosphere microbial communities from Tennessee, USA - Rhizosphere MetaG P. TD hybrid SRZTD1 (SPAdes) (version 3) | ecosystem: Host-associated > Plants > Roots > Rhizosphere >... | reverse complement strand
CTGCGCGAGTCCCGAATCAACCGAAGGGGCGGCCTTGGCGTTTGAATCGAGACGCACGGCAATCGTCACTGCCGGGGCCGCGAGCATCGCTACCAGCGCGCCAATGCCGATGGCGTACCGCACGGCAGCGGTGCGGGCGACGCGCATGAGCACCGCGGCGGCCAGCGCGATCAGACTTCCCTGCCAGAGAAAATGCATAAGCGCCGTAGCCAGCGCCTGAACCGACGCGAGCTGTGCAAACTCAGCCATGATGATCTCCAGACGACGTGCGTGACTTGCTGGTTTTTGACGGCGCGGCCAACCGGCGGTCGCGTTTGTAGTCGTCAATCAGCCGCTGAATTTCTCCGAGCTCTTCGGATGAGGCTGGATGGGCGCTGAGCGCCTGCAGGACGAGCGCCGCGGCCGACCCGCCGAATGCGCGATCAACGAGATCGGTGACGAGCTGGCGCTGCGTCTGGTCCTGGGACAGCTTGGCGGCGTAGACATGGCTGCGGTCGCGCTCGTCGCGGGTCACCAGACCCTTCTCCGCCATGATTTGCATCAACTTCAAAGTGGTGGTGTAGCCCGTGTTGCGGGAGGCTGACAGAACATCGTTGACCTGCCGCACGGTCGACGGCCCGTTCGTCCAGAGCACACCAAGGATCGCCAGTTCGGATTCTGTCGGACGCGGCAGTCTTGCCATGGACTCGACTGTATACGAACAAGTTCGTAGATGTCAACGAAGACCTTCGTCGTTGGGGTTCCGGGTTCCGGGGGTTGCCGGTTCCGGGTTCATCCGCCAGATACAGCCCGAGAGAGAATGATGGAGTTGAACCGCGATCTTGAGCTGTGCCGCGATGGCCTGCGCCGTGCGCTGGCGGGAGTCTCGCCTGCCGACGCGGAGATCGCCACAAACGGACAGTGGTCGATTGCCAACATCATCGAGCACCTCGACCTCACCTACACGCGCAACGCCACGGGCGTCGAACGCCGACTGGGCAAAGGAGACGCGCCCGAACGGAAGCGAACGATTCGCCAGTCCGCGATCCGGACGCTGATCGTCACGCTCGGATACTTCCCTCCGGGCCGGACCGCACCCGCCATGGTCCTGCCGCAGGGCCGGCCATTTGCAGAAACTGCGTCTGAACTAGACGGTCACCTCGAAGCGCTCGATCGTTGTCTGTCGGAGGGCGAGCGGATATTCGGGGCCACGCGGACGGTACTCGATCATCCCGTAATCGGTCCGTTCAGCATTGCAGACTGGCGCCGGTTTCACTGGGTGCACACGCGGCACCACCTCAAGCAGATCCAAGTTCGAAGTTTGAAAAGGTAACGACAAACCCCCACGCTTCCAGTCCAGCAGGGGGCGGTTTCAAAAGTGTCGTTTGCCGCGTTCAGGGCGTCTATCCCGCTCGTGCGATGGGTAAACCGGAGCCCTTGACACGGCGCCTGTTTACATGAATGCCACGTAACGCCGCAATTGACTGCAACGCCAAGGAAACATAGGATTTAAGCGTCCCGCCGGTGTGCCCCTGACCAAATGCAGCATCGCATGTGCTGCGTTCATCATGCCGATGGGTAATGTGGAGGATAAATAGTGAAGGCATTCGCACGTTTGCTTGTACTTCCCCTGATGCTGGCGCTTGCCAGCACGCCGGCCTTCGGGCAGGCGACCGCGAGCTCGTCCCTGTCGGGACTGGCTGTCGATGCGGACGGTGGCGTCATTCCAGGCGCAACCGTCGTCGTCAAGAACAATGCGACCGGCGTTACTCAAACGGTCGTCACGAACTCGGCCGGCAAGTTCGCAATTCCGTCCCTCGACGCCGGGACCTACACGGTCACCGTCTCGTTGACCGGGTTCAAGACCTATCAGGCTGCCGACGTCCGGTTGGTGGCAGGCCGCCCAAGCGACATCACGGCCAAGCTCGAAGTCGGCAACCTGACTGAAACCGTTTCGGTCAAAGCCGGCAGTGAACTTATTCAGACGCAGTCGGCGACCGTCACTTCAACGCTGTCCGTCGAACAGCTGAAGGACATCCCGCTCGTTTCGAGAAACGCGCTTTACGCGGTGAACCTGCTGCCCGGCGTTGCGACCACCGGCGGTCCCCGCGCGGCACTCATCAACGGCCTGCCGAACAACACGGTCAACATCACGATCGACGGCGTCGGCACGGGCAACATGCTGCAGTCGACCGACGGGTTCTTCTCGATGGTGACGCCACGCATGGACGCCGTTGAGGAAATCACGGTCACGGGCGCGGTTCCTGGCGCCGGCTCAGGCTCGGGTTCAGTGCAGGTGCAGTTCACGACCAAGTCTGGAACGAACCAGTTCAACAGCACCGTGTATCACTACGCGCGCCGTCCGAGCTTCAACACGAATTACTACTTCAACGAAGTGAACCAGCTTCCGCGCAACCGGGTCATCGTTGACCAGTACGGCGGCAGCACGGGCGGTCCGATCGTCCTTCCGGGCCTCTTCGACGGACGCGGCAAGGCGTTCTTCTTCTTCAACTTCGAGCACCTTCGTCAGCCGTCTTCGGCGACGCGGACGCGGACCATCATCGGTGATCAGGCGCAGAACGGCATCTTCACGTGGGACCTCGCTGGCGGCGGTACGGCCAGCAAAGACATCATGGCGCTCGCCGCGGCCACGGGGAACACCTCGACGTTCGACCCGACGATGGTTGCCCTGCTGGCTCAGATTCGCAGCGCGGCGAACTCCATCGGCACGATCAACACCACGACGGCTCGCAACACGCTGCAGTACGTGTATCAGGCGGAATCCGCCGGCAACCAGTACTCGCCCACCGGTCGGGTGGACTTCAACATCACACCGAAGCACCGCATGACGGGCACGTACTACTGGCAGCGCTTCAAGAGCAACCCCGACCTGCTGAACAACGTCGAGTCATCGTTCCCAGGGTTCCCGAACGAAGCTTCCCAAAACTCGTATCGGACCACCGGGTCCGTGGCCCTGCGGTCCACCCTCAGCACCAGCGTCGTCAACGAGGCGCGTGGCGGCTGGCAGTGGTCGCCGAACGACTTCTTCAGCAACATCAATCGCGACATGTTCGCGAACCAGGACTTCTACAGCATCGGCATGCCGGTGATCGGGAACAACGCGTTCATCACCGGCGCGACGGCGACCCGGAATGCCCAGCCGCGCAACACGACGACTTGGAGCGTGAGCGATGACCTGACCTGGCTGCGGGGTGCGCACACGCTTACGATGGGCGGGTCGTACTCGGGCCTGGTGAACCGCGGCAACTCGTTCGACGTCGTGCCGTCGGTGACCCTGGGCTTCGACACGACGAACGATCCGGCCGCGGGCATGTTCAACACGACGAACTTCCCCGGTGCGTCCACCGGCAACCTTACCGAAGCGCGCGCGATCTACGCGCTTCTGACAGGCCGCGTGGTCTCGATGGGCAACACGGCGCGCCTGAATGCGCAAACAGGCAAGTACGAGTACCTCGGACCGCTCGAACAGCGTGCAAAGCAGAACGCCATCGCGGCGTACATGCAGGATTCGTGGCGCTGGAAGCCGACCCTCACGCTGAACGGCGGCCTCCGGTATGACCTCCCCCTGGCGTTCACGCCGATCACGGCGACCTACTCGACGATCAAGCAGGAAGATCTCTGCGGCATCTCGGGCATGGGCGACGGCGTCGGCGGCCGGTTCTGCAACATCTTCACGAAGAACCAGACCGGCAAGGTGATTCCGCAGTACTACGAGTTCACGCCGGGCACGCAGGCGTTCAACCCGAACTACTTCAACATCGGCTACAACGGCGGCTTCGCGTGGCGTCCAAACGTCGAATCCGGATTCCTGCGCACGCTGCTCGGCGATCCGCAGCAGGCGACAATCCGCGCCGGCTACTCGATGACCTACAACGTCGAGCGCTTCGACAGGTTCACGGCCAACGCTGGGGCGAACCCCGGCGGCACGACCGTCGCCAGCCGCAACACGGGGACGGGCTTCTGCATCGTGTGTCCAGGTGAAACCTGGCCGCTGCTGTTCCGCGAAAAGAACCGCCTCGGTGCGCCGGCATTCCCGGAGAAGCCGATCTATCCGATCGCGGGCACGTCGGCAAACAGTCTCAACATGTTCAATCCGGACCTCCGGACGCCGCGCGTCCATTCCATGTCGGTGGGCTTCCAGCGCTCGATCGGCAAGGACATGGCGGCGGAAGTCCGCTACGTCGGCAACCGCAACAAGTTTGCGTGGGCCGAGGAGAACTGGAACGAGCGTGTGGTGTTCGAGAACGGCTTCTTCGATGAGTGGAAGCTGGCGTCCGCGAACCTCAAGGCCAACCTCGCGGGTGGCAAGGGCGCGACGTTCGCCTACACCGGCATCCCGGGCACGTCCCCGCTCCCGATCCACCAGGCCTATCTGAGTGGCAAGAGCGCGCTGGACACGTACACGGCAACGCAGTACACGAACACGGCGTTTCTCGCGCGTTTGAGCGACCTCGAGCCCGATCCGCTCGCCGCCGCACAGGCGCTCGACACGGCGGCGTTCCGTGCACTGGCGCAGGGCATCGGTTACCCAATCAACTTCTGGGTGATGAACCCGAACTCGTCCGGCACATTCGTCGTGAAGGACAACGAGGGTTCGAAGTACGACAGTCTGCAGATCGAGCTGCGGCGCCGCCTCTCTGGCGGTCTGCTCGTGAGCGGCAACTACACCTACGGCATCTCGTACACCACGAACAACCGGAGCCTCCGTTTCGACCGGCTCTACGTGGAGAACACGGGCGTGCCGCATGCGTGGAAGATGAACTGGGTCTACGAGATCCCGGTCGGCCGTGGCAAGCGCTTCGGTACGGACATGAACCCGTACGTGAACGGCTTCATCGGCAACTGGGAGTTCTCGGGTAACGCGCGCTGGCAGAAGCAGGCGTTCCGCATTGCGAACGCCGAACTGGTCGGCATGAGCGAGAGCGACCTCTCCAAGGCGTTCAAGATCCGCATCACCAAGAACGCCACCACGGGCGCGACCGAGGTGTTCAGCATGCCGCAGGACATCATCGACATGACCCGCGCGGCGTACAGCACCGACCCGACGACAGCGAACGGCTACAGCACGGCGCTCGGAGCTCCGACCGGCCGCTACATCAAGCCGGTAGGAGTCAAGGGCAACTGCGTCCTCGTCTATCGGCAGGACTGCAACACGCCGGACATCCAGATCAACGGGCCGCTCTTCACGCGCGTTGATTTCCGGTTGAAGAAGCTGTTCCCGTTCTCGCGCAAGGGCAGCTTCGAAGTCAACTTCGAAGTCCTGAACGCGTTCGACAACGTCAACTTCAACCACCAGCTGAACCCGGGTGAGGGAGCGAACATCTTCCGTGTCACGTCGGCCTACACCGACATCAACACGACGTTCGATCCGGGCGGCCGCATCGGACAGATCGTCTGGCGCATCAACTGGTAAGACGGCAAGACACGCATACACGCAAACGGGCGGGAGGCTTCGGCCTCCCGCCCGTTTTCTTTTTGTGTCGAAAGAGAACACATGAAGGATGAAGGCATGAAGCGCAGACTACGTAGAATTGGTTTGCCATGCGATTCATAGCGGTGATGCTCGGCCTTGCCCTTGCGTTCGTGACGGCCTCGAGCCTGCGCGCGCATGAGCGCATCACGACTGCGGTCACCTGGGACCGCGAGATTTCGGCAATCGTGAAGGCCCGCTGCGTCACCTGCCATCGCGATGGCGGCCGAGGCCCCATGTCACTGGCGACCTGGGCCGAAGCGCGCCCGTGGGCGCGGGCGATCCGGCACGAGGTGATGACGCGCCGCATGCCGATCTGGCACGCAGCGCGCGGCTACGGCGATTTCGCGAACGATCCGTCCCTGTCTCCTTTTGAGATCGCGCTCGTCACGGCCTGGGTCGATGGCGGCGCACCACGCTCCTTCGTACCGCGCGGTTCGCCGGCAGTCCGGCTCCCGGGCCCGCCAGAAGCGCCGCTGGTGCCGATGGAGCGCGCGCCGGCCCCGCCGCCATCTGCTGCCGTGCGCGAGGTCGTGGTGCAGTGCGGCGATTCGCAGGCGCCTACGGGGCGCCTGCTGGGCCTGCGGCCTGAGCTGGCGGAGCACGGCTCCGCGCGCGTCACTGCGGCGTTGCCGGACGGCCGCGCCGAGTCGCTCGGCTGGTTCCGGGACTTCGACGCGGACTTCGTGACGACCTACTGGCTTCGCACGCCGTTGACGCTCGGCTCAGGCAGCCGGATCAACGTGCAGACGACCGTCGCGGCGCCTGGGCTCATCGGAGGCCCGGCCGTCAGCGAGCCCTGCCGAATCGTGCTCGTCTTCGCTCGCGGCTAGCGCGCGGTCAACACACCGTGATTCCGAGCTACGCTAAACGCCGGTGACGCATTCGGACGTCAGGCGGATTCTGACGGCGCTCTGGTTGGTCGGCGCGGCCGCCGCGTTGTATGTGTACTTCTTTCATCGCGAAGCGCTCGAGGATCTGCTGAGCGGCGCGGCCACCACATCGCTTCTCGCCGCCGGCGCGGTGTATCTGGTGCTCGGATGCCTGCGCGGCTTCACATTCGTGCCGGCGACGTCACTCGTGCTCCTCGGCATCGTGTTCTTCGAGCCGCTGCCGCTCTTCGTCCTGACGATCGTGGGAATTCTCGCGTCGTCGGCGAGCGTCTACTACTTTGCGGAGGCGCTGCACCTCGACGAGGTGCTGAAGCGCAAACACGAAAAGCGGATGCAACAACTCCATGGCCTGCTCGAGCGGCGCGGCCTGCCCATCGTGATTTTCTGGAGCTTCTTTCCTCTGCTCCCGACCGACGCCGTCTGCTACCTCGCGGGCGTCGTCCGCATGCACGTAGGCAAGATGTTGCTGGGCGTCGCCATCGGCGAAGGCGCCATCTGCGCGATCTACATCTTTCTGGGAGATTCGCTGCTCAGGGCAGTGGGCTGGCGCTAAGGCACGTACGCAATACAGTCGATCTCAACCCGTAGTCCCGGACCCGGCAACCCAGCCGCCTGAATCGTGGTGCGAGCCGGGCGATGGTCACCGAACATGCGGCCGTAGACGGCGTTCATCTTCGGGAACTCCGACATGTCGATCAGAAACACGCCGCACCGCAGAACGTGCTGAAGATCGGAGCCGGCTGCGCGAAGGATGGCCTGTAAATTTTTGAGGCATTGTTCGGTCTGAGCCTCGACGTCGGCTCCGACCAACTGCCCCGTCGCCGGATCCGTCGCGCCCTGCCCTGAAACGAACACGAGCCGTTCAAACCCCATCCCTGGCGAATACGGCCCGACTGGATTCGGCAGATTCGCGGCTTTGACGACTCGATGCGTGCTGGACATGACCTAGAACAATCCCACAACCTTGCCGTTGTCGTCGAGATCGATCTTTTCCGCCGACGGCACTTTCGGCAGCCCCGGCATCGTCATGATGTCTCCGCAGACCATGACGACGAACTCGGCGCCGGCGGCGAGACGGACTTCCCGGATGTTCACGACGTGGTGCGACGGCGCGCCGCGCAGGTTCGCGTCCGTGGAAAATGAATACTGCGTCTTGGCAACGCACACGGGATAGTGTCCGTAGCCCTCGTCCTGCAGCTTCTTGATCTGGGTTCGAATCTTCGTATCCGCGGTGATTTCCGACGCGCCGTAGATCTTCGTCGCAATCGCCTTCATCTTTTCCCACAACGGCATCGCGTCGTCGTAAACGAATCGGAAGTCGGCCACACCGGAATCGATGGCGGCCACCACCGCTTCGGCGGTGGCCACGGCGCCCGCGCCCCCGTCGGCCCAGTGCGTCGACAGGACCACGGGAACGGCGCTCGGCGCCATCAGTTTCTGCAGGCGCTCGACTTCCGCATCGGTGTCCGCGGTGAAGCGGTTGATGGAAACGACCACCGGCAGTCCGTAGTGTTCCCGGATATTTCGAACGTGGCGTTCGAGGTTCGCAACGCCCTTTTCGAGCGCGGCGAGATTCTCGCCGCCCAGATTCGCCTTGTCGACACCGCCGTGGTACTTGAGCGCGCGAATGGTCGCGACGAGCACGCACGCGTCCGGCCGGAGTCCCGACTTCCGGCACTTGATGTCGACGAACTTTTCGGCGCCGAGATCGGCGCCAAAACCGGCCTCCGTCACGACGTAGTCCGCCAGTTTCAACGCCGCCTGCGTCGCAACGACAGAGTTGCAACCGTGCGCGATATTGGCAAACGGCCCGCCGTGCACGAAGGCGGGATTGTTCTCGAGGGTCTGCACCAGGTTCGGCTTCAGCGCGTCCTTTAACAGCACGGTCATCGCGCCATGCGCCTTCAACTCGCGCGCACGCACGGGCTTTTGATCGCGCGTGTATCCAATCACGATGTTGCCGAGGCGCTCCTTCAGGTCCTTCAGGGACGTCGCCAGGCAGAAAATCGCCATGACCTCGGAGGCGACGACGATGTCGAAACCGTCCTGGCGGGGATAGCCGTTGCCGGTGCCGCCGAGCGAACCGACGATTTCACGCAGCGCGCGATCGTTCATGTCGACGACGCGCTTCCACTGAATGCGCCGCACGTCGATGCCGAGTTCGTTGCCGTGGTGAATGTGGTTGTCGATGAGCGCGGCCAGCAGGTTGTTCGCCAGCGCAATGGCCGAGAAATCGCCCGTGAAATGGAGATTGATGTCCTCCATCGGCACGACCTGCGCGTAGCCGCCACCCGCCGCGCCGCCCTTCATGCCGAAGACCGGTCCGAGGCTCGGTTCGCGCAGGCAGATGATCGTCTTCTTTCCGATCCGATTCAGCGCATCCCCGAGCCCGACGGTCGTCGTCGTCTTGCCTTCGCCCGCCGGCGTGGGACTGATCGCGGTGACGAGAATCAGTTTGCCGTTCTCCCGGGACTTCAGCGAGTCGATGTAGTCAAGCGAGACCTTCGTCTTGTGGTGTCCGTACGGCTCCAGGTGCTCTTCGGGGATTCCGAGGTCTCTGGCGACATCAACTGCGCGTTTCAGGTGAGCGCGCTGGGCAATCTCAATGTCGGATAATGACATCGCGACCAAGAATAGCCGATCGGGTGTCGCTTCTGGCTTGTGCCGGAACAACTTGAGATAGAATCCGCGCCGTGTCAGCGCCTTCTGTCGAACGCCGCAAGCATCCTCGATTCGCCGCCGCCGGACGTCTGGCCGGTCACCTCGTCGAACATGACCTGCCGGTGCGCGTGCGCGACATCGGACTCGGGGGCTTCTCCATTGAGACGATGGCCCCACTGCCGACTGGGGTCGAACACCGCGTGCGATTCATCTCGCACGACGACTGGTCCACTGTCCTTCCGGCCCGGCTGGCGAACTGCAGGCCTTCCTGCGCCGATGACGGCTCGCCGCTCTACGTCGCCGGCTTTTCCTTCGTCGACGACGAGGCAGCCGAGACGAAGCGCACGGTAGCCGTACTCCTCGAAAAGGTCACGGTTGTCGACCTCTACGGCAAGGCATAGCGTCCTTTACGAAGACGACAACATTCTGGCGATCGACAAGCCGGCCGGGCTAGTCTGCCATCCGACGCGGGATGGCGAAATGTCGAGTCTGATTGGACAGGTGCGCCTGCACCTCGGCAACACCGAAGGGCGGCTCGTCAATCGCCTGGACCGCGAAACGAGCGGCGTCGTGCTCATCGCGAAGGGTGCCGCCGTCGCGCGTGAGCTCGGCAATCTCCTGGCGCGATCGGAAGCCGTGGAAAAGAAATACTGGGGCATCGTGCACGGTCATCTGCAGGATCCTCAGGTCGTCATCGATGCGCCGCTCGGCCGGGACGAGCGCAGCCAGGTTGCGATCAAAGATTGTGTCCGCGAAGACGGAGCCACCGCCCGGACCGTCGTTGACGTCCTCGAACGCCTGAACCGCGACGGCGAACCATTTACCTGGGTCGACGTCACGCCGGCTACCGGGCGCAAGCACCAGATTCGAATCCATCTCGCGCACATCGGCCACCCCATCGTCGGCGACAAGATCTACGGGCGTGATGAGCTGATCTACCTGCGATTCGTCACGAACACACTGACGGATGCCGACCGTCGCGCGCTCATCGTCGAACATCACGCTCTGCACGCGCGGTCGCTCGCCTTTGAGTGGCGGGAACGCCGTTGGATCTTCGAGGCGCCGGCGAGGCTCGCATGCTGGCCGCACGCTCGTTTCTGATACAGGCAGATTGACGCGACGGCCGTAGCCGCACAAGATCGTTCGCGTGAAAATCGAACACACTGCCTACCAGGTTGCCGATCCCGTGGCCCTCGCGGCGTGGTACGTCGCCCATTTCGGCCTTCGGGTCAAACGCTCGCAGAAAGAATCTCCATTCGGGTACTTCC
>Ga0207428_10007048_pt1 | contig 10292 bp, 8 predicted proteins | sample RhiMethybrSRZTD1_FD_187600 | JGI IMG/M metagenome (GOLD analysis project Ga0207428, IMG submission 187600) | Populus rhizosphere microbial communities from Tennessee, USA - Rhizosphere MetaG P. TD hybrid SRZTD1 (SPAdes) (version 3) | ecosystem: Host-associated > Plants > Roots > Rhizosphere >... | reverse complement strand
CGAAGCAGAGCGCGCGCGTCAGGGCGTGGCAGGATGAAATTGCGCGCCAGGCCAAGGAAAACGATCTCGACGTCATTCGCCTGTCGGTGGATCAAGTGAAGTTCGACGTCGCGTTAATCGAATGGGTTGCCGAGCGGCGCCTGCGGCGGAAGAAATAAAAAATAACAAATAACAAATAACAAAATGAGTAGAGCCCTCCTTCTTTCCGGATTGTTGATGTGCGCCGTTCCCGTTGCGGCACAGACGGGGACGGACATGGTCGAAGTCGAGCCGATCACCTGCTGGTGGCGGACGTCGACGAGCGCGGTGCGGACCGGCGAGTCATTCGGCCTCACGCTCACGTGCTCGGTCGTCGAAACCGAAACCAACAAGGTCGTGGCGGATTTTTCGAAGCTCGATCCGACCGTCGTGCAGTTGCCGCCGTTCGAAGTGCTCGGCGGCGGCGCGCGGGCCGGCGATCTGGTGACGCCAGGCAAGCGTTTCTTTCAATACGACTATCGCCTGCGCCTGATTGCCGAGGACGCGTTCGGCAACGACGTGACGATTCCGCCGCTCGAGATTTCGTACCGCATCGAGAGCAAGGTGACGGGCGGCGACACCACGCAGGGCCGCGATCAGTCGTATTCGCTGCCGCGCGCGTCGGTGCGCCTGATCTCGCTGGTGCCAGACGATACCAGCGACATCCGTGAAGCGCCGGCGGCGCCGTTCACGACGATCGAGAACCGCGAATCGCGCGCCAACCTGCTGCAGACCGTGGCCGGCATCCTGTTCGGCCTTGCCGCCGTCTTCGCGCTGGTGATGCTGATCTCGATGATCCGGCGCAAGTCGCCGAAGTCGGCCGTCGAGATCGCGCACCTCGGCCCGCGCCCGATTCTCGGGGCGGTGGCGAAGGAGCTCGACGACGTGCAGCGCGCCAGCCGCGGCGGCTGGACGCCGGAGCTCGTCGGCCGCGCGCTCGCGGCGCTTCGCGTCGCCGGTTCGTATGCGACCAATCGCCCCGTCGGCCAGCGCCCGGCCAAGCCGGGCGAGACGCCGCAGGAAGGCGTGATCGTCGTTCGCCCGTTCGGCCGCGGCCTGGTCTACGTGTCGGGAGCCGCGACAACGGAGACGGCGGCGTTCGCGAACACGACGGCGGGACTGTCCGATGCGATGAAGACGTTGACCGTCGCTCGATTCGGACGCCACGAGAAGTTCGACTCGATGGCCGACGAGGCGGTGCAGACGGCCATGCGCGTGACGAAGGACCAGCAGTCGGCGCATTCGTTGCTGAAGGAATGGTCGCGGTCGTTCTCCGCGTCGGTGGTGGATCTCAGGAAGAAGGTGTGGTCTTAGGGTCTTAGGGTCCTAGGGTCTTACAAGATGCAATTCATCCGCGATCTCTTCGCGATCGTGTCGGCCACGTGGGCCGAGTGGGACCAGCTGCGCCTCGATCAGCTGCTCTATTCCGAAGTGTCGACGGCTCGACAGATTCTGCTCGCGCTCATCGGCCTGGCCGCGATCTTCGTGGTGATCCGCTCGTTCGGCAGCCGCAACCCGGGTCATCACCGGATGGCGCTGCCGGCGCTCGTGAAGTCATCCGGGTGGTCACGCGCCTCGCTGTCGCGGCATGGCGCGTTGTTGCTGGCGCTCGCCGGGCTGCCGTTCTTCATCATCTCGCTGGCCGATCCGCGCACGGCGCTGACGCGATCGGAAACGACCTTTCCCGGCCGCCGCATCGCGCTGCTGATCGACGCCTCGTCGAGCATGTTGTCCGCATTGCCGTCGACGACCCTCGCCAAGGGCGCGCCGAACAACGCGGCGTTCTTCACCACCGTCGGCGCCGCGCGCTATTTCATCGAGCGGCGCATGTCGGGCAAGTATCGCGACCTGATGGGCCTGATCGAGTTCGGTGATGACGCGTACGTGATCACGCCGTTCACGACCGACTACGAGAACATCCTGCTCAGCACCGCGCTGATCGGCGACTGGAACGAGTTCATGGCGTTCCCCGATCAAGGCACGGTGGTCGCGCGCGCGGTCGAACAAGCAGTCGGATTGTTCAACGCGTTCGATTATCTCGATGCGTCGGGCAACCTGATGGTCATCTTCACCGACGGCGCCGACGCGGACGTGCTCGAGAACGGCAAGACCGTGGACGACGTGCTCTCCGAAGCACAGCGGGCGAAGATCCCGGTCTACCTGATCAAGATCGGCGGCAACATCCAGAACAAGCGCAGCGTCGCCGACGAGCTGTGGATCGGCGCCGTCAAGAAAACCGGCGGCGAGTTTTTCTCCGGCGGAGACGAAGGCACGATCATCAAGGCCATCCAGGCGATCGATCGGCGCGCCGCCGGCAAGATCGAGATGAAGCAATACAGCACCGAGCGGCCGCGCTACGCGCCGTTTGCGATGACCGCGGCGCTGCTCTGGTGCGCGGCACTGTTACTCCGTTTCACGATACCGACGTTTCAGACGTTTCCGTAGGGTTTGCGTAGAGGCGCGTCTTTAGACGCGCCTGGGGATTGATATGAAGTCTTCATCATGGTTTGGGCAGGCAGTGATCGCCGTCATCCTCGTCGCGGCTGGCGCGATCCTGTGGCGATCGTCGGAATACGAGCGGCGCCTCGCGGCGGCCGAGCGCGATCTCGTCACGCTGAAGTACGAGGACGCGGCCGCGGCCGCGGCGCAGCCGGGCGGCCGTCTCGCCAACCTGATGCCGCTGTCGAGGACGGCCGGGGATGCGAAGGCGCTCGCCTCGACCGCGGGATACTGGCGCGGCGATTACGAGGCCGCGATCCAGAACCCGGATGCCAAGCTGCTCGCCGCCAACGCGCAGTTCCGCAAGATTCGCGAAACGGGCGGCTCGTGGCAGGCGGTCGTCGGCCGCATGGATTCGGTCGTGAAGCAGTACGCGGAAATCCTGCGCGAGAATCCGAACAACACCGAGGCGGCGTTCAACTACGAATACGTCGTGCGGCTGCGCGCGGTGTTCGCGGCGAGGAAGCTCCCGGTGCCGCCGCTCGACGCCAAGGCCAACGGCCTCACCATTCACGGCTACGCGGGCGCGCCGCCCGAAGAGTCGGACATGAAGAAGTTCAAGATGATCGTGCCGATGCGTCCAGACGAGCGTCTCGAAGCCGAGAAGGCCGGCAAGGGCACGACCAAAGTCAGGAAAGGGTAGGTCTTAGGGTCTTAGGGTCCTAGGGTCTTAACGAAATGCGTTTCGGCGCCCCAGGGTTTTTACCGCTGCTCGCGGTCCCGGCGGCACTGCTGCTGCTGTGGTTCTGGCAGTTGTGGCGCCGGCGCGCCGATGCGCGCGCGTTCATGCGGCGGCGGCAGGTGCCCGTCGACGAGCGCATTCCGTTTTTCGGCGAGCTGCTTTTCTGGTTGTTCCTCGTGCTCGCCGCGGGATCGGCGATCCTCGCCCTTGCCAAGCCGCAAGCCGTGACCTCGCTCGTGCGCACCGCCGGCGTCGATCTGGTGATCCTGCAGGACGGATCGGCCTCGATGCACGTCACCGACGTCAAGGGCGATCGCTGGCAGCGATCGATGCGGTTCCTGCGCACGCTCGGCGAAGCGCTGCGCTGGGAAAACGATCGCGTGGCGATGGCGCTCTTCGCGCACATGGCGACGCCGCAGATCCGGCTGACGAAGGATCCCAACACGTATTTCTTCTTCCTCGATCACCTCGAGGACAAGTCGCCGTTCCGTCTCGAGGACGATGGCACGTGGGACACCAATATCGAGCGCGGCATCTATTGGGGCCTGCGGCTGGTCGAGAAGGATGAGGAGATCCGCCGCGCGACGGGACTGCTCGCCAAAGGCAAGCTGCCGCAGTCGGAGAATTCCAAGGCGTTCGTGCTGATCTCGGATGGCCAGTCGTGGAGCGGCGAGGTCGCGAAGTCGCTCGCGCTGGCGCAGGGCCGCGGCATTCCGTTGAGCGTCGTCGGCGTCGGCACGACGGCGGGCGGGATCATTCCCGATCCGAAGCGCGAAACCAATTCGCCGGTCGTGCGATCGGTCCTGAATCGCGCCGAGCTGACACGCATCGCCACCGCGGGTGGCGGCCGCTACTACGAGATCGATCGCGAGACCGATCGCGAGATCGCCAACCAAATCATCGATCAGACGCGCCGCCGCGCCGGCACCACCGGCGTCCAGGAAGGCACCAAGGACTTGTACTGGAACTTCCTGTTCGCCGCCGGCATCTTCCTTTCGATCGGCGTGCTGTTCCTCCGCGACCGCGTCGCGCTGGCGCTGCAGCTCGCCGCCGCGGCTGGCGTCTACATCTTCGTTCAAACAATCTTCGGCCGCTGACGCGGCGCGATTCTTTCGCGGCGAGGCAACACAGATCGCGAGGGATTGCCGGCCGTGGCCTCCGCGGACTGGCGACAACGCTGACGCGTTGCCGCCATCCTCTCGGGACACGGGAAACCGCATCTCGTTCGCCGGATTGCGCGCATGCGCTGTGACGCGCGATTCCGATTTCCGCATGGACGGCGCGGAATCGCGCGTGCAATCCATCTCACTCGACGCGGTTTCAGCATTCTTCGTCCGTGTCCCTCAAGTCGGCCGCAGCCGGCAATCCCTCGCGATTTGAGAGACACCTCGCCGCGCCATCACGCCGGGCGTATACTGCGGCGCCATGGAAGTGTTCGCGGATTTCCGAGTCGCCGCCCGAGGGTTGTGGCGCAGCAAAGGTTTTGCGATTGCCGGCGCGATCACACTGGCGCTCGGTATCGCGGCAACGACGACGATCTTCAGCGTCGTCTACGGAATACTGCTCCGTCCGCTGCCGTACCGCGATGCCGATCGGCTTGTGATCATCCAAGGCGAGAAGGCGTACTCGACGGGTCCGCGCACCATGAATTTCTCGGCACCCGAATTGGAACCTTTCAGTGCGGCGGCAAGCGCGTTTTCGTCGATCGCATTCTCCGGCACCAACAGCCTCGCTCTGCGCAATGACGCAGGCGTTCGTTCAGTCTACGCGGCGACGGTGTCCGGCAACTTCTTCAAGACGCTTGGCACCAATCCGATACTCGGTCGAGTAATCGGCGATGAACAAGAGCCGGTCATCGTCATCAGCGAACGTTTCTGGCGGCAGGTGTTCGCGTCTTCGCCCGGCGTGCTCGGTCAATCGATTACCCTCGCGGACGGCGCGGTCATTCAGCGGACCTACACGATCGTCGGCGTCATGCCGGCCGAGTTCCAGTTGCCGTACCCAAGGATTGACGCCTGGCGCACATTGTCGTTCGCCCGCACGACGGGCGATGGCCGTGTTCGCGAGCTGGTCGTCGGCGGACATCAAATCTACGCGCGCATCAAGGACGGACTCACCGTTGACGCAGCGCGCGCCGATGCCTACGCGACCGTCGATCGCGTCCTCAAGCCACACTTCACCACCAGCCGCATCGACATGTACGCCACGACGACGCCCCTCAACAAATACGTGCGAGGCACGATGGGGCCGACGCTCTGGGTGCTCATGGGCGCAGTGAGCCTTGTCCTGCTCGTGGCGTGCGCCAATGTCGCGAATTTGATCCTGGCGAGGCAAACATCGCGCACGAAAGAAATCTCGATGCGCCTCGCGCTTGGTGCGCCACGCGGCCGTTTGATCGCGTATCTCATGGCGGAGGGCGCGATCCTCGCGGTCGTCGGAGCGGTCGCAGGCATCGCACTCGCATTCGGGGCGGTCGCGTTGCTGCAATACATGCAGCCGGCCCAGCTGAATCGCCTCGATGCCGTCGCGATCGATCTTCCCGTGATCGGTTTCGCGACCAGCGTGGCAATCGCGTCTGTCCTGCTCGCCTCTTTGTCACCCGCCCTCCTGGCGACACGCACCGATGCCGCACTGGTGTTGCGCGCTGGCAATCGCGGCACGGTCGCGTCAGGCATGGTGCGGTGGTTGCGCTCGTCGCTCGTCGTCGCCGAGATTGCGACGTCGATCGTCCTGATCGTCGGCGCATCGTTGCTGACGCGAAGCCTGATGGCGCTCCTCAACGCCGATCTCGGCGTCAACACCGAGAATGTGATCGCGGCAATCCTCACCCTCGACACAAATCCCGGACAGGCCCGGCCCGTCGACGATGCTCGACGGCGCCAAATCGCGAGTGATCTGCAAGCCCGTCTCGCCGCTCTGCCGACCGTCTCGGCGGCCGGGATCGGCAGCGGCGTCCCGCCGACGCAAGAGTACATGCGCGTCAGCTTCATACTCTCGAATGGCAAGTCGACCGACTCGCACATGGTGACGCTGGTGCCGGCGACCGCAGGCTATTTTCATACGCTGCAGATTCGTTTGATCGGCGGACGATTATTCGATGAGCGCGATGATGCGGCCGGACCACCGGTGGTCATCGTCAGTCGCGAGGCCGCGCGGCGATTCTTTGGTAACGACGATGCAATCGGCCGGACGTTGCCGCTGATGGGCAAAGACGTCACGATCGTCGGCGTGGTCGAAAACGTCAAATACACGGGCATCGCAGCCGGCCCGGAGAGCACGCTGTATCAGCCGTACGCGCAACAGCCGCTGCGCCTCGCCGTGCTGTTTGCGCGGACTACCGGCGACGCGAGTCAGATCGCCACTGACATTCGCAGCATGATCAAGTCGTACGACCCCGGCATCGCAGTACCGCAGCTGCGCTCTCTCGACGCATGGATCGCCGACGCCACTGCGCAACCGCGATTCCGGGCAATTCTGCTCGGCTCCATCGCGCTGATCACGCTCTGCCTGGCGATCATCGGCCTCTATGGCGTGATCGCGTATGCGACATCGCAACGCACGTCCGAGATTGGCCTGCGAATCGCGATCGGCGCGCAGCGATCGGATGTGATCCGCCTTGTGCTCGCCGAAGGCGCGCGCCTCGCCATTGCCGGCATCGTCCTCGGACTGGCGGGATCGTATTGGGCAGCGCGACTGCTCTCGTCATTCCTTTACGGCGTGACCACCACCGATCTGCCGGCATTTGCCAGCGCAGCGGTGGCGTTGTTTGTCGCCGCGCTCGTCGCGACGTACCTGCCGGCGCGCAGAGCGGCGCGCGTCGATCCGATGACGGCCCTAAGAGCTGAATAAAGAGTGTGAAGTAATTCGTCCCTTACGCGCCCGGTAAGCGTGTTCGACACCGGTAAGTCCTGGCGCGTCGTCTTTTGAACATTTCCACGTGATGCACGCGTGCGCGCGCGGGCACGCCGGTTGCTTTCCGCACCGCAGCGCCGTGACGGTCAACTTGTCTCGAGAGGACTGACATGACGCGTACACGCCCTGCACCGTTTCTTGCCACGCTCGCGCTGATTTTCATCTCGGCAATATCAGCACCGGGACCCCAAGCTCAAAGCGGACCCGGACCATACACGCTGATCGACCTCGGCACTCTCGGCGGCCTCAGCGCGCAAGCCAACGATATGAACGAGGCCGGCCAAATCACCGGCTACGCCACCAACTCGTCGAATTGGACGCGCGCCTTCCGGTGGGAAGACGGCCTCATGACGGACCTGGGCACGTTGGGCGGCAGCGCCGGCGTTGGCCTGGGCATCAACGGCTTCGGGCACGTTGTCGGCTACTCGAATCTGGTCCCTGGCGGGGCGAGCGTGGCGACGTTGTGGCGTGACGGTGCCGTGATCAACATGACGCCCGACCTCGCGGCTGGACAGGGTTCATCCGCGCGGGCGATCAACGACAGCGGCCAGGCGGTGGTTCAGATCAGCTACGGGGATGGGTTCCTGTGGGAGAACGGTGTGCGGACGCCGCTTGGCGATCTCGGCGGCGGCTTCGGCAGCTTTCCGCAGGACATCAACAACGCCGGGCAGATCGTCGGTTCGTCGTACACGGGCGTCACGTCCCACGCGTTTCTATGGCAGAACGGAACGATGACCGACCTGGGCCTGCTGCCGGGCGACGAAGACAGCGGCGCCAGCGCGATTAACAGCCTCGGCGTAATCGTGGGATCGAGCGGCCGGACTGATCCGGACACCTACCAACAATTCTACAAACCATTCATTTACGAGAACGGCCAGATGAGATCGATACCGGTGCCAGGCACCGAATCATTCGGCGGCGACATCAACGATGCCGGCGACGTCGTCGGCACGATGCGAGCGGGCGGCGCCGTCACACCCTGGCACGCGTGGATCTATAAGAACGGCGTCGTGACGAATCTGAATTCAGTGAAACCCTCCGGCACGGGTCTGCACCTCGCGTATGCAATGGCGATTAACAACGCCGGCCAGATCAGCGGTGTCGCAATGGATGCACAGGGCCGCTATCACGCCTACCTGCTGACGCCGGGCGGTGTGGCTCCTCCGCCGGTGCCGCCGAAGTTGAGTATCAACGACGTCAGCGTGCTCGAAGGCAACAACAACAACACGACCGCCGCGACCTTCACGGTCAGCCTGTCGGAGGCGACGACCGGCACCGTGCTGGTCAATTTCATGACCGCGAATGGGTCTGCGATTGCCGGCGACGACTACACCTTCGTATCGGGCACGCTGCAGTTCAACCCGGGCGAGACGACGAAGACGGTCACGGTCGCGGTGAAAGGCGATAAGAAGCGGGAATCCGACGAGACGTTCAGAGTCAATCTGTCGGGCGCCGACGGGGCGACGATCTTCGACGCGCAAGGCTCGGGCATCATCCGCAACGACGATCGATAGAATCGCGTTGGGCTGTGGCAAACTGGCAAGGTGCGAAGTGTCGTAATTGCCAGTTTGCTCGCGGCTCTGACGGCGGCGTGCGGCTCGCAGCCGAAAGAAGAAGACTACCCCGCGAAGATCGCGGCGATTCGCGCTGCCAAGGACGAGAGCTTCAAGAGCGATCCGGATTCACCGATACCGGCGGACAAGAAGGCCACGCTCCTTCCCCTCGCCTACTTTCCGATCGACGAAAACTACGCCGTCCCCGCGACGCTCGAGCCGTCGCCCGAGCGCACACGCATCCAGGTGCCGACGTCGATCGGCAAGACGCGTGACATCGAACGGGTCGGCACGTTGCGGTTCACCCTGAAGGGCCAGCAGCTGCGGCTCACCGCGTTCCTCGAAGTCGAGGATCCGCGGGCCAATCGCCTGTTCGTGCCGTTCTCCGATCTGACGAGCGGCGCCGAAACCTATCCGGCCGGGCGCTATATGGAGCTCGATCCGACCCCGACCGGCATCTACCTCGTCGACTTCAACATCGCGTATCACCCGTACTGCTATTACAGCCCCGAGTACGACTGCCCGTTCCCGCCCAAGGAAAACCGGCTCGAGGTGCCGGTTCGCGCCGGCGAGAAAATGCAAAAGGCCGACACCAGCATTCCATGAAGGCCCTTCACGCCATCGTGTTCGACTTCGACGGCGTGATCGCCGACAGCGAGCGGCTGCACCTGCGCTCGTATCAAGAGGTCCTCGCGCCAGAAGGCATCACGATGTCGAACGAGGACTACTTCAACCGCTATCTCGGCTACGACGATGTCGGCGTGTTCAAGGCGGTGGGGCGTGATAACAACGTGGCGATGGACGATCGCCGCGTCTCCGACCTGATCGCGCGCAAGGGTCAGCGCTACGAATCACTCGCCGCGGCGGGCGAGATGATCTTTCCCGGCGCCGCCGCATTCATCCGCGGCGCCGTCGCGGCGTCGGTGCCCATCGCCATCGCCTCGGGCGCCCTGACGCACGAGATCGAAGACGTGCTCGATCGCGCGGGCCTCCTGCAACTCTTTCCGGTGATCGTCGGCGCCGATCAGACCGAGCACAGCAAGCCTGACCCCGAGCCGTATCAAGCGGCGTTCGCGCGCCTGCGCGCGCACACCGGCCGCGATCTGATCGCATGGCGATCGGTGGCGATCGAGGATTCGCGCTGGGGCCTGCTGTCGGCGCGCGGCGCCGATCTGCGCTGCGTCGCCGTCACGAATACCTACTCCGAAGCGGAGCTGCGCGCCGACGCCGAGCTGGTCGTGCCGGGGCTTCAATCGCTCACCCTCGAAGCGCTGGACGCGCTCTGCGCTGACTGAGACCATCGTGATGAAGCCGCTCGCGGAACAGATCGCCGAAGCCGCCGATCGCCCGGGACCGGATCTGGCGGCGCCCGCGTTCCTGGTGGCGCGCATCGAGTATCCGCGCCTCGTGCCCGGGCCCTACCTCGATCGGCTCGATCAGATGGGCGACGCCGCGTTCCATTTCGTCGCCAGGGATCCCGGACACGATGCGCCGGTGGCGGCGCGCATCGATGCGATCAACCGGTATCTGTTCGGCGAGCTCGGCTTCTCGGGCAACCGCGAACAATTTGAAGACCCGCGCAACAGCTGCCTCAACGAGGTGATGGATCGGAAGAAGGGCATCCCGAT
>Ga0207428_10007047_pt1 | contig 10292 bp, 2 predicted proteins | sample RhiMethybrSRZTD1_FD_187600 | JGI IMG/M metagenome (GOLD analysis project Ga0207428, IMG submission 187600) | Populus rhizosphere microbial communities from Tennessee, USA - Rhizosphere MetaG P. TD hybrid SRZTD1 (SPAdes) (version 3) | ecosystem: Host-associated > Plants > Roots > Rhizosphere >... | reverse complement strand
GGCGAAGTTCGTGATGCGGTAGATGCCGTCGAAGGCCGAAAAGAAGAGGTCTCCGCTCAGCGGGTCTACATGCATGTCCAGAGGCAAACTCGGCGAGGTAGCGACCACTCGTATGACGGCCCCGGTAGCTGGATTCACTTCCAATATATTGCCACCGTTGCTCATGCCCGCGTAGAGTCGGCCGTCTTTGGTGAAAGTCAGCCCCGCGAGTGCAGCGCCGGACGCCGGCGGAATTTTCCCGACCAGCGTCGCCGGCCCGGCAATTCCGCCCTGCGGGCCAAAGGCGTGGATGCTGCTGTCATTAACATCCCCGACGAAAAGCGTGCCGTTGGCGTTGAAGTCGAGGCCGATGGGTGCCTTGGACGAGAAGCAATCCAGCGGGAAGTTGCTCGCAAAGGTGGTCACCGCATAGCCCGGGGCTGCCGTGCCAACTGCATTGCCTCCGCAGGATCCTGAAGCGTTGACGAAATTGACTACGGCGCTGCCGGGCACCGGCAGGTTGCCGTCGGTAACATCAACCGCGGTGTAGGTGACCGCCTCGGCTTTATTCGAGACCGCCTTGAACTGCATCTTCCCCGTCGCGTCCGTGGTCGCGGTGGTCGCCGTGATGATGGAAGCGCCGTTGCCTTGAGAGAGATTTACTGACTTGTTCGGCGACGGGTTACCGTTTGCGTCCTGCAAGGTCACCGTGATTATCGTGGAATCAGTCCCGTTCGCGTTGACCGTGGTCGGGCTGGCAATGATGCTGCCGGCAGCCGCAGGTCGCGAAACGAATTGAACCGTGGGGTGCTGTGAAAGCGGGATGCCGTTGACCGTAGCAGTAAAAGTCACAGTTTCCAGGAATGTATCCGTCACCGTAAACAGCGCCGCGCCGTTACTCACGTTCGTTACCGCGTTCAGGGTCGTAATCACAGCGTGCGAGCCGCTGTTCATCGTCAGTTGCACAGTCTGGCCGCTAACGCTGTTGCCATTTGCGTCCACCAATGCGACGACAACGCCGGCCTGTGTCTGGCCGTCCGCCACAACTGTCGGCGGATAAGCGGCCAAAGTTGATTTCGCGACGCTGAACGCGCCGGCCGTGCCACCGGTGAGCGCGAGATGTAACAGGTTGACGTTGGGTGAGCCGAGGCCGACGTGTTGAAAATCACTTCCCAGCTCTGCCGGCGAATGAAAGGCGCTGGTATTCGCCAGAGGATAAAGCTTTGGATTGAGGAAACCGAGCGCCCGATTCCCTTTGTGATTAAGAACTGCGACAAACGCCGCCCAGACCGGAGCCGCGACACTGGTGCCGCCGTATAGAAGGTTGGTCGGACAACCACCATTGCTCGCCTGACAGATGAAGTACCCCGTCAGAGGATCGGCCGGCGCCGTAACGTCAGGCACGGAACGCCGGTTCACATTCGTGAGTCCATTCTGATAGGACGGCCGGCCGAAGAAACGGCTGGAACCAAATCCGCCCTGTCCGCCCAAAGCTGAATTCCACCAGGTTTCACTGCCGTACGTACCGCCGACACTGCGGTTAGGAGTGGTCCCGCCAACCGCCGTCGCGTTCGGTGAACTGGCGGGCACATGACAGGTATTCGGGCTTCCGTTCAAGCAGGTGCTGCCCATGTCACCCGATCCGTTTAGCACGCTGATGCCTGCGGCGCCGGCGCTGGCCAGGATCGAATCGATACTTTGCACGTCCGCCAGAGTCGTCTGATCCTCGCAGTAGGCCCAGCTATTCGAGATCACATTGACGCCATCATTAATCATGGCATTGAACATCGTCTGGAAACTGCCGCGCCCGTTGAAAGGGCCGTCATAGACGACCACCTGCGCCCCCGGCGCCAGGCTCATTACGGCAGAGATATCGAGCAGGACTTCGGACTCCTGGGACCCGGGCGGTCCGAAGCCACCGGCGACATGCACCTGCGAAAGCTGCGCGAACTGGTTGCTGCGACCAATCAGGTTCAGAAAATCGCGCACGTCTGAAGCCACAAAATTGTCGAATTGCAGCAGACCAATCTTTTGACCTGCGCCTGAAGCCGGACTGATCCCTGACAGCTTGTTCAGGAATTCTTCATCGGCGCCCGGCGGCGGTTGGCTGGAGGCAAGCAGATTGAGCATGTTGAGCTGCTCGGCCATGCAGAAGTAACCGCTTAGTCCACCGATTACGAACGGGCGTGGCTTTCCAACTTCGAGCAATTGCGCTGAGTACCAACAGCTCCGGGCCAGGTTGCCCTTCGGGTCATACTGCGGCGGCAGAACCACTTCGGTCGCTCCGACATGGACTGGCTGCGCAATGTTGTTCAAGCCAATCACTGCCTGCACATGAGCAGCGATATTTGCCGGCAGCCGCGGATCACGATCATTCGAATAGAACGCGCGATTGCCCTCGCGGTAGTCATCGAGGCGAACATCGAAAGCCTTTTCAGCCTCTCGTCGCGTGCCACTCGCGGTAATTGTTAGCCGATTCAGCGAGTCGTCTATGAGTGTGAACCCTTTGCGCGCCAGCCAATCGCTGACTTGCGCATAAGTTTGCAAACTCGGTCCGAAGCGATCGGCTTGTTCAGCGGGGCTCAGGTACTGCCGGTAAGTGGGCGACCCGGGATCCTGGAGACCGTTGACAAACTTCTCAAAGGCCGGCTGATCTGTTCGCTTGAGGACGATCGTAAGCGTCAAGGGCAAAGTACCGGAATTCTGCCGGTAAATCTTTCGCGACCGGTTCAGCGCGCGGGGCAAGTGCTGGGGCAGGGCGAATGTGGCACGCGCATCTTGCGCGTGGTCCACGGGCGGGACGCCCGTGCCACTTCCTTCAGTAGCCGTTTGCGTATCGCGCGGGACGTTGTCAGGTGGGGCGACCCGAGAATTGTCGCTCACGTCGAAGTCGCGCCCGTCGCTTCGTACGATGTTGCGGGCCGCGGCTTCGCTTGCGGGAGCCTTCGCATTCCTTAGCGCCAATAGCCCGCCGGCGGCCGCCAAGCTCGCAATTATCACGGCAATAGCCAACGTGGCTCGATTAATGGAATCTTTTACGAACTTTTGCACGACACACCCCGCTTTCCTGAAAGCACCGGTCAAAGAAAAAGCGAATTCCGGCAGACTCGTTCATCACCACTTGACGTTCTGACCAAATGAGCGCGGCCTTGCGCCACCCATTGATAAATCCTCTCCAAATCGACCCGCGCCAGATCTCCAGCCTCTTGCGGCGTCAGAATTTCACTCCTCATACGACACACGGAGCAGTGCGCCGTTATCGACTGACGAACAATCCGTTCCTGCTCAAAGAAGGTAATCTCGACTCTTCTTTTCTTTGTCGTAGTCATGGCCAGTGATAGAATTCGCGCGTTTCCCTCAAGGGTTTTTAGAGCGCGTAAACTACGGCACCAGCGGCCTTCAGGTCTGGAAGAAAACCGGAAATAATTCGGAAAAAGACCGACTTCCGGAGCGAGAATCATGGATCGGCTTCGCAAACGATATTTGCTGAACGGGTACACACTCCTGCCTGACGAGAAACTGCTCAGTCATGGCGACCAGCCGGTTCACCTGCCAAAGCGGCCTTTCGAGGTCCTGCTATTTTTAGTCGAGAGTCGCGATCGGTTCGTGAGCCGCGCAGAACTGCTCGATCGGTTTTGGGACGGGAAAGACGTTTACGATGACGCGCTAAGAAAGTGCGTCGGAGCGATTCGTAAAGCGCTGGAAGAACAGCCGGACCGGCCCCGTTTTATCGAGACGCGTTGGGGCGTTGGCTATCGCTACATCGGCCCGCTTCAGGAGCAGATCGTCCCGTCTGAGACGACCGTAACTGAAATCGAAAAAACCCGCGGAGTAACAATTGTATTCGAGGACGAAGAGACTCACGACGATCAGCCCGTAGTACAAACGGTCGCCGCGCCGTCTCAGAACTTGAGTTTGTCGGAGCGCAAGGCTTACCGGAAGACGTTCGCTCTGGCGGCCATGGTGCTGGCCATTCTTGGCGCCAGTGTTGCTCTCATTGCCTCCCGTTGGCGCAAAGGCAATGACGCTCCCAAGCCTCTCATTCATTCGATTGCCGTGCTGCCGCTCAAGAACCTTACCGGCAACCCGGCCAATGATTACCTGAGCGACGGCGTCACTGAAACCCTGATTACCGCGCTCTCAGGATCGGGAGATCTGAAAGTAATCTCCCGTGGTTCGGCTTTTTCACTCAGAGACAAAAACCTGGATCCGCAGGAAGCCGGCCGGGTGTTAAAGGTTGCGGCGTTACTGGAAGGCAGCTTGCGTCAGAATGGTGACAAGGTACGAGTCAACATTCGCCTTGTGAGCACCGCTGACGGAGAAGTGCTGTGGGCGAATGACACTAACGATCGGGCGATTACGGATATCTTCCGGATTCAGGATGAAATTGCCCGTAGTGTCATCGCGCGCCTGGGACTCAAAACAGGCGACGACAGCAGTCGCCAACTCGCCCGGCGACACACCGGCAACGTCGGGGCTTATCAGAATTACCTCAAGGGCCGCTATTCACTCAACAAGCGAAATTCCGAAGCAATCTTAAAGGCAATTGATTATTTCCAGCGGGCGATCGAGTTAGATCCTAAATATGCTTTGGCTTACGCGGGGCTGGCCGAAGCTTATGACAAGGCTTACTTCTTTATCGAACTGCCGCCGCAGGAAACGATTGCAAAAGAGAAAGCCGCAGCGACCAAAGCGCTGCAGCTTGACGATTCGCTGGCGGAAGCACACGTCGCCATGGCCACCGTCTATGCCAACACCTGGGACCTTGAGAACGCGGCCCGTGAAGAGGAACGGGCCATTGAAATCGATCCCCTCAACGTGGAAGCGCATCACAACTACGCTTATCGCCTGATAGATCTGTGCAAACCTGATCAGGCGGTTGCCGAAATCAAACGGGCGCATGAACTTGATCCACTGAACATCGTGATGAACATCGATGTGGGCGAGATTCTGTTATTCGCCCGGCGTACTGACGAGGCCATTACGGCCCTGCGCCACGCCATCGAAATGGATCCGGCGCGGGCGAATGCTCATTGGGACCTGGGGAACGCTTATGAAGCGAAAGGGATGTACGCGGAATCCGTCGCGGAACATCTGGAAGAATTCAGGCTCAAGGGTGAAACCCCGGAGACTATCGGCGAGCTCAGGAAAGCCTTTGAATCCGCGGGGATTAAGGGATTTTGGCGCCAGCGGCTCGCACAACTGAAAGCCCGACCGGGTTACCTTGAACCTTTCCTGCTCGTGAGTATCTATCTCAGCCTTGATGATAAAGATCAAGTGTTCGCCTGGCTGGAAAAGGCTTATCGAGATCGAAATCCCAACATGGTCGGTCTGAAATCATCGCCGCGGCACGATATTCTGCGCTCAGATCCAAGGTACGCCGATTTGTTACGGCGAGTGGGCCTGTCTTAGCAAGCCCTTCACGGTCCAAACCTCTGTCGGTACTCAATCGACGACAGGAACGCCTTCACCATCTCAGCGTTAATGTAATTCCCGTTGAACTGATTCAGCTTCGTCAGCCAGAAGTCGTAGCCGGTGTAGTCTGTATCCGGCGCGTCATTTGGATTCCGTCTCAGGTAGCCAAAGTATTGCGCCAACACGAACGCGCGGTTGAACTCAGCGCTGTAGAGGTCCTGATCGTCAGCCACCATCCGCACCGCCTGCGCCCGGGCCGTCTGGTTGGTCGTGTTCCCGGCTCCGCCAAAAAGATTGATTGCCGTCTGCTGCTCGCTCAAACTCAAAGGTCCGCCCGCATTCTGATTCAACCGCGTCACAAATTGCGACGGGGTCATCGTTGTCGGCAGGGCGTTGATGAAGCGCGTCGTTTGTACGAACTCCAGGGCATACGCCTGCTTGTTATTCTCCAAAGCCTGTTCCCAGCCTGGCGACAGCACAATCACTCCCCGACCAATCCGCTGCGTGTCTTTCATGAACTCATCGAAGCGAACTATGGGCACCGGCAGCGTATGCGGACTACCAAACGTCGAGTTACCCGTCGCATCGGCATAAGCCACCTTGTAAAAGCGCTCCACCAGATAGCCCGTTTGCTGGAACTCGATCGACAGGAAGAATGAAGCCGAGACGTCTATGCGCCGGACTTCGTTGCATTGCACGTCGCTGCCGCACGAAGTAATCTGGTTCGTCCAGAAGTCCCAACCTGATTGATCCGGTTCGCGGTTGAGGAAGTCGTGATAATGCTGCCGCACAAAGTTCCGCGCGTCGTCGATCACATTGGTGGGCGGCGCCGGCTCAGTCGCGTCATCCGCAATTATGACCCCGGCTTCTTTGATCAAACCAAGAGCCGCGTTGTTTGTCGGGTTCGACAGGGTCATGTCGAACTGCTCAGATCCTTCGACAAACCCGTCCTGGCTGATCAGGATATTTATTACCTTCGTATCTTCACCGGCCGCAAAGTTCAGTGTGCCCACCGCCGTCGTGAAGTCACACTTCGGTGTGGCGATGCCGCTGATGGAGGAACACGCGAACCCGGTGTTACCGCTGCTCGTGTAATCCACCGTTACCGCCCGGCTCAGATCGCCGGTGCGCTTCACTGTCACCGTCGTGAAGCCGGAGCTTTCCGTCGTGTTGTAGGCGGCCGCGCTGAAGTTCAATGTGCCGCCGACGGCTACCGTGGTGATGGTGAACGTCTGGATTGGTGAAATATCCACACCACCATTTGCTATGCCGCCATTGTCCTGCACTCGGACGTTGAGCGTCGCCGTACCGGCGACATTCGCGGCCGGGGTATAGCTCAGCGTGCCCGTGGAACTCACCGCCGGACCGGCGGAGAACAAAGCCGGGTTGGTGTTTTGGCTGATCTGGAAGGCCAGTGTCTGCCCTGATTCGTTGGCCGGCCCGACCGAAATGTTAGTCGCCCAGTTCGGCACACTCTGCGCTCCCGCATTGTTGTTGACGGTCTGGTCGGCGCCCTTCGTAAACGAAGGCGCATCGTTCACTGAGTTGATTGTGATCGTGAATGTCTGCGAGGCCGAAGTATCCACACCGCCGCTAGCCGTCCCACCATCATCTTTAAGATTGATGGTGATGGTGGCGGAACCATTCGCATTTGCCGCTGGCGTGTAAGTCAGCGTCCCCGTCGAACTAACGGCCGGACCAGCCGAGAACAGCGCCGCGTTCGTGTTATTCGTAACCTGGAATGTCAAAGTCTGCCCCGCTTCGTTTGCAGGTCCCGCCGAAATCGCCGTGGCCCAGTTATTGACGGTTTGCGCGCTGGCATCTTCATTCACTGTCTGATTGGCGCCCTTCGTGAACGACGGCGCATCGTTCACCGCATTGACAGTAATCGTGAAGTTCTGCGTCGCAGACGTATCGACTCCACCATTGGCAGTTCCACCATTGTCTTTCAGGTTGATGGTGATCGTGGCTGATCCATTCGCATTTGCCACCGGCGTGTAGGTCAGGGTCCCCGTCGAACTAATGGCCGGAGCCACTGAAAACAACGCCGCGTTGGTGTTATTCGTTACCTGAAAAGTCACTGTTTGCCCGGACTCATCGGCAGCTCCGCGGGAAATCGCCGTGGCCCAACCGACTACGCTTTGCGCCCCGGCATCTTCATTGACCGTTTGGTCTGCTCCTGTGGTGAACGAGGGCGCATCGTTAACCGCATTCACCGTGATCGTGAAGGTTTGCGAGGCCGAAGTATCAACTCCACCGTTGGCGGTCCCGCCATTGTCCTGAAGATTGATCGTGATCGTGGCCGAGCCGTTGGCGTTCGCCGCGGTCGTGTAAGTAAGCGTTCCGCTCGAGCTGACTGCCGGAGCCACCGCGAACAAACCGGCGTTCGTGTTTCCAGTGACTTGGAAAGTCAGCACCTGGCCTGCTTCATCAGCCGGCCCGGGCGAAATACTCGTGGCCCAGCTGACCGTTTGCCCACCCGCATCTTCATTCACAACTTGATCGGCGCCCTTAACAAACGCCGGTGCATCGTTCACCGGATTCACGGTAAGCAGGAAAGTATTGTTCTCAGGACCGCCGGTGCGGTTAACCGTTACAGTGATGTTCGTTGTTCCATTAAGATTGGTAGCGGGATTGATCGTCACTACTCCAGTCGAGCCGTTGATGGCCGCACTGAGATGCGCAGCGTCATTTGGCACCAGCACCGGATTACTGGAAGTCGCCGTCACCGAAACAATCGTGGCCGGATCTCCCGCATCGAACGGCACCAAAACCTGTGTGTCTTCATTCGTGCTGGTGGGCCCCAGATTTGCCAACGGTGTCTGGGTTTCGTAAGCGCCAATGTCTACCGTCGCGGTCGTGTCGACATCAGGTCCATCTACCTGCCGGCTAAAGCCCGCGCCTCTTTGATCAGTTGTAAGTTGAGAGATGAAGGAATCCCCGCAGTGGGCCACGTCAGTAACGCAATCGTCTCCCGCATCGAGCGCCGTACTGTTGGAAAGCAGTGCGTGTGTCATGCTCGTGCCCCCATTATTGGCCAGGGGACCAAGTCTCGGATCCAATGGCGCGGCGCTGGTGCCAAATTGATCTCCGGGCGCTGTGAAGGGGTTCGGTGGATCGTGCACAGTTGACCCACTTGTAGTCTTGCCGATTAGGTTATGGCCCAGTGAAGTAAAGGTACCGCTGCCCTCGATATCGGTGGTGCCGGTATTGCCGGCGATAATCGTATTTCTGGCGCTCCGGGTGGTTATACTGCTAACTCCAGTGCCTACATTTCCCGTGATAGTGCAGTTTGTTAGCCTGAGTATCGTGTTCGGATCGCTGCTGTCAATCGCCCCGTGCTTGAGATTACCGCTCACGGTCGTGTTGGTGATCGTCAACACATTTCCATTGTAGATGCCGCTTACACGACCCAGATTACCGCTGATAAGGGTACGCACCAGCGTCATAGGTCCAATGTTTCTGATGCCTCCGCCGAAACCAGTGTCGCCGTCGGAACTCGTCCGGTTGTTGCTAACTGAACAATCTGTAAGCGTCGCCTGACCGGCTGCGGTATAGATGGCGCCGCCATCTCCTCCTGTGTCAGTACTGTTGATTTGGGTCTTGTTGTTGATGATCGAGGTGCTCGTTAAGGTCAGTGAACCTGAACTATAAATGCCGCCGCCACGACCACTCGACGTACTACTGTTGCCGCCGCGACCGGTGGAATTGCCACTTACTACGCAATTGGTCATGGTCAGCGTGCCGGTGTTGTAAATGCCTCCGCCATCGCCGCCCACAGCCGGGGTGCTGCTGACTATGCCACCGGCACCGGTCGTGTTGGCGCTGACCGTACAATTTGTCATCACCAGGGTACCCGCGTTAGCGATGCCTCCTCCGCGGCTGCCCGAAGTCGGGGTAGTATCCGAGAGACCTGCGCCGGTTCTGTTCGCCGTCACGGTAACGTCGGTCATCGTTAGTGTCCCAAGATTCTGAATACCGCCGCCGTCAAAAGGCCCTTGACCAGTACCGACCGGGAAGATATTCGCATCCTGCGTTCGACCGTCCCTGACCGTCAGTCCCGATATACTGACGTTGCTGCCGCTGGTGATGTTGAAAATGCGATAGGCCCCACCGCCGCCGGCTACGGCCAAAACGCCGGCGCCGGGTCCGATCATCGTTATGTCGGATGCAAGGTTCGGCAACGCACCCGTTAGACCAGCAATGCCCGTTAATCCCGTCAGGCTGATCACATCTGCTCCGACATTGCTTCCGGCCGCACACTCGCCCGGCACCGCGCCTGAGGCGACATTGCTGTTTGCCGCTTGAATCGCCTCGCGCAGAGAGCAAAGGCCGTCGGTGGCTACGGGGCCGGGATCCAACCCCGTGTTAACGGTGATGGTGTTGCCTTCCGGCGCGATCGCGCCTTTGTCAGGAACAGCCAGCGGCACGGAAGCATAATGACCCGCACCGTGGCGTGAGAGTGCGCCGGCGTGCTGCCGGTTTGCACCAGCCGAAACGAGCACAACCAGAGTCAGGCATAAGACGATAAACAACGCAGGGCGCTGTGCGCGAAAGAGGGGGAATGACGACATTTTCCGTTCTCCAGCGTAGCAACCGAGGCTCTCAGGGATCGGGAATTCTGAGTGCGAGGCCAAATGGCAACTGATGGATATCAACCAGCCGTGCCGAACGTGGTTGAGAGCGCCATGCGGCGCAAAAAGTGCGGCGAAATACTTCTGTTGGTTGGCGGCCAGGCAACGCCTGAGAATAATTCAACTAAAGCCTGCCTGGCAAATACAAAACCACCTTTTAACTCAAGGTCCAAAACGCTGCCGGTACTCAATCGACGACAAAAATGCTTTGACCATTTCTGCGTTGATATAGTTCCCGTTGAACTGGTTCAGCTTGGTGAGCCA
>Ga0207428_10007045_pt1 | contig 10293 bp, 12 predicted proteins | sample RhiMethybrSRZTD1_FD_187600 | JGI IMG/M metagenome (GOLD analysis project Ga0207428, IMG submission 187600) | Populus rhizosphere microbial communities from Tennessee, USA - Rhizosphere MetaG P. TD hybrid SRZTD1 (SPAdes) (version 3) | ecosystem: Host-associated > Plants > Roots > Rhizosphere >... | reverse complement strand
GGCGGCACGATCCGCAAATCGTGCAGATTCGATCTCCTGCTGAAGCGCCGCGGCTTCACCTCGCGTCATTTCAGCGCGAGCCATCAACGCTTCGATGGCCGGCAGCGGGACTCGAGCGGTCGCCGTCGGTCCGAGGGCCACGATGGCGGTCACATCGGCCGGCGTTGCGAAGAACGATGCGAGCGCAGCCTGCGCGCGTGCGCGATCGGCCCGCGCCGCCACCCGCTCCGCGTCGATGTCCATGACCTCGCGCTCGGCACGCAGCTGGTCGTACCCCGCTGCGTCGCCTGCCGACTCGCGGCGTGCCAGCACGTCAGCCAGTGCACGCAAGCGATCACGGGCCTGCGTCAATTCCGTTTCGCGCACCTGTGCAGACACGAGGTCTGCATAGGCGCCGCGCAGCTCCGCGCGTGCGCGTCGAATTTCTTCATCGGCTCGATGCCCGCTCGCCTCGACGAGCGCAGATGCAGCATCCACCTCGAGTCCACGTCTTCCGGTGATCGGCAACGGCTGCGTCACCGTCCACATGCTCTCGGTGATCCCGGCTACCGATTCGCGGTTGTAGGTGGCGCGCGGATTCGGCCAGCGGCCGGCGGCAAAGACGTCCGCACGGGCGACGTCAACCGCCGCGCGTATCGCGCGCACACGCGGACTGTCCGGTGACAGGCGCGCGAGAGCATCGGCTTCAGAGAGAACGGTTTGGGCCATGGCGGGCGCGCCCAGCGACAGCAGCGCCACGGCCACGCACCACCTGCGTGTCCGCATACGACTCCTTCAAGACAGAGAGATAGCGAGACGGCCCGATCGGCCGCGTTTAGAGGCGGGAAATGGCAGGAGGCGCGCGGAGTGAGGTCGGTGCTCGAGGCGGTGCGTGAATCAGACGCTCGACATACTCTCGGGACCGGTGGAGCGTCTCGCCGATCGGAGGCTCGACCATGGCCATCACCGTGCTCGGCGGTGGACCCACGACAGGCGCGCTCGTCGGAACGACGTAGACCGGGTCGAACGTCAGAACAGGGGCGTCTTCGTGATCGAGGATTCGGTTGTCACGGGTGGTGTGGTGGGCGAACGAGTGTGCGGTGAAGTGCCGGTGTACGAGGAGCGTCTCGTGGCCGTGGTCCTCCTCTTCGTGGACGTGCTCCGGCGGAGCGGCGGGAAGCCACCCGACCGTGACGAGAAGGACAAGCCCGACGAGCCGGCTTCTGAACACTGCGGTCATCCTATGCTACGCAGGCAAATGCAACAACTGAAGAGTCCCTGACGCGCGCGTCAGGATTGGCCCACAGACTCCAAATTCCCCTGATTTCTTCAGGCATCGCCGAACTTCAAGCCATATCCAGAACTGTCTGGCGGTAGACTGTTACGAACGTAGGGCGGGCCCTCCTGAGTGGACTCGCAGAGGGAGAGCACATGAGACGCCTCATTCTTGGAGCGCTGACGGGGTTGGCTGGCGCTGCGATCTTTACAACTATTACCGTGTCTGGCCAGGGCCGCGTCGACTCGGCCGGTGTCATGACGGCGGAGGGTGGCGTGCCGGCGTTGGGAAGCTACAAGGTGCCGAAGACGCCGTGGGGCGAACCGGACCTCCAGGGCACGTACAACGCCAACGACCTGCAGGGCGTTCCGATGCAGCGCGCGCAGACCGTCGGTACGCGCTACAAGCTGAGCGACGACGAGTTCAAGCAGCGCGTCGCACAGCGCGATGAGAACGTCGCCAACGACAACAGCGACGAGTTCACATTGGAGCGTGCCGAAGAGTTCGAGAAGAGATTCGGCACCGTTGGCGGCGCCGTCTCACCGCCGCCGCACTGGCTCGAGCGGGCGCGGAGCGTCAGCCACGTGGCGTCGTATGTCATCGATCCGCCCGACGGACGCATTCCCGCGTTGACTCCGGCGGCCCAGGCCGCGGCAACCGAGCGTCAGCAGGCCCAGGCCGCTCGTCGCAAGCAACTGAACGGCATCGAGGCCGAGTGGACCACCGATCGCAGCAACTACGATCGCTGCATCAGCACCGGCGTTCTGCAATCGATCACGCCGAAGATCTACAACTCCGGCAGCCGTATCGTTCAGGGTCCCGGCTGGCTCGCGTTCCAGAACGAGATGATCCACGAGACGCGCGTCATCCCGACGGATGGCCGCAAGCAGATCGGCTCAGGCGTCCAGAACTGGATGGGCACGTCGGTTGGCCACTGGGAAGGCGATGTGCTCGTCGTCGAGACGCGCAACATCAAGTCGAACTCGCCCATCAATGGTCAGCCATTGTCCGACCAGGGGGTACTGACCGAACGATTCTCACTGGCTGACGCCAACACTCTCGACTACCGCATGACGATCAACGATCCGAAGGTCTACGCGGCGCCGTGGACCGTGCGGTTGCCGATTCCTCGCGAAGAAAGTTACGGCTACTTCGAGTACGCGTGCCACGAGGGGAACTATGCGATGCCCAACCTCCTCAGCGGTTCACGCGCCGAGGAGAAGCGGCGTGCCGAGGCGGCAGCGCGAGGTGAGAAGACCCCCGAGTACGTCGAGCCAGCCGGGCGCGGCCGAGGCGCCGGCGCAGGCGGCGGCCAGCCCTAATCATCGAGGGCGGGTCTTCAGACCCGCCTGTCTTAGTTGCTCACGTAGAGGCGAGTCTTCAGACTCGCCTTGTTTTTAGACTCCCGCATACCAGTGGAACCCGAAGTCCGAGTTGGTTCCACCTGTTCCCTTGCCAAAGCCAGCCATCGAGTCGACCACCTGAATCGATCGCAGGAACTTGAGATTCTTGTATCCGCACTGGCGCTCGACACGCAAACGAAGCGGCGCGCCGTTGCCTCGTGGAAGGTCGCCTCCATTGAGGCCGTAAGCGAGAATCGTCTGGGGATGCGCGACCTCGAACAGATCGTATCCTTCGTACCAGCGATCGAAGGTGTCGATGACGACGTAGCGGGCGGCGGGGGTGACTCCTCCCGCCGCTTCGAGGACGCTCTGAAGGGGTGCTCCCGTCCACTCCCCGATTGCCGACCAGCCCTGTTCGCACACGTGGGCAGTGATCTGCGTGCGCGCAGGCAGGCTCTTGATCTCGTCGAGCGACAGCTCGCGCGGACGCTGGACGAGGCCGGTGATCGGCAGGCGATAGTTCCTGAACTCTTCCGATGCGTGGCGTTGATACTCCTCGTTCCGCGGGTTGGTCTGGTTCCAGGTCGGGAAGGGATTGGCGATTTCGCTTCGCGGGAATTCCCGCGCCAACTGCTGGCCACTGAGCAGCAGCCGATTGGTGCTCATCGTCAGGACGTCGGCGGCACCGATCAACCCCCCGCGCACGCGCGGCGGAACGAACCTTTCGCGCGTACAACCCGTCAACAACACACCACCGAGTGCAGGTACGCTCGCCAGCCATTTACGACGTGAGATGGGCTTGCTCATCGCTTCCCCTTTGACGGCGGGTCTACAGACCCGCCGCTACTTGCTCGTAATCATCGAACGGACCTTGATCAAGAACCCTGCGGCCACTACCTCTAATATGTGGACTATCACGAACAGCACGAGCAGCACGGTCCCGATCGTGTGAAGTGTCCGCGCCGACTGACGCCCGCCGAAGAGATCCAGCAACCACGGCATCGCCGCCGTGAACCCGGGTGACTGCGCAATGCCGGTCAACGTCATGAGCGGCACGAACACGAAGATGAGAATGAGGTACGACGTCTTCTGCAGGGTGCCGTAGCTGCCGCTCGAGGAGTGCTTCCGCGCTGCCCAGCGAAAGTGGTCGCGCAACTCCGTCCCGATGCGCGCCACCGTCAACTCGTTGCGAGCCGGCAGCATCTGGTCACGGAAATGCCGCGAGTACAGATTCCAGCCGACATATACAAGGCCGTTGATGAGAAACACCCACGCAAAGGTGAAGTGGTAATTGCGCCCCCACCTGCGGTCGCCGAGCGCCCCCGCCGCATCCCACGAAAGGCCCCAGTCCGCGAGCCTGAATACTGCTGGATATCCCCGATAACCGGTATTCCCCCAATACAACTCGGGGAAGTCGAGGAGGATGTGGACACCGCTCACGAGCAGATACGCGCAGGCGACGACGTTGATCCAGTGACAGATGCGCACACTATAGGGGTGAGCGGTGCTCTTAGTCGTCGCGGCAGGGGGCGGCAGTTCGGAGATAGCAGCGCTGTCCATCTTCACCGACGGGAATTCTACGACTACTCCGGTGGTCCGCGCTTTGCTCAAACGCTTGACACCGTCGCTTTTATGTCTACACTGTAGACACTACGGTGGACACCATCGGACAGTTCGAGCAGGCCGTGCTGGTGGCGCTCGTTCGACTTGGCAAGGATGCCTATGGTCGGGCCATCCTCAACGAGGTGCAGAAACGCCTCGATCGAGTGGTGTCGGCAGGTGCCGTTTACGCAACGCTCGAACGCCTCGAAGCCAAGGGGCTGGCTTCGTCGACGCTGGCACCAGGCACGGCGATTCGTGGCGGACGCGCCAGACGGTATTTCGTTCTCACGGCCGCAGGTGTTCGGGCCCTGAGCGATGCAAAGTCGGCGACTGACCGGATGTGGCGCGGCCTCGGTTGGCCGCTGAAGGTGCGAACATGAGCGACACACGCATCGGTCCACCTCGCTGGGCGCACGCACTTCTCGAGTTGTTGGCGAGACCGTCAGATGTCGAATCGATTCCTGGCGACCTGCTCGAAGAGTATCGAGAGGTCAAACGCCCCTTACTGGGACAACGTGGCGCCGACGCGTGGTACATCGCGCAGACGTTCAGCGTGCTCTGGCGTGTCGTGTGGCCGTGTGTCGTTGCAATTGTGGTCCTGAGGATTCTGTCGTTTCCTCTTCCACGCGGATGGAATCCGAGTCTCGTTCCCACGCCGGGCGCGTCCGTGTTGGATGCCGCGATCTTCGTGTGGGCCGGGTATTACGGTTCACAGCGGAGCGGCCGCCTCAGCACGGGCATCGTGACGGCCACGGTGACAAGCGTCATCGGCTTCACCACTTTCTTCGTCTATGCGGCTATCACCCGGCCGACTCTCCTCCTGGCACCGTTCGGGAATCCGTTCATCTTCGTCATCATGGCGATCCTGCTGGCGATCGCGATGACCTTCGGCATCGTCGCAGGAATGGCTGGCGCCGCTGCAGGCCGGTGGTTTCCTCCCAGCCGCTGGAGGACTCGCCTCTCCTGACCATTCTTCGAACCTCGCTTTTGAAGTTGGCGGTGACGCGGGTGATATTCATAAGTGACCTGCTGACCGTATCGCCCTGCCGTTACGCCATGTGCGGGGGAGGATTTCGATGAAACCCATCGCTCTCGTCTGCATTGTGCTCACAGGCGCGCTGCTCGCGCCTGCGACCGGCTTCGCACAGGTTTCCTGCTCGCGCGACGGGTTGCAGCGGGCCGTTGATCTCTACATCGCTGCGCAGACAAAGGGCGACATCTCCGGTATGCCGCTGGCGACGGGGCTCGGTTACGTCGAGAACGTGGAACGCGTGGACATCAACAACGGACTGATCAAGACGCCGATGAAGATCGATCACCATCGCAGCCTGATCGATCCGACCACGTGTCAGACGTTCACCGAAGTGATCGTCACGAACAAGGAGAAGCCGTATGTCCTCGGCACTCGTTTGCGTGTGAACCGCGACAAGATTGCCGAGATCGAGATCCTGTGGACCACGACGGGGTACTGGTTGTTCAACGCCGACGCGTACCTGAAATATTCGTCGACCGAGAAGTGGGACGTCATTCCCGCCAACAAACGCGACACGCGCGACACTCTGGTCGCCGCGGCCAACGCCTACCTCGACGCGTTTCTCGAAGGGAAGAAAGATTTGGTGCCGTGGGGCTACCCCTGCAACCGCACGGAAGGCGGCGCTCATACGGGCAACGGCTCTCCCAGGGATAGTTGCGATGTCGGTGTGCCGAGCGGTGTGAACATCTCCAATCGCCGCTTCGTCGTGGACCCGACGATCGGTTCGGTCGTGGTGTACTGCACCTTCGGCGCCGGAAACGCCACTGGCGGCAGCGGCGCTCCTGATACTCACCTCTTTCGAGTAGAGAACGGCAAGCTGCGCTATGTGCACACGCTGACGCATCTGTTGCAGGCAAATTTCCGCGGTGGACGTGGCGGTGCTCGAGGAGGCGGGGCGGGCGGGCAAGGCGCCCCCGCTGGTCAAGGTGCTGACACGGCACCGGCCAGTCAGCGCTAGTCACATCTCTACGCGCTCAAAGTCTTCCCGGACAACGTTCGTGATCAGCGCGTGCTGATCCAGGCTGCCGACGCCGGTGTCGGAATGGGCTTGCCCCCGGCCGTGACCTCCCAGTGATTGAACCACGAGTTCGACGGCGCGCCGACAAAGTTGTCGGGCCGCCGATACGCGGGATCCTCGAGCGCGTCACTGAGTCTTACGAAGGAATAGCCGCGGCGGGCAATAGCGTCGGCAACCGCGCCGAATCGATCCGCGTTGAGGCTGTTTGCGTGCAGGAGGAGAACCTGCGCGATCTCGCGGCCGACGGTGCGCCGGGACACTTCCTCGAAAAACGAGAACACTTCGTCGATGTAACGCAGGTAGTCATCGGCAATCCGCTCGGCCGCAGCACGGTCACCGCGCCGGAGCGCGCCTGCGTACTCCGCCGCGTAGACGAATTCGTCGTTGTCGATCGTGACCGGCGCGACGGTGTAGCCATGACCAACGAGAAATGCTTCAAAGGCGCGACGCGTTTCGAGATCGGCGCCAACGTGGAGGAACGGATGCCGGAAGAACCGCGGAGTCCGTCCGCGCTCTTTCAGGAGCGCCCGCGTGATTGTCTCACCGCGGAGCACGTCGGCCTGGAACTGATCGAGCGGCATCGTGTTGAGATCGCGATGCGAGTAGGTGTGATTACCGAGCTCGAGCCCGGCATCGAGCCACATTCCCAGCAGCCCGATCCGCCTTTCCACATCATCGGCGGGCGCGGCCGGTCGGAAAAGCCCGCTCTCGTTGACGAAGCCGATCGCCGGGACGTTGTGCTGTCGTATGGCAGCCAGGAGCCTCCGCGTGAGGTCCTCGAGGCTTGCTGTGTCGGTGGCGACCGACCCGGCGGACGTCGCCGGGAGATCGTCGAAAGTGACCGCAACGGTCCGTTCGATCGCGCGAGTGTCAGGGACCGCGGCAGTCAGGACGAGGGCGGCGAACGCCAGCGACGCGGTCAGCCTATGGAGCTGTCGCAACGCTGGTCATTGTGCCATCGCATGCGCACGAGCGGAGGCCGCCGACTCTGAGGTATCGTGACGCCGTGCGACTGATTGCCGGCGCGTTCACGTTCGCACTGCTGACGTTCCCCGTTGGAGCGCAGACGACCCGGCTCGGCGACGTCGTTGCCCGCCTGGATAGCTATCTCGAGCGCTATGAGGAGCGCCTGGCGAACGTCGTCGCGGAAGAAGAGTATTCGCAGTGGGTCGATCAGGGTCCGGCGACTCAGCGTTCGAGGACGTCACGGATGCTTCGTTCGGACTTTGCACTGACACTCACGTCCGAACGCAACCGCTGGGTTGGATATCGCGACACATTCGAAGTGGACGGTGTTTCGGTGCGCGACCGCGACGAACGGCTGGAGCGGCTGCTGAGCAGCGGCGCGGTCGGACAAGCGGCCCGCATCGCCGAGCAGAACGCCCGGTTCAATCTCGGCGAAGATCTCATCGCCCGCACCATCAACATCCCGACGTTTGCGCTGGAAATGATGAACCCACGGATTCGGGACCGTTTCAGCGTACGGCACACCGGCGTCGACGCTCTCGATGGCCGTCCGGGCTGGCTCATCGAGTTTCGCGAGCGTGATCGTCCGACGCTGGTGCGTACACCGGCGGGACGCGATCAACCCTCGCGCCTCGTCGCACTCGTCGACATCCAGGCTGGCGAGGTGCTATCGACCGTCCTGACCTGGGAGCGCGTCGAAGGGATGATCGCCGTGTACTATGGCCGTGCTCCCGGCATTCCGGTGGCTGTGCCGATCCGCATGGCCGAGCGCTACGTGACAGGCAGCGGTCAGATCGTCGGCGGCGAGGCGACATATACGAACTTCCGGCAGTTCGAGACGAGCGCTCGGATCATCCCTTGAGGTGAGCGCCTGCGCGATCGCCGCGGCTTTCGGCCTGTGGAGTCTTGCCCATCGTCACGAAAGCGACATGTCCAAACGCCGCGATCGAGGTGTCGAGCTCGATCGCGACTGGTGCGCGCGGGCTTCGATTGAGAAACAATGAGGCTCGCGCGGTTCGCTGGTGTGACGCTGTTCTGCTCCGCCTGTTCGAGGAGGGCCGGTGTCACGGACAGAAGTTCGGCACTCTTCCGCCTTTCGTCAACGTCAAGGTTCCAGTGTAAGTGTACGGTTCGGGAAACCCGCACGGCGGGGTCCAGGTCACTGTGAGGGTTCCGGACATGGTTGTCTGTCCCGCTTGCACGGTGCCAGAGCCGGTCAAGGCGCAGGCGAGGGGTCGCGTCCCCGGTGGGGTGGAGTCTATTGCGATGGAGAGGGTCCCACCAGACAGCGAGCCGGTGGTTGTCGCATTGAACGGAGTAGGCATTGGATCGCCAAAGCCGCCTAGTGCGCTTGGCCCTGTAACGCCCGGGCCGCCGAGCCGCGGGCTCCAGACGACGCCCCAGCAAAGGTTGACGGCTTTCCCCGTGCTGTACCAACCGGCCCAACTGCCTTCGAGTTCCTCGAGCGACGCCACTAGTGTGCCGGGCGCTGTTGGAGCGGGAGGCCCGTCGCCGGAGGAACCACAACCTGCTTCGGCCAGCGCCAAGAGCAAGGCGCCAAGAACGCCCCCTCGCCTTCGCGCACTCATAATCACTTTGAACGCAGCCTTTCCGACGAGGTTCGTCCAGGAGACGCGGACTGTATGCTGGTGGACCACGTCTGTCAACACGCCTGAGACGGCTGTCAACCCGAAATAGAATGTCCGCCAAGGGAGGACCATGATGCGTCGACCAATTGCGATGACATCGCTGCTCATGCTCGGACTCTGGAACCTGGGATGGGAGCCAACAGCAGTGGCGCAGAGCGCGCGAGACGCGCAAGTCCCGGTGCGCACGCTCAAGCGGTCGATCATTGAGGGCCCCTCCGCCAGCGGGGATATGACCGTGCTGTCCGAAGTGGTGGATGAGACAGTGCGTCGCGACGCGAGGACGAGCGAGCGAACGAGCAGCGAGTTCACGACGGATGCGAATGGTCGCCGGCGACTCGTCTCCGTCATGGAAGAACAGGACGTTTCCCAGCAGGACGGAGGCCATCAGATTACTCGAGAGTTCACGAGACTGGACGTCGATGGACGGTCCCGGATTACGCGCCGCGAACGCGAGCAACTGAGTACACGAGGAAATGGACTGTTCGTCACCGAGATCGAGGTTACCGAACCATCCATCAATGGGAGCGGCTTTGTGCCGACCGAACGGATCGAGCAGCAGGAACGTCGCGTCGGTGATCAAGTCGTGGAGCGGGAAACCACTTGGTCCATCAATCCGAGAGGCAGCGGCAGATGGAGCGTCCTGGAGCAACGGGTCCTGACACGGGATGCGGCGAGAGACAGTGCCGAGGCGGTCGAAGTCATACACCGGGCAGACTCGTCCGGGAACCTGGTGCAGAGCGAGCGGATTGTCAGCCGGGAGTGGACTGTGCGCGGGCAAGCATTTCGCACCGACGAAATCTACCGGCGAGACATCAACAACAGCGGTTCACTGACACGGCAACCCGTTCAACACGTGGAAATGGTCCAAACCACCCTGTCTGGTGGTGGGTTGGATACGGCACGAACGGTGAGTGGGCGCGTGGGGGATCGACTGCAGGTGATCGAGAGCGCCGTCGAGCGCTCCCGTCCGGACGGAAGCGGCGGACTGATGGTCGAGCAAGAAGTTCAGCGATCAGTCGTGGACGGTCAGTTCCACACGGTGCTGACGGGTACTAGGCAGGAATCGCAGTAGAGCATTGTCCTTCCTCTGGGCATCGATCACGTTGTCGCTATAATCGACGCCACGCAGGTGGCTCTGACTCCCGGTACCCGGCCAGGCCCATATGAAATCCTCGCGAAGATTGGCGAAGGCGGAATGGGCACGGTGTACAAGGCGATCGACACCCGTCTGGGTCGAACGGTGGCGATCAAGACGCTCGCTGCCGGGCACGGCCAGCGCTCTTTGCAGGAAGCGCGAGCCATTGCGGCGTTGAGCCATCCTCACATCTGCGTCCTGCACGACGTCGGCCCCGATTACCTCGTGATGGAGTACCTCGAGGGAGCGCCTCTGCATGGTCCTCTACCCCTCGACCAGGCGCTCACTATGA
>Ga0207428_10007043_pt1 | contig 10294 bp, 18 predicted proteins | sample RhiMethybrSRZTD1_FD_187600 | JGI IMG/M metagenome (GOLD analysis project Ga0207428, IMG submission 187600) | Populus rhizosphere microbial communities from Tennessee, USA - Rhizosphere MetaG P. TD hybrid SRZTD1 (SPAdes) (version 3) | ecosystem: Host-associated > Plants > Roots > Rhizosphere >... | reverse complement strand
CCCCCCTCCCGCGTCTCCAGTCTGTAACTTTCAGAACAACTTGTTCATTAATATGAACTTTTTTTCTCACCATTGTAATGGCTCATTAGTTGCTCCCTCCCTGGTACCCGCAACAGTTGTCGTCCCGGACATTATGGAAACGGCGGGGTTTGCCAGACTCGGCATGACGCGCGGGGTGAAAAATGAAACGCGCGACACCACCAAGCGAGCACCACCGCGGTACGAGTAACGTACTGAAAGGAACCCCGCCATGCCGATGATCGACAGCGAACACCTCAAGCCCGGTCTGCGACCGGTACAGATAGCCGAAGCGGCTTGGTATAAGGCATTGAAGGCCCGCGAAGTGGCCGCTCCCGAAGACCTGCCCGCCGCCAGTGAAGCGGCCGATAAGGCACTCAGGGCGTATAAAGATGCCTGCGTGGCGCTGTACGGCTATATTCAAAGCGCGGTGCAAAACGCCGAAGCGGAGGCCGTACAAAAAGGCAGCCCAGTATCCCGAACCTAGGGCCGAACAGATAGTGCTGCTTCAGGGGGAGCCTGTTGATGTTTTTGATTGAGCCGAACTCATCCTTCGCCGCCACCTCACTGACCGCTATCAGCCGTTTTTTTTGACTATCGCCACCGGCAACAATGGGTCGATCACTGCCCTTGGTGACAGACAGAAATCGGCCAGAAACAGTCATTCCTGACCGCTGGCAAGCAGCCTTACGATTACACGGTACGCGGTGCTGGCCTGACGCCTGTGCAGGATGCCCCGCAACCAGGCATCACTTCCTGTTCAGCGCATCGATGATCGGGCAAGCGGCCCCGTCGCCTGCATCGCACTCCTGCATCGCACTCCTGCAACAGTCCGCCCAGCACCTGCCGCATGGCGGCAAGGTCGGCCATCTTTTGCTCGATCATGGCCAGCTTGCGCACGGCCAGTGCCCGAGTCTCGCGACAAGTGCAGGCCGCATCAAGTCTCAGCAGTGCGTCCACCTCATCCAGCGTGAATCCCAGCGCCTGCGCCCTCTTGATGAAGCGCAGCCGTTTGACCTGCTCCGGTAGATAGCACCGATAACCGCTGAGCGGTTTTGGCGGCTCATCCAGCAAGCCGCGTCGCTGGTAATAGCGAATGGTCTCGATGTTCACCCCGGCAGCGTCCGCCAACTTGCCGATACCCAGCCCTGTTGTCATCACACGCCCCTTGATTCTGTACCCGGGTACGGGGTGTAGAGTGACTCTAGGTTAGATCGATTCAACAACGGAGAAAACGATGACTCAACAGATCGGCGGATCCTGAGGCGTTAACCAAAGCGACGACGAATGCGGATTATCCCTCCACCGTGCACAAACGAGGCAACCATGAGCACCGTCATCTTCGAATCCGTGTTGACCTGCCCACATTCCGGTTTCGCCAAGCAGGAAGCCATGCCCACGGACGCCTGCCAGTTCTTCTACGAGTGTGGCAGTTGCAAAACCCTGCTACGCCCGAATCCTGGTGACTGCTGTGTGTTCTGTTCGTTTGGCACGGTGAAGTGCCCGCCGATTCAGGAGCAGCACGGATGCTGTAGTACGGGCTTGACCTAAGGTTACTCGGTTTATCAGACGCCCCTGACGCGCCTCAAGCCGTGGTTATGGGAGGTCAGTATGATGTGGAATCATGCTCTGATGCTTGTGGTGGTCTACCTGATTATCACCCTCAGCATCGGCTGGTTGTATACCATTGCGCTCCTGCATTGGTTTTGATCCGATGGGTGACGTTCGGTCAGTCCGCATTTGGTACCATTTGCAGCAGGTAGCTTTATCCCAATCACAGTCGTTGGGAGAGTAGCTGCAATGGGGCGTTCTCTACCCCTAGCAACAGACAGAAGTCGGCCAAAAACATCATTCAATATTGTCCATCTGCTAAATCGTCCCCAGTTTCCTATCTGCCTAGTTCTGCTGTGTGCCTCCCTGTGGCAAAGCGTTAGCTTAGGGCTTTAATCCCGCTGGTTGGCATCCGGACGAATGTTCCCCCACATGTGGGGAGTTTCATCTTTTTTGGGGGTAGATTCACGGACAGTTTCCATCTGAAAGAAGTAGCCTCGATCGCAGCGTTACAGGCCAAAGACGCATCCAAATGCCCTTCACTCAAATGGCTTAATTATTGCCTTACAGCTCATACGAGCTCATGACTTTCACAGCTCCCGATTTACCAAGCACCACTATAAAAACAACGGTTATGGGAGGTTCGGGTCATGTGGAATCACCCTCTGATGCTCGCGGTTATCTACCTGACTATCACCCTCAGCATCGGCTGGTTGTTTACCATAGCTATCCTGGAGTTGCTTTGATCCAATTGGTGATGATCAGTCGATCCGCATTTGGTACCGTTTGCGGCAGGTAGCTTTGTCCCGATCGCAGTCGTTGGGGAGTGGCTGCAATGGGTTGTGCAGTCCTTATGAAGCGGTCATTCGCTGATGATCCCCTCAACATCACTCACGCCTAAGACAATCTGGCACTTTTTTGAGTTTGGCGGGCTCTAAATGCTGCGTTCGTCGATAAACGCGCCTTGAAGATGACATTTTTATTACAATTTAATGGCATGCCTTCCGGGTCAAAAGATGAAAGTCAGAGCTACCGTCATATGCGAGAGAGATAGGCATGTCCTACTCGTTCGCAAACCGAAGTCAAAATGGGCTTTGCCAGGTGGCAAGGTAGAAACCGGCGAAGCTATCGCTGGAGCTGCTGCTCGAGAACTCCAAGAAGAAACCGGGCTAAATGTTGATCAGCTCCTGTACATTTTTGAGTTCGATGCAGGCAACACACGCCACCATGTTTTTGAAGCCTCTGTCCCAGATGCCGAAAACGCTACACCTCAAAACGAGATCATCGAGTGCATTTGGCATTCTCTGAACACGTTTCATGACTCAGACACAAGCGATGCTACGAAATCGATTGTCAGATCATTTCTACGCCGCCTTTAGCTCCCCCTGGATCGTTCTGGTTCGCACAAAGGTTAATCGTCTCTTTGCATCATTCTGAGTGTCCGTAATGGGGCTACGCTGACCTCTTTCATGGAGGAATCGCGATGACAAATTCAGACCTTCTCCCTTCCCTGCTTTTCAAGATCAACCAAAATCAACTCGCCCTTGAGGCCGCCATCATGGAGCTCACGCTTTGGGTCGAGCAGCGTGGATCAGGTGACGTTGCCGAGAACGTTCGAGGTGCTCTGGGGGCCATCAGTAGGAACGAGGAGTTCATCAATCTGACTCTCGCGGTGCTTATGGCGCCGGAGTAACCAAGGCTCGACTTTGGTAACCCGAAAGCGTCCTTTGCGTTACGCCAGGTACGTCGATAATCCGATCTGGTTTTCGGGTCGCTTCAAAGTAAAAAGCTAGCCGCGACATCCGTCGCAAAGAAGCGATCTCCTGCCCTGTCCTCATTGCCTGCGTTCCTGCCAATTATGAATTGACCCAAGGCATCCACCCGATTTGACACCTTCGCCATGTTGGCAGAAATTGATTGTGCGCCCCGCTCGACCTGTACCCCGAGTTAATGCACTTACAGCCCAGATTCCCGACATGTCGATTTCATTTTTACTACACGGCCATTTGCTCAGTCGATTACTGGCTGATGGTTTTTCGATAGGACTTAAAAATTGCTGACTCGCCCAGATAAAGACGCGCTTCGTGCGATGCTCGAGGCTCAAATTCAAGAAAAGCTACAGCACGACCCAGACGCGGTAACGACTTATGCAGCGCAGCGAGACCCTGAGCGGAAGCCCTACGTTAGCAAACGCACAGTACAGGATAAGGCTTTTGATAAAGAACTTGATCAGATGCGAGCCGATGCTGAAGCTGGAGTAATACGGAACCCAGAGCGCCTGCAGTCGGGCAAAGGCGAGCCTAATCTTGCACTTGATGATTATCCCGGCTTGAAGGCAGCGGCCACTGCACCGAATGAATGGTGATCTCCAACACTTGTGATGATGTGGTCTGTAGCACCTACGCCGGAAATGAAGAAATACGCCCTTTAGCAACGCCTTCAAAATGAAGCAGTGCGCACGTGTCGATGTACCTTTGACAGATCAAAGCTAGGACATCCATGCCATGAGCATTCAAGCAAAGCTTCATCACCTTCAAGCCACCCAAAACTTGCTCGCGCCATACCGCTATCTGTATTGCGTAGACCTTGAGGCAACCTGTGATGAGGTTGATGAGTCGGAATCGCCAAGGCCACTCGCAGTCGTACACACCGCTGCTTCAACGCTTTGGCGAATTTGCTCAAGCTGCCCCTTCGATGGGGCTTTTTTTTGTGCACAAAGCTTTTGACGGCAACCCGCGCCGACAGATATAAGGAGGCCAATAGCCATCACAGGCATGGGAAATAAGCATGAGTAGCGGGATGAAAAAAATGGTCGCAGGGGTTGTACTGATGATCATCGGTGGCGGTCTTTTAGCTTTAGCTGCAACCGCTGGCCACACAGTGTCGTAAGTCGCTAATAAAAAAGCCCTGGCATGCCAGAGCTTTTGTTTACCTACGTGTAAGCGTTAGGTATTGGAGTCGCCTTTCTGGAAAGTGGGATGTTCAAGCCATGATCCGAACCGCATCCGCATAACCATACGTTGAATGAAGCTCACGCGGCTATCACGCTCCAGCGATACATGCACCATGTCTTTAAGGCTTTCACCGTTAATGCTGTACTGGCCTTGACCAGGACGAATGAGCTTGAAGTCAAGGTGGTTAAAGTCAACCACGCCCAGCTCGTACGTATCGCACGGATCTTTCGGTTGGGTCATGTAGCGCATGGCGTACATATGGACTTCGGGGCCACCCAGGTAACTCGTTCCCTGCCACCCATATGTCTTTTCAATGTGAAGATTGCAGTAGCCCTGGCTGAATTTCCACCGATCAGGGCTGGCAAACAAGTCCTCTTTGATGTTCATTTTACGCAGGACGTCCGCATCCGGCCCCTCGTAGCTGATCCTGACACCAGGCTTGTCAATATCTGGACGACGGCTCATGACGAAACCTGGATCGAGCATCTCATAGGTCATGGTCACATCGAGAGGCTTCACCTTTGACAGGGTAACCAATTCGACTTTGCCCACCCAGCGGTCATCCAGTGGGTTCCGGACGAATCCGAATATGATATCCATCAACACCCAAAAAAAGACAAGACCGCCGAGTGCCTGGCCAAAAGTTCTCGATTTCATGCCGTCTGCTCCAGCGTGCCGTACTTTCTTTCAACTTCAGCGTAAAAGGGTGGTTTGACCATCGCAAAGAACAAGAAGGTGAAGATAACCCCAAGATGTTCCCAAATCATTTCACCGCCCAGTACAGCCACAATGCTGGATGCTGGAAGAAGCTGAGCGACAAAAGCAATCACCGCCGACCAATAAACAGTCGCGTCCCAAGGAATAGAGAACTGATTGTGCATTGCTGAGGCAACAACCCAATCAGCTTCTCGAAAGGTGATGCCGTCAACAGATCCGGCCATGATAAATGCAGGTGCCATCACCAGCACCATCAAGAAAAACCACCCCACTCTATACAGCGCTGCCATAACTACCTTCCTGGAACGTTATTGTATTTGCAGAAATACATTAGCAATCGCTTCTTTTGATGTCAATACGCCACCACCAACTAACATCACCCTTGATGCCTTAACTAAGCTAGTTAGTAGACACATATAATATTAAAATTATCGGGAAATGAAGAGTCGGTGATATACGACCAGTATTAATCGCTTATGCGTTTTCAGGCGGTCTAACTACAGATTCCGTTGGTAACTTCATCCAGGCCTCGACTTCCGCCAAGAACTGCCCCAATCGTTGAGCAAGGGCATCCGCATAAAAAACCATGCTCTGCTTGTAGATTCTGTATGGTTCATTGTCGTCGGTCATGCCGACAGCGGGAGTTCCAAACACATGGTTTGGCTCGAAGCATCCATCTAAGCCCACGGGCTGTCTATCGAACTCATCATGAATCAGTCTTGCTCGATCAGAAAGCTGTAGCCAATAAAGAGCATGAGTGGGAGACAGTGTCGCAGCAAGGGGCAAAGCAGCACGGAAGTCATGCAGCCTGGAATCAACGCATCCAAGCATCAGGCGAAGCTTCAGATACTCATGGTTGGTAAATTTTCTTTTCTCTCTGATCTTTGCCAAATGAGCCAAGATTTCCTTGGTTTTTTCGCCCTGCAATAGCGAGGTGTCATTGAGACTGATGAGATCCTCATGGCCACCGCCTCGAACATTGACATATGCATCAACGACCGAGGCCAGTATGTAGTTCAAGGTCAACAGCGCAGACTTCTCGCGATGGAACCGTGGCAGGAGCTCTATGAATATGTAGAACACGTAGGCCGAAGCGATGCCTGTCAGTAGATCCCCAACGATATCCTCAAAACTTTTAGCTTGAAAAAAAGCAACCCATCCATTCCAAAATGAAGAAGCCATAAACTCTGGCACGGGAAGCTTAATCTTTACGACACAAAGAAGCACAAGCACACACAGGAAGCCAAAGAACAAGGCGCGCTCCCAGTTGTCTTTCCACCACCACTTCAGCATCGATGACTCCCTGTAATCCCGTACTCACTTCTCAAAAAAGCGCCCGCGCGGGGGCACTTGTTTTCACTCAAACTGAGATCATCCTGCCACTAGGCTCAGAGGTCAGCCAGCATGCAGGATCTCACCCACCAATGAGCCAAGGTTGCGAGCGTCATCGATCCCACGGTGGTACTGACCTCTCCATTCGATCCCGGCTTCTTCCACGGCTGGCCTCAAGCTCATCGCCCGGCAATCAAGCACCTTCCAGTGCCACCTCTTCGCGTTCGTGTGAACGACATCAGCGAGCATGGGAGCACAGGAGTTCCTGACAGCGTCAGCCTCGAGCTGCTTTGCATCGTAGTCACCCCATGAGCACCACATCAGCCCGTCCGCTTTGAACGGAGCAAGGTACTCATCAAGCCTTTGACGAACCTGGTCATACGTCCCGGCGCTGTCGACATCTACCTGGTCGATTGTGGTCAAGCGCTTGCAGAAAGAGGTCAGAACCGGATTCAGCACAGGCCGCACAAAACGGCAGAACTCACTGACAATGGCCGCCCCCTGATGCAGATCTAGTACTACGGCGCCTACCTCGATGGTTTCCATCTCGTCGCGATGAACCAGTAGCGTATGATCAAGCTTTTGCTCGTCTGTAAGACCTTCCGGGTACTCATCACAAGTCGCTTCGAGATCGACGCACAAAAGATAGCGAGTGCTGCCCAGCAACTCTCGGAACGCCTGCAAGTGCTGAGGTTTTTTGATCTGCATACTCTCCTCCATGACAGCAAAAAGGGCCCCCGCAGGGCCCTCTGTTTGTACTCAAACTGGTTTTACTTAGCCAACCAGGACTCAACCTCAGCAGACCCAAACTCAGACTTCCACTCTTTCAAAGTGCGATGGTTGCCGCCTTTGGTTTCAACGACTTCCCCAGTATGTGGGTTTTTGTAGATCTTGACCTGGCGTGGCTTGCGGGTGCCGGTTTTAGATTCGGCAGCTGGTGCGCGGCGACCGGCTTGTGGATCAAGCAGCGCGATGACGTTTTTCAGGGAATAGCCGTACTCGGCCAGGAGGGCGCGAAGTTTGGACTCAAACTCGATCTCTTTTTTCAGGCCGGAATCGTTTTTAAGGGTTTCCAGTTCGGCCAGTTGGGCGGCCAGTTGTTGTTCAAGTTGGCGGTATTCGGCAAGACGGGACATTGTGCTGCTCCAAAGTAGGTATTCGCTAGTATATGCAAGTCGGTCGTATGTACACATCTTAGATGACTTTGTATCAAAATTTGTTTACGATCAGCCGATGAAGGTGTCAAATCGCCATCATACCGACCAGAAAGTGATCAAAGGGAATCAGCCTTGAAAAAAGTAAGCGTTTTCGCAGTGACAGCTCTGTTTGCAGCACTGCTCAGTGGCTGCACCGGTGTTCAAAAGGTGGCCGATAAGCTCGATGCGAAGTCCGGCACTCACGTCACCAAGGAACAACTGGCGACCTTCGTCAAAGGCAAGACCCGTCAGGAAGATGTCATCGCAGCCATCGGATATCCGCCAACGAAGAACGAGGTCGCCGGCAAGGAAGTGTGGAGCTACCCGTACTCGTTGATCACCGCCATTCCATTCGTGGGCGAGAACCAGTCGGAAACCACGGTCTTCGAGTTCAACAAGGCCGGCGTCCTGACCAACGCTTACAAAGCGGTCGGCAGCACCAATGGCATCTTGTAACTAGATCTTGGTGCAAGAAAAAGCCGAGGCTCAGTCCTTGGCTTACCGCTAGTTTAATTTTTGCGAAACTTAATTGAAAACAAGGATGATTTGTGAACAAAGTACAATTTTTGACTGCAACGGCCCTGACAATCACTATGTCCATGCTTGGGGGCTGTGGAGAGAAAAAGATTGACGGTAGCACGCCTGAAAGCTTCCAGAAGTCCGCAATGTCCATGCTTGAAAGTTTACCCGACTCCAAAAAAGGCGAGCTGGGCCTAAAACTTGGAATGGGTCAGGGGATGAGCATTCATGAAAAAGGCAAAACGTTCGCTCAGTCTGTCGATGGTAAAACAGCCGACGAAGTAATCGCCTACGTGAATAAAGGCATTGAGGAAAAAACCACCCTGCGATATTGATCTCCGAAAGCAGCTGGCGTGATTAAATTTTCAAAAAAGAAAGGCCGTCACTGATGGCCTCTTGCAGGCCGTTAGAGTACCTAACATGTGAGGCAGCTGATGTTCGGGCTGCCGACGCCTTCAATGCAGGCGGGAATTCTTCACGGTAACTTCTGAATGCAGAGCTCCGGCAGCATGAGATCGCAAGGCGAAAAGCACTTTGGACAATTACAAGCATCCCCTTAGATTAATATTAAAATCATGGAAGGTCGTGCAATGTTAAAGCCAATACTTCTGTTTTCAGTATCTAGCGGCTGCCTTGGCTGGCTGCGGAAACAGTAAAACAATTGAAGGCGAGTTTAAGTCGGAAACTACTATGTTGGGCGTAAATATTTCCAGCGGAGGATCAAGCCCTAGAAGTGCTTGTATCTATTAGAACACACACTAAGGAATAATGATGATTCGGGTTTTAGCTATTTTGCTGTGCGCGGCGGCTCTCCAAGGGTGCGCGACTCACACCGGCAAGCAGTGCGAGGATAATTTCACAACGTCTGGAAGTTTCCTGACTGGGAAATCGTTTACCACTACCTCTGAACTACCCACCGTACCTCCCGCTACAGCTTTTACCAATGCTTACAAGATGCTCTTGCGTGAAAGCTTCCATGTCGAGAGCGCCGATGCCAAGCGCGGTGTGATCTCCGCGTATCAGAACGTCAGCCTGAGCAACAAGACAGCCCCCCTTAACGTCATTATTGAACCGGCCGGAGCTGGCTCCAAGATCACGTTTGTATTTAACGCTGCGGCTGGTCTTTATACCCCGGAGTCCGGGGCTCGAGACGAGTTCTGCGAGATGATCGGCCAGGTTAACCAGTAAACACCTCGAGGTGCTTACCGAGCCATAGAGAACAGATCTCCATATCTAATAACAACCAAACCAAGGAAATGATTAGCAGGTCTTGTCGGGCTGCATTGTGCTCCAACACCACATATTAATAAGGACTCACATGAAAAAGCTTGTCCTCCTTTCGGTCATCGCAGTGGCTTTGAGCGGCTGCGGATAGTCCGAATCCAATTTCAATGAAGTTTCAGCATTCAACGACCGCGTGGACAGTCCGTACGGCGTGTAGCGAGTTCGTGAAACGGGCAAACTTGCCAATGGCACCGTCATCAACAAAATTGGCGATGTTGTCCTTCAGTCAAGGTCGAAGTCGGTCGGGCTGTTGGCGAGTGGAAGGAGTTCGATAAGGACGGCAAGTTACTTGCCGAGGGTAACTTTAAAGACGGCAATTTTTTCGGCCCGAAGAAGGAGTATTGCAAGCGCCTGAATTCGCAGAACGTGTCGGACGAGACCATTCGGGAAGCCGACCGATTCAGTGATCATGTAAGCGACGACTCGAGCGCAGAACATTTTGAACACAACCTCCCCCTCCCACCTCCCGCGAAGTCTCTGTCCTCATGCAGAGAATCATTGCGCCCTGTCATAAATTGTCTCAGCTCAGTCCTGCATAATTGTTGAAATCATGGAGTCATACCGGTACTCCTAAAGCACCAGTTTCAGCAGGGAACGCACCATGCATTCAAGATTCAGGGTCATCGAAACAACCAGAATAGATGATGGCATCAAGCAATATCGAGTTGTAGATCTCGTCGAGGGAGGCTCTGCTAGCAAGCACGGTGTGTTCAAGATCAGGGG
>Ga0207428_10007038_pt1 | contig 10297 bp, 6 predicted proteins | sample RhiMethybrSRZTD1_FD_187600 | JGI IMG/M metagenome (GOLD analysis project Ga0207428, IMG submission 187600) | Populus rhizosphere microbial communities from Tennessee, USA - Rhizosphere MetaG P. TD hybrid SRZTD1 (SPAdes) (version 3) | ecosystem: Host-associated > Plants > Roots > Rhizosphere >... | reverse complement strand
GCTGCACCCGGCCGAGGCGTTTTACGCGGGCCGGATGATCGAACGCCTCAATGGTGCGGTCGTGCGCGACATCACGACCACGTTGACGGAAACGGGGCAGATGTATGTCGTGATGCCCGTGCCCGCCAGCGTCAAGGCCGCGATCCCGTCGCCAGCGCTGCAGCCTCCCGCCTGGGTCTATCCGTTCCCCCCGGCGCCGCCGGCAACGCCATCAGCGGCTTCTCAGGCCCCAACGCCGAGGCTTGCCAACGGAAAACCAGACATGACGGGTAGCTGGAATGTGGTTGCCGGCGGTGGCAATGGTGGTGCTGCAGCTTATAACCCACCGTTTCCCGCGAACCGCCGCTGTGGCCCGGAGCAGAAGCGCTGCAAAGTCCCTAACGACAACTTCGTGGTGGACTATGCGTGGATCTCACCCTCGCGATATTGGGCGAGCCTGAACGGCCCGATCTACAAACCCGAGCACTGGGACAAGATCCAGGAGCTCGACATGTGGACGAACAAGTTTGATCCAATCATGACCTGCCAGCCGATGGGGATTCCGCGCCAGGGTGAACCCCGCCGCATCTTCCACACGGCAAACGACATCACCTTGTTCTATACGTACAGCGATTACGGCGGCGGCAACAGGGAATATCGCATGATCCCAACGGACGGCCGTCAGCACGATGCGAACCAGGCGAGACAGGCGACCTATCTTGGCTACTCCGTCGGAAAGTGGGAGGGCGATACGCTCGTGATCGACTCCATCTCTTTCACCGATCAGACCTGGCTGGGACGCGGCGGTCTCTTCCATTCCGGCGACATGCGTATCGTCGAGAAGTTCACGCGCAAGGGCAATGAGCTCCTGCACGAAATGACCATCTACGACCCCGAGTCCTTTATCGAACCCTGGGTCATGCCGGCGCGTACTCTGACGCTTACCCCAGGCGACGCGCTGATTCCGGAGCGGGCGCATTGCGAGGTCTACGAGACGCAGGACATCTCCAACCAGATGCGACATTAACGAACCTTGGGCATCCCGGCCGGCAGGCCGGGGTGCCCCGGATTAATCCCCAGGGCCCGTTTTCCCAGCCTTTTTCCGGTGGTCCAAACGCCACACCCTCCACCTCCCGACGTGTAGATCTGCGGGGAAACCGGAGGTACACTCCGCAGAAATAACCAATTCCCCGCTTCCGCAAATTTTTTGGAGACTTGCCATGAACAAGCGAACTCTCGTCGCTGTCGTCTTACTGGCGCTGATAGCCGCCGCTCCAGCGCTGGCGCACCATTCCCTCGCCGGTGTGTACGACTTGAACAAGGTCGAGCGGGCGACCGGCGTGGTGCAGAAGTTTGCGTTTACGAACCCGCACGGAGCGCTGCATATCGCCATCAAGGACAAGAATGGCGAGGTCAAGGTGTGGCAGCTGACGACGGGGTCGGCCAACGTCCTGACCAATGCCGGGGTCACCGCCACCGGCCCGAATCGGGTCAAGAACGGCGATGAGATCACCGTCACCTTCAATCCGGCGCTCAACGGCGCGACCATCGGCTTTCTCCGCTCGATCGTGTTGCCGGACAAGAAGGAAGTCGAGTTTGTTCCCAACTGACAGCGCGGCGTGAGTTGACGATAGGAGACTAGTTATGGCGTCTCGAGAAGGAATGATCCGTACAACTATCGCGCTTGGAATCGCGTTCGCGCTCGGCGCCCCGCTCACGGCGAGCGCACAGGCTGGTCGAGGAGCAGGCGCAGCCGGCACCGCGCCTGCACAGCAGGGCGCAGGCGCTCCACCGGCCGGTGCCCAGGGCGGCGGCCGCGCCGGCGGTCGCGGTGCTCCACCGTACACGCCCGCGCCAGGCGCCCGCGACCTCCGCTCAGTGCTCTTTAACTGGGGCTGGTATATGGGCATGCTGCGCAGCGATCAGGAACGCGATCTGATCGCCTCGCTCGAATACCAGGGGAAGGGCACCGTTCAAGTGAACGGGCAGCCCTGCAACGTGACGAAGTACCGAACGAGCATCAGCTACCAGACGCCGGGTGAGCGGATTCAGATCACCGGCACTCGGCCCAATGGCCAGAGTTGTTCCAACATCGAAGTCCTCAGCGGCGCGTACGCCTGGGATGAAGACATCCCCGGTGCGGAGCTGATCAAGGGAAAAGGCAAAGCGACGCCAATGGCGGCGGCGACCAGGGCGCGAATGATTCGCTTGTGGGCAGGTCCGCAGGGCGCGCTCAAGTCCGCGCTGGCGGGGATCCAGGATCCGCCGCTCTTCTCAGTCAGGCCGGGCACCGAGGTGCCTGCCGATGTCATGACGGCAGGCAAGACGTCGGTCGTGTGGGAGGGCGCAAAGCCGGTTGTGACGTTCGCAATACCGGGCGTCCCCGGGGCAACGGCGACCGCCACCCTCGACGCGAAGTTCATGCCCGAAAAAGTCGTGGTGAAGGACGGCACGAACACCACCGAGTTCACCTATAGCGACTATCGGGATTGGAACAATCCGCTCCACCCCGCCGAGGCGTTCTACGCCGGCAGGATGACGGAACGTCTGAATGGTGCGGTCGTTCGCGACATCACGACCACGTTGACGGAAACCGGGCAGATGTATGTCGTGATGCCGGTGCCCGCCAGCGTCAAGGCGGCAATCACGCCCACGCTGCAGCCACCCAACTGGGTTTATGCATTCCGTCCACCGGCGCCGCCGACGCAAGCGGCGGCAGCTGAGGTCGTCACGCCGAGGCTCGCCAACGGGAAGCCAGACATGACGGGTGTCTGGAATTCGCCCAACCTGGGTCCGCCGGGAGGTGGTAACCGCCGATGTGGTCCAACGCAGACGCGTTGCCACGAACCCAACGACAACTTCGTGGTGGACTATGCGTGGATCTCGCCCTCGCGGTACGGCCCGAGTCGCCCGCTGTACAAACCCGAATACTGGGACAAGATTCAAGAAATGGACATGTGGACGAACAAGTTCGATCCCGTCATGACATGTCAGCCGCTGGGACTTCCGCGTCAGGGCACACCAGCGCGGATTATCCAGACCGACAAGGACATCATCTTCTTCTATCGCCAGTATGCCGACTACGGCGGCGGAAACACCGAGTTCCGCGACATCCCGATTGACGGCCGTAAACACAACGACAACCAGGCAAGACAGGCGACGTATTTTGGATACACGGTTGGGAACTGGGAGGGCGACACGCTGGTGCTCGACTCCATTTCCTTCGTCGACTCGACATGGCTGGGACGCGGCGGTCTCTTCCATTCCGGCGACATGCGCATCGTCGAGAAACTCACGCGGAAGGGCAACGAGATCCAGTACGACATGACGATCTACGACCCCGAATCGTTTATCGAACCCTGGGTCATGCCGACGCGAACGCTGCGTCTCGGCGGCGGCGACGGCGTGATGGCCGAGCGTGCGCATTGCGAGGTCTACGAAACGGGAGACATCACCACTCAGATGCGGCACTAAGTCGAGAAGAATGTTCACAGAGACAGAGGGACGCTGATCGAAATCGAGCAGCGTCTCTCTGTTCCTACCTCGCGCCGGCCCCGTGTTGCCGGAGCATCGATGCAATCTCCGCATGCTGACGCCGTTCGGCCCACGCGAGCGGTGTGGCCCACGGCTCGGCGTCGGCCTCGATCGGGTCGGCACCTCGCGCCAGCAGCAGTTCGACCAGCTTTACACGTCCCCAGCGGCACGCCCACCCGAGCGGCGTACTTTTCAGGAACTCGTCGCGGAGGTCGGTGCGCGCACCCGCATCCAGCAGGATGGTCGCCAGGGACACGCCCACGCCATGATCTCGCGCGATCACTTCGTGCAGCATCGTCTGTCCAGATTCCGGCGCCCGCAGATTGGGATCGCAGCGCGCGAGAATCAGCCGGAACGTTGCGCGGCTGTCCGCCCGTTCGGTCTCATCCAGGTCCTGGTACCCGGGCAGCGGACGCCAGAGCATCCAGAACCATCGCGGGTCGTCGCGCGGCCAATCGATCCGCTCGAGCGCCATGCGCACGATCTCGGCGCTGCGGCCGCTCGCGCCGCTCCACAGGATCTGTTCTGCGACCGTCTCACCGGAGAACGTGCCGGACTCGAGATGCGGATCGATCTCGCCGTCGAGCATCCGGCGCGCCAGTTCCACGTTGCGGATGTAGCCGACGGAGGCGGCGTCGATCCAGCCGCCGTGTTCGACCATCAAATCGATCATGGCCTGGTCGGGCGCGTGGCTACGTGGGGAGCCGCCCGTATGGGCCGCAGCGGTGGCCGAGCCCGAAGTGAACACCGAGGCGTTCGGATCGGCACCGTGCGCGAGCAGCAGGCGAGCCATGTCGATCCGTCCGGTGTTGACCGCCTCGAGCAGCGGACCGCCCGACGAGAACGTCTGGTCTTCCAGCTGCCCTAACTGCATCCGCTCGTTCGGGTCGAGACCCAGTTCGAGCAATCGACGCAGCACGTCAGGACGTTCGCCCCGCACTGCCGCCTGCAGCACCCCCGTTCCCTGCAGCGAGTCGAGTGGGCGTGACGCGAGATAGTCCCAGCGCCCGAGCGCGGCGGCCGCGAGCGGCGTCAGCTCGGCACCACGTTCGATGAGCAGCGCGGCCATCGCCTCGCTCGCCGACCGGCCCGAATCCGCGGCACATTCCCAGACGGCGAACTCCAGCGGCGTCCGTCCTTTCCACCGCCAGAAGTCGGGCTGCGACGGCTTGTTGACCTCGGCGCCGTGGTCGAGCAGCCATCTCGCCACCCGCAGGAGGCCGTACTGCGCCGCACGATGCAGCATCGTCACGCCGTCGGGTGGGCACATGTCGGCAAGCGCGCGCTCAGATTCGAACAGGGCGATCACCGCCTCCTCGCCGCCTGTCATCATGGCGTCGCGAAGACGACGCACACCGTCGTCAAGCGCGTTGACGACGCGCGCGCCGCGCTTCTCTTCCTCCGCGGTCATCAGCGCGACGATCTCGTCGTAGCCGCGTTCTTCGGCAATGGTCCGTGGGCTGGTGGCGTCGCGGTTGGGCCAGATGCCGCCGCGCGTGTCCGCTCCGGCGTCGAGCAGCAGCCGGGTCATCTCGACATTGCGCGCCATGACCGCAATGTGGACTGCGCGTATTTCGAAGCCGGACGGTCCGCCGTGCAGATCGACGATTTCCGGCCGACGCGCGAGCAGGGCACGCGCCGCGCCGAGGTCCCCCTTCTTCACTGCCTCGTGCAGCCGCTTCGTCGTGACGCCCTCGACGCCGGCCTTCAGCTTGGGCCAGCTCTCGAATCCGTACGCGCGCGCCAGGACGAACTGCGCGTCGTGCAGGGCGAAGGTGGCCGGCGTCGCGGTGCGATGGTAGGCATCGACTTCGAGGACTGCATCCGGCTGCTGCGTGCGATACGCTTCCAGCAGCTCTCTGGCCTGACGCCGCAATTGATCGATGTCGGGGTTCTCGCGCATCACGCGCGTGGGCGGGTGAGGAACGCCGCTCAGGCGTTCCGGGAGACTGCGAGTCCGGCGAACGGTCATGACGAGCTCCTCTCCCGGCCGTGCCTGGTGCACAGCCCTACGCCCGTTGTCCGCTCTCCCGGGCAGGAAAAGAGATCATCCTGACGCGACAACACTGATGTCGGGGTGGACGCAGTCCTTTCCGCGGACGTGGGTGACGCCCCGATGCGCCACGCCGCAGTATACGGCCGACGCATGATCCTTTTCTGGCCAGGATCAGAACTGCGAGATGAATGGCTAGCTCGTCCTACACAGCACGTGGCTGGCGACGCGAATTCGCGGCCGGCTCTCAAGCTTCCGCCAAGACTTCTGACGTGAGTTCGTGGCCTGAAGCTTGCTCCGTTGTCTCGCCCCAATGTCATCTCGACGCCAGTCGATTCGTCGACTGTTCTGTTTCATCGTCGGTGCCCTCGTCTGCACCCTTCTCGTCGCGGCCTGCGGCTCGACGTCGTCGGAATCTGTCACCGGACCCGCGGCCGCCAAGTGTGCCGTGACACTGTCGACCTCGCAGGATGCCGTGGGCGCCAGTGGCGGCACCGGCACCGTCACCGTCACGACCAATCCGGAGTGCGCGTGGACAGCATCTGCCGATGTGGCGTGGATTTCGGAGGTGGCGCCTGCCAGCGGGCAGGGGAGTGCGAGCCTGCAGTTCCGCGCGGGGGCGAACCCCAACGCAACCGCGCGTGAGGGCGGCATCACTGTCAACAATCAGCGTGCAATCGTTCGTCAGGCGGCGGCGTCGTGCCAGATTCGTTTAGCGATCACGAATGCCCAGTTCGACGCCCCCGGAGGCGCGGCGACGATAACGGTGGACGCGCCGGCCGGCTGCCCCTGGACCGCATCGAGCAGCGTCGGCTGGATCGTCCTGACGCCGCCTCTGTCGGGTTCCGGCGACGGCATGCTGAGTGTGACCATCGCACCGAACACCGGCGCCGCACGGAGCGCGACGATCGTCGTCGGCGACGGCGACCTCGCGATCACCCAGGCCGCCGCGACGGGGGCGCCACCGGCGCCGAGCTGCGGCGTTTCACTTCAACCGACGTCGGTGTCCATTCCGGGCGCCGGCGGTGGGAGCAGCGTCGCCATCGCCACAAACCCTGGCTGTGCATGGACGGCAGCGAGCCAGGCACCCTGGATCACGATCACACCGCCTGCCACCGGCAGCGGTAGCGGATCGAAGGCGTTTACAGTCGCCGCCAACACGTCGACGAGCGCACGCAGCGGCACTCTCACCATTGGCGGAGCGACGCTCACGGTGAATCAGGCACCGGCACCCTGCGCGCCGCCATCAATCACTCCGACGTCGCAATCGATTGGCGGCGCGGGCGGAGCAGGAACGCCTGTCGCAGTCACCGCTGGAACGGGATGCGCGTGGACGTCCACCAGCAACGCGGCCTGGCTGACGATTACGTCGGGGACCAGCGGAACCGGGAACGGCACCGTCCGGTTCAACGTCGCGACGAACACGTCGACGCCGCGGACGGGCACGCTGACCATCGCTGGTCAGACGTTCACGGTGAATCAGGCCGCATGCACCTACGACATTGACCGAGCTTCGCAAACCGTTGGCGGCGATGGGGCCACCGGCTCCCCAGTGACCGTCACGACGCAAACCGGATGTCCGTGGACGTCGATTGCCAACGTCAGCTGGCTGCACATCACGTCCGGTGCCAGTGGAGCGGGTATTGGTAACGTCACCTTCAGCGTCGATGCGTTCGCGGATTCGTTCCGCAGCGGCACCCTGACGATTGCCGGCCGGACCTTCACAGTCAATCAGGAACGCTGCACAGCGACGCTGACGCCGCCCAATCAATCGGTGTCGCCGTTGGGCGGACAGTTTTCTGTGTCGCTGGCCACGCAGACCGGGTGCAACTGGACGGCGACGAGCGATACGGCGTGGTTGACGATTACCAACGGCACCAGTGGAACCGGCGAGAAGACCGTGAACTATCTGGTGTTGCCCAACGCCGGCGGGGAGCGGACAGGACGGCTGACCTTTGTGCTCAGCGGTGAAGAGGAGAGGCTCACCGTCACGCAGGGGAAGAACTGACGACCGCTTTATCAGCCCGCCGAGACGTACAATCGCGGCCTGCTGACCTTGCATCCATCCTTCGCGCGGGAAAAGAGGCCTGACGGACCGCGGCCGCCTGGTGAGGTACCGTTCGACGCACACGTGGAACTCCTCCAGTTCTTCCTGGCTCATCGCGACGAAACCGTCGAGAGAATTCAAGGCCTGCTGAACGCCCAACGAAAGCCGGCTGAACACCTGCAGGACCGCCCTCGTCTGTCGCGTTATTTCGAGGACTGTTTTTTCATCGGCGCCAACGAGAGCCAACCGCGCTTACGAGGCCAATTGGAGGAAGCGCATCGGGCTGACGGATTCAGGCCGCGTGAGATCCCCGGTCTGCATAACGGTCTGGTCGATCCCGCGGAGATGATGGTCCGCGCCTTTCACCTGTGGCAGCAGACGCGCTGGCCTGGCCGCAACGGCCGAATCCATTACGCGCACACACTGTTCAACTTGTATGTGATCCGTTGCCTCGAGCTGTTGGCCATGCGCGTGTGGGATGAGGAACCGAGCGGCGCCGGCGATCGGTTGTCGCAGATTCAACAATTGCTCGACGCGCTCTGGAAGACCGGTCCGACGGATCAGCCTGTGCTGGTGCGAGACGCGCGATGGCTGATTCCGCTGGCGCAAAGTCCCGCCACCGATGACCTGGGTGCCTATTTCGCAGTCGCGGAAACGGTCGCTGCGAGCTTTGCGGAGGAAGACCGGGTCGAGATCCACAAGGCGGGCGTTCGCATGGCTGCTGGACACCTGCGTTCACAGATTCGCTACCACTCGATGAACAAGGCGGTGGCTTTCGATGAGAAGGGCCTGATCCTCACGACGCGCACGACGAATGCACTTGATTTTGCCCTGCTCATTCAGGAGCTCGTACCGCTGATGCAGGCGTACGAACGGGCGTTGCGCAGTGACGATCGTCGGCGACGGCTCGAATTGGCAGAGGTGATTTGTCAGGGCCTTTCTCCGGATCCAGAGCTGTTTCTGAATCGAGTCGGGTTACTCGGTCCGTACAGCATGATCGAGCATCTCTTCATCGCGACCGCGAGCGATGGTCAGGCTGTGTATACACCCATGGGCGCTCGACACATTGGGCTGGTGAAGGAATACGAAGCGCTGATCGGTCGCGTGTCGAAGCCGTTGTCTGAGGATTGTCTGAACTTCCGTCCGGTCGCGGGCGCCTATTCTCCGTATGCCGTCATGTACGGGTTCTCGACCGATCTCTTGGAACACATGGCGCTCAAGGCTTTGCAGCCCGGTGCCGTGACGCACTTCGGGCTGGAAGATGTCTTCGTCGGAGGCGACGCCGACAAGCGTGCGTGGGTGAGCGGGTGGCGGAAACTGCCACACCTCACAACCCAGGTGCAGAAACAGTTCGATTACCCGCAACAGTTTGCCGAAGACATCTTCGATCGAATCGTGCATGCACTGCGTCAACGCGTCTCTGACGACGAGACGAACGCTTCGATGCAGACGGGGCACCTGTTCGTCCTGTCCGAGGATCTGGACGTCGATTCGAAGGCGTCGCTGATTCCAGATCTTCCCATCCGCTATATCAAGTCGTCAGACGAACAGCTCGTTGCCGCGCACAAGGCTGAGCGCGCCGACGAGACGCATCTCTTGAGCGATCGCCGCGAAGGACGATGCGTGCTCAGTTACAAGACACCGCGCGGTTCGGTTGCGATCACAAAAGCAATCCTCACTGAAGTCCTGGGAGAGGGACGCGACGCGAAGATCGTCGGACTTCCCCGTGCCGCCGCCGACGTATTGAAGTTGATGTGTCGAGAGCTGGTGGTCGCTATGGGCCTCCGCCCGACGCCTTAGCTTGCACTGGCAGCGCCCTGTGCATCAGGATCGGTTTTCATGACGCTGACACAGATGTTTCTTGCCGAACTCGAACGCGAAGCACCGCGCACCCGTCGCGCCCTCGAGCAGGTCCCGCTCGGCCGCGACGACTGGAAGCCGCATCCGAAATCGATGGCACTTGGACGTCTCGCCGGCCTCGTCGCCGGAATGCCGTCCTGGATCAACTTGATCATCGAACAGGACGAACTGAATCTCACGCCACCGGCCGGGCAGGAAAATTATCAACAGCCGACTACCGACCAGCTGGTTGCCACACACGATGCGCACGTGCAGAAAGCGCGCGACGTGCTGTCCCGGACAAACGACGAGTTTCTGCTGACGACGAACTGGCGGTTGCTCGCCGGCGGAAAGGTCGTGGCCAACGACCCCAGGCACGTGGTCCTGCGCGATACGCTCAATCACCTGGCTCATCATCGTGGCCAGTTGACCGTCTATCTGCGGCTGAACGATCGCACCGTGCCGTCGATTTACGGTCCTTCCGCCGACGATCAGCGGTTCGCGTAGTGAAGCATTTACGCAATCGGCTTCGTCAGTTCGCCGCTGGAGTCGGTGTCAGCGGTACGAACGAAGTCGGGCAGGTTGTCCGTCCACCAGGCTTCGGCGCGTTCGAACGTCCACGGTGAACCGAGCGGCACGTCGCCGAGCTGCCGCCACAGCTCGACGGCCGACGACGGCCGTTTGTCCGGCGACTTCTCGAGACAGGCGAGAACAATTTGCTCGAGACGCTCGGGAATAGGAGACCCCGCGATCTTCGACGGCGGGGGAGGCGGCGTGCGGGCGTGATGGATCATGACGGCCATCGGGTCGCCGCTGAACACCGTGTGTCCGGTCAACATCCAGTAGGCGACACAGCCGAGCGCGTAGATGTCGGATCGTTCGTCAGCGGACTGTCCAAGAACCCG
>Ga0207428_10007033_pt1 | contig 10302 bp, 10 predicted proteins | sample RhiMethybrSRZTD1_FD_187600 | JGI IMG/M metagenome (GOLD analysis project Ga0207428, IMG submission 187600) | Populus rhizosphere microbial communities from Tennessee, USA - Rhizosphere MetaG P. TD hybrid SRZTD1 (SPAdes) (version 3) | ecosystem: Host-associated > Plants > Roots > Rhizosphere >... | reverse complement strand
TCTTGACGGTGAACGCCTGGTTCGAGCGGATCGTCTTCGAGCGCGATTCCTGGGACGAGGCCCTGGACGACTGGTCGCGGGACTCCTGCGCCACGTCCCGTTTGCGCTCATCAAGTACGGTTCCCTTCCACAGTGGAACGTCCGCGAAGTACGAAGCCCTGGCGATGACGTGGCCTGCGACCGGCGTCGTCAGCAGCGCAAACGCTCCGATGCTCGCGGCCCGAATGAACGAGGCGAAATCACCCATCTGCAGAGCGGCGCCGATCAGCAGACATCCCAGGCCGAGCGTGGACGCTTTGGTGGACGCCTGCATTCGCGTGAACACATCCGGCATCCGCAGCACTCCGACCGCTGCCAGGAGTGCGAAGGCCGACCCGGCCAACCACAGAATCGCCGTCATGATGTCAATCATTGCGGGTCTCCTCGTTCGACATAGGTCGCGTACGCCACAGTGCCGAGGAAGCCGACGAGTGCGATCACAATCGCGGCGTCGAGCGTCGCACGCACGCCGCTCCAGCCGGCGAGTACCGCGATGACTCCCACCACCAGCACGCCGAGCAGGTCGGTTGCCACGATTCGGTCGGGCAGTGTGGGCCCCTTGACGAGTCGAATGAAGCAGATGATCAGCGCCAGGCCAAGCATCACGAGCGTCACCTGTGTGGTGATTGCCAGCATCGGTCCTCAATAGCTCTCGTTTATCCGAACAGCAATTTGATCCGGCGTTCGAAGCCGTCCTTAATCTCTCGTCGTGTGTCGTCAGCGCTCTTCATGTGCATGACGTGCACGTAGAGTGTTCGTCGGTCATCCGACAAATCGATGGTCACGCTCCCGGGCGTGATGTTTATGAGCATCGAGAGCAGCAGGATCTCGCCGTCGCTGGTGACATCGAGCGGGATCGCCACGACGGCTGGCTCAATCTGGTTGCCCCGGAGCACATCGGCGGCGACACGGAAGTTGGCGAGGAGCAGTTCCCACGCGAAGAAGGCGGCCAGGCCCAAGGCGTGAACCGTTCGGGCGGCCAGGGTTGACGGCATCACGCCCCCCCTGCCCAGCAGCGCGAGGATGGCGTAGCCGACGACGTAGCCCACCAGCAGATTCACGAGCGTGACCTCACCCTGCAAGGCGGCCCAGGCAAGCGCGAGAAGAATGCTGCCGAGCAACATCAGCGCGTTCCTCCAAGCACGGCGCTCACGTACTCATCGCGATGCAGCAGTTGCTGTGCGCCGCGTGAAGTGAGATCGAAGAGCGGTTCGGCACCGACGGTCATCGCCAGCGTCAACATGGTCAGGCCGGCGATCGCGAACAAGTATGGATTGCTCGGCGCGGCGAGATCCTGCGTCTCGGCAGCCGTCCAGAAGCTGTCGGCCCAGGTGCGGCCCATCGACAGCAGCGTCAGCAGCCCCACCACCAGCACGAGCCCGCCCAACCAGTACGCACCGGCGGCGAACGTTCCTTCGAGGATCGCGAGCTTGCCGAGGAAGCCCGACAACGGCGGCACACCGGCGAGCGAGAACACAGGGATCATCGCCAGGGCCGAGAACAGCGGCTGGTGGCGGTAGATGCCGCCGAGACCAGCCACATCGGTGGTGCGGCGCAGTCGCAGCAGAACGCCGCTCACCAGATACAAGTTGGTGATGACGACGATGTGATGAAGGACGTAGAAGATGGCGCCGGCAAGCGCCGCCGGCGTGAGCAGGCTGAGACTTGCCGTCGTATAGCCGATGTGACCGACAAGATTGAACGACAGGACCCGACGAAAATCGCGTTCATTCAACGCCGCAACCAGCCCGATCACCATCGTCGCCGCTGACATGGCGAGGAGCAGTGTAAAGAGCGCCGGCGGCGCGCTGTGGAACAGCAGCGTGAAGACGCGGATCAACGCGTAGACGCCCACCTTGGTGAGGAGACCGGCGAAGGCGGCGGCGATCGCTGGCGGCGGTGTGTGGTACGAAGCGGGCAGCCAGAAGAACAGCGGGAACAACCCTGCCTTGATGCTGAAGGCGATCAGGAAGAGGACCGCGAGCACGATGTCGATTCCTGGCGCGCTGATGGTCGGCCACACACGCGCGAGATCGGCCATGTTGAGCGTGCCGGTCGCTCCATACAACAGCCCCAACGCGGTGAGAAAGATGGAAGACGCAATGAGGTTGATGGTGACGTACTTGAATGCCGCCTCCATCTGCGCGCGCGTACGGTTGAGCGCCATCAGGACGAAGGACGCCACCAGCATCACTTCGAACCACACGTAGAGGTTGAAGAGATCGCCGGTCAGAAACGCGCCGGCAACGCCCATCAACAAAATGTGAAGAAGGGGGTGATAGCCGAACGCTTCCCGTCGGGGATCGACGCCAGAGAACGCTACTCCGGCGACCGCCGTACCAACCACGCCGACGGCGACCACCAGCATCGCGGCGAGCAGGTCCGCGACCAAGGTGATGCCGAATGGTGCCGGCCACGCGCTGATCTGCAGCACCTGAATACCTGTCGCGTTGACACGCAGGAACACCAGGAGGGCGCTGACGAGGAGCACGGTCGACCCGGCCAACGAGATCCATCGTTGGAGAGCCGCCCGCTTCGGTGCCAGCATCAGTACTGCAGCAGTGCTCAGCGGCACCAGGATCGGAAGCGCCAGGATTCTCATCCTTCCCGTCCTACGTCGTCGACATCGTCACTTCCCACCGTGGCGTGCACGCGATGCGCCAGCACCAACGAGAAGGCGGTGAGACCGAAACCGATGACGATTGCCGTCAGAACGAGCGCCTGCGGGACAGGATCAGCGTACGGCGCGACCAGTGCAGATGCGCCGTCGGGAACTACCGGCGGCCGCGCGCGCGTGAGTCCGCCCGCGCTGAAGATCAGTAAATTGGTTCCGTTGGAGAGCAGGCCGAGACCGATGATGAGTTGCGCCAGGCGGCGCCGCAGCATCAAGTAAATTCCGGCCGCGTAGAGGACGCCCGCGGCGAGCGCCAGCAGGCCTTCCATCACGACTCCTCCGCGAGGCTGAAGATCATCATCAGGCCCACGCCGGCGACGACGAGAAATACGCCGAGGTCGAAGAGGACGGGCGTCCCTAGGGCAATGCGCCCAGGCATCCATGACGCTGTCAAAAACGGTTGGCCGCGAAGGACGGCCGGAAGGCCGCTGACCAGGGCGAGCAGCAAGCCGGTGCCGAGCAACGTCAACGGTCGCACCAGCAGCGCCTGCCGCGCGCGCTGTACGCCGAAGGCAGTTGCGTACAAGGCGAACGCTGCGGCCGACACCAGCCCACCAACGAAGCCGCCCCCGGGCTCGTTATGTCCCCGCAGCAGCAGGAACACCGCGAACAGAAGCAGTAATGGCATCAAGAGTCGCGCCGCCGTGCGGAAGATTGGGGATGAGACTGGGCGGACGCCGCCGTGTGAGTGACCGTCGGCGGCAAACCGCAGCATTCCACGAACGCCGAGTGCGGCCGTTGCGAGGACGGTGATCTCACCGAGGGTATCGAACGCTCGAAAATCGACGAGGATGACGTTCACGATATTGCGCCCGTGCCCCAGGGTGGGGCCAAACTCGGCAAAGTACTCCCGCAGTCCTGGCGCCGTATCTGTCGTCGCCACCGACAGCAACAGGCTGCCAATGAAGAGTCCCGTTCCCGCGGCAATCACGCCATCGCGGACACGAATGAGCCTGGCCGACAGCGGGCCAAGGCCGCGAAAGTGTCGAAAGACGAGCACGTAGATGAGCACGGTGAGCGTCTCCACTGAAAACTGCGTCATCGCGAGATCGGGGGCGCCGAAGCTCAAGAACGTCATGGCAACGCCGTAGCCCACCGCTCCGAGCGAGAGGACAGCAGCCATCGTCGACCGTGCGAAGGTCGTCGCCACCGCACCGGCGATGATCAGGAACACGATGAGCACATCGTGGGCGGCAATGCTCGTGCGCGGCAGCGCCGAGCCGAGCGCTGGATCGGTAATCAGCACCGAGCCTCCGATGAGGACGGACGTGACCACGATGACCATGACGTAGGTCCGCAACGATGCGCTGTGCAACGCCGGACCAATCGTGCGGCTCACCGTATCGAGTGCCGAGAGCACCCCGTTGTACACACCCTCGGTTCCGTACGGCGGCGTCCACGTCCGGTTCCGAAGCGCTTCGTGCACCATGTAACCCAACCCGACGGCTGCGAGGGTCAGCACGCTCAGCGGCAGTGCTGGGGTGACGCCGTGCCATGCCCTCAGTGAAACATCGACGGACTCGCCGCCGATCGCAGTCGCGGCGGCAGAGATCGGCTCGTTGAGCACTGACGGCACGATGCCGACGACCACACCGCTTGTGGCGAGAACAAGTGGCGGCAACCATAGCGGCCACGCAGGCTCGTGCACCTCTTTCACAGACGCGACATCTCCGCGAAACGGCACCACGCCCGCGAGCAGTCCCGCTATGCCGAGAAGAATGCTGGCCACGACGATGAGGACGAGCAACCAGGGGAACCAGTCATTCGCTGATAGCAACGCCTCGTAAGCTCCATCCTTACCGACGAATCCCAGCGTCAGCGGCACTCCAGCCATCGAGATCGCCGCTGCGCCACCGGCCACGGCGGTGATGGGCATCATTCGGCGCAGTCCGGCGAGTGCAGAGATGTCGCGTGTCCCTGCTTCGTGGTCGATGGCGCCTGCCACCAGGAACAACGCTCCCTTATAGCCGGCATGTGCGACCAGATACACAAGGGCCGCGACGATGGCCGCGTGTGTGCCAACCCCGAGCAGCATCGTGAGCACCCCCAGGGCGCTGATCGTCGAGTACGCGAGGATGCGCTTGAGATCGGTTTCCTGCACCGCTCGATAGGCGCCAACGACCATGGTTGCTGCACCGGCCAGCGTTACCGCCGTCGTCCACAGAGGGGTTGATCCGAGTGCCGGAGTCATCCGCGCAATGAAGTACACGCCGGCCTTTACCATCGTTGCGGAATGGAGGTACGCACTCACCGGCGTCGGTGCTTCCATCGCGTTTGGCAACCAGAAGTGGAACGGGAACTGGGCCGATTTCGTGAATGCGGCGAGAAGGATCAGTCCGGCGATGGCGGCATAGAAGGGGCTCGCGACGATCGACGCCCGTGCCGGTACCATCGCCGAGAGGTGGGTCGTGCCTGCCACGTCGGAGAGCAGCACACCCGCCGCGAGCAACGCCAGGCCGCCGGCGCCAGTGACGATCAACGCCTGGATTGCGGCCGTCCGGGCGGCCGCGCGCTCGTGTTCGAAGCCGATGAGCAGGTACGACGTAAAGCCCGTCAGCTCCCAGAACACGAACAACGTCAGAATGTTGTCGCTGAGAACGACGCCCAGCATCGCTCCCATGAAGGCGAACAGCGACGCATAGAAGCGGCTGGTTTGCGCGTGACCTTCCAGGTAACGGCTCGCGTACAGCACGACGAGCGCGCCGACGCCCGTAATCAGGATCGCGAACAACAATCCGAGAGCGTCGAGGTTGAACGCCAGCGACAATCCGAGCGACGGCGCCCACGGCACCTCGACCAGCCGCCCTCCTCCGGACAGCGCGCTCCGCATTTCGTTGGCGAGGAGCAGGGCCAAGAAGGCTGGCCAGACCGCAAGAATCGCCGCTCGATGCGGGAGTCGGCGCAGGAGCCATCCTCCGAGGATCGCGACCACGAACGGCGAGACGATGAAGCCGATCACTGAGTGATGCTATCGTGGACGTCCCCTTGCGGACTCAGACTTCTCGGCGGATCAGAATAGACGCCGGTGCCCTTGGAGTGGGTGCCGGAAACTCCCAGCCGATCCGGCGCGGTGCATGGCCTGCCGATCGGTCTCGCGGCGCAGCGCCTCGCTGAGTCGTCCGGCCGCGAGCGTAATCGCGGCGAAGGGCCGGGCTGCCGTCGCTTCGACGAAGAACTGGCCACCTTGAACGAGATCGGCCGTTATCGAGCAATGCGCATCGACCCCGCGACGCGGGCCATTCTCGTCAACGAGGCGAAGCGTCAGGTGGCGAACGCGATGTGTGAAACGTCTGAGAGCGAATGAGAGCCGGCGGGCCGCATACTCGCGCAACGTCTCTGTCGTATCGCTGCGTGCGCCGCGAACGAAAAACTCGATTTGCGTATCCATCAGAATCGCCTCCGTTGCTATCGACCCTTTCTCGTCCTCGTCACGTTCGCTATGGCATCCACCTTGGTTCCTCCCTCGCCGAGGCGCTCGGCTGGTCATTCGTCAGTTCCTATGCCGCCAGTTGCAGAGGCCGGTGAGCGGTCGCCGTACCGCCTTCAGGCACTGCCAACACGGGGACGCGGCTGACGGGGAGCACACGCGCCGCAGTGGACCCGAACACCGCTCGCGCAACTGCGCCCCGCGTCGGAACACCGACGACCAGCAAATCCGCACCGACGGTGTCGACCACGCGGCTGATTTGTGTCGCGTTACTCCCCGGAAGGACGCGTATATCTACGGCGGCCGGCGTATTCCGCATTGCCGCTACTGCCAGTTGCACGCGCCGCTGGGCGTCCTGCATCACGTCGTCCTGGTACTCCGCGATTCCGTAGCCGTACGAATACGGCGCCGCGACAGAAGGAAAGTCAGGCACGAGATGAAGGAACGTGAGGCGGTCGGCCGGATCACGTGCCAGCGCCAACGCCTGTTCGATCGCGCGATTCGCCGCCGCGGTGAAATCGACGGCGACGGCCAGATGGCTGAATGGGTGAACGGCGACCGTATTTCCGCGCAACGGCACCACCAGCACCGGTACGGAGGATTTGGCGGCGACACGTTCGGCGACCGAACCGTTCAAGAATCGATCGATTCCGGCACGTTGGTGGGTACCGACGACGATTAAGTCCGGACGAAGGGAATCCGCATGAGACACGATGATCTTCGCAGGATCCCCTTGTTCAACGATGTCCGCGAACTCGACGTTGGCCAGGTCCGCCATCCGCCGGAATTTCGCTGCCAACGCGTAACGTTCACGAGCGCGCCAGCCGAACGCTTGATCGAGCGGAACCACTTGCAGCGCGACGAGTTCTGCGCTGTGACGTTCACTGAGCGCGAGCGCAGACTCGAAGGCACTACGGGCGGGTTTCGAGAAGTCGACCGCAACCAGAACGCGAGAAATCTGCTGCAAGATGCTGCCTCCAACTGGTAACGACTTGTCATGGCGTCACCTGCTCTCTTCAAAGGCAAAAAGGACTCCACGCGACGCGCACTCGTGCTCTGTCTCAAGTCGTCTGATTTCAGCTACTTGTAGGGATGTGCTCGTCACGTGCGCGCGACCGGTCCATTTCAATGTGAAATCACCCCTCAATCTGGAATGGCCTGAGGGCCGTACGTCCGTCTCATTCGATGGCGAGGACTTCCGGAGGCGATGCCCGGCGATAATCCGCTTCTGCTAGCGATCAGGCGGAGAGTCCGTATTGCTTCATCTTCCGCCAGAGCGTGACGGTGCTGATGTTGAGCGCGTCTGCGGCCTTTTTCCGGTTGCCCTTGAACCGTTCGAGCGCCCGCTCGATGGATGTGCGCTCTTGTTCCTGCAAATCGAGCGTGTCACCGCCGGCACGGCGGCGTGACTTCTGTGTGACCTCGGGCGGCAGGTCACGCAGGCGGATGTTGGACGCGTTGGCAAGGATGACGGCGCGTTCGATGGCGTGCTCCAATTCGCGGACGTTTCCTGGCCACTGATAATTCATCAACGCGGACATCGCGTCGGCAGACACTGCGCGGACGTCCTTCTTCATCCGCGCCGTGGCACGGGACAGAAAACTGTGAACCAGAGGCGGAATGTCCTCGCGCCGCTCGCGCAGCGGTGGCACCTCGATGATGAAGGCGCCGAGCCGGAAATACAGATCCTCCCGAAATGTTCCGGCATCGACGGCCGCGCGCAGGTCGCGATTGGTCGCCGCGACGACCCGAGCGTTGATCTTGATGTTGCGTTCGCCGCCGACGCGCCGAATCTCCCGCTCCTGCAGAGCCCTGAGCAGCTTCGCCTGGACGGTGGGCGCCACTTCGCCGATTTCGTCGAGGAAGATCGTCCCGCTACCCGCGACTTCGAACAGCCCCGCCTTGTCGCGGACCGCACCCGTGAATGCGCCGCGCACGTGGCCGAACAGCTCGGACTCGAGCAGGGTTTCGGTGAGCGCCGCACAGTTGATGCTGACGAACGGAGCCGCCGCACGTGGACTTTGATCGTGGATCATGCGCACCACGAACTCCTTGCCGGTGCCGCTTTCCCCGTAAACCAGCACGGTCGTATCGAGCGGCGCCACACGCGCGGCGAGCTCCAGGACGTGCTGCATGGCTTCGCTGCCGGCGACGAAATGCTTGGCTGCTGCGTGCCGGTTGACGCGGTCGCGAAGCACGTTGAGCTCCCGTTCACGGCGCTCCAGCAGCCGCTCCCGGCGATCCAGTTCTTTCAGACGTTTCGCAACGGCGTGGTGCAGGCGCTCGACTTCCTGGCCGAGCGAAGCCGCCTGAAAATCGGCACGGATGGACTCGGCTTCCGCACCCCAGCTACTCACATCACGGCCGATGGCAGAGCAGTGCCGCTCTCCTCGTCCTGCACAGCCGACCTCGCGAAAGTAGATCTCCTTGCCGAGACATGCGCTGGCGAAACCGCTCGAGTACCCCGCCAACGACCAGCACACTGTCGTCGAGCTCTTGCCGTAATGATGAACATGCTGTTCCGCCTCGTACGAGTCGTGCCAGCGCACCTCTTCTTCGAAGCGTCCGGTCTCTTCGTCGTACTCGACCCGCCTGACGTCGACGCGAACGATGCCTTCCAGCGTGTGGAGCATGGCGCCATCGCGAAGGCCGTCGACGGGGTTCGTCCAGTTTGAGCGTGCGCGCAGGTTCACTGCGTCGTGGTATCCGTCCGCGAATCCGAACCGAAGCAGGACGCGGCGAGCTGCTTCAGCGCCGATTGTGTCGACGAGCTCCTTGCGCATCAGACCCATCGCGGCCGCACTGAGAATGACCACGCGTTGTTCGTGCAGGCGGATAACGCCCTGATCGGGCCGAAAATCGAGCAATTCGGCGAGGTGTAGATTGTGACGATTGGGCGCGGCGTCGCGGCGAGAGTGGGGTTTCACCGACGGCCATTCTAATGGCGTGGACGTCGGTTGAGCCTGGATCTCGTCGGTGTCAGCGGACGATCGCCAGAAGCCGGTCGGCCAGTTGGAGCACACCACTTATAGAGAGGGCGATCGGTGCGCTGATGGCCAGGATTGCAAACGGCACCAGCAGTGCAAGACCGACTGCACCGACTAGAGAGGCGAGTGCCTTTGTCAATGTCCGCTCCGAATCTGCGGGACGCGAAACATCGATCACGTCCGTTCGAACGCCGTTGGCGTCGTTCGGTGCGGGCGTCCTTTCAACGGGCCGGACAGGGACGTCTGGCGCCGGGCGCGCGATTCCCGCGGTCCATGCCGGAGGGTCACTGGCCGGGAACGTAGCGGCCAACACGTCGTCGATCACTTGAGCGGTCATGAATGCATCTCCTGAATGTCGTCTTTTCAAGTTGCCGTGTAGGTGTCTTCAGCGCGAATGCGCCGCTCAAGCGGCCTCGCCACTCGCCGTGCCCGGTTGGGCCGCTCGACGATGTGAGGAGTCCGCGGCCTCCGCGCGCGCGTGAGTTGGCGCCGCCGCGCGCACCGATCGCCGCGGCTGCTCTGCGCGGGAGCGCAGGAACGTCAGCTGCTGCGCGCGTGCCCCGAATGTGGCCACAGCTTCCGCCCAGAGTGTTCGCGCATCGGCGTGGGCACATTCATCGTCGCAGCTGTCGCTCGTCGTCTCGGCTCGCAGCCGTCGTTCGTGAGCGACCATCGCGTCGTGCCATGCTGACAGGCGAGCGCTGAGATCCGTCGCCTCCTGGGCGCCGAGCCCTGAGCTCAGAATCGTGTACGGGTTCATTTCACACCTCTCTCTGTTGGCGCGTGCATTGTGTCGAGCGAACGATTCACGATGACTCTCGTTATCAAAAACACTTCAACCGCTACGCTGCTTCTGACTCGAGCGGCTCAGAGCCCGCGGTCGACCTGCGCAGCCGCGCTTGTAGCCCCCGTATCGTTGAAACGAGCGAACTAGGGTCGGTGAGGACGGGCGGTGTCGATGCCGTCGAGCATCGGCGCAAACCGCGGTAACCGGAGCCGCCGGTCATAGCGCTTTGCGCCTACGACACCGCCGTGACAGAGGCGGGCACGAATGGGGGGAAGAAGCGGTTGCATGACGGTCAGACGCGGGACCTGACGTCGGTCACCGCGGTTGCCTATCTATTGAGCAAGTTGTGGACCGTCGAAAATGCGAGCAAAATCGCCGTTTGATGGCC
>Ga0207428_10007032_pt1 | contig 10303 bp, 8 predicted proteins | sample RhiMethybrSRZTD1_FD_187600 | JGI IMG/M metagenome (GOLD analysis project Ga0207428, IMG submission 187600) | Populus rhizosphere microbial communities from Tennessee, USA - Rhizosphere MetaG P. TD hybrid SRZTD1 (SPAdes) (version 3) | ecosystem: Host-associated > Plants > Roots > Rhizosphere >... | reverse complement strand
ATGTCAAAGAGCAAGCTAATGAACTACACGTACCGAGGCGCCTTGGCGTCATTGTCAAAGTCTGCCAAAAAAGTTCTTGACTTCGAACGACGCTTCATAGATGTCTTAGTTTGAAATTCTTCTCTGTGGTGGCACAGAGAAAACTTTACTTCCACTCGCCCTGGATCGTGAACGCGGCCCAGTAGCGCGGGTTGTGCCAGCGTTTGTCCTGCGACATCGCAATCTGCGCGCTTCGCAATGCCGCGGCGGGACTCAGCCGTCGAGAAAGTAAACCCTCATAGAACCTGCTCATTAGCACGGCCGTGCCACGATCGTCGGCCTGCCAAAGACTCGCAACCACGCGCGGGGCTCCGCCGTACATGAACGCGCGAGTCAGCCCAATCAATCCCTCGCCTTTGATGTCGCGTCCGAGCGCAGTTTGACATGCCGATAAGACCACGAGGTCGGCCTTCAGGTTCATGTTGTAGATGTCATACAGTCGCAAAAATCCATTCTGTTGCTTGCCGTTCTGATCGACGAGCGACAGCACGACGCCTGAAAGCTCCGCGTGACGGCTGTTGATTATTCCGTGCGTCGCGAAATGCACGATCCGGTAATTCTGTAACTCAGCGCTGGTCGCGTTCGCACGGCTGGCTGAGAAGTCGAGCGCCTCGAGACTATTGTTTCGCGAAGCAAATTTCATAATCTGATTTGCTTCTTCACGACTGAAGCGCAGCCGTGGGAAATCCGACAGGCCCGACTCTTCGGCTGACCTTTTAACCTCGCGTGCTTCATCTGCTTCAGCGTGAGCTGCAACCTGGCCCGTGAGGCGAGCATCCTGCTCGTCGAACACCGGATCAGCGAATACAGCAATACTCTTCGGCGCTGGTTGCCGTTCTTTCGTCTCACGGCGCAAGACACCGAGCACTGAAGCTGAAGGAAGTGTGACGATCTCGTGGCCCACGATCAACGCCGTCGCGCCTTCGTTCGGATCCGTTAAGGCGGAGAAGGGAACGTACTGCAACACACCCTCGGCAACGATGAGCAGGCGTTTATTCTTCAACTCCGAACTAACCGGACCAAGCAACATTCGGCTGAGCGCGGCGATCGCGACCGGATAATCCGCGTCAGCCTGCGACAACCGTTTCTGTCGTTGTTCGATTGATTCACCTCGAACGTTACGGTCTGATGCTGTCACTAGATCGTAAACACGCCGGGCAGCTTCCTCGACTTCGCTGCGCTTCGGCAACGTGAATGTCTTCAGAGAGTTCGGACTGATGGCCCATACGTAACTGTTGTCATCACCCAGACTGTATTCAAGCAGAACCGTGTTCTCGTCGAGTAGTTGCGACTGAATCTCTTTTAAGTTCAATGGTAAGGGCTGAGTCAACGCCGCATAACGTGGACTCGTCTGGCGTATTTTCGCCTGTATTCCCTCATACTCTGTTGCCAGTACATCAAGGTCCTGACTGATATTCTTCGCATCTTCTTCGGTGTGTTTCGCGCTGAGTAAACGCATCTGCTGTTCGGCTTTGACAGAGATTGCTTGTCGCACGTTCTGCTCACGCTCGACCAAAGAAACATCCACTCCCTGGCGGATCTGAGCGTTCGTTTCCATCAGCAGTTCGAGCAAAGAGCGCGCGCGCGCGTTCTCGCTTGCCTGCAGAGCGGCCGTATCGAAGCCATCGGCCGGATGCTGCTGGTGCAGACGCATAAGCACGTCGATGTAGAGCTCGTAATACTTGCGTGCCGAGGCAAAGAATGAAGTGCGCAAGCTCTGGCTTTTGAGATTGACGCGCACCGACTCGATGGTTGTGAGTCCGATCTCGAGCAAACGCTTTGCTTCGCTAACGTTCCCACGATCCCGTTCTAATTGAGCGAGGCAGCCAAGAACGTCTGATTCGCTCAGACGGTCGCCGATAGTTTGCGACTTTTGCAGGGCTTCATTGAGCAACGCAAGTGCGTTCTGTGTGTCGCCCATTTGTCTATACAAGTCGCCGAGACTACGAAGTGCGGGGATGAGTTGCCGAGGATTATTTTTAAGCAGTTCGATCGATTGCTTGTAGTAGTCGAGCGCCGTTTGCTGTTGATTGAGGTGTGCGTACGCATTTGCGATGTGACGCATTGTGGATCCGGCGCCGTCAAAGTTATTAACTTCTCGTCGCATCGGGAGCACTTTCAGATGAATGTCGAGTGCCTTCTGATATTGGCCCACTTTCGCATAGGTAGCTCCCAGATTACTGAGGGCGTTAGCGCTGCGGTATTGATCGCCCATCGCGGTGAACACATCCGCCGATTTGCCATAAAACTCGAGCGCTTTGTCGTAGTCGCCAAGCGTGGCGTAAACCCACCCGATGTTGTTGAGTATGATGCCCTGGCCCGCCCGATTTTCGAGCGATCTATACTTTGCCGCACTGCGTTGATAGAACTCCAGAGCCTGCTGGTATTCACCTAAGTCCGCATTGACACCGGCCAGATTACCGAGGGTGACCGCCTCACCGAGAGTTTCGTTGAAATTGTGTCTGACCTCCAACGCTCGGTTGCAATAGTCGAGTGCTCGCTTGAATTCTCCAATATCCTCGTGGATCACACAGAGATTATTTAATATCGATGCCCCGCGCACCTGGTCACCCAATTCGCGCGCGAGCGCGCCTGCCTGCTCGGAAACAGCGAGTGACTTTTTGTAGTCACCCATGTATTGATGGGCCATCGAGATATTCATCAGGCTCGTAAGCTCGCCCACCCTGTTGCCGATGGATTTGTGAAGAGCCAACGCCTGGTTGAAGTAATCTAAAGCCTTTCTTTTGTCTCCTAATTCGTTATGAACTCGGCCGAGGCTATCGAGTGCATTGGCTTGTACTTTAACTACAATTTCGCGATCCGCTTTGTCTGCCTCCGCGGCTGCGATCTGGCCGACCTGCACTGACTGATTACCACACTCCAGTGCCTTCTGCTTCTCACTGAGAAACACGTAATCGGAGGCCATCAGATAGAGAACATTCGCTTCCCAGATACGCAGGCCGGCTGACTTGAAGATCGGAAGGGCTTCGTTATATTTCGCGATAGCCTTCCGGAACGAATCTGCCGATCCCTGTCTTTCGAGTGCGAGAGCTGCCGATACGATCACGGCGCCGGCGTACGAGGATTTGTCCTTTGCGGTGGCGGGGCGCAGTTCCTTGATTTTAATATCGTATTGCCCTGGCGATGCTGTTGGCGACGTCGTTCTAATCTCAAGACGATAAGGCCCCGCGATCTCTCCCACGAAGATCAGCGATTCATAGTCACCGGCCTTGATGCCGTCCACCTCGGCGATTTTTTGGCCTTTGGGATCGTAGGTCCAGACTGCCAAATCAATGCCTCGCTGGTCCACAGTGACTTCGGCATATTGATCGACAAGGAGATCGAGTTGATAAGAATGTACTTCGGTGCCGACGATCGGGCGCTCAAAGTGTTTGCCCGTTTCGAGTTTGGTGATCTGGGGTTCGTTTGTTGCTGCATGTGCCCCTCCGTGTAGCGCGATGAGGCTCAGAAGCACGAAAGAGACTCGGAAGGAAAGTAAAACGCTTTGACGGAACATAGGGAACCTCCGAAGATGCAGCGTTTGTAAGGATTAATTGTTAATGGACGCGACGCATGCGAGTCAGTTCGCAAGCCGCTCTTTAAGAAACGCGTAAATGAAGGGTGATTTGGGCCGGAATATTTTGGCGCTTTACAAAAAATAGCCATGGATCGGGCGGATCAGATCCGTGCAATTCGTGGCTAACTTGAGAATGCGTCTGTATAGAGCGGTACCAGCGATCAAGTGTCGCGAAGTAGCGACCCAACTTCGCAACTGCGCGACTCTGACCTTAGCCCCAGGCACCGCTCTACTCGATCGATGTTACGCCGATTGATTCTGGCAGTATTGAACAGTCGAAACGTTTTGTTTGTTCACCAGTGGCGTGATCTCACCAGGCAAGCCTTGCATTTTCAAAATCTCCTTGACACATTCATGTGGTGACAGTATATATGGCGTTGCAACATATGAAGACGCCATCTATATTGGATCGCGAAGTCAAACGCGGTAGTGCCGAGATGTTGATTCTGGCGCTGGTTGAAGATCGGCCCCGCCACGGCTACGAAATCGCCAAGCTGATTGAACAGCGATCCGACGGAGTGCTTCAGTTTCACGTGGCCTCGCTTTATCCGCTGCTTTATCGCCTGGAAAAGCGCGGACTGATTCAGGGCCATTGGGTCGAGAAGGCCAGCCAGCGCCGCCGCCGCTTCTATAAATTGACCAAAGCCGGGCAAGAAATCCTGAAAGAACACCGCCGCACCTGGAAAGAATTTTTTGCGGCGTTGGACCATGTGGCCGGCATTAATCCGGCGTGAACTGAACCCTAATCTTCAGAGTAGCAATGCAAAACTGGGACAAGGAAATCCGTGAAGCCCTCTCTCAACTAACCTTACGGCCTGTCCGGGAGGCCGAAATCATTGAAGAGTTGGGCCAGCACCTCGAGGATCGTTATGAAGATCTATTGCTCGAGGGTTACACGGAAGACGAGGCCGTGCAAAAAACTCTGTCCGAGTTTCGACAGAGTGAAATGATCCGCAACCTGCGCGGGCTTGAACGCACTTATTCCGAACCCGTCGAATTGGGACAGGAACCCAAGTCGAGCCACACGGCGGGACTCTGGGACGACTTACGTTATGCGTTTCGCACGCTCCTGCAGCAGCCCGGCGTGACTTTGATTGTTATTGTCACGATGGGGCTCGGCATCGGCGTGAACACGGCGATTTTCAGCAGCCTCGAGCTGCTCGCGTTTCGTCCTTTCGACTTTCCCAACCAGGACCGCCTCATAGCCGTTTGGGAGCGGCAGCGCGAGACCGGGTACGCTCGAAAGTCGGTAGCGCCGGGCAATTTTGCTGACTGGCGAGAGCAGAATCAAACCTTCGAAGAATTGGTCGCTATCAAATCGAGTTACTTCGATCTCGCTAACACCTCGCAACCGGAGCGTCTATCGGGACACTTTGTTTCCACCGGTTTCTTCACCGCATTGGGAACGCCTGCGGCCCTGGGGCGAACCTTCACTGCCCAGGATAACGAGATCGGCAGAAACCAGGTCGTCGTTCTGAGCGACGGCCTGTGGCGCACTCGCTTCGGTGCTGACCCGCAAATCGTCGGACGCTCAGTCAAACTCAACGAAGAGACCTACACCATTGTCGGAGTGATGCCAAAACACTTCCATTATCCAGTCGGTGAAGGCCAACTTTGGATACCGCTCCTTCCTGATCCGAACGATCGTTCACGCCGAGATCATACTCTTCAAGTAATCGGGTTGCCGCGCAGCGGCGTAAGTCTGACGCAGGTCACCGAAGATTTGCACCGAATTGCAGTAGGTCTTCAGTCAGTGTATCCAGACACCAATCGCGGCGTGGATGTCCGCGTAATGCCACTGGTAACGGACGCGACGCGCGGTGTGCGAGTGGCGGTCCCTTTCATGTTTATCTCAGGTTTGCTCGTTCTGCTGGTCGCGTGCGCCAACGTCGCCAACATCCTCCTGGTGCGCGCGACCGCTAGAGAAAGAGATATAGCGATCAGGCTCGCACTCGGCGGCAGTCGCTTCCGCGTGATGAGGCAACTGTTTGCGCACAGCCTCGTGCTTTCAGGCTTCGGAGGACTTCTCGGCCTGCTTTTGGCTGGTTTCGGAATCAGGGCACTGAGGAGCATGCCCCAGGACTTCTCCATGTTTATTCCCGGCTGGAGCAGGATCGGGATCGATCAGACCGCCCTTGCGTTTACCGTGGCCGTTTCGGTTTTGACTGGAATTCTGTGCGGCTTGATTCCCGCGTGGATGGGGACCAGAGTCAATCTTAATCAGGTGCTGAAGGATGATGGTCCAAGCGTTGTTACCAGAGCCTCGAATCGCCCGACGCGTTGGCTGGTGATCTCTGAAGTCGCTTTTTCCGTCATCCTGCTCGCTGGTGCGGGGATAATGTTCCGAAGCTTTCGAGAGTTACTGCACACCGATTTGGGAGTCGACGCTACCAACGTCTCGACCATGCAGCTTTCACTTCCAGGTGAAAGGTACGCGGCCGCCCAGGCTCGAATAAATTTTGCGAACGCTCTTGCCGCTAGAGTTTCGCCGCTGCGCGGAATTACCAATATGGGATTAGCTACTACAGTGCCGCTCGGGTACGTCCACAGCCGCCGCGAGGTCGCCGGCATCGGCAGCACATTTTTTGCCGATACAGACTCGCGGCGGATCCCCGTGACCTTCCGAACCATAACGCCGGGATATCTTCAAGCGATCGGTACACCCTTACGACAAGGCAGAGCATTTACAGAATACGATCGTGAGAGCACGCCGCGAGTCGGGTTGGTTAACGAAGCCTTCGCGAAATATTTTTTGGCGGGTAAGCAGGTAATTGGCGAAACCGTCTTCCTGGACAATGGTCAACGATATGAAATTGTCGGACTGTTGGCGAATGTCATTAACGACGACCTGGAGGAACGTGTTGAGGCCGAGGTTTATGTACCGTATGCGCAGGAACCCAGTCGCGATGTCTTCCTTGTGACGCGGTCTGATTCCACGTCGGATGCTTTAGTTCAGGCTCTCCGCGGGGAAGTCAGCGCCGTAGATCCGTCGGTGCCGGTCTTCAAGATAAAGCCATTGCAGCAATATATCGACGAGCGGTTGTTTGCAAAGAGAGTGGCAGTCTATTCGTTAGCCATAGGTGCTTTTATTGCTTTGTTGTTAGCTGCCGTTGGGATCTATTCGGTCGTGGCCTATTCAGTAACACAACGAACTCATGAGATTGGATTGAGGCTCGCATTGGGGGCAAGCCGTAGCGACATTCTCAGGTTGATAGTTGGATCAGGATTGCGTCTCGTGCTCACCGGAGCTGCGATCGGACTCGTGGGGGCCCTCCTTTTGACGCAGTTGTTAAGCGGATTATTGTTCGGCGTCAGCGCTCGTGACCCGCTCACCCTGGTGGCAATCGTCTCGATTCTCACCGTGGTGGCACTCCTCGCTTGTTACCTCCCAGCCCGGCGAGCGATGAAGTTGGATCCTTTGAACGCCCTCCGATATCAATGACGCGCCACAGTCCACTGGGGAGAAGTGAAGTTAAGGGCGCTTGAATTCAACGGGATGGTAGTCTTGGCTTGAAAATTCTTCTCTGTGCAACACAGAGGTTGCACAGAGAAATCCAATTAAGATGGTTTTATATATCGACATTAGCGAACTTGTACCTTCGCAAAACGATGGCGATCGGCACGAACAGAGTATCGTCAGCTTAACTCTGTTGGAGCCGAACAGATCTGACGTGCGCCCTCCTCAGAGTAAATCGATACCTTCGTTCACTATCAGGCTCCCGCGGAATTCTCTGAAGGTTTTTGATCGGGTTCAGCCGGATGCACCCAGTCCTGCGTCCGTTTTGTTACCTGAACTCTTCCTGGGAATATATTACAAGTTTCGTGAGATGGACGATGAGTCATTGAAAGCACTTGAACAGGCATTGCTTGATGGGCAATCTGCAAGCAGATCAGATCGTCGATTTCCGCAATGGCTTGAAAGGGTCAGGAACATCTTAGAGCAGCGTTTTGCCGAACCATACAAGCTTTCAGAGATTGCAGCGGAAGCTGGTGTTCATCCAGTTCATTTAGCGCGCGAGTTTCGGAAACATTACGGCACTTCCGTCGGAGAGTATCTCCGGAGGGTCAGAATCGAATATGCGTGCCGAGAACTAATGGGTTCGAACGCAGCAGTGACAAACATCGCCGTTGCCGCTGGTTTTGCCGACCAGAGTCACTTCTCCCGCACTTTTAAGCGCTTCTGTGGTACAACCCCGGGCAGATACCGGGCCTCCGTGGTACGACCCCTGACAGATATCGGATCTATTTGAATCTAGTCTAAAAACCTCGCTGTGGCCGGCGAAGAAGATGATGAACCCACATGAGGCCAATCAAGCCTTCTGGGACGCTTCTACTGAGTGGTGGAAGGAGAAGGAAGATCAGCGTGGCCTTTGGATGAAGGTACATGAAGACCCTACGCTGGTGCTCAGTCCTGCCGAGATGCCTTTTGTCAAAGACGTCGATACCAAAGACGTGTGTGTCCTGGGCAGCGGCGACAACCAGGTGGCATTCGCGCTTGCGGGTCTCGGCGGTCATGTCACCTCCGTCGACATTTCAGAACGCCGGCTTGCCGTCGCAGCAGATAGGGCACGGACACTGGGACTGCAATTAACCTTCCTGCAGGCGGACGTGACGGATCTTTCGGCCCTGGAGGAGAACTCTTTCGATCTAGTCTACACGGGCGGCCATATGTCGGTGTGGATCTCTGATATTCAGAAGTACTATGCCGAGGCTGTTCGCATCCTGAAACCACACAGGCTGTTCGTCGTGAATGAATATCATCCGATGCGGCGGATGTGGTTGGATGAGGAAGGACCAGAGCCCCGTCATCACTACTGCAAGCGTGGTCCTTATAGTTATACGTCCGAGGAGGGCCTGCCAACGTTTGAATACCACTGGACCGTTGCCGATCACATTCAGGCAGTTGTAGACGCGGACTGTCGCATCGTCAAGGTAGAGGAACACGGGGAGAAGATTGAGGATGAGTTCTGGATGGTACCCAAACTCGACAAACTCCCAACGTCTCTGCTCGTCGTCGGGGAAAAGAGGTGACCGACGCGTAGTGGAGGTTGCCGAAAAGCTGGTCCCGGAGGGACCTGATGTTTATAGCTAAGCCACAAAAAATAAAAAGGCTCCAGCGGAGCCCAATGTTGCTTCCGCCATTAGACATGGCACTCCGCTGGAGTGCGAATCCACTTGGGTGGGGTGCTATAGACATTTGGCCGCGCCGCGGCCAGATCCCGGCGACCGACACACTATTACTCACGACGGACCGGCTAGGTTATGGAATATTCCTGGCGTCCTTTTGTTTATCTTCTTCCGCCCATTGTTTGGCAGAAACGAACGACTGCGCGTCGTAGATCAGCACGATTGTGCCGACGGGAAGTTGCCTGCTGATCTCGCTCGCCGCAAACATGGGAATGCGAACGCAACCATGACTGCGAGGTGAATGAGGAACGGAAGGGTTGCCGTGTATCGCCAGTCCATCACTGAAGTAGTTTGGGTAATAGAGTAATCCCAGAGGTGATTTTCTCCAGCCCGACAGCTTGTTATAGATCCTGAACCGGCCTCGCGGTGTGTAAGCGAGACCGCTCATCCGTTTCTCCTTGTAATGTTTACCGCTGCCGGTCGAGACGGGAAGGATGGTCTTAACGACGCCTTCTTCATTCGTCAGTAGAAGTACTTGCCTATCGAGATCCACTTCAACGTGTTTGTAGCCTGAGTCTTTCGCCTGCGGAGCGTTCGCGTTGCGGATTGCGTCCAGCTCTGAGCGTGTCAGACGTCCGGTGATCTTGCGACCTTCCCACTTCTGAAAGGTAATCAAGCCCACGCGAGTATCGCCATCAATCGTGCCATCGACACGTCCCGTCAAGTATCCCATTTCTGCGAGGCGACGTTCTGCCTCCTTCAGTTCGGCATGACTGAGGGATCCTCCATCGCGCTTTTTAACTTTTGTGGCGGCGGTTGACTGAGTTGCGGTTAGAACGAGCAGGACAATTGCGAGAAGCTTGAAAACTCTCATACGACCTCCTAAAAGTTAACAGGAGGAGCAGAGTTGTTGCGCGTTAGGAAACCGAAGTCGGGTAGGGGTTATCGGAAGCCCTTCTGTTCGTAACACTCTGCGATCACAATACTCCTACGCCACACAGAGATCAACGTTGTAGTGCCCGAATTGGCGAAACCTGGGAAATCGGTCTTAGTATGATGTCGAAATCGCTGTGCGTCGTCCGTCATACTAATGAACGAGGTTCAACCATGAAGAGGAGAACGAGATGCTCTATGCCTTATTGATCTATGAGACACCGGACGACTTTGCGCGCCGCGATTCGCCCGTCGAGTCGGACGCATATGCGGGCGCCTGGCGCGCCTATCACCGTGCCTTGCTCGATGCCGGAATCTTCGTCGGCGGCAAACCACTGGACGCGCCCGAAACCGCAACTACGGTGCGGTTACGCGAGAGCAAAACCGAGATACAGGATGGACCGTACTCCAACACCAAGGAGCAGTTGGGCGGGTTTACCCTGCTCGAGCTGCCTTCACTTGATGCCGCATTGGAATGGGCCGCAAGATGTCCGGCCGCTTCCTACGGTGTCGTGGAAGTGCGGCCCATAGCTGTCGAAATGGAGCCACGCGTTACCGTTGCAAACTCGAACTGATGAGCCGGCACATCGCGCGGTCGAAGCGGTAGCACGCGAGTCTTACGGGCGC
>Ga0207428_10007031_pt1 | contig 10305 bp, 10 predicted proteins | sample RhiMethybrSRZTD1_FD_187600 | JGI IMG/M metagenome (GOLD analysis project Ga0207428, IMG submission 187600) | Populus rhizosphere microbial communities from Tennessee, USA - Rhizosphere MetaG P. TD hybrid SRZTD1 (SPAdes) (version 3) | ecosystem: Host-associated > Plants > Roots > Rhizosphere >... | reverse complement strand
CGGTGAGCCAGAGACTGCAGCCAATGGGTAAGCGGACATCAATATTAGAAGCCTGATTTCCGCTTTTGACCCAAAGCGGGGCATTGTTCGCACAGGTGGAAATGTCCGCTATTGGCCCATAGCGGACATTGATTTGTGCACCGCACATGTCCGCTTTTGGGGGTAAAGCGGACATCACTGTCACACTGATCATACGCCCAGGCGATGTGCTATCTTTCGATATCGGCTCAGACCGTTCGGGCCGAACCCGCGCCATCGATGTCAAGGTGGTAGATGTTTAAAGGGCGCAGCCCACGTAGCACATTGCAGGCCTGGCGCAGGCGACGTACCGAGTTGCGGGCCTTGCGCGGCCAACGTAGCACGTTGCAGGCCTGGCGCGGTGGATTGCTTGGCACGTTGGTGCTGTTGCTGCTCGTGGTGGTGGTGGCCTTGCTTTCCCGATGAAACGAAAACACGGATGCAACGTGAGTGGGAGGCACGCCGTCGATGAGTCCAGATGATCTTAAATTGCGTGCTTGAGGCGCTCTAAAATATCTGTCCATGAACCGGCTGTAGCAACCGATCGGGTTGGCTCGTCTTTCTCCTCCCTCGCCCACGAATGTCCGCTTTTGGCCCAAAGCGGACATCCCGCAAGTGCGCGACGCCACTTTAGACAGCCGTGTTTCGACAAGATAATAAAGCTCACAGGCTCATCATCTTGACCCGGCAATAAGCTCGATGAAGCTCGTTTTCACTGTTGTTGCGATTTTGCTCGCGCAACAAATAGCCTTACCTTTTGCAAGTCCTTGGTGTGGCCTCCGTCGTCCTTGTCGGTCTTGGTTTTTGAATCGATGCCCGCCGGCCGCACCGCATTTATGGCATGCATGACATTGTCGGGGCCAAGTCCGCCAGCGATGATGACGGGAAGATGCACGCTCTCTACGATCTTTCGATCGATCTCCCAGCTGTGGGTTATACCAAGCGCTCCTATCTGTCTGTCCCCGGGCCGATGGCTGTCTAGAAGCAGCATGTCGGCGATTCCATCGTAGCTCTTGGCGATGGCAATACTTTCGTCGCCAACCACTGGAATACTTCGCATCACAGTGAGAGGGCCGCATTGCTTCTTGAGGTCTTGCACCGTCGACGATGTGAGCAGATCGGTTGACGCGCCAAGATGTAGGACGGCAGGTTTCAGTTCTGCTATGACATACTCGATGAAGCGCACATTAGAAGATAGCAACAGCGCCGCGCTCTTGGATGTTGACGGAATGGCGGAAAATATAAGCCGTGCATCATCAATGGTGCGCTCGCGCGGAAATGAGCCATCTCCGACTAAGACTCCGATGTGATCAACGCCCAGATTCCCGAGCGCATTTGCCTCCTCGGGACTTGAAATCTCATAAATCTGAACAAGCATCTATGATCGTTGCATTGAAGCGGCGTACCTGGCTGGCACCAGTGAATTAACCGGCAGGAAAGTCCGCTTTTGACCCAAAAGCCGACCAATTAGTAGAATATTGAATGTCGGCGGTTCGTGTGAGGACACTGCTATTTGCACAGGTTTGCGGCCGCAACACCGACTTGTACGATTCGAGCTTTGTCGACCCCGGCAACACCTACGTATTTGAAAATCTGGTCATCGATTTCGCGCTTGCGCGCACCCTGGATCACGACGTCCTTGCTGCCGTTGAGTAGTGGCCAAAATGCGGACGCTTGCGGTTCCTTTGCTGCGTCCGGGCTGAAAGTGAAGTCCACCCCCGTATTGGTCAAATAAGCGTGGCCCGCAGCATCGGTGATCCAGAACTCCTGGATGGCCGATCTTTCAGCGATGCTTTTCAAAATCGCATTGATTGCGTCGCGCGTCATGCCTGCTTTTTCCGCGAGAGCCACAAAATGTGCTGCCAACAGAGCTTCGCCAACCATGTGCCGGCCCACCGTGTCCTCACAATCTGCAGCTTGTAAGGGCGAAGCGCCGGTTAAGAGCGCGAGAGGAAAGACAAACATCGCAATCAGGATTCGGGTCATCAGCATGGTGCAGGTCCTATGTAAATTCGGCGGCGAGAAGAATAGCACTTAGTTCCTGAGGTCGCTGGATACGGCAACTTCATTTGCTATGGGCACAAGGCGCACCGCCAGGCCCTCATCGCACGCGCCGACGAGATGATTGAATAATGTCCGCTGTTGGCCCTTAAGAGACATTTGAAAGACAGTGCGTGATTTTCGGGGCTTAACCTCGTCATCTGCTGTCATTTCTTGCAGGCCACTTGTAGTAGTCTCTCTAGGTAAGTGCTTGGAAGCCGAAAAAGGGACGGCCTATGCCCTCACTGATTCCGAATTTCGAGACCTTGGAGAGGAGGCTTGCACGCTTGCCCGTGGTGACGCATCGAGCCCACGAAGTTGTACTAACCGCCGGTTCCAAGACGGGCGAGCTGCTTTTCCTCAGGAGTGGCGCTGTGGAGGTCGTCAAGGACGGGGTGCAGATCGCCAGCGTGTCGGCACCCGGCTCGGTGTTCGGCGAACTGGCCGTCCTCCTGGACCAGCCCCATACGGCAGACGTGAGGACTCTGGAGCAATCTGAGTTCTATGTCGCCAACGCGCAGGCAACGCTTGCTGTCAATCCGACCGTTGCACTCTACGTCTCCGCGATGCTTGCGCGACGTCTCGACTCTGCCAACCGATCGCTTATGGAGGTTAAGCACCAGCTGAAAGCTGGCGAGCCTCCTAGCGTGATCGGCAAGGCGGTCGAGAAGATAGAGGAACTGTTGAGCTACAGCGGCCGAGATCCAACTTAATGGTGATCTGCGCCAATCCGGCGACGCCAGTCCGGGGGATGGCGCGAAGCACGGCGCCTGTCTATTTGATGGCAAGTTGTCATTGCATCGGATGATAAAGTTGGCTGGCGCAATGTCCGCTTCTGGCCCAAAGCGATCCACCTGGTTAGCTCCAATGTCCGCTTTCGGGGGTAAAGCGGATATGGTCTGACCCCGCCAGCCGCAGACGCTATTTCCCCCTAGGGCGACCGCGATTTTGCGATGATATTACTTCCCGAAAGTTTGCCCATCTCGTATCAGACGGCTTACCGTTGATATAGCTGACTTCGGAGTTCGGCCACTTGCCGGTCATATAGAGCCAAGCAAGACGACTTGCCGAATAAGGCCGACCACCAATGCGAATTTGATGGTAACCCCTGCCATTTTTTGCGCCGGCTCTAGCGCCAACAGGAGCGCGACTGCCGGCGCTCACCTTCCACCGAAATATTCCGGTTGTAGGAGCGTAACTTAGGATTTTGCGAAGTCGTTTAGCGGTCAGCATGGGCAACCAAGATATCTCTCGAAACGCACGGCAACGTCGGCAAACCAACCAAAGATGGCACAAGTCCAGCAATGCTTGGAATGGGAGATAGTTCCTGTCGAAGACCAAAACGTTCCCCTAACGGACCGCGAAGCTCATCAATGTCCGCTTTTGGCCCATAGGGGGACATCCCTAGCTGCACCGCACATGTCCGCTTTCGGGGGTAAAGCAGACATGGCCCATTGCAGCACAAATGTCCGCTTTTGACCCAAAGCGGACATTCATTGCGCCGTACTTTATGGCGCTGATGACTGAAATCGATGGCCAAGCAAATCGAAACCGCCCGGCGTTTCGTCCGCTGGGCGGCCGTATGGTCACCGCATCAGTTCACCGCGAAGCAGTAAAGCAAGCCGGCGCCGCCGGTGCTCTTCAACGCCTCCGGGCTGCAACCGCGCGAGGGATGCGCCGAATTCCACGAGTGCGCCGGCGCATCGTCGCGTAGGCCCAGGCGGTCGCTGTGACCCACGATGGCCGAGCCTTCGCCGCTCTTGGTCCAGTTGCCGCAAGTCGCATCCTTATCCGGCGGTGGCGCACGGCCGTCTTCCGTCGAGCCAGTGAGGATGTCGTGCTGGGTGCCGACAAAGAACCGCCCAGGAATGTGCCGCCCGTTTTCCGCCAAGGAATTCTCCAGGCTGATTTTATTGCTGGAATGCAAATCCTCGACATTGGCTGCGATCTGGACCCCGTTGACATTGACCCACGGGCCCCTGCCGATCCTGTCGCGAGCGTTCACCGCCGTCGCCCCGCCGGTGGCTTGCACGCTGAGATAGGCGTGCCAGGTCTTGGAGCCGGCGCCGACCTTGGCTGCCAGGTCCTGGCAATGCTTATCGGCACCGGCGAGGCCGCCGAAGTCGGCGCCCTTGGGTCCGCCGACGCTGCTGACGAAGAACGTCACGTTGGGATATTCGGACGGCAGCGGTTGCGCCTGCATTTCTCCGGTCAGAACGAAAGGCGCAAGCGTGGCGACTGCGAAAGCAACTGCAAGCTTCATGGATTTCTCTCCGCTGGGTGCTGATCGATCTCGCCTGAGAACTAACCCCAAGCCGGCCGATTTCTTTCATAATCGAATTGCTTGGCAGCCTTCGGCAAGGTTGAGTTCTGGTCTTGCGATCAAGTGTTTGTGACGACTCGTGACGACACGCGGCGCCTCGAAGGGGTGCATGTCTGCTATTGGCCCAAAGCGGACATAGAGCTTAGTCGGCGACATCGCCCGCACCACCCGAATTTACGCAGTCTTTATTCGACCTCTGTGAGGTCGAAAGCAACAAGCTGCGCTGCAGTAGACATCTAAAAGCAGCGCGGCATGAACAAAGAACTCGTCAGTCGCATGATTGCATCCAGCGCGAGCAATAGCAGGCGCGTCTCATCCCCACTTCCCGAGCTATGTGCGTGTGAACCTGAGGAAGCACTCGCACGTTTGCAAGCAAGCAGGAGCGGTTTGACGGAAGACCAGGTCGAGACACGCCGGAAGCAATATGGTCCGAATGAGGTAACTCATGAAAAGTCAGCCACTTGGTACCAGCAATTATTCCATGCGTTTCTGACGCCATTTAATGGGGTGCTGTTTGCCGTAAGTGTGGTTTCCCTATTTTCCGATGTCATCTTTGCTGCTCCGGAAGATCGTTCGTTCAGGACAATTATTGTCCTCATCACGATGATCCTGCTCAGCACGCTGCTGCGGTTTTGGCAGGAGTTTCGGTCCAATAAAGCGGCCGAAGAGCTGAAAGCGATGGTGACTTCAACTGCGGCTGTGCTGCGCGCTGGCAAGGACCGACCACAGGAATTACCGATATTCGATCTCGTTCCTGGCGACATCGTCTACCTGTCTGCAGGTGACATGGTCCCTGCAGACGTTCGGCTGCTTTCCGCCAAAGATCTGTTCGTCAGCCAAGCGATGTTAACTGGGGAATCCATCCCGCTTGAAAAACACGCGGTGCCGCCAAATAAGACGGCCCAGGCTGTCGATATCTCGAAAAATGTTTTAGAGCGCGAGACAGCCTGCTTTATGGGCACCAACGTCGTGAGCGGGACGGCAGTCGCTTTGGTCGCGGCTACCGGGGATGCCACCAATTTCGGCGCGATGGCAAAAGAAATTGTAGGTGCGCGACCACTCACCAGTTTCGACAAAGGCATCAGTAAAGTCAGCTGGATGCTGATCAGATTTCTCATGGTGATGACACCGCTTGTATTTTTCATCAATGGCATCGACAAAGGCGACTGGTTGCAATCGTTGCTGTTTGCCGTATCTGTCGCGGTCGGATTGACGCCTGAAATGCTTCCGATGATCGTCACCACGAACCTCGCAAAAGGTGCGGTGACGATGGCGCGGCGCAAGACCATCGTGAAACGGTTGAACGCAATCCAGAATTTCGGTGCGATGGACATTCTGTGCACTGACAAAACCGGCACGTTAACCCAGAACAAGATCATCCTTGAAAGACATCTAGATATTCACGGGCAGGACGATCTACGCGTTCTCGAATACGCCTGGTTGAACAGCTACAATCAAACTGGATTGAAAAATTCGCTTGATGTAGCTGTGCTCGAATTTGCTCTGCAACACGAGCTTGTCGATAAGCTGAAACATTATCGGAAAATCGACGAAATCCCATTCGATTTCGTGCGCCGCCGCATGTCAGTTGTCATACGCGACGGTGACAATCAGAACCTCATGGTCTGCAAGGGTGCAATTGAGGAAGTGTTGCCTCTATGCGTCTCTGCCCACGATCAGAAGTCCGAGGCAACAGGTGGCGTCGTGCCCTTCACGCCGGACATGCGCAAGGAGGTTCGCCGCATTACCCGAAAGCTAAACCAGGACGGTTTGCGCGCACTGGCGGTGGCATATAAGTGGCTTCCACCTGAAGAGCGCACTTACACAGTCCAAGACGAAAACGATTTGGTGCTCTCGGGGTACATTGCGTTCCTTGATCCTCCGAAGGAAACCGCACGGGAAGCAATTGCCGTACTGAGGGAGCATGGCGTTTCCGTCAAAATTATTACCGGCGATAACGAGGTGGTTACAAAGAAAATCTGCAAGGAAGTGGGGCTGCCGATAGAACATGCAATGCTCGGAAAGGATTTGGAAAAATTATCTGATGTTCAATTAGAAGAGGCAGCTGAGCGAACGACTATTTTTACAAAGATGTCGCCTGTACAGAAGTCGCGCGTGATCCGCGCGTTGCAAAGACGCGATCACACGGTCGGATACCTTGGCGACGGCATCAATGATGCTGCTGCACTTAAGGATGCGGATGTCGGAATTTCGGTGGATACCGCGGTCGATATCGCCAAGGAGTCGGCAGATATCGTTTTGCTCGAGAAGAGCCTTTTGGTGCTCGAAGAAGCGGTTGTGGAGGGCCGCAGGACGTTTGCCAACATCATCAAATATATAAAAATGACAGCAAGTTCAAATTTCGGCAACGTGTTCAGCGTATTGATCGCCAGCATCTTTCTGCCGTTCTTGCCAATGCTGCCAATTCAGTTGTTGGTTCAAAATCTACTTTACGACGTTTCGCAAGTGTCGATCCCGTGGGACGATGTCGATGAAGACTATCTCAAGCAGCCACGGAAGTGGGACGCGAGCGGTATTGCGCGCTTCATGGTGTTCATCGGTCCAATTAGTTCTATTTTCGATGTCGTGACATTTTTGGTGATGTGGAACGTGTTCGCGGCCAATACGGTAGAAAAGCAATCGCTCTTCCAAACCGGATGGTTCGTCGTCGGGTTGCTCACGCAGACGCTGATTGTGCATATGATCCGCACGCAACACATCCCGTTTTTTCAAAGTCGGGCAGCTACGCCTGTTATCTTGTTAACTGCCAGCATCATGGCGTTCGGCATTTACCTGCCGTTCTCACCATTGGGTGAGCATTTGGGGATGGTGACGTTGCCGCCGGCGTATTTCATTTGGTTGGTTGGAATTTTGTCGAGTTATTGTTTGCTTACGCAACTGGTGAAAACGGTTTACATCCGCCGCTTTGGACAGTGGTTGTAATGTCCTAAACCGCGCACCGCATTGCGCGAAGTAGGGAGAGATGGGTCATGAGAGCCTTTATTTCTGCATGCATTGCAGCAATCGCCATCGCAGTCATAGGCGCACTTTTGCTCAGCGGCATTCAAGAGTCGGCTGATCACGCGTTTTCGACTTCGGGTGTGCGGCTTGGCCAGTAATGCCCTCTGATGTCCGCTTTAGCCTGCTCCAACGGCCCCGGTTCAACCCATGGAACCAATTCACCCCTTGTGCGTTACGGGCCACCGAGCCGTCCGCCCGCGTTTGCTTTATCGCGGAGCCTGGGACCATGTGGACCACGCTTTTTACGGTTAGCGTCTGATCGCCGCCTCGTTGGACTTGGCCGGCATTGTCCTCAATTTGCCCAGCGGTGCGCATTGAAGACATCCAGCGATGCTGTGGTCGGCGCGATCAACGCTGGAGGCGGCTTAGTACAAAAAGGAGGACGTCATGAATGAATGGAGCAATGCCAAGCTTTGCGACGTCGCCAATCTCGTCCTTGGAGTAATCCTTTTGGCGTCGCCTTGGATCTTTGGCTTCCCTAGTGGCGCCGCGTCGCAGAACGCCGTTGTCTTTGGGATTGTCATTGCGGCGATATCTATTGCCGCATTGGCCGCGTTTACCGTCTGGGAGGAATGGCTCAATCTAATCATGGGCGTGTGGGTCTTGGTTGCGCCCTGGGTGGTCGGTTTTGCGGGAACTACGGCGATGTATGTCCACATCGTCATTGGCGTCATCGTTGCCGTTCTTGCCGCGCTCGAAAGCTGGCTTCTTTATCCGCGCCCGCCGCGACACACTGCGGCCAGCTGATTGTGGACGACGGATTCACAAGCTAACGGCCGTGGTGTTTGCTTTCTATTGGCGGACGCCGCGCGCCCGTAGCGCATGGCCGGGTGCGCCGACGAATGTCCGCTTTCGGGGGTAAAGCGGACATGCTCGGACATCGCAGAATGTCCGCTAATGACATACAGCGGACATCGTTCAAATAATGACATTCATCACGCGGAACCGTGATCCTATGTAAAAATTGGATACCCTGTGCATTGGGTATCCCCTGTCGCGAGCGGAGCGAAACATGAGGGAAATGCATGACCTTCTGAAGTGTGAGATCAAAGTGCTGACGTTTGACCAATACGGCACCATTGTCGATATGCAGACAGGCCTTACTGAGGCCGTGACGCCGTTCCTGAAACAAAAGGGCTGGGATGGAAAACCGAACAATTTCGTTGCCTGGTGGCGCCGCACGCATTTCGAGAATTCGATGATCGACGCACTATGCGACCGTGGGCATACGCCGTACCGGCAGATCGGACACCGCGCGGTCTCATACGTCATGGATCGCTGTGGCATTACTTACACGCAAAAGGAGGTGAGCTGGCTCGTGAGCGAAATTGAGAAACTCAAGCCATTTCCCGATGTTATCGCTGCTCTCGAGAAGCTTCGGGCCAAGGGATACAAGCTGACCATTCTGTCAAATGGCGACCGAGACATGCTCAAAGCTGCCGGACCGTACATTGGCTTTCCGTTCGATCACGTCATTTCGGTGCAGGAAGCCGGCTATTTCAAGCCGCACTGGAAGACTTATGCGAAAGCGGAGGAGATCATTGGTCATGATCGCTCCAGCATCTTGTTTGTCGCCAATCACGCCTTCGATTGCATCGGCGCGAAGTCTTATGGGATGCGGACTGCATTCATCGACCGCCGCAAGCGGCCATTTGGCCAAACGCCACATCAGCCTGATCTCATTGTTGCTAATTTCGCCGAGTTGGCAGCCGCGCTTACGTGAGGAGCCAGTCATGCGACCTCTCGAAGGCATCCGCGTACTTGACCTCACGAGAGTACTCTCCGGGCCCTACTGCACCATGATGCTCGGCGATCTTGGTGCGGAGGTGATCAAGGTTGAACGGCCGGGCGAAGGTGACGATACCCGTGCTTTTGCGCCTCCATTTCAAGGCGACCAGGCCGCCTATTTCCTCTCCATCAATCGCAATAAGAAGAGCATTACGCTCGATATGAAGAGCGAGCGCGGCAAGGACATTCTCTGGCAACTCGTGGAGATGTCGGACGTGCTGGTTGAGAACTTTCGCCCCGGTGCCATGGAACGGCTCGGTTTCGGATATGAGGCTGTGCGGGCCCGACGTCCAGCGATGATCTATTGCTCCATCTCTGGCTTTGGCGACAGCGGACCGCAAAAGAATCGAGCCGGCTACGATGTAATCGTCCAAGGCGAGGCCGGAATAATGGATCTGACTGGACCACGCGATGGACCACCGCACAAGGTTGGTACTTCCATAGCTGACCTCGTGTCCGGGCTCACAGCAGCCCAAGGCATCCTCGCCGCGCTCTATTCAGCCAGGATCGACGGACGCGGGCAGCAAGTGCATGTCTCGATGTACGAAGCAGTTGCCGCCCTTCTGACTTTTAACGCGAGTATTTATTTTGCAACGGGAAATTCGCCAAGGCGGCGAGGCAACGAACACGCCACCATTGTTCCCTACGAAACATTCGAAGCCTCTGACGGGTGGATCAACCTCGGTGTCGCGAATGACGATATATGGCGCCGCTTTTGTGTCGCGGCTGGTATGGCAGAATTAGCGATTGACCGGCGATTTGCGACTGCGCCCGACCGAGTTCGGAACCGCGACGCCTTGATTCCGATGATAAAGACGATGTTTAAGGATCGCTCGCGGGACGAATGGCTAAAAAGGCTCGATGATGGCGGCGTACCATGCGGAGCCATTCGAACAGTTGCTGAGGTCTGCGACAGCGATGTCCTGCGCACCCGGCATATGATTGCCGAGATGTCGCACGCGAGTGCTGGCACTGTGAAGGGAATTAAAAGTGCCATTCACCTGAGCGAAACGGTCCTCGATACCTATAACGCTCCCCCTAAGCTTGGACAGCATACGCACGAAGTGCTCACTACACTCCTTGGCTACACCAGTGACGAACTGGATGTGCTGGCA
>Ga0207428_10007025_pt1 | contig 10307 bp, 12 predicted proteins | sample RhiMethybrSRZTD1_FD_187600 | JGI IMG/M metagenome (GOLD analysis project Ga0207428, IMG submission 187600) | Populus rhizosphere microbial communities from Tennessee, USA - Rhizosphere MetaG P. TD hybrid SRZTD1 (SPAdes) (version 3) | ecosystem: Host-associated > Plants > Roots > Rhizosphere >... | reverse complement strand
GTCGGTGGGCGGATCAGCTTCGCGGTCACGGGGAAGAGAGGGGACATAGCGTAATGCCATTCGAACTCCTGCGCACGAGCAGTCTCAAGGCGCCAAGGGCGACGATCCTCGTGTACGCACCTCCGCGATGGGGTAAGACACATCTTGCACGGACGTGTCCCAAGCCCCTCGTGATCAGCACGGAGGCAGGAAGCACCGGGGGTCTGATGACCCTGTCAGATCTGGATCTACCGGCCGTGCGAGTGAGAAGCTGGGACGAGATGGTCCAGTTGATCGCCACGCTCCGGAAGACACCTGGCCGCGTGGAGCTAGACGGTGAGATCTTCGAGACCGTGTTCATCGACAGCCTCGGACCCGGATGCGGGGAGCTGTGGATGCAAGCCGGAATGAAGATCATGGGGTGGAAGGACGTCTGGGGGATGGAGAAAGGGAAGGATCCCAGACGTGTCTACAGCTACATCTCGGAGAAGGGACAACAGGCCATGAAGTTGTTCCTGTCGCTGGAAGCACACCTCGTTCTCACCTCCCGAGTAACCATCCTCGAGGAGTCCATGGGCTTCGACGAGAAGGGGAACGAGATCAAGGTCCAGTACGAGGTGCCCGATTTACCAGGTCAACAACTGCCGAAGAAGCTGACAGGGGAAACGGACGCCACCCTATACGGAGAGCTCCGGGGCAGCACACGTGTGTTCCGGACGAAGAACCAGGGGAAGAGAGTGAGTGGCATCCGAGCTCCGGGTGGCACACCCATTCCCGATCCGATCCTGGCAAACATCACAGACGTGATTGCCCTGATGATGGGCGACATGACGGCTGTGAAGCGACTTGAGGTTCCCAAACCGGGAGCCTCTGGAAGGGGCACAACGCCCACAACGACCACGACACGTGGTCAAGGAGAAGCGTAACATGGCACAACTGCCTGGCGGACCCGTCCGCACCGGAGACCTCGCGTCCACGCTCATGCCGGACGCCGTTTACACCTTCCGCATCGACCGCGCCGAGATCAAGAAGGCCGCGGGAGAGGGGAAGGAACCCTACATCAACCTGATGCTCAAGTGCATCGACGAGGGCGAGTGGCTCGGCCGCGCCGTGTGGGACATCCTCACGCTGGCGAAGGGCAAGACCTTCAAGCTCGACCAGCTCCTGAAGGACGCCCTCGGCTGGGGCGAGGACGACACGCTGGACGACACGGACCAGCTCCTCCAGCTCGAGGTCTGCGCTGCCATCACCACCGAGAAGGGGCAGCAGGGCTACAGCGACCGTAACAAGGTCGTGAAGTACCTCCCCACGGACATCGCCCGCTAGGGCCATGACCCGGAAGACGGATCCACGTAGGGCCTGGTGCAGATTGATGGGGCACCAGGCCCCCCTTTCACATTGGAGTAAACATGTCTATTGGCTCGAGTGCCCAGACTGCCTCCGTCGGAGTCGGGGCTGGAATGCACACTTATCCTACGGGCGCCAAACGCAGCGGCCGAGTGATCCGGTACGACCTAGTCGTCCACTCCCTGATCGAGCGTATCGCACAGCGTGCGACTGGCTCCGTCGACGAATCTGGCCAGGCGGATGGTGGGGCACTACTATACGGAGAAGGTAACTGGGAGAAGGGTCTCCCGACCTCCGACGTGCTCAACCACACGATCGCGCACCTGCTCACACTTCAAGACGCCTTCCGTCGGGGCCTCGCTTACGTCGCCCAACAAGAAGGAACCTGGCCAGAGCGTATGGAAGAGCTCCGCGACGGGATGAACAACCTCCTGACAGTGGATGACCATATCGGCGCAGTGGGCTGGGGCCTGATGGTCCTCTCGCATCAGCTGGAGAACGGGTTTCACCACGACCCCCTCTTCGAATCGGCAAATGTACCCCCCACCAAGGAGCAGCTAGATGAATTGTACCGCCCGAGTGACGATCGCCATGGGACACAGGCTGCTGGGGCACGACGGGCTGTGCGCAAACCTTCACGGCCATAACTACGTGTTCGAAGTCACGGTGATGGGCAACCCTGACGCAGTGGGCCTCGTGACCGACTTCTCGATCCTGAAGCGGGATATGCGGAAGCTCCTGGACCAACTCGACCACACGATGCTCCTGATTAAGGGGGACCCGGCCCAAGCGTACTTCGAGTCGACGGAGAACCGCTTCATGCTCCTGAGCCGCAACCCCAGTGCGGAGCACATCGCGTCGCTCATGTTCAACCACATGCAGGACCTCGCGTACAGCGTGAAGGAGGTCCGGGTGTTAGAGTCCGACGGTGGATGGGCTACCACGGATCGAGTAAACAGGGAAGTGCACTTGATAAAGGGGCGTGTATGAAGATGTTCCAGATTAACATCGACGGCGTCGATGGGACAACGGGATACTCTATGAGGAGCGACGTTCTTAGCCATCTCTGGGAGTTCCTGACAAGGTACGACCACGAAGGGAGCTCTGTATCCCTAGACATTGGGGACGAGACGGGACCCAAAGAGACCCTGTACGACGAGGACGTCTACACGAAGTTTCGGGAAGGGAGAAGTGTATGAATTACCCACTCGCGGAGAAGTTTAAGTCCATCCAAGGAGAGGGCCTCTTCACAGGCACCCCGATGGCATTCGTCCGCATGGTCGGCTGCTCCGTAGGCCAGGGTGTATGCACCCACTGCGATACGGACTTCGACCAGATGTACCCGAAGCTTGGTGGGGGGTTGCACACTCCCCTCCAAATCATGGAATGGGCCTACCCCTACCACATCCTCTGCATTACGGGTGGGGAGCCCTTGGATCGCAACCTCCGCCCGCTCGTGGACTTCGCTCACGAACAGCTACTCACGGTCCACGTGGAGACCTCAGGCACGGTGGAGTACGATCCCTTCCGACACGGTGACATTGACTGGATCACCGTGTCACCCAAGCCGGGCTATCTGCCCACTATGATCGAACAGGCCTCCGAGCTCAAAGTCATCCTCAACGGCCTCGGAGACAGCCCGGAAGACTGGCCCACAGTGGAGCAGGCTCGCCGCTGGGCCAACACGGACAAGCTCGTGTACCTGCAGCCTCGGAACAAGAAGACGGTGATCGACGAGAACGAGATGCAGAACGCCGAGGACATTGTGGTCGCCTACCCGGAGCTGAGACTGAGCACCCAGTTCCACAAGTTCATCAACGTCCGATGAAAACCAAACAACGCTTCGACGACCGGAAGATGCAAGCGGGAGTCAAGCTCCTGCTAGAAGGGATGGGTGTAGACCTCCATGACCGTAACTACAAGGACACGCCTGCACGCGTCGCACGTATGTACCGGGAACTGTTTACTCCCAGGCACAACAGTTTCGCTACCTTCCCTGAGCAACACGACTCGATGGTTATCCTACGAGGACACGTTGTACATGGAGTCTGCCCGCACCATCTCGTTCCGGTGGAGATGCGCGTGTACGTCGGTTACATTCCGCATAAAGAAGTCCTCGGTCTCAGCAAACTGGCTCGCGTCGCTGAACAACCTCTTACAGGACCCATCATGCAAGAAACGTACACCGACGCAGTGGTTGATTTGTTGCAGCACGCCACAGATGCGAAAGGAGCTGGAGTCGTTGTTGTGGGGCGGCATGGTTGCATGCGCCATCGGGGGGTCCGCTCCGACGCAGACGTCGTCAGCAGTGCCATGCGCGGGCTCTTCATGACCAATCACCCCACCCGAGATGAGTTCCTCCGCATGATCGGGTACCCACGAGTGGAGGCCAGATGAAGCAAGCAAACAAAGGAAAACGTTACCCCCCACCAACGGACGAACGCTACCAAGTCCGGAACGAAGAGATCGAGCGGGCACTGCGTACCCTGGCCACTCTGATCGACGAGGAAGTACCAGCGGGTTGGGGATGGGGCCTGTTCCTCGTTCCCTTCGGAGAGCACAAGGCAGCTCCGGAGGGAGAGGGAGCCGTATTCTGGATCTCCAACAGCGAACGTGACGGGATGATGGACTCCGTCCAGGGTTGGATAGACGACAACAAGAGACGGAGGAAGATGTGAAGTGTCAAAACTCCGTCTGCAAAGCGGGGCCAGGAGGAGCGGCCGCTACGGCCGATCTCCACAGCCACACAGGGCTGTGCCCTGTGTGCCAGAAGAAGCTGATCACGGGACCCAAGCCCGATGATTGTATGGCGTGCCCCCTCTACGAGATTGGTGAGGGGTACGCCTATGGTGTCGGACCCACGGACGCGGACATGATGTTCATCGGCGAAGCACTCGGCGAGGAGGAGGCCCGCAGGGGCCTTCCCTTCGTCGGGGGCTCCGGCCGTGTGCTCACTGCGCTGATGGGCCAGGCAGGCATCCCCCGGGACAGTGTCTACATAACCAACGCCGTCAAATGCAGACCTCCCAAGAACAGGAAGCCAGACGATGAAGAAATCCGATGGTGTGCCCGCTACCTCGTCAACGAGCTCAAACTCGTCAACCCCAAACTCCTCGTCCCTCTCGGAGCGACTGCGCTCTACGTCACTACAGGAAAGACAGAGATCGGTAGCTATCGCGGGATCCCTATTGAGGGCGCTGGAGGAAGGAAGGTTCTCCCCACGTTTCACCCCGCGTTCGTCATGCGTACGCAAACGTTCTGGCCGGTCGTCGTCTGGGACCTCGTCAAAGCGAAACGGGAGTCGCTCTTCCCACAAGTCCGTCGCATCCCAGTGGAGTATACCATCCTCCCTGATGTTACGGATTATGCAGATGCTGTTAGAAGAGAAGCCCAACTCACCGGCTTCATCAGCATCGACGCAGAGACAACGAGCCTCGACGTCCATGAAGCTCACGTCAAGTGCTACGGGGTCGGGTCGTTCGTCGGTCACGCTCGGGTTTTCCGTTGGACCCTTGAAGCTCAGCGCCTACTCTACGGGCTCCTCGCAGATCCTACGATTACTAAAGTCGGACAAAACTCCGAGTCCTACGACTGGCCCCTCTTCGAGGCCAAGCGGCCCGACTTCCGAGTAGTAGGGCCCACCTGTGACACGATGCTCATGTTCCACCTCACAAACAGTGACCTACCTAAGAGCCTGGACAACATCAAGACCTTCTACACGGACATGGAGCACTGGAAAGATGACTCTATGTACAAGGGAGATGAGGTTGGACTGGCCACAGGCTGCGCGAAGGACGTTGACGCGACCACCCGGGCTTACCTGGGCCTGCGAGACGAGATCCATTCTATGGGGATGGATACGCTCCTATACAACAACGTGATGCCCCTCCAACCGATCCTCCGGCGGATGGCCGACCGAGGAATTCGGAAGGACGTGGACAAAGCGGCACTCTGGGCCAACGGGATGCGGACCGGGGCACACAAGTACGAGCAGATGCTCCGGGACGCAGTGGGCCAGCCGAACCTGAACGTCCAGAGCCCCAAGGAGCTTATGCGTCTCCTCTACGACACTCTGGGCCTTCCAGTCCAACACACCAAGGACCAGAAGGGTGGGATGCGTGCTACGGCGAACGCAGCGGCGGTGGAAGCACTCGTCGAGAAGTTCCCGGAGAACAAGATCCTGGGCCTGATCAACGAGATCCGAAGCGCTCACCACACCGTGTCAACGAACCTCGAGGTACCGACAGATGAACAGGGCTTCGTCCACCCACGTTTCGGGTGTGCTAAAGCGGCAACTGGGCGTATCAATTCGTGGGATCCGAACGCCCAGAACATTCCGAAGAAGCTCCGGGAGATCTACATCCCGGACACTCCAGATCACGTTTTCATCTCGGTGGACTGGAGCCAGGTCGAGTGGCGAATTGCAATGGCGCTCAGTGGGGATCCCTACGGTCTCGGACTTCTGGCGTCTGGTGTCGACATTCATGAAGTTACAGCCGCGGAGGGTTTCGGTATACCTCTTTCTCGAGTCCGAGACCCAGTTCCAGGTAAACAGTATAACTACCGCTACGCCACGAAGTTCATCGTCTACGGCCTCGGCTACGGACGAGGCGCGCAGTCCATCGCCCAGCAGCTCGGCACAAGCAAGACCTGGGTGGAAGGTTTCCTCTTCCGTTTCTTCAACCGGTACCATGTATACGAGAAGTGGCGTAAGTCCCTCGAGGAACAGGTCGAGCGACAGCACTTCCTCGCTAACCCCTTCGGCCGACGCAGGTGGTGGTACACCAGGCAAGTGACGGAGATGTACAACTTCCCTCCCCAAAGCACCGGCGCGGACATGATGTACGTCGCGATACGGGAAGCGGACGAGCAGCTCCCACACGGAGCGAGTGTCAGGCTCACCGTGCACGACGAGCTCGTGGTCGTGAGTCACAGGGATGTAGTGAAGGAGGCTACGGAATGTCTCACAAGTGTGATGCAACGCTCATGGCCGGAAATCGTGGACGCCTCACGCGATCCAGCTACAGTGCGCAAGTTCTATCCTCACGGATGGCGCGTGCCCGCCGAGCCGAGCTACGGGCCGAGGAACTGGATGGAGACGAAGCTGGAAGGGGAAGCACAGATGACCTTCAAGAAGGAGCTAGGACTATGAGAATTGGTGACATCGAGCGGGATAGCCACAACATCTGTCCCACATGTAACTGTGGCTGCTTTACCAAGGTGTACAACGTGACGACCCAGGGACGAGCGGAGGAGACCCTGCACCCAGCGTATCAGTGCATCCGCTGTGGCACCGTGATCGCGTTCCTCTTGGACAGGAACCGGTTCAGGGACGTGGTAGGGAGCATCTGTGTCGAAGTGAAGGTCGAGGTGGCGAAGTGAAGCTGTGCATGGAGATTCCCGTCGAACACCTCTGGGACCTCTCGCCGCTGTGCGAGATGGACTTCGCCCTCGCTCACATGGTTCTGGACAACAAGCTCTACGCCGAGTTCTACAGGGAGATGAGTGCTCGTGGCAGGGAAGTGATCCTAGACAACAGCTTCCACGAGCTAGGCGTCCCGCTGAGCCCAGTCGAGCTCCGCTTGGCCGCGAGGGCCATCAACCCCACAGTGGTCGTTGCACCAGACCGGCTCGGCGACAGGACGTGGAACTGGGAGCAGTATGAAGAGACGCTCCGTGTGTTCAAGAAGGAGTATCCTGTCGGGATCGTCGTAACGGGCGGGGAGCCCAACGCACGTAGCACGTTCATCGCGGCGGCGCTAAGCCGAGGTTGTGTCTGGTTCTTCTGGCCCTTCAAGGAGCCACGAGGAGAATGGATCCGGGCGCACCTCCACGAGTTCAAGAAGTACGGGGTACGGCACCACCTCCTGGGAGTGAACACCCTGTCGGAGCTCAAGTCCATCCGCACCATCTTCGAGGAGCAGGGGATCAAGGCGAGTGTGGACACCAGCAAGCCCGTCAAGTTCGGGCAACACCTCAAGCGCTTCGAGCCGGGGATCGATTTGCGGGGAACGGGGCCGTTGCGGATGGACGCAGTGTTGACAAAGGAGGAGCTTGCATGCACATACTACAACATAGCGTACCTCCGGCGGTTCGCGTGACGCAACCCCTCCCTATCAGTCAACAAATCGCGAAGCTGATGGAGTTTCTAGTCGGAGCGGAGGACGTGAGGGGAGGAGCGCTGTACAACCAAGTCATGGAGTGGGTTCTACTTCTGCCCCCCGCCTCGCGGCCGCCGGAACTGCTCCGTGCGATGCAACGTAGCTTCCACCTAAGCGAGACGGAGCTGACGGCTGCCCTGGACATGAAGAAGAGGAGGATCCCCGACTTCATGTCCCTGGTGCCAGCGCAGAGCTGGCTCTCAGACTACATGCTCTTCACTCTCAACACGGAGCCTCCAGATGTCTTCCACTTCTTCGCGGGATGTGTCGCTATTGGAAGTGTGTTGGGCCGGGACGTCTACTACGATAAAGGGGCATATCAAATCTACCCTAACCTTGCAGTTCTTATCGTCGCCCCTTCCGGGAAGTGCCGGAAGACAAGTGCTTGCAATGTTGCAATGTCCCTGTTGCGGAAAGGTGGTGGAACTGTACTTGCAGACAAAGCTACCCCTGAAGCTCTTACTGCAGCGTTCCAAGACAAGACGGAAAGCATCGCCACGATCTACGCCCCGGAGTTCGCGGTCTTCCTCGGGAAGCAGAAGTACCAGGAAGGGATGATCCCACTCCTGACCGCGCTCTTCGACTGTCCGAAGGAGTTCAAGAGCGTAACGATCACGCGGGGAGAGGTGATCCTCTACAACGCAGCCTTCTCGATGCTAGCATGTTCCACCATGGACTGGATCCAGACCGCTATCCCGCGGGACGCATTTGGTGGGGGGTTCATGAGTCGGCTCCTCTTCGTAATCCAACACGACACTCCCCGGATCTTCCCCCGACCCCCAGCTATGGACAAGGACCTCGAATCAAGGCTCGTCCAGGGACTCAGAACCCTGAGCGGGTTACGGGGGGAGTTCCACATGACCGAGGAAGCGGAGCAGTGGTACGACCACTGGTACCTCTCACGTGGAGAGTCCGTGAACACCGACAAGCAGTTCGCGGGCTACTCGGAGCGGAAGCCGGATCACCTTATCCGCCTGGCGATGATCCTGTCCGCAGCGGCCGGCTCGACCCTCGTGCTCACGGTGTCCAACTTGAAGCGGAGTCTCCAGATCCTGGAGTGGCTGGAGCTCTTCCTCCCAGGAGCCTTCGGGGAGATGAACCAGAACGCCTTCGGAGAGGACCAAGCGAGGCTGCTCACGCAGCTCAAGAGGCGGGGAGGGAAGATGCTCCACTCCGACTGGCTCCGGATGAACAGCAATCGGATGAGGCAGCGCGAGTTCCGGGAGCTAATAGAGACCCTCAAGTCCGCGTCTCTCGTCGAGTACGACGCGCCTACTCACACGTACTTCCTAACAACAGAGGGTTGGGCCTTCAACACCTAAGGACAAGCAGATGGCCATTCAATGGGATCGGATAGCACAGGAGCTGGGATACAAGGACCCGCAGCATATGTGGCAGGTACTCTACAACAAGCACAGCGTGGGCCAGCTGGCCATGCGCTTCGCGGTTAGCGTGAACACGGTCCGTGCCGAGCTGAAGCGACACGACATCAGGCCCAAGCCGCCAGGCGGAGCGAACAACCTGAAGCTCGAGATCACGCCGGCCCTTCTGGAACGGGTCCAAACCCAGGGCGTGCTCTCGCTGAGCCGGGAGTTGGAGTTGGATGAGACGACCCTCTACAAGGCGCTGAAGCGTGCCGGATACAACGCAAGGGGACACAGGGAGGAGGTGGAGGATACAGAAGTGATACCCCCCACCAACGAGGCTACTTCGGAGGAGGTGTAGTAGATGGGAATCCGAGGAACCGCTTCGTCGCTTCTCCCACATCGGCGTTCCACATCATCTCGAGCGACTCCGTCGTCCGTCGAATCTGGCCCCACGGAATGGGGACGTTCTGCTGGATCACGTTCCGTCCGAGACGCTGGGCCTGGAGCCGGTCAACCAGGTTCGCGCTCTCGGTCCCCATGATCGTAGGGAAGCCGTAGTTCTCCTTCGTCTTCTCCCACGACTTCCCCACATCAATGTTCCCGCCCGCAGCAAGCTTCGCAGCGCTCCCGGCTTGCTGCATCATCTCCATGTACGGACCACCCGTGTACCCGAACGGGGCAAAGAAGCTCCACTTGCTCAGGTCCACACCCAACACGCTCGAGGCCCCCAGCGCCATTGCCCCGTTCACGCCGAGCCAGCGGCTGAAAGCCGTAATCCGATTCTTCTGGCTTCCCCTCCGATACATGTTCCCCATGTACTCCATGTACTGCGCCGGCCACGTACCGTACTGTCCGAGGAAGCGACCCATCGTGGAATTCATCACGTACGGATTGTTCCCCCGACTGTAGATGAACTGCGTATCCTGCATGAACTTGAAGGCCATCTCGTGCTGCGCGGTCTCCACGTTCCCCTCGGCCAGCAACTTCCGGATCACCTGGGTAAACGGACCCTCCGCATTGTCCAACCTGTCCAACTTACTGGCCTCGAAGAACTGAACCCAGTTCGTCTCACCCTTCGCGAAGCGCTTGAGGTGTGGGAGGCTGTGTCCCATCATCGCATCATACGCCGTGATACGCATGAAGTCATCCGCCGACTTGAAGGCGACGGTCCCCTTCTCTTGGAAGAACCGAACGGCCTCTGACGCCTGGCCCGCGAGTCCACGACCCTGGAACTGGCGGAGTGCATCACTCACTTCCCGGAACTGTTCATGCTGCACGTTACGGGTGATCACGCCCCTCGCTTCGTAGTACTTCTGCAGCTTCTCATCCCGCATCCACTTGACCGCTGTCTTCATCGCGGACAGGGTGTTGTTGATACCCATATCCGGCATCACGGTCTGAAGGGGCTGCATGAACTGCCGCAGCACTGCCCCCGGATTCCAAGCCAAGTTGG
>Ga0207428_10007024_pt1 | contig 10308 bp, 7 predicted proteins | sample RhiMethybrSRZTD1_FD_187600 | JGI IMG/M metagenome (GOLD analysis project Ga0207428, IMG submission 187600) | Populus rhizosphere microbial communities from Tennessee, USA - Rhizosphere MetaG P. TD hybrid SRZTD1 (SPAdes) (version 3) | ecosystem: Host-associated > Plants > Roots > Rhizosphere >... | reverse complement strand
TGCTGGTCACCAACGCGCAGATCGCGACCGGCAACTGGAATCGCGCCGTCGACATCACGGTGTTTCTGAAGCGCCCGACGTCGGCCGAGGAAGCACGCCGCACCATGGATCGCATTCGCCAGCGGCGCGACGTGGCCGAGACGCAGCTGATCCTCGCCGACGAGGCGCTGCAGGAATTCCGCCGCGACTCCGGTTTCGGCGACGCCATCGACGCGCTGAACGAGAACCCGCTGCCGCACACGATCGTCGTGCGGCCGGCCGCGACTTATACGAACGCTGCCAGTCTGGAGAGCCTCGCGGCGGACATTCGCGGGCTGCCGTCGGTCGACGTCGTGCAGTTGGATACCGCGTGGGTCAACCGGCTGAACGCCATCCTCGAAGCCTTCCAGCGCGGGCTGCTGCTGGCGGCGGGAATCCTCGGCCTGGGCGTGATGGTCATCGTCGGCAACACGATCCGGCTGGACATTCAGAACCGCCGCGACGAAATCGAGGTCACGAAGCTGGTTGGCGGCAGCGACGCCTTCGTCCGTCGGCCGTTTCTGTACAACGGCTTCTGGTACGGGCTCGGCGGCGCCGTCACGGCCTGGCTTATTACGCTGGTCGCCATCGGCGTCCTGCGCGAGCCGATCGGGCGGCTGGCGGGCCTCTACGGGAGCGCCTTCGAGCTCGGGACCCTCGATCCGAAGGCCTCGGCCGTGCTCCTCCTGAGCGGCGTGGCGCTGGGCTGGCTGGGGTCGTATATCGCCGCCACCCGGCACCTCCGGCAGATCGAGCCCAGCTGACGCCGGGGCCGGAACTTCCGGCCCCAGAGACCATTCCAATTCAATCGGTTACACGCTAGCCGCCGCGGTCCCCGAGGCCCGGCCGACCCGGAACTTTTTGGCCCGTTGGCACTCCAAATGCCGGACTGCTAAAACCCTTGCTACACTCGATCGCCAATCGAGCTGGAGGAATATCTTCGAAATGAACACTGCGTTGGTCCGATCCGGTACTGATCTCGTTCTGGCAGGTCCGGTCGGAAGCCTGGAAGCCTACGTCGAGCGTGTGTCGCGCATTCCGGTGCTGACACGCGAACAGGAGCTGGAGCTGGGCCGCCGCCTGCAGGGCGACGCCGATCTCAATGCTGCTCGTGAGCTGGTGCTCTCGCACCTGCGCTTCGTCGTGCACATCGCCCGCGGCTACGGCGGTTACGGTCTGCCGATGGGCGACCTGATCCAGGAAGGCAACATTGGTTTGATGAAGGCGGTGAAGCGCTTCGATCCGGGCGTCGGTGTGCGCCTGGTCTCCTTCGCCGTGCACTGGATCCGCGCCGAGATCCACGAATACGTGCTGCGCAACTGGCGGCTGGTGAAGATCGCCACCACCAAGGCGCAGCGCAAGCTGTTCTTCAACCTGCGCCGGTTCAAGAAGAACCTGGGCTGGCTGACGGAGAGCGAGACGCGCGCGATCGCCGCAGATCTCGGCGTGACGACTGCGGAAGTCACGGACATGGAGCAGCGGCTGAGCTCGCGCGACCTGTCGTTCGATCCGGCGCCGGACGCCGACGAGGAAGACGGTGCCTATTCGCCGTCGGCCTATCTGCCGAATCCCGAGGCCGATCCGTCGGTCGCCGTGGAGCGCGAGCAGTGGGACGAGGACACGGCGGAGCGACTCGCGCAGGCGATGGAGACGCTCGATGAGCGGAGCCAGCACATCCTGCGCAGCCGCTGGATGACCGAGGAGAAGGCGACGCTGCACGAGCTGGCCGACAAGTATGGTGTGTCGGCAGAGCGCATTCGCCAGATCGAGGCGAACGCGATCAAGAAGCTGCGCGGAATCGTCGCGGAGCCGCTGGAAGCGTAAGGATTGAGTCGGGCTGAAGCCCGACCTACAGAAATGGAAGGGCCGGTTCGCGAGAACCGGCCCTTTTCTTTGCCCGAGAGATCAGCCCTGCTTCGTGACCGGCACGATCGTCAGCTCGACGCGGCGGTTCTGCGAGCGGCCCGCCTCCGTGTCGTTGGACGCGACCGGATGCGTTTCGCCCGCGCCGATCGTGATCAGGCGCTGCGTTTTCACGCCGTGGCTCGACAGGTAGCCGGCGACGGACTGCGCGCGACGCTCGGAGAGTGCCTGGTTGTACTGATCGCTGCCGGAGCTGTCGGTGTGGCCCGCCACCTCTACCACGGTCTTGTCGTACTCCTTCAGCACCATCGAGACGCCGTCGAGCGCGCTGTAGAACTGACCGTTGAGGTCGGCGCTGTTGAGCGCGAAGGTGATGTTGCTCGGCATGTTGAGCGTGATGTTGTCGCCCATGCGCGTGACGCTCACGCCGGTGCCTTCGAGACGCTGGCGTAGCTTCGCTTCCTGCACGTCCATGTAGTAGCCGACGCCGCCGCCCGCGAGCGCGCCGACGCCGGCGCCGATCAGGGCGTTCTGCAGCTTGTCGCCCTTCGTGAGCAGGCCGACCACCGCGCCGGCTGCTGCGCCGATGCCCGCACCCTTCGCCGCCTTGCTGGTCTGCGACTCACGCGTGTACGGATTGACGGTCTGGCAGGCAGCGACGCCGATCACCACCGCAGCCGTCACTGCAACTTTCACGAAACGATTCACCATGATTACTCCTATTCACGCTAATACGGGATGCGCAGCTTGCGGTACACGAAGCTGAGCAGCCACAGCGGACCGATCAGCAGGAACTGCACGTCCTTGAGGAACGACGGCCGCTTGCCCTCGTAGTGATGCCCGATGAACTGGCCGATCCACGCGACAACGAACAGAGCCAGACACAGTGTCCACAGCGGCCACGGCAGGGTCTGCAGCCACGTGATGGACGCGAGCACCGCGACCACGAACAGCACCATGCCGAGCGCCAGCGACCACGAAATCGCGACGTAGTACACCACGGCTGCGACCAGCAGAACTGTGCCCCAGTTCAAGAGCGGCGATGCAGCTCGCAACTGTTGCGGTACCGGCAGATACCACAGCAGGCCGACGAGGCTGACGACGATGACCGGTACGCAGATCCAGTGCAGCAGCTTGTTCGCAGGGTTCTGGTGGCTCGCGCCGTACTCGTCGAGCCACTGATCCACGGTTTTCATGGCCGCGTACGCTACGCCGGGACACAACCTGAGGACAAGGCGGTATCATGCGGGCCGTTCAGGAGAGCCCTCATGTCCGCAATTCCGCACAGCGCCAAACCCACCGTCGCCGCCGAGCTCGACCCGCTCGACATCTACAACGTCCGCAGCATGCTCAGCGACGAGGAGCGCCTCGTACAGGACTCCGTCGGCAAGTTCGTCGACGACAAGGTCATCCCGATCGTCGGCGAGTGCTTCGAGGAAGAGCGCTTCCCGCGCGAGCTGATCCCGGAAGTCGCGGAGCTGGGACTGCTCGGCAGCTCGATTCACGGTTACGGCTGCGCCGGCCTGAACGCCGTGTCGTACGGCCTGATCTGCCAGGAGCTGGAGCGCGGCGATTCCGGCCTGCGCAGCTTCGTCTCGGTGCAGTCGAGCCTGTGCATGTATCCGATCTACGCCTTCGGCAGCGAAGAGCAGAAGCAGAAATGGCTGCCGCGCATGGCGAAGGGCGAAGTGATCGGCTGCTTCGGCCTCACCGAGCCGCACGGCGGCTCCGATCCCGCGAACATGAAGACGGTCGCGCGCCGCCAGGGCAAGGACTGGGTGCTGAGCGGCGCGAAGATGTGGATCACCAACGGCTCGATCGCCGATCTCGCGATCGTCTGGGCGAAGACCGACGAAGGCATCCGCGGCTTCCTGGTCGAGAAGGGCTTCAAGGGTTTCACGACCAACGTCATCAAGCACAAGATGAGCCTGCGCGCGTCGGTGACCTCCAGTCTGTTCTTCGACAACGTCGTCGTGCCGGAAGCGAACATGCTGCCGAACGTGTCGGGACTGAAGGGACCGCTCGCGTGCCTGACGCAGGCGCGCTACGGCATCAGCTGGGGCGTGACGGGCGCAGCGCAGGCCTGTCTCGCGCAAGTCATCGACTACACCAAGTCACGGGTGCTCTTCGGCAAGCCCGTCGCGGCGACGCAGGCGGCGCAGATTCGTCTCGCCGAGATGTCGCGCAAGATCACGACCTCGCAGCTGTTGTCGCTGCAACTCGGCCGCCTGAAGGACGCCGGGCAAATGGCGCCGACGCAGGTATCGATGGCGAAGTGGCACAACACACGCGCGGCCATCGAGGTGGCGCGCGATGCACGCGACCTGCTCGGCGGCGCCGGCATCAGCGTGGAGTACGTGCCGATCCGTCATGCGCTCAACCTGGAAAGCGTCATCACCTACGAAGGCACGGAGACCGTGCACCAGCTAACGGTCGGCCGCGCTCTCACCGGCATCAACGCCTTCTGAGCGCTCGCCCGCGTGCGCAATACGCACGCGCGGCGGCGAAACGCGCGTTTCGAGGCGCGCCGAAGCATCCCAGCACAGCACCAGCGTCAGCAGGGAGAGCCACGCCCAGGTCATTTCCCGCCGCCGCTGACTGCGGTCCGGGCCCGAAACAGCCGTATTCTGTAGAGTGCGCGCTGCCGTAATCATCTTGAGTCCATCCGCTCGTCGCGCCGGCATTCATCGCCGGCGGCCCTATTGCAGCGAAGCGGTGCGGATCAACGCCGTGCGACGAGCGTCCGGCGCCGGGCAGATTGTGATCAATCGTGGCGCGGCCTCCTGCATGCGCGCCGTAGCGCTAAACTGGCGCCCATGAAGAAAGTCATCGCCATCGTCGAGGACGAGCCCGCGATCCGCGACAACTACGCGGCGGCGTTTCAGCGGCACGGTTACTCCGTGCGCACCTACGGCACGCGCAAGGAAGCAATCGACGCGTTCCGGGCGCGCCTGCCCGATCTGGCGGTGATCGATGTGGGCTTGCGCGACGAGCCGGAGGGCGGCTTTGAGCTGTGCCGCGAGCTGCGCTCGCTCTCGGCCGAGTTGCCGATCATCTTCCTGACGGCGCGCGACAGCGAGCTCGATGCCGTTTCGGGATTGCGGCTCGGCGCCGATGATTACCTGACGAAGGATCTGAGCCTCACGCATCTGATGGCGCGAGTGACGGCGCTGTTCCGCCGTATCGACGCGCTCACGCAGCCTTCCAATCGCGATCAGATCGTCACGCGCGGTCCGCTGTTGATCGACACCGCGCGACTGCATGCGACGTGGCACGAGAAACCGCTGGGCCTGACGCTGACGGAGTTCTGGATCGTGCACGCGCTCGCGAAGAATCCCGGGCACGTGAAAAACCGGCAGCAGCTGATGGACGCCGCCAACGTCGTGCTCGACGACAACACCATTACCTCGCACATCAAGCGCATCCGGCGCAAGTTCCAGGCGATCGAGCAGGCCTTCGATGGCATCGAGACGATGTACGGAATGGGGTACCGGTGGAAGGAATAGGTCGGGAGCCTGGATGTCGCTGCGCACCAAGCTCCTGCTGCTCAGTCTGCTGACGTTGATCCTGCCCTGGGCGGGCTGGCAGTACGCGCAGCAGATGGAGACGACGCTGCGGCGCGGCCAGGAAGACGCGCTGCTCACGACCGCGCAGGTGTTGAGCCGTGTCGTCGCGAGCGAGCCCGAGCTGCTGTATCGCGTGGCCGACCTGCGCAGCAATTTCGATCCCGCGCGCGGCGACCTGTTCGCGCCGCTCATCGTGACGCGACCCCTGATCGACGGTTTCGCCGACGAATGGCCGGAGCCGGCGCGCGCAGTGGCGGGCTTCGACGCAGCGAGTGCGACCACTACCGGCGCCGAGCCGAAAGTGCGCCTCGGCGTGCACGGACGATCGATGCATTTGTACGTCGAAGTGACAGCGAAGCACGCGCTGAAGTACGAAGTGCCGCCGCGCGACGACTCGGCGCCGCCGGGCAGGGCCGATCGCGTCGTCGTCCTGCATCACGATGAGTTCGGCCACGAGCGGGCGTGGTCGATCAGCGCGAATGCACCGGGACCGCTGCTCGTGCGCACGTGCGAAATCGGCGCGCCGTGGAAACCGTCCCTCGACGAAGTGCAGTACGTCGAAGGCATCTGGCGCGAAACCGACCAGGGCTATGCGATCGAATTGCGCGCGCCGCTCAACCTGTTCGGCACGCAGATCGCGATCCAGGCACTCGACGCCGACGGCTCGATCGTCGCCCAGACGCACGGTCTCGCGTGGATTCACACCGGCTCCGAAGCGCTGAAGCAGCGACTGGAGCAATACGCGCCGGACGGAGTGCGCGTGGCGGTCGTCGATGCGCACGGCTGGCTGCTGGCGCGCGCCGGCTCGATCGGTGTTGCAACGCCGGCGCGATACCTCGGCCTGGAACGCGACGACGAGGGCTTCACGCGCTCGATCTACCGCGTCCTGTTCTCGAGCGATGCGGTGCGCGCGCGCCCCTACGGGATTCCCTATGGAATGTGGGGCGCACCGGTCGACGCCGCGCGCGGCGGCAAGCCCAGCGCGATCTGGTTCGACAAGTCCGGCGGCGAGCCGTCGCTCGTGCGGGCCGCCGTGCCGATCCCGTACGGCAACGACACTCTCGGCGCGCTCGTCGTCGAGCAGCCCGGCGAGCAGCTCGTGCAGGTCCGCGAGATCGCACTGACGCGGCTGCTGAACCTGACGGTAGTTGCGACGCTGTTCGTCATTATCGTGACGATCGTGTTCGCCGCGCGCCTGTCGCTGCGCATCCGGCGCTTGAGTCGCGCAGCGAGCACCGCGCTCACGTCCGAAGGCAGGATCGAGCCGCACATTCCCGATACGAAGGCGCGCGATGAGCTGGGTGCGCTCGCGCGCAGTTACGACACGCTGCTCGGCCGCCTGCAGGAGTACACGAACTATCTGCAAACGCTCGGCACCAAGCTTTCGCACGAGCTGCGCACGCCGCTGACAATCGTGAGCTCGTCGCTGGACAACCTGAGCTCGGAAGAACCGCTGCCGGCAGCGGCGCAGGAGTACATCGAGCGTGCACGCAGCGGCACGAACCGCATGCACTCGATCCTTACCGCGCTCAGCGAGGCGACGCGGGTCGAGCAGATCATCGAGCACACCGAGCGCGTGCGTTTCGACGTGCGCGAGCTGATCCAGAAAATGGGTCAGGCGTATCGCCAGAGCTTCGCCGGGCATCGCGTCGAAACGCAGCTGCCCGACGAGCCCTGCTGGGTCGAAGGCTCGCCGGACCTCATCGCCCAGCTGCTCGACAAGCTGATGGACAACGCGAGCGACTTCACGCCGCAGGGCGGCCCGATCACGATCGCGCTGGAACGCGCGGCGCGCTCGTGCACGCTGAGCGTTCGCAACGAGGGGCCGCTCCTGCCGCCGCAGCTCGACAACCGCTTGTTCGAGTCGCTGGTCACGAGCCGCAGCAGCGTCAACGGCAAACCGCACCTCGGCCTCGGCCTGTACATCGTGCGACTGATCGCGGACTTCCACCGCGGTACCGTCAACGCAACGAACCTGCCCGACGACACCGGCGTCGTCGTCAGCCTCGAAGTGCCGCTCAGCGGCCGCTGAAACTGCCGGCAACGTCGGCTGTCTTTACAACGGTGAGTGAACTTTCGACCGCAGGGTCGTGGCTTGCCCGCCACAGCTCGGCATAAGTTCTTGTTTGCAGCCGGGCGCCGGGCCGCAGGCACGCCACTTGCTCACTTTGTATGCAATCGCAATCGCTTCGTGACTGGCGATTCCGAGGCAGAGAAGCGGGGATGGCACCGCGAAGGGGATGAGGGACCGGGAAACAAAGCGCCAGGGACCGTGCCGCTGGATCTTTCGAATCCGGCGTTAGGGGTCGGAAGGGTTGGAGCGACAGAGCAACGTTTCCTATTTAGCCGCGCTACCCAACAACTCGAAGAAATCGTCGGCCTGGAAACGAAGAGCCCCGCAACATGCGGGGCTCTTTTTTTGGAGCTATCCCTTGCGCTGCCACTCGCCCGAGTCGTTCTGGTAATACCAGCCGGCGGCCGCTTTACCCATCCAGCGCTTGGCGAACGTGGTGCGGATATCGGTCTCCCATTCCGGGTGACCGTTCGCGGCGGCGATCTCGCGGTACAGGTTCGTGCGGTCGGCGTTCTCTTCGGCGACCAGCTTGCGGACCGCGTTGCGCTCCGGCAGCGGCACCAGGTTCTGATCGCGCACCTGGACGAGGCCGTCGCGCGTCAGGCCGATCGAGCCGGCGTCGTAGTACTTCTTCAGCTGCGCGTGCCGCGCTTCCATCGACTGCGTGATCTGGCGCACTGCCGGCGTGTCGATGTTGAGATTGGCCTGCGCCTGCGCCGGCGAGACGATGAAGTTCAGGACTGACGCGGCGGCGGCCAGCAAGACTCGTGGCACATCGGCATCCTGCACCGCGCCCTGCTTGTCGTCATCGCCCTTGGTCTCGGGCTCGGCTGGCTTCGCGCCGCCCCAGACGTCTTCGATGATCTTGTCCGCGGCCTTCTCGGCCGCCGCGGCCGGGAAGTACACGTTGATCGTGACGCACGCCGAGAGGGCCAGGCAGCACGCGATCAATTTCAGCGAAGGGTGGCGCAGCATGGTTCAGCTCCTCGAAGTTGCAGCGGTGAATGCTATCACTGGACGGTCGGGCCGCCGGATTTCGTGGCGTCGATCAGCTGCCGCACCAGCCGCGGCCAATCGACCCGGCGCGAGCTGCCGATGACGTCGATGCGCGGCAGGCCCCGGCCCTTCACCAGGTAGTAGCCGCCGCTCGGCGCGGGCGCAACGCCATCCATCGCGCACACGTCGTTCTCGAGCCGGCAGGAAAGACCCAGCCGCTCATAGTTGAAGTCGTCGAAGAACCGCATGAAGCCGCTCGACAGCGCAGCGGCGACGCCGGCCCCGCCGCCGCCGATGCTGCCGATGTTCTCCACCGCGCGCTGACTGATCCGGTGTCGCGAACGGTCGCCCGGCGGCGTAAACAGCTTTGCATCGAAGGCGACCGGCGCCCAGTTGAACAGCCGCAGGCCGTCGAAGCGCCCGGACAGCCTGCCCGTGATGCGCCCGAACGAGAACGCGCCGGTCATGAGCTCCAGGTCCAGGCCGTCGAACGCAACGTTCGAGTAGAAACGCGGCCATTGTCCAAACGGCTGCTGCAGCTGCAGATCGCTGAGGCTCACGTCGCCGTCGAACACTTGTGCGCGCAGCGTCGTGCCTAGCGTAACGACGCCATCACGCATGCGGAGCTTCGACAGCGTGCCGCCGACGCGACCGCCGAACTCGGGCCAGCCGAAGGCCTGGCACACGCGCTTGACGTCGATCGGCTCCAACGTCGCATCGACCATGAACGCCACGCTCGGCAGCCCGGCGTTGCGCACGCGGAAACTCTCCAGCGCCAGTGCGCCGTCGAGCAATGGAATCCGCGCCGGTTGCAGCAGCCGGAACTGCCGGCCCTTGCTGGCGAAGCGCAACTCGGTGGTACCCATGGCGAGTCCGAAGATTGCGCCGCTGCGCCAGCTCAGCGCCGACGGCAGGTCGTCGCTGTTCGCTGCAGCGTCCGAGCGCCAGTGGACTGCGCCCGTCAATGCTTCGATTGCGAAATTCTTCGAGCCGTCGTCGAGAGTGATCTCTTCGAGTGTGAGGTCGAGGCTACGCGGCGCGCCGTCCTCGATCGTCGCCTCACCGGCGAGCTTTCCCGCGGTCTGCATCGATTTGAAGTTCGTGTCGAGCAGCAGCGGTTGCAGATAGCTCTCGTACGCACCGGGAAACTCGACGCTCGCGAGCTGCAACGTCAGCGAGCGCACAGGCTGCTCGTTCGCGAGGTCGAGCCCCGCGCGGCCCTTGCCCTGCGCGACGTGCGCATGATCGAAGGAGAAGCGCTCGATGGTGAGCTCACGCGTGTCGCGTAGTCTGCCCGCGGCATTGGCTCGCAGAGCGTGCGCGCCGAAGTCGAGGAAGATCGGCTGCATGTACGCCTGGCCTTGCGCGGAGCTCACATCGACATCGAATTGCCAGTCGCCGCGGCTCTTGCGCGCGGTTCCCTGCACGCGCGCGCTCAACTTGTCTGTCGCAATGCTGCCGGCTTCGTTGCTCAGCGTGAGCTCGATGAGTTCCACATCGAAGGTCGCGGAATGCACCTCGCCGGCTGTGCCGGCGGCTGCACCGGAAAGGATCACAGAGCCGGTGGCATCGACGGCTGGTATCGGAAGGCGCAGCCGCTTCGCGACAGCAACGAGCGCTTCGACCGACGCGCGCTGCTTAGCTGCTTCCACGCGCCAGCTCAGCGAGCCATCACTGCGTCCGTAAATGAGTCCTGCCGTGAACGTCTGCGCACCGAGGCCGGGCAAGTTCGCCGTGACGCGCGCACGCTCGCAGGCGATTGCACGAACGGACAATTCGAGGCGCGGACAG
>Ga0207428_10007023_pt1 | contig 10308 bp, 8 predicted proteins | sample RhiMethybrSRZTD1_FD_187600 | JGI IMG/M metagenome (GOLD analysis project Ga0207428, IMG submission 187600) | Populus rhizosphere microbial communities from Tennessee, USA - Rhizosphere MetaG P. TD hybrid SRZTD1 (SPAdes) (version 3) | ecosystem: Host-associated > Plants > Roots > Rhizosphere >... | reverse complement strand
TGCCCACATCCTCTGTCTGCTTGCAGCCGTGGCACCGTTCGCGTCGCTTGCTGCGCAGGGTTACTCCACCGACTTCGAGACCCTCCTCGCGAGCCAAACAGGAACGCCGTGTGCCGGACAAGACGGGTACTACGTACCTGCCGTCGCCGGCTCCATCGACGGTGCGCTCTACACCTACACCGGGAACACGCTCGGCCTCGCGGCGAATCCGTTCGGCGGCACCAACTTCTGGGGCGGCCTGTCAGCCGGTACCACCGCCTTCGCGAGGTCGCAGCGCGCGGTGACCCTGCCCACGGGCCTGATCCACGTCGAGTTCGACGTCGCGTGCAACTACCTCGGCACGCTGACGCCGACGCAGAACATCGGCAGCATCTCGTTCCAACCGTCGGCCACCGTCTGTTACATGAACCTGCTCGCGCGCTGGAGCACGCTCGTGTTGCCGCCGACGTCGTGGAGCGCGGACTACGTGCTCGGCCCGACCTTGACCGGAACCCAGACGACGTTTCCCGACCCCGCGTTCAACAATCTGCAACTCGGCGTCTGGTATCGGTGGGGAGTGACGGTCGATCTCGTGGCCGGCCTCTACGTCGACTTCTCGATCAGGGACGCGAGCACGTTCATCACGACCTACTACGTTCCGACGACCCCGTGGGCGCTGCCGGGCCAGGGGGTCCCCGGGACCGCCACGGACTTCCGCTTGTTCGCAGGTGGCACGAATGCCGGCAACGTGTTCGCGGTCGACAACCTCGTGATCACGTTCGGCGCCAACTACTCGACGTTCGGCACCGGCTGCCCAGGCGCGCTCGGCATTCCGACTCTCGCCGCTGCAACGGGCTCGAAGCCGACTCTCGGCACGACGTTGAGCGTCAACCTCGGCAACCTGCCGTTCGGCATCGGCCTCATGATCACGGGCCTGTCCAACACGTTGTTCGGCGGCGCCATTCCATTGCCGTTCCCGCTCGGTGGTCTCGGGTACCCGGGCTGTGACCTGCTTGTCGATCCGCTGCTGATCGACACTGTCGTGGGGCCTGGATCGTCGGCGACCTGGAACTTCCCGGTTCCGTACAATCCGGCGTTCGCGGGCTTCACGTTCTACAACCAGGGAGCGAGTCTCGAGGTGGGGACTCCGCTGCTGGCGTTCAGCAACGGCGGGACCGCGATTCTGGGCTTCTGAGGTGTCGGCGGGGTCCGGTCGGCGGAGTCGCGGCGCGCGCAGTTGATGGCGCCTGCCGGGCCCGAACTCGTGCGCAGGGGCCAGGCAAACTTCGCTGCGACGACGCACCTCTTGCTGCTTTCCATGGCTGCTGGCAGCCGATACCGTCCTCGCCGTCGGGCCGTAGCGCAGTTTGGTAGCGCGACTGGTTTGGGACCAGTAGGTCGGAGGTTCGAATCCTCTCGGCCCGACCACTCAACCCTTTGCCGATACAGCGCGTTGCGCTGACCTGCCTCGCGGCGGTGAGGCTCCCGTTTCCGGGTCAGTGCCACGGTCAACCTGCTACCAGACACAGGCGCGGATCGCGGCCGCGGTCAGGTCGATGTCGCGCTCCGCCGTCGAGTAGTTGCTCACGGACACCCGCAGCGCGGCCATGCCGTGCCACGTCGTGCCGCTGGCCCAGCACGTGCCTTCCTGCTGCAGACGTTCGACCATCGCGCGCGTGCTGCGGTCGGCATCGTCGCCGCGGACCCGGACCAGCACCTGGTTCAGCACGACGTCGTTGAGGATCTCGAGCCGTTCCTCGGCGCGTAGCTGCGTGGCGAGTCGCGTGGCCAGCGCACAACACCGGTCGATCAGCGCTCGCAGTCCCTCGCGGCCCAGCGTCCTCAGCGCCGCGTAGACCGGCACAGCGCGCCCACGCCGCGATTCCTCCGGCACGAACTCGTGCGCGTCTCGCTCGCGCGGCGACTCGACGATGTATGCCGCCGACAACGTCATGGCCCGGCGATGCGACATCGGGTGCGCCGTGAACACGACGCCGCTGTCGTATGGCACGTTGATCCACTTGTGCGCGTCGGTCGCGACCGAGTCGGCGCGCGCGATGCCCTGCACCAGGTGCGCGCGGTCCGCGCTCACGGCAGCCCACAGCCCGAACGCGCCGTCGACGTGCAGCCATGCCTTGTGACGCGTCGTGAGATCGGCGATGGCCTCGAGCGGGTCGAACGCGCCGGTGTTCACGTTGCCGGCCTGCGCGCACACGATCGTCGGACCCGAAACACTCTGCAGGACGCGCGCGAGCTGATCGGCGCGCATGCGGCCCTGGGCATCGGCCGGCACGAGCGTCACGCGCTGCGCGCCGAGTCCGAGCAGCTTCAGCGCGTTGAAGATCGTGTAGTGCGATTCCTCGCTGCACACGACGTGCAGGACCGGCGCGCCATACAGACCCTTGCCTTCGACGTCCCAGCCGGCCGCCGCCAGCAGGTGATGCCGCGCCGCCGCGAGCGCCGTGAAGTTCGCCATCTGGCAGCCGGTGACGAAGCCAGCGCTCCAACCGACGGGAAGACCGGCCAGCTCCTTGAGCCACCGCGCCGTGATGTCCTCGACTACCGCGACGAGTGGCGAGAGCACGTACACGCCCGCGTTCTGATCCCACGCGGAAACCAGCCAGTCCGCAGCCGTGGCAGCCGGAACGCTGCCGCCGACCACGAAGCCGAAGTAACGCGGACCCTGGCTCGCCACCGTGCCGCGCCGCGCGGCCTTCGCGAGCACGGCGACGACGTCGGCCTCGGGTTCGCCGGCGTGCGACAACGGCACGTCGAGCTGCTCTCGCAGCTCGTCGCCGCCGGCAAGGGCGCCGACATGTCGATCTCCGATGGACTCGAGATACTCGATCGCGAGGTCCGCGGTGCGATGCAGAAGGGACGCTCTGTGAGACTTGGGCACACCGCGATGCTTGCCGCGCGACCCGCCTCGTGCAAGCGGCAGGCGCGTGGCCGGTCACGAACTCGGCAAGGATGCAAGCCCTGCGCTGCGATTTGCGGATCTGCCGCCACCTTCATCTCGATTGGATCGAACCGTGGTCGCGAAGCTCATCGCTTCGCCGAGAACCCGTGTCATCGAACTCCGCGAACCCGCGCGCCGTCGCTGCCTTCACACGTCGTTCCTCTGGCAGTCGTCGTCGCGTTCAGCCCGATCCACTGACAAGGGGCCGCAGGACCGCCTGCGCCATTCAGCTCGCGTGTCTCGCGGCGCACACGCGCCACTGCCGCGATGTGATTTGCGGCCCACCATCATTTCATCTCGAAATGGTCCACGCGTGGTGCGCAGCGTCGTCGCTTCGCTCGCAGGCCGTGGCATCGCACCGCCGTGAACAAGAGCGCTGTCACGGACACTCGCCGTCGTTGCCCTGACAGTTGTCGACGCGCGCAACCCAAGGAGCGCAACCCAGTCGAGCCGCGAACACGTGCTACCCTCCGTATGAAATGTCTTCCCGAACGAAAGAGCCCAATGAAATTGCCCCGAGTCTCCATCGCGTCCGTTCTCCTCGCCCTTGTAGCCATGGCCCAGCCGGCAATGGCGCAGGACCTGAGCATCACCAAGCTTGCTGATCGCACCCGCGTCAAGATCGGCGAGTACGTCACCTACTACATCACGGTGACGAATCTCGGTCCCGACACCGCGACAGGGATCGTCTTCGGCGATTCCCTTCCGGACCAGTTGAACCTCGTCTCCTTCACGACCACCCAAGGCAGCGTGGTCAATCAGTCCTTCGTTTCTGTTCCGAGCCTGCCGCCCGGCGCCAGCGTGACGGCGACCCTGGTCGCAACGCCGATCGACAATCCTGCCCAGAGCGAACGGCGCTTCACGAACACCTCGTTCATCGCGGCATCCACCACGGTCGACCCCAACGGCACCAACAACACTGCCTCGGTGAGCTGCCACATCACCGGCACGATCCGCTGATCTCGCGCTAGACCGCGGCCCTGCGGTGTCAGCGCGCGGCGGCGAAGTGCGCGCGCAGCAGGCGATTGGTCTCGCCCGCGAAGTGGACCGGCACGCCGTGCGCGGCGTCCGCCATCTCGACGAACGTGGCCCCGGGGATCCCGTCCGCGATCCGGCGGCCCAGCGGCGTCGGCGCGATCGGGTCGTGACGCCCGCTGACCACGAGCGTCGGTACGCCGCGCAGCTCACCCAACCGTTCGGTCACGTTGCACGCGACCATCGCGGCGAGCTGCGCCGCCGTCACACGCGGCGTGTCGGCGAGGTCGTGGCCGAACACCGGCTCGAGCGCTCTGGCGAGCGCGTCGCGATCGTTCACGGCGAGGAACGCCGGCGGATACACGATCTCGAGGAACGCGCGGCGCCGCATCGCGCGCGTGCCGATCCGCGTGCGCATGCCGATCCACATCATGCGCCGCGAGCTCGCGGCGCTCTTGCCGCGCGCGAACGTGCACAGCAGCGACAGGCTGCGCACACGCTGCGGCCAGGTCAGCGCGAACTGCTGCGCCACGAGGCCGCCGAGCGAGTGGCCGACGACGTGCAAACGTCGCCAGCCCTGCGCGTCGGCGAGCGCACGCGCGTCGTCGGCCATCTGCGCGACGGACAGCGGCAGGCGGAACGGCTGCGAGGCGCCCATGCCGCGGTTGTCGAACGACAGGCACGCGTAGGCATCGGCGAGTTCCTGCGTCTGCGGCGCCCAGCCGTCGCCCTGTGTGGCGACGCCCTGGACGAAGAGCACCGGCTCCCCGGTTCCCGTCACGCGGTAGGCGAGGCGACAGCCTTGGTGTTCGAGCTGGCGAAGCGGAGCGTTCGTCACGGCGGCGTAGCCTACCGAGCGAGCCGGGCTTCTTCCGTTGCGCACCGGGATGGTCGATGCCTAGTCTTCCTCGCGCTCTCCCCTCGCTCCCAGCGATTGCCGATGAAGTCCACGCGGTGCGCACCGCTCCTGCTTGCCCTCGCTGCCGCCGGCTGCTCCGTGCCTGCCCGCCAGCACCCAGGAGCGGCCGCGCCGATGCCTGCCGTGCCTGCGCCCGCCGTCGCACCGGCGAGGCCCACGTTCGCGCTGCGGCCGTATCTCTGGGCCGCCGGCATCTCGGGCGACGCGAGCGCGGACAGCGACGACGGCACCGACATCACCTCCGACTTCGGCGGCCTGCTGGACCACCTCGACGGCGCGCTGCTGCTGGCCAGCGAAGCGCGTCTCGACGACGACGTGGCCCTGCTCGGCGACTTCGTCTGGCTCAGTCTCGCAGGCGATGAAACGGGCCCCGGTGGCACGACGGTGCGGAGCGACCTGGACGTGATCGAGGCCCAACTGGCGCTGGCCTACAGTGTCGCGCGCGGTGGCGGGCTGGACGTCGATCTGCTGTATGGCGTGCGCGTCATCGGCCTCGACATGCGCCTCGCCAGCGGCGCGATCGACGCCGATCGCAACGAGACGCTGGTCGACCCGCTGATCGGCCTGCGCGGCAACGTGCGGCTCGCCGACGATTGGCGGCTCTTGCTGTATGCCGACGTCGGCGGCTTCGGCGTCGGCAGCGAGCTCAGCTACCAGCTCGCGACGATCGTCGAGTATGCGATCACGGATCGCATCGCGGTCGGCCTCGGCTACCGGCAGCTCGGCCTCGACGTCGACGAGGAGCATCTGGACTTCGACGGGGTGATCGGCGGTCCGCTGCTCGGCTTCGAGTTCCGCTTCTGAGTCCTGAGTCCCCGTCGCGCCGCAGCGTCACGCCATGCGTTCCCGCGACTTCGGGACCATCGGCGAGCCCTGCTTGAACAGCACGCGATCGAGCGACCACCGTCCGGGTCCGTACCACGCGATGAGGACCAGCGTGAACAGCACGAACAGCGCGAACTCGAGTCCCTGCGTGCGCGTGAACAGGCCCTCGCGCTGGTGCACGAACACGACGGCGCCGAGCAGCACCGGCACGTTCACGAGCGCGGCGAGACGCGTCAGCAGTCCGAGCAGCAGCAGCACGCCACCCATGACGTGCGCGACCACGACGTAGTGCGCGATGATCGCTGCCTGCGCGTCGAGTCGGCCTTCGCTCATGTAGGTAGCCATCTGCCCCGGGTCACCCGCGAACAGCACACCTTTGCTCAGCAGCCCCGCGCCGAGATAGATGCGCAACAGCTCGAAGCAGCAATCGCGTCGCTCCTCCAACCACCTCACCAGGTTCGTCATGGCTCCAGCCTCCGCAATGGGATGCTCGGTCTGGCCCAGGTCGCGACCTTCGTGGCCTGACGTCGGCCGAGAGGTGGTATCGTAGCTTGGCGCAAGCACCGCGGGCTCGCCTCACGCGGCGGGCACACACCTCGCTCGCAAACTGCACGCGAACGCCGACTTCCAGTCGCGCGGCCGGCGACTTCCGGATTCGAGCAGCGCGTTGTTGCGCACTGTGGACCATCGCGGAGCACGTGTGCGCGCAGTCTGCTCGCGATCGTCCAAACCGGAGGCACATCCATGAAAGTGCGCGAGCTGATGAGTTCCCCTGCCCGTTCCTGCCGACCAACGGACTCGCTGGCCAGAGCGGCGCAGCTGCTATGGGATCACGACTGCGGCATGCTGCCCGTCGTCGATCAGGCGGGCCGCGTCACGTCGGCGATCACGGACCGCGACATCTGCATGGCTGCGCTGTCCCGCGGACGCACACTGGGGGACCTGCGCGTCGTGGATTCGATGTCGCGCAAGGTCGTCACGTGCAAGCCCGACGACGACCTCGCGGACGCGGTCCATCGGATGATGGAGAGCCAGGTGCGACGTCTGCCCGTCGTCGATGCCGACGGCAAGCCGCGCGGCGTGCTGTCCCTGAACGATCTCGCGCTCGCCGGTGAGAACGACCTGGGCATGGCGCGGGAATCACAGCGTGTCCTGGTTGCGGCAAGCCGGCGACGCGCATCCGTGCCGGCCACTGTCGCCGCAGCGTCCGCAACCGGGACGTCGCAGGCGCCCCCCCAGCGAACCAACGCATCTCGCATCTGAACGCAATGCGCTGCAGCGGTCCGCGAGCGCGCTGGCCATCGGCCTGCGAGCCGTTCCGCGCATCGCCTCTCCGGCACGCCGGTCCGGGGCTCGGCCCGCCGCGTCGAATGCGCCGACCGGCGTGGTCCGCGCGCGCCGCGCCCTCGGGTGCGCACTCGTCTCATGCACCGCTACGCCCTTCGTCCACTGCACGCCGGTCGTCGCCGCGACACTCTCGTTGCCCACGCGAACTCCGCCGATGAAGCTACACGTCCTCGCTCTCGACTACGACGGCACGATCGCGACCGATGGCGCGCTCGATCCGCACGTGCGAACCGCGATCGAGGCGGCGCGCAGACGCGGCTTCGTCGTCGTGCTAGCGACGGGTCGCATCCTCGACGATCTGCGCTGTCTGCTCGGCGACCTGTCGTTGTTCGACGCGATCGTCGCCGAGAACGGTGCCGTGGTCGTGTTCCCGGCCGCAGGACGATCGACGCAGCTGTGTGCACCGGTCTCGCCGGAGTTCGTGGCGGCCTTGCGAGCGCGCCGCGTCGCGATGCGCACGGGCGTGTGCGTGGTCGAGCTCGCAGCCACCGAACGCGCAGTCGCACTGCAGATCCTGCACGACCTCGAGCTGCCGCTGACGCTGCACTTCAACCGCGACCGCCTGATGGTGCTGCCGCAGGCCGTCAACAAGGCAACGGGCCTGCGCGAGGCACTGCGCACGATGCGGCTCTCGACGCACAACGCAATCGCGATCGGCGATGCCGAGAACGACCACGAGCTGCTCGCGGCGTGCGAGATCGGAGCGGCCGTCGCGTGGGGCAGTCCCGCGCTGCGGCGAACCGCCGACCGCGTCGTGCCGGGCGACGGCCCCGCCGCGGTGGCGCGCTACCTCGACACGCTCACGACGAGCCAGCAGGTTCCCGCCGAGGTTCCGGCGCGGCGGCACCTCGTACTGGGCCGCGACCGCGCGGGCGAAGTTCTGTCGCTGGCCGTGCGCGGCCGCAACGTGCTGATCGCGGGCGACCCGCGTTCCGGCAAGTCCTGGGTCGGTGGGCTGCTCTGCGAGCAGCTCATCGTGCAGCAGTACTGCACGTGCATCATCGACCCCGAGGGCGACTACACCGAGCTCGAATCGCTGCCCGGCGTGATCGTGCTCGGCAGCGACCGTCCGCCATCGGTGCACGAGGTCGCGCGCACACTGCGTCACTCGGACCTCAGCCTCGTGCTGGACCTCACGCAACTCGACACGGCCGAGAAACACGATTACGTCCTGCGCATGCTGCGACTGCTGCGGGATGTCCGCGGGCAGACGGGCCTGCCACACCGCATCGTCGTCGACGAAGCGCACCATTTCCTGCACGATCCGTCCGAAGCAAGGGTGATCGACCACGCGGCAGGAGGCCACACGCTGATCACATACCGCGTGTGCGATCTCGAGCCCGAATTGCTGCGCAGCGCCGAGTGTGTCGTCGTCACGCGCGAGACGGACGCCGCGCAGGCGCGACTGCTGCACGACGTGTTCAAGGGCAGCGGCGAACCCGCGCAGTGGCAGGCCGAGCTGGCGGAACTCGCCTTCGACGAAGCCGCGCTGCTGCCCGTCAGCGAAGAGGCCGGCGGCCGACTGCGGCGGTTCCGTGTCGCGCCTCGGCTCACGCGCCACGTGCGTCACCGGCACAAGTATCTCGACGTGCCGGCCGGCCGCGAGCGCGCGTTCCACTTCCGGTTCGACGGCGTCGCCGGGCCTTCGGTGGCCTCGCTCGGTGAACTCACGCGAGTGCTCGTCTGCACGCCTGCCGAGCGCCTCCGTGAGCACGTGATACGCGGCGACCTGTCGCGCTGGATCGGGGACGTTCTGTGCGACGGCACGCTCGCAGCGACGGTGCGCGAGATCGAGGAGCAGCACCGTCTGGGCAGAGCCCCGGACTTCAACACTGCCGTCATCCACGCGATCAAAGAACGCTACGGCGTGCCCGAGGCGCTGATCTGACGCGGCATCGCAGCACTCACCGTTCGAGCTCGACACGTGCCATGTCGTGATCGCCTTCGAACCAGCGTGCCGGTCGACGCGGCTATCCCAGATCGCGCTGGACCCGCAGCGCCCCTCCACTTCGCACATCGCCTGACCGCCGCGCCTCCGAGTGCGCATGCGTTGCCGCGTCGCGAACGTGCGTACCCCTGAGTTCCGCACCGGGCGGGCCGCCCGACTTACAGCCGCGGCCGCGCCACTCTCGTACCGTCGTCCACTCGGACATCAACCAGACGCGGCTCACGCCGCGAGAGGACTCACATGCAGACGACACAGAGCGATCTCCAGAGCAACATCCTCGCCGAGCTCCGCTGGGAGCCGGGCATCGACAGCTCCCGCATCGGCGTCGCGATCGAGAAAGGCGTCGTCGAGTTGACGGGCCAGGTACGCACGTTCGTCGAGAAACGGGCCGCCGAAGCCGCCGTGAAGCGGGTGCGCGGCGTCAACGCGGTCGCGAACGAGCTCGAGGTCGATCTCCTGGCGGTGCACGTGCGCGGCGACGTCGATCTCGCGAAAGCAGCGATCGACGCGCTGCGATGGAACGTCAACGTGCCCGACGAGCGCATCAAGATCACCGTCGACAAGGGCTGGGTGACGCTCGACGGCAGCGTGTCTGCCGCGTATCAGCGTCTCGCCGCGGAGTCCGCCGTCGAGTCGCTGACGGGCGTCAAGGGCGTGCTCAACCACATCGTCGTTGCGCCGCAGGCGTCGGCGAAGGACGTGCGCCGGCAGCTCGCGACGGCGTTGCACCGCTACGCGCAGGTCGAAGCCGACTCGGTCCAGGTCACGTCCGAGGGTGACAAGGTGATGCTGACGGGCAAGGTGCACTCGTGGGCCGAACGCGACCTTGTCCAGGGCGCGGCGTGGAAGGTCCCGGGCGTCGCGCACGTCGACAACCGCATCCTCGTCAGCACGAGCTGACGCGGCCAGCGTGCGCCCCGCCGCTGGCGGTCAGAGCAACCTGTCTGGTCGCTCAGCGTGCGCGCGGTGGCGACGCGAGCAGCCGCACGACGTCCTTGCTCGAAACGACGCCGAGCAGGCGCTCCTGGTCGACGACGAAGACGCGGTGGATCTGCTCGTCGATCATCACGCGGCAGGCGTCGCCGAGCGTCGTGTCGGGGCCGACCGTGGTGACGCTGGGCGTCATCCAGTCGCCGATGCGCGCGCGGCCGGCAACCTGGTCGGCGAACGCCTCCGTCGTGAACACTTCCTCGTCGAAGCCCTCCGCGTCGGATGTGCCCCCGGCCTCGGGCTCGGTGATGCGCTCGATGCGCGTGCTGATCTTCCCGGCGTCGACGTGCTCGCTGCGCGAGATGTCCTTCGTCGTCAGCACGCCGATCAGGTGCCCGGCCGCGTCGACCACGGGTGCGCCGCTCG
>Ga0207428_10007018_pt1 | contig 10312 bp, 9 predicted proteins | sample RhiMethybrSRZTD1_FD_187600 | JGI IMG/M metagenome (GOLD analysis project Ga0207428, IMG submission 187600) | Populus rhizosphere microbial communities from Tennessee, USA - Rhizosphere MetaG P. TD hybrid SRZTD1 (SPAdes) (version 3) | ecosystem: Host-associated > Plants > Roots > Rhizosphere >... | reverse complement strand
GCGCGTGGATTGCGCGCGCCCCAATCGTTGTTGCGCTGGAAGTAGAACCCGTCGCCGTGGAGGTTGTTGGTACCGCTCTTGGTTACGGCGTTGGTTACGCCACCTGCGGCGCGGCCATACTCGGAGGAGTAGTTCGAAGTGTTGACCTGGAACTCACGGATCGCCGACTGGCTGATCGAGTAACTGATGCGCGTACGTCCGCGTTCTTCTCCGAAAAACGCCTGATTGTTATCGCCGCCGTCAACGGTGTTGTTGTTGAGCAATCCCGAGACGCCGCGAAAACTGATCAACCCAAAGCTGCCGTCCGGCACCGTGCCGGGAGTCAGAACGACGAAATTCGACCAGCGACGCCCGTTGATGGGCAATTCGTTGATGGCAGTCTGGTTGATGTTGGATGTGAATTCTTTGGATTCGAGATTGACCGCCGCCGCAGCTGCCACGATGTCAACGGCCGCCGTCGCTGCGCCGACGCGCAGCACCGCGTCAATGTCACTCAAACGTCCGACCTCGACCGCGATCTGCTCCAGTTTGAACTCGGAGAAGCCAGTGGCGGTGATGGTGATCGCGTATGCGCCAGGCTGCAGGTTGGTGAAGCGGAAGCGCCCCGCGCTGTCGGTTGTCATGGTATCCGACTTATTGGTGTCCATGCTGCGCAGGGTGACCGACGCGCCAGCCACCGCCGCGTTATTCGGGTCGGTGGCCGTGCCGCCGACGGCCCCGGTCACCGCCGATTGGGCCAGCGCCAGGCTTCCTACGCTGGCCACCGTAAAGGCGAAAAGGATGGCCAGGTATGCCAAACGAACAGAGTTGATTTTGAACATATGTCTGCCTCTCATGTTAAGAATGAGGAACAATCGTCCCCACAAAAGATTTCGGCCGCGCGCAGATCCCTCCGCGCGCGCCTCGAATACGCGTGAAATTCATTCGGATTGGTTCATCCCTGCTAGAAGCCTGGGCCGGAGAGCGGGTCTTGCTTATCGTCCGCTTTTTGTCTCGATCAGCATGGCGTGGGGCTCAACTGATCGCCATAACTCCGTGATGTCGTATTGCGGAAATAGCTTAGTCAAATTTAGGGGGTCAGGGTAAATCAGGGGTTAGGTAAGGTCAAGTTAAGTGAGTGTCAAGAGTCTATGTTTTTTGTTTTCTTGAGCTTTCCGATCGCCTACGCCAAAAGAGTGGCTTAGCCGCTCACCAAATCAGGGTCGTTGCGGGGCTTTCCGGGGACTTACGGCGCTTTTGGCGCAAAGTTGGGGCGCCGATGAATCTTTTGACGCATGCCCGGCGCAAATACTACGGAGCTCGTCGTAAAAGGGAACCCTGACATCGTGTCAGGGTTTCTTGTTTTCGGGCAGGGAACGCGCGTATCCACACTCTTTTACTTTGCCATGATCTTGAGACGCCGCCACAACAATACTATACCGGCCATAAGAACTATCGCCACAACGATCAACGCGCCGAAAGAATTTAAAAGCTGATTTTTATAATTCACGTAAAAAATATTTCCGGATAGAAGCCTGGCGACTGCCTGAAGAAATATGGTGGCTACAATTAAGCCGATGACTACACACTTCACAACTGTTTTCCCTCTAGACATCTGCCTATCCCTCCCGATATGCCATGCCTTACGACTTGATCCAGCGACATGTTGCAATCTCTCCAACTCCTCGGTAATCGAAGCCGTCAGCGGTGGAAATCGAAAACTGGGGATGTCCGTTCGAAGCGGAGAAGAGAGGCGGGAGCCGCGCGTGTGATGGTCCGTATCTTTGCGCTTCGCCACGCTGGCTGTGCGCTTGGAGGGTAGGCGCCTATAGGGTTTTCGAGTGCGCTGGCGGTCGATTGTGCGAAAAACTCACAGTCAGGCGTGCATCCGTTTCCCACATCAAATCCGTATTACAAATTCCCACATCAAATTCGTAACAGGTCAACATTGAGTTGCCCCGTCCCCCAGTTGAGGGTGGCGGGTCGATGCGTGTACTCGTCACCCTCATCGTCCTGGCGCTCGGATGCCGGATCTGGCGCTACGCCTTGCCGTCGCGCCAGCCCCGCGCCAATGGGAGTACCGCGCGCGGGGGCAGTTCGTCCGCGCTGTGGATCGATTCTGCAAAAAAGACGGGGCGGGCGCTCGAGAGTTCGCGGCCAATCTCACCTGCAATCGTCGGCGGAATTCGGCGGCGTCTCCCTACGAGTGGCTAGATGACCACCCCGGCGGCCTCCTCCATACTGACTTTCAGTTGCGCCACGCCCACAGTGAACAATCCAGCTTGGTATCGACGTAACAAACAACTATCCCACGTGTACACATCGATGCCGGGCCGGACACCACGCATGGGCGTGACGAGGGCGATTCCCCCAATCGCCCGACCAATGAGGGGCAATTACCGAGCCGAAATGAAGTGTTGAATGTAAGGCAATTCGCTGGTTTAGGGCGTGGGATATGTCCTGAAATGGTCACATTTCTGGCGTAAAAGCGTTCCGAAATACCACATTGGTTTTGCGGCGCCGCGACCTGCCATTACCAGCCACGCTGACACGCCATTACCTTTATCACAGTTATAAACTGTCACGCCCTCGCGCCGGACGGCGTCAATTCATTATGGGTTTTGCGACTCTCACTTTTCCGCCTTCGAGCATTTCGACGCCATAGGTCAGATTTCGAGTCTGCCCGCTTTTATCTACCACGATGATTTGGAAATATCCGCGAGAGCCATCCATCTTCAGAGTGACGGGGAATCGTCCCGCGACGTCTTCGCGAAAGGGCGTGGAGTAGTCGCGCGTCGCGGGGTCGTAGGCCAGCACTTTGACGCGGTCGAAATCCACTCCTTCGTCGGCGCCGAAATTCTTGCGTTCGATCGCCAGAAAATGTTCGCCCGATCTGTTGTCGCCGCCGGTCGCGGTTCCGATTTTCTGCCAGCCGACGATTTCTCGCCCGCTCGAAACGAAGTAAAAGATTTCGGGCGGAATTTCCAGGGCGACCGAGTCGCCGTAAATCCATCCGGCGGGCAAAATGGCGTAATCTTTCAACCTCACTTTGTACCAATTGTCGTATCTTACATTACTTTCCGAGTCCTCTTTCGCCTCGCCCTTGCCTTCGATTCTCGTGGGGCGCGGTTTGCGCTCGCGGGCGACAATTTCGAATTCGGTCCCCAGAGGGAGCGTCGTCGCCACGTTGTCATCGTCGCTCCGGTCGGGCGACAGGCGCAGTTTGAGCTTCGCATTCGATTTGCCGACGGCCTGCGTGGGTATGTCTTTGATTTCGGCGGCGATCTGGCGCGATTTTTCCACGATCTCCCGCCTCACGAGGGTAAGCGATCTGATCCAGCCCGATTCGCCGTTCGGCCCTTCCACTTGCGACCAGCTCTCGCCATCCTCGGCGTTCGCGCGGTCGACAACGGTGACCTGGTCACCACTCTTCAACTCGCCGACGGAGCGCGCGGCCTGAGCCGTCGAGCTTTTAAGCCTCAACCGCTCTGGCACGACGAAGGCTTTTTCGTCTTGCGCCGAACCCTGCGAACAGGAGGCCATGATCGCGGGGAGCGAAAGAATTATGGCTGCGCATGAATAAAACTTGAGGCAATTGACAAGCCGCTTCATTGTTTCTCTCAATACATAACGGCGCCGGGAGCGTTAGCTACCGGGCGCTAATGCTCCCGGCGCCGTGCAAAGATGACCTGAAGATCAGGGGCGCTTGGCCAAAGGCGTCACGCGATCAATGCTGGTCTTCAGGTCCGCGTTGTTGCGCCCGCTGGCTTCGAAGGCCCGGTTGTAAGCGTCCAGGGCCTGCTGGTAGCGGCGCAGATTTTCGTAAACGTAGCCGAGATAGTATAGCGTGTTAAAGTCGCCGGGGTTGAGTTTGTCGGCCTGCGCGAGCATCTCGGCCGCCCGCGCCCACGACTTGTTCTGCGCGTGGGCGAAGCCGAGGTTGAAATAGAGCGTGGCGGAAGGCGGTTTGCTTATTTCGAGCGCGCGCGACAGAGTCATCTCGGCGTTGGTGTATTTCTTAGCAGATAGAAAGGCCCGGCCGAGCAGTTCGAGCGACGCCCCGTCTTCGCGCAGGTTCTTCAGGCTGGTCGCCACGCGGGCCGCCTCCTCGAAGTACGAATTCGCTTTCTTCTCGTCACTCTCGTTCGCGCCCTGCCGCAGCAGGGATTCGGCCAGGAGCCCGAGCATTTCCGCGTTCGCAGGGTCGGCGGCTACGCCTGTTCGCAGCGCCGCGATGGCCTCGTTCAGCCTGCCGTCGCGGAAGTGGGCGACGCCCAGGTAATACCACGAATCGGCGTCCTTCGGGTCGAGTTTGACCGCTTTTTGAAAAGCTTCCGAAGCAGCTTCAGCGCGGTTGAGATTGGCGTAGGTCACGCCGAGCAAGTAGAAGTTGGACGCGACGTTCATCTGGATCCTGACCAGCGTTTCAAAGTATGGAAGCGCCTTGTCGTAATCCTTGATTAACATGTGCGATTGGCCGAGCGCGCGGTAAATGTCGGGGTCATTGCGGTTATCTTTACGCTTAAGCTCCAGCGCTTTTTCGAGGGGCTGGATCGCCGATTTGTAATCCTTGATCTGGTAATAAGACAGCCCTATGAATTTCCAACTGTCGGGATGATCCGGGGCCTCTTCCAGCACCTTCCGGAATTCGGCGATCGCTTCACGGAACTGCCCCTGTTTGTAAAGTGAGACAGCCCTCTCCCAATCGAATTTGATGAACGGCGTCGCGCCATAAATTGCAACAGAGGATGTCGCGACGGAGATCGAAATCAGCAAAGCGAAAACTGCAAGAATCTTTTTCATCGCCCCTTCTCCTGAATTTTCAACGACAACGAGATTCCAAGCGCGAAGGCGCATGCGTTGGTCTTAGAATGGCTCACAATACGCCGGGTTGTATTGGGAGTCGATTTGCCGGGGGGTAATTTATGTTAACTCAATCGGCGCCTCTTTTCCACGAGAGACGTTTCCTATAAGGCCTCCCTCATGGCGCCGCCTGCCGGCGCTTTCTTGTCATTGGTGAAACCATTCCACCACCATTTCGCGCAGCTTGGCGCCCTCGAAGCGGCCTCGCAAGGCGTTGATGATTTCAAGATGCGCGCGGTCGTTCCGCTCGTAGACTCCGACCCAGTAAGGGATGTGCAAGCTCGTGGCCAGTTCGATCTCCACGCTCGCGCGCCTCAGCTTGAAGAAGCCCTTCATGAAGATTGACCGCACCATGCTTTCTCGAACCAGCCTGTAAGCCTCCTCTTCGTTGACGCGTTCCGCGGCGACCATCGCGGTGTCAACAGTCGTGCGGTCTCCCTCATCCGGCAGTCGGTCGAACTGTATCAGGTCGAGTTTGCCCTCGCCGGCGTCGGCGGCTATGAACGCGTCATTCGATGAACGCCCGTCGCTCCAGGTCATTCGGAAGAAGCGATACGGGATGTAAAAATCCGTGACGATTCGCGGCCGCCCGTGTCGCAGAGCGTTAAAGCGCCCGCAAAATTTCGCGACCGCCTGCGCGCGCGAGATGTTCGGTTTAATGGACGTGATGATCATGCAGATGAATTTGCCACAGAGACACAGAGACACAGAGACACAGAGACACAGAGCCACAGAGCCACAGAGCCACAGAGCCACAGAGCCACAGAGCCACAGAGCCACAGAGCCACAGAGCCACAGAGAATGATGAAGACAAAATGATCTCTATTGATCTGTATTATTTCCCCTCTGTGTCTCTGTGTCTCTGTGGCAAAGATTTAGGCGAAATAGACCCACAACGAGATGACCGTCGCCACCAGCAGCAGCGCCAGAGCCGTGTTGACGCGCCTCTGCAACGGCGTCTCCTCTTCGGCCGGGACTGCGAGGATGCTCTTCGATTCAACCTCGCTCATCGCGATCTTCTCTTTGACTGTCTGGAACGTCAGGCCATTGACCTTCGAAGGTTCAGGCGCAGGCGTCAACATGCTGACGATGACCAGCGTCGCCACGCAGACGGCGAACATCAGCGCGGCGAAATGGAGAAAGTTCACCCCGACGTAAAACCCCAGAAACCCGCCCTCAGGCGCCACGCCCTTGTAATAGATTTCGAGAATGAACCGGGCGGCGCCGAGCGCGAATCCGACCAAAAGCGCGACGATCGCGCCCTGGCCGTTGATGCGTTTCCAGAATACGCCCAGCAGAAAGACCGCGGCGATGGGGGGTGAGATGTATGCCTGTACGCTCTGTAAATAGGTCCAGAGTTCCGAACTGATGCGGCTCATGAACGGTATCCAGAGCAAACTTAGGACCACCATAATCACCGTCGCCACTCGCCCGACATTTATCAACCGCCGGTCTGAGGCGTCCGGCCGGAGCTTCTTATAAAAATCCATCGTGAAGATGGTAGAGCTGGAATTGAAGACCGCGGCCTTACTTGCCATCAGCGCGGCCAGCATGGCCGCCACCATGACTCCCTGCAACCCCGCCGGCATCAGCCGTACAACCAGTGTGGGGAAAGCCGTGTTAGAATCGGCCGCCATCTCTTGCGGGTAGAGCGCGCGGGAGATCATGCCCGGCACGATCAGCATAAACACGGGCAAGATCTTCAGGAATCCGGCGACGATAGTTCCCCCTCTCGCGTTGCCGACGTCCTTCGCCGCCAATACGCGCTGTACGATCACCTGGTCTGTGCACCAATACCAGATGCCCAGGATCGGCGCGCCGAAGAAAATTCCCGTCCATGGGAAAGTTTTGTCGGTCACAGGCTTCATCATATGAAAGTAGTCCGCCGGCATGGCCGCGCGTAATTCTGACCAGCCACCGACTTCGTTCAGCCCGACGTAGGTTAGGATCAGAGCGCCCGCCACCAGGATCACCGTCTGAATCACCTCGGTATAGATTACCGCCGCGAGGCCTCCGGCGACGGTGTAAATTCCAGTGGCGATCACCAGCGCCAGCGAGCTTTTCACCATGTCCCATCCCAACACAGCTTTGAGCACGATCGCCCCGGCGAAGATCGAGACCGAAATCTTGGTAAACAGGTAAGCGATCAGCGAGATACCTGCGAGGTACATGCGGCACGCGCTGCTATATCGCCTTTCCAAAAACTCCGGCATCGTGTAAATGTTCGAACGCAGGTAGAACGGCACGAACACCCAGCCCAGAATCAGCACGATGATCGAAGCCAGCCACTCGTAATGCCCGGCGGCCATCCCCGAGGAGGCTCCTTGTCCCGCCAATCCGATGAAATGCTCGCTGCCGATGTTCGACGAAAAGAGTGATGCGCCGATGGCCCACCAGGCCACGTTACGGCTCGCCAGAAAATAATCTGTCGTTGTTCGCTCTTTACGCGAGAAGTACCAGCCGATGGTGAAAATCACCAGGAAATACAAGGCCAGCACCGCATAATCAAGCGTAGCCAGGCGAGTCACGTCCGATTGCAGCAGCGGCAAAGGCATAATCATATTTTTCCTCGCAGGTCATGTGGTTTTAGTTGGTGGAGTAAGCGCCCTCATGACGAGTCGGACGACGCGTCGGGCGCAGAATCGAAACGCGCGCAGTATAGCTTCGCTTCGCGGGGCTGCATATTATTCTATCGTCAATTTCGGCTCGAACCCGTCGGCGGCCACGAGTCTGATCGTCTCGTCGAGCAGGCGCCGCGCGTATTCGTCCTTGCCGTAAGCGTCGGTCAGGCGAAACGTCGTGATGACCGCGCGTCCCGCGCCGCTCCGCGCGCCAACCATCAACGCCGCGTTCTTATTGCAGAGGTAGAGCGCGGGAAGGGAAGCGCGCAGAAACTTTTTCATACTCGTTTGCCTGATAAAATGAGATTCTGGTTTAGCGTTTGTGTCTCCTGAAGAGGGCGCATTCTACGCGCAAGCCTCAGGCTTCTCAAACACAAACAGAGGATGCTCACATTTGCGAAAGATGCTATGCTGATTTGTCGGAGCGTTCAAATGTTTTCTGAAAAACTCATCGAAGAAATAATCCGCGAGGCGATGGAGAAGGGCGAGTTCGACGACTTGCCGGGTAAGGGGAAACCTCTCGACCTCGACGCCTACTTTGCCACGCCGGAGGACGTACGGTTGGGCTATTCGGTCCTGAAGAGCGCCGGCTGTTTGCCGATAGAGGTCGAGTTGCAAAAGGAGATAGAATCGCTCAAGGCGCGCCTGGGCGCCTGTGAAGATGAGCGCGAACGGCAATCTCTCCGCAAGGAGATCGAGGCCAAGACGCTGAAGCTTAACCTGCTAACGGACAGCAACCGGCGCGCGCGGCGCGATACAAAAGGTTGAGCCGTGTCTTGACAGCGTCAACGTTGGCGGAGACAATGTGCGCTCGTTACGGAGGCATGGCCGAGTGGCTGAAGGCGGCGGTTTGCTAAACCGTTGTAGGGGCTAAAACTTCTACCGAAGGTTCGAATCCTTCTGCCTCCGCTTACTACTTCAAATCAGCCCTAAATCCAATCAATTCAGACAGTAATCTTACAAGTCTCTCCAGAACGCTCACTGCATCAAGTTGTCTCCGGATGTATGAAAATGTGGCTAGATGATCAAAGGGTAGCCACAAAATTGGCCACAGTGAAATTCCAAATCTGATGACCATCCTTGGTCTGGGTCGGCGGTTTTCCCTACCTTAACCCCGTCACCCTTCTGCCCGATTAATCGGCGTTTTGTTAAGAGCAGCCCGTTGGCCATGACTCTTTTTATTGATGGGTGATAGAAATCATAGTCTCAATCCACTCTCCGATCTGATCCGTCTGATGCTTCATCCTGCATGAGAGTCTTGAAAAATCCAAGCGATCAGACGACAACGTAAGTTCGACTGAAAAGAAGGTTTCCAAGGCTTATGCAGTTTATAAACCCAAACGAGCTGTTGACCGCGCTCCCGCCGGTTATCTATGAACGATTGGGGCCCCATCTTCAGAGAGTTCGCCTCGAAGCAGGCAGAATCCTTTTGATGTTGGCGCCACGATTGATTACACCTGGTTTATCAAACGTGGAATCATCTCGTTGTTTCTCGATACAGAAAACGGCGACTCTGTCGAAGTCGCTATGGCCGGTCCCGATAGTGTGATCGGATTTCTGGAAATCGTGACAAAAAACGAGGCCTTGTTCCGCGCTCAGGTGCAGATCGTAGGCGAAGCGCTTCGGATTAGCGCGAGGGTTTTGCAAGCGGCGATAAAACAAGAGAGTCAGATTTACCTACCCCTGCTCGGTCACTCCCATATTCTGAACAAACAAATTACGCAGGCGGCCGTCTGCCACCTTTTCCACACGATAGATCAAAGGCTGGCCCGCTGGCTGCTCCTGGCGCGTGACAGGACACGCGACGGCGCTTTCTATATCACGCACGAGGCGATGGCGCAGATACTGGGTGTTTCGCGCAGCGGCGTCAACTCGGCGGCGGGACAACTGCAAACGAAGAGATTGATCCATTATGCCCGCGGCCGGATCACCCTTCTCGATCCTGAAGGGCTTGAATCGCTTTCTTGCGAATGCTACCGAATTCTTAATCGGACGATGATGAACGTAAATTCGAACGAGTCGGAGGGACGGAGTCGATCAAAATAGACACCCGACTCATCGCCGCGACCAATCGCGATCTCCGCCTCGAAATCGATGAAGGCTGCTTTCGCCGCGGTCTCTATGATTGCTTGCGCCGATACTTTATCCGGATGTCGGTTCTCAGAGAACACCCCACAGATATTCCGATTCTCATCAAGCGCTATTACCCATTCATCGAATTCCAGGAAGGGGCCTTGGAACTGCTCTGTCATTACGACTGGCTTGGGAATTGCGCGAGTTGAGGCTTATGATTGAGCGCATGGCGACAAAAGTCGGCGGCCGGATGATCACGACAGACCATGTGCGCCGCGAAATAGACGATGTGTAAAAGTTTGCGCATGCGTCAGCTACCACCGGGTGCTTCCCCTTGCTGCGCAAAGTCGAAACACACAGATTGTGGGTATCCAGAGAGGCGCTGGCGGCTTATGAACGGGAGCGGGCCCGCGTGGGATGTCATTCGGCGGCGGCGCGCCGGCTGGGAATGCATCGCAGCACGCTAACTGATTGGGTGGCTTGAGCGCGGTGACATGACGCGAAGTCAACGCCGCCGCCGAACCGCTAAAGCGCCCCAGGACGGATATGGCCCTCTTCGCGCATGTCCATTCATTCCTCATTACTCGTCGGAGGTATATAAGCGAATCGCCGCCTTCTCATAATATAAGGCGATAGAAGGGGGGGTATGTCGAACCTTACATATGAAACCGTGCTGGATCAGGCTCTGGCGCTTTCCCCGGAGGATCGGGCGCGTTTGATCAATCAACTTACTGCTCAGGAACGTAGTCTTGCGAATGGTCTGTCCGCCCCGGGTG